>Ga0007870_1000113_pt1 | contig 35597 bp, 39 predicted proteins | sample CryBogCBH04Jul08_FD_71207 | JGI IMG/M metagenome (GOLD analysis project Ga0007870, IMG submission 71207) | Freshwater microbial communities from Crystal Bog, Wisconsin, USA - CBH04Jul08 | ecosystem: Environmental > Aquatic > Freshwater > Lake | place: Crystal Bog, Wisconsin, USA | collected...
GTTTGGCAGTTTCAAGTATACGCGGAAACATGCTAGACATTTCAAATGTAAACTTTAGCACTGCCTATGGTGGATGGATGGAATTGTCCTGCTTAACAGTAAGCAGCATTATGGCCGACAATGTAGATATTAGCAATGCATCCATAAGCAGTTTGGCAGTTTCAAGTATACGCGGAGATACACTAGACATTTCCAATGTAAACTTTAGCACTGCCTATGGTGGATGGATGGAATTGTCATGCTTAACAGTAAGCAGCATTATGGCTGACAACGTAGATATTAGCTATGCATCCATAAGCAGTTTGGCAGTTTCAAGTATACGCGGAGATACACTAGACATTTCCAATGTAAACTTTAGCACTGCCTATGGTGGATGGATGGAATTGTCCTGCTTAACAGTAAGCAGCCTCATGGCTAACAATGTTGATATTAGCAAAGCATCCATAAGCAGTATTTACGGTAATAATGCATATTTTAGCACAGCATTTATAAGTACGTTTGGATTTGGAACTGGTTATGGTAATTCATTAAGTTTATCAACTCTTAATGTTAGCTCGTTATCTGGAGTTGGAAGCACTATGTATAGCACATTTAGCACATACTATTTTTCAACTGGTTACGGACTAAATTTATATACTAGTACAATGAATGTAAGCACAATTATGGGTGTTGATTTACCTATTTTTACATTTGATATGGTTAATCGTCGTGTAGGTGTAAATTTAGGAGCTACACAACAACCTCGTGCTACAATGGATATTAGCGGCATTGTCTATGCTAACTGTTTCGTAACAACATCAGATAAACGTTTGAAACGTGATATACAACTTCTTGAACCTCCTACAATTATTCCAAATGCGTATCGTTATCTATATAGCGAAAGTGGTATATCAGATATTGGTGTTATGGCAGATGAAATTCAAGAATTATTTCCAGAGTGCGTATATATACGACCAGATGGATTTAAGGCAGTTAGTTATGATAAACTAGTTCCTGTATGTCTAACATTAATTAAGTCATTATCAGAACGTATAGATAAGCTGGAGCAGCGTAGGTAATTACGTTATATTTATTTAAAAGATATTATAAAGTTTATATTTATAATATCTTTAATAATTGTTTTATTTACGATTCTTTCTTGTTTTATACTTAGTAACGCGAAATGGTAAGGGTTTAAATACAGATTTAGAATTATTGTTTTTTGGCAATAGTTTTATAGGATAATTTAATATAAGTTTATTATTTTTTATATTTTTTTGGTTTTTTATAGTGTTATTCTTTTTATTATTAGGTACTGCCTGATGACGCAACCAAAAATTAGTCATATTTAATAAATATGTATAAAAATATTGTTTTATGGACCAGTTATATAAATATCGCTATATGGTTTTAATTTTGAAAGATCAGATGTTAATGTATATCCTACAGATTGAACATAAGATAACCAGGCTGGAATCATAGCCCATGTTACTGCATTTAGATTCGGTGGTTGATAGCAACATCCTGGTGTATTTGGTGGAGGTAATAATCGTTGAGTATTTGATACATCATAGTAATAAGCAGGATCTTCTTTTGGTCTTCGACTACAACTCGTAGGAATTAAGTTATTTGATGGTTGACGATCAATTGCATATACAGTCTGAGCAAGTTGGCATGTCCCATCATTCCATAAGAATGGATAGATGCGATATATATTCATAGTTTATAGTATTACTTTGGGCATAGAAGTTCGCTACGAGCTTCTGCCCAGTAAAGATTTTTAGGAACAGTAGTTGTGCGGTCATAACGCGTAGGATTAAAAAATAAACGTGCCGAACGATCCCAATTTGCTTGATCATCATTATTACGGCACATAGCCTGTACATTCACAACTGTTAAATTTGGTGAAAGTGTTGTACTATTTCCTAATTTTGCGTTGGGTAATGTATTCATGCTAGTATCTGGTGCCGGGAGTCCACCACGTGGTATGTAACGACGTTCAGCACACTTCGTTAGCGGTTCATCAAGCCGTTGTAAATCTGATTCAGCATTTACAGTAGTTTTATAGCCTGAATAAGGAAAAGCTAGACTTGCTGCTCCACCAGGCGGGAATTTAGCATAATCAGCAGGTGAATGTTTGGGTTGTGGTGGAGCATTAATACCAAGTAAAGCCGTAGGTATTGGTAACGGAGTTTCACCAATTTGCTGCTTTGATTGTGCATCACCAGCAGAAATATCATAATATTCTGTACAAATCTTAGAACTCGGGCGTGGATCTAATGCTAAATTGCGTTGTGTAGGCTGAGGAAGAATGTGATTTGTTAATGCTGTAGGATCCCAATGTGTTGTAAGACATACTGGTGGAAAGGCCTCATTCCATGTTTTGGGACCTCCAGCATAAAATGCATCTAGGCTGCTCATTTGTTTAGGTTAACTATTTTGTGTGAGCAATAACATTTAAGTCAGCCCGTGTATCCAGTAATGTTGAACCATCTACAGGTCTGCTTTCTAATTCTGTAATTTCTAATACAAGATCATATTCGCAATCAACATTATTAATCTGATTTCCTGTGCGATCTACTAATTGACAACTAATTGTATTAAGTTGACCTAAAATAGGCATAAAATCAACTGGACGTTGTATAGCTGTACGACAATATGTAGCAAAATCATTCAAAATAATCTTAGAAAAATACTTTTGATCTTCTGCTGATGGGTCGCGTGTTTCTGATAAATTTTCTTTATTTGTTACACCCATCTTATTCATATTAAATTCAGGGTTAAGACGTAAATATACATAATCTTGAACAATACGAATAAATGTTTCAGATACTATAGTAACACGCGGTGGCGTTGTGTCTATCTTAGAAAATCCAAGATTATAACCTAATCCCCATTGTTCACTTAATAATGAATAAGGAGGTTGTGTATATGTACTAAATAGGAATTGAAATGGAATTGGAGCAGTAAATTGGGATCGTGGTGGTAATGCATTTGGTGGTAAAATATTTCCGTAGGTATTCAATATATATACATTTAACTGACCAGTAGCAGTAGATAATATATTTGTAAATTGCGATATATTTGATGTTACAGTGTTATAAAAATTAATATATTGAGTTAATGCATCTTGGTAACTAACAGTTGTAAATGGTATTCCAGCATATCCAATTTTTGTTCCAAACGATTGAGTTGTTGAAAATGCCTGTGAAAATGTAATTAAGGTATCCGCATAACGATGTGTATAATACGCTCTGTAACTATTATTTGTGCTTACTATAGCATTATATTCTGATGAATCATTACTATTAACAAGCATATAATTATAATAAGAACCTGAAATATCTGTAATAGGACTATATAATCCTAATGATGTTATATCATTTGCTATATCTGATAATGTTGCCGTACCAAAATCTGTATAATTTTTTCCTATAAATCTTAGACCTGTGTTAAATTTGGCAATTGGATCATAAGCACGTACATGAATAGCATATTCTGTAGTATATGGACTTACAGGAATATTGTATAAATAAGATAAAAAATTATATCCACTATTATCATCAAAATAAGAATAATTTGTATTACTTTCTTGACCCCAAACCCAGCGATCTTGTGTGCCAAAAACTGTACTTACATCTGTTAAATCTTGTGTTTCTGTACTATTTTGATATACAAATAAACATGTATCTTGATATTCGCCAGAAATGCCTTGTGTATAGCCAAATGAACTTAGATCTGTTGCTGGATTATAAGATTTGTCTAGTACATTAAAAGATATTTTTGTATTAAAATAATATGGTTTATATGTTGGTTGGTCAGCATTGTATAATTCAAACTTACCAGTACCGTTTATAGACCACGCAAATGGACCTGGTGGACCAAAATAAGGACTATCGCCGGTTAATGGTGTGCTTGGTAGACATGGTGTACGAGTATATGATAAGCCATAAAAACTACCTGGTAACCAATTAGATGTGTTAGAATCATAATAAAATGGTACAGCTACATATCCATTTGGAATATCAGCTTGTGCTGTACTTATAGTTAATGGATAATCTATTGCATTACCAACAGCAGGTGCTATGCCATAAGAACGTGGTAAATATGAGTAGTTAATGATTTCGGATGGTGTCTTAAAATAACCTGGATAAGAAGAAAATCCATCATAATAGGTTGGTATTTTATCTGCCGGCACAATTGTAGATATGAAACCACCTACTCCTGTATTTGGTAATATAGTAGCAGTAGTATTAGTAATAAATAACGGACTTGTCAAATTAGAAATAGATGATGTACCACTAGCATAATCATATGTTGTATAATAAATTTTTGATGTAGGATTCAAATAACTTGTTTCAAAGTCAAAATTAATTGATAAGGACCCATTTCCTGGTCTATAACTATGTATTATAGGGTTATAATAATTTGTATTCATTTGTATATAATTCGATGGAGGATTTATAATTTCATTAGGAAATGCTACTGTAGTTGCTACAATTCGTATAGTTGTTACCTGATTATCATTTGATACCCACGGTATATTATTAAATGTTATTGGACTTGTAGTTTGATTTGTTGAAATCCATGGACCATCTGTACTTAATGTATAATCATAAATAGAATAGTAAATGTTAGTAATTGGGCTGCCTCCATCTGAATTTAGATTGAAACTTAGTAATGAATCGTAACTATTTACAACTGCTATATAATTATTAATAACAGGAGCATCAGGTAATGTGGTTACTATAGATGGTGTCATAGACATATATAAAGATTGGTTAGGTCCAATATTTGCTGGACCACCAATTTGACTATTGTATGGCATAGGATAGTATGTGCTTATACTGGAATAATAACTATTCAATGCGACTAAAGAAATAGTGTATGTTGATAAATTGACTAACGGATTAATTCCATTTGATTCTTTATTGATTATTATTGGACTTGTTGTACTACCTGTTGTTAACCAGGTTATTCCATTATCTGTTGTATATAAAATATCAGTAATAGGACCACTGCCTATAGAACTTAAGTTGAATCGCACATTTAATGAATTATTGCCTGGTGTGTACCCTATGATTGTTGGGGTATCTGGTGGTATAGGATTTGCTGTCATATATATAAAATAAGGATTACCATATGGTGATGTTGACCAGTATGGACTTTGTAATGAACCAGATCCACTGCCAGCTGTTTCACTTTTAAGAAGGACTAAATATGTTGAAGTGTTTTGTAATGGATGTATACCATCATAGTTTGTTATTGTAATAGGATTCGATACATTATTAGTTGGTATCCAGGTTGATGGATTATTTAAATCAGGCACTGGATCATTTACATCCCACGCAGCATAGTATAAATTTGTAAAATCAGAACCACCATCACCATTTAATTGAGCATAAAATGTTAATGATTGATTACCTGGTTTATACCAAGGACTATAGGGTGATGATGTAGCCCATGAACTAGCATAGATTATAGGAGCCTCTGGTGCCATAATATTTGAACCAGGAGTCATAGGCACATATTCTGGATTTATAGCATAATTATATGGAAATTGTTGGCTACCAAATGTTAAATAAAATAATAATTCAATATTATAAGGTGGCGAAGCATATGGAGCACCAGGCACTAATGGTGGTATTGAATCTGGATTATATAATGGATATGTATCAACTCCTGGTAATAATGTTTGTTGTATAGTCCATATTGATGTAGATACTGGATTGACTGTATATTCATACCAAGTTCCCCAATCAGGTTCACGAGATAAAGCCGTTCCAGTAATATCTCTATAATTATTTACCTGTGTTACTTTGTTCAATGATAATGTACACAATGCATTTGATAAACTTAAGTTTCCTACTTGAGTACCATCAACATGATTAGCAGGATAAATACCTAGTTTTACATTATTACGATTATATCTATACCAATCATCCCATAATGCTCCACTTGGATCACTCTCAATGCTTGTAGGACTTGTTTGATTTACATAAAAAGCACCGTTATAAATTCTATTATAGTTAAATTGAGGATTTACTGAACTATTACGAGATATTAATGCTCCAGCTTGAGGAGGATTTGGTAATGCTGGATCATAAACTGGTCCCGTATACACGAATTTTACAACAAAATTTTGTAAAGACGCAATATTTCCTGGTGGTAAAAAAAATCCTAGTCCACTTACACCTGATGTATCCACAAATGTGGCACTTGTAGACATATCTGAAATCAATGGTGGATTGTTTATAGAAGGCACAAATGCATTCGATGGCGATATATTTGCCCACGAAACAGTGCTTGGAGTTAAAAATTGTTCTATTACGCTGGGAAGATTGGGATTCATCCAGTTTGCCAACGTATATTCAACTGGCTGGAATGTAATTGTACTATGAATAGACGATGTATAATAAGGCTTGCTATATATACCACGATATATATCATATAATTCATTTTGTTGTACAACATTTGAAGAATTTGATCCAAAAAATAAAGACCAGTTTGACATAGTTGGTGGTGGTTGTGATGAACCATTTGTATTTAAATTAAATTGATAATCTAATCCAGAATAGGTATAATTACTTGTATTATTAATCAACGCTGTATATGAATTTTGAATACTTAGAGGGTCAAAATAAATTCCATTTCCTGCTTGAATAGTATAATCTAATAAATTATTACTTACACCTGATATATCATAACCTAGTACAATAGTTGAAGGATCATATACACTCTTGGTTGGATTAGCATATAGTGCACTTGTAGGTGAAGATTGTAATGCTAACGGTGGTAAATAGGCATATGGCAGTCCTAGTTGGTCTAATGGTGTTTGTTGTCTAAATACACCATATGTATCGGTCAGCACACAAAAAACACGTAATCCGATTGAACCAGGAATACTATATCCATTTGCTACACTCACGGCAAAATAAGTTTGCTGAAAATTATTTATATCAACCTCCATAGTACATGAACTAATATCTGTATATGTCTGTGTTTTGAAATAATGAGCTGGATTTGCTACAATCGTATTTGATATTAATGTCTGATTTATATCTGCCATAAGACCAGCACGATCTTTATACCATGTAAGTATAATTGGTACTGTAAAATTATTTTCAGATTGAGTATCAACATAAAATGTTACATTATAATGAGCATTTGGATCTACTGGATAATTAGCAGCATTCATCTGAAAATATATATATTTTCGATAAGGATTAATAGAAATATCATTTATAGCAGGATATTTGCCATAATTTGGATTTGTGGATTGTACAAAATTACCTGATAATACTTGTGGAGTCATATATTGTAACCATTGTGTTCCATTACGCATATATTCTTTGGAATAAAACATATTTTGTTCCACATTAAACATATTCCAATTGATATTACCACTTACATCACATAATATATATGTAGTTGGATATGCATGTGTGTCAAACAATAATGGTGTTTGTCCTATTGATGAGCCAAATGGATATGATTCATTTGTAATAGTACTACGTTCATTTATATATCTTGGCAACGTCATTATATTAATTGTTTGACGACATTTAGTTGTAAATGCTGTTCGTATATAGGTTGTAGGTGCTAGTGAAAATGAAATATCTGTATATCCAAATGTATTTTCTCCTGACTGTTGAAATTCTAGTTGTCCACTTTCAAATTGGGGTACGAAAAGTGTAGAAATAAATGTATTTTCATCAACAGTTGTTTTTGGAATAGTGATATTTGACCAAAGCGTTGATACTTGTGGAACTGGACTATTACTGTCATACTGTGGTAATAATGGATTCAATGTTGTATTCCACCCATAACGATTATATGTATCATATAATGTAAGACTATTTGTTGGATTTGCATAAAATGCTGTGCCATAAGAATCATAGGATACGCCAAAAAAAGTATTAAATTGAGTTTGTATAAAATTATAAAACTCAATTAATGCCGCATTTGAGTAGGATACATTATTATATTGATTCGAAAAATCGGCAATGTTTTGAAATCCATTTGAAGTAACTAAACTATTTAAAATATTTTGATATTGATTATTTAAATCTGTTGAAATGCTTGTATTTAAACTTGGAGCATTAATTACAAGACGACCTTGTTGCGTATTATAAGTACATGTATATGTGTTTAATAGCGAACTAGCAAATGAATGTTGAGTTCTATAATTATCAAAAATAGTTTGATTGCTGGCCAACTGAACAATTTGAGTTATGTAAGGATCATTTAACCCCTGAAATCCAAATACAATATAATCATACCAAGAAGAAAATCCAGCCGGAACAGATTGTCCAGCCGTATCAAATGGAACAGGAAGTTGTTGTGCTATAATAAGTTCTTTCATAATAGGATAATAAAAAGCAACTAGACATTCATTATATGTAAAATGAGTTTGACCAAGAGTCTGACTTGTCTGAAAGTATCTAGCAACAATATTATTTAATGTTTGATTTACATCGTATTTGTTGGTCATACTATTATATACATAAGGTCCTGGTGTTGTAAACATAATTGTATAATCACCGGTATTTTGAAATTCATTAATAAATGTTATAAGATTTATAGAAGCAAAAATAGGAGTGGCATTTAAAGCACTTGTTAATGCATTTACAAGATCAGTTGAGTTATATGTACCATCAGGTATTTGTACACGAACTGGATTTTGACGACCCTCTTCGTATACATACATAAACGTATTTCCATTTGTCTGTGAGAAATTGAAAAAACTATTTAATAAATTAATTTGTGATATGCTTACAGTCTTAATATTCTTAAATATACGTGGTAAACGTACTGTAAAAAATGTGGGTTGAGGATATACACGTGTATCTCTATCACGTGAATTGACCATAAATAATGTTGTATTTTTTGATAGGTCATTATCGTTTCTCTTTTCCATATTTGTGCCCAAATTACCACTCACTTTGACTGTTGGATTCTTAATCAAGTCTGGTAATCCTAGTATTGGTCCGGCAAACGGATATGATTCAGGTTGACCCGATTCCACAGGTTGTTTTTTACCGGGAAGATTTATAAGAGATTCCTCAGATGTATAACCACTTTCGTCAGTTGTTCCATCGTCTGATGAGCTTTCGCTCTCAGAAAGATAAGGTCTATAAAAATGGATGTGACTTGCCATAGGCACTATCTCTAACGCTCAGGCACGTTTTAGATAACCTATTTTTTTCGTTCGCCCGTTCAAGTTATTGGAGTCATGTCCCAATTTACCACAGGATTTAGTCCTTTTCTTATATCGTTACCACCAATTACTAATGTTGCTAATTCTGCTACCGGTTATACAGCTTCTGTTAATACAAATACATCATTATTAAACTCAATGATTAATACAAGTAATTATAGTGGAAGTTTCAATTCAATAAATTCATTTTCTTCAGGTTCAAATATTAATATTACTAGTGGACTTAACTTATCAAATGTATCACTATTCAATAATGGTGTTCAGTTTTTAACATCAAATGTTATATTTGCTACACCTTATTTTGCTGTTGAAGTAAATAACAATGAACAGGCTCGATTTACAAAGTCTGGACTTGGTGTAGGCCTTACTGAACCATTAGCAAAATTAGATGTAAATGGAAGTGAAATTGTACGTGGAAGCATATACATAAGTAGTTTTGGAAGACCAGTCACCAGTACACTTGGTAACATGTATGCTGATGGAAAAGTATTTGCTCATGGATTTCTTTCTCCATCAGATCCCGGTCTCAAACGTGATTTCAAACCATATATATCAAATGATTTGCCTGAAGCTGTTGAATTTATATGGCGTAATAATGGACAACGAGATATTGGTGTAAATGCATCAACATTAAAAGCCATTGAACCAGCTTGTGTTCAAACAAATCAGGATGGTTCCTTAGTTGTTGACTACCCAAAATTGACTGTGCTATGTTTAGCAGAAATTAAAAGTTTAAAAACTCAGGTTGCTGAATTACAATCGACAGTTAACGCAATTTACGTGCGGCCTATTTAATTGTTAATTTCCCGAGTATAACTATACAATGGATCTAAAACAAGCTACTGAATTATTGGATGCTAAAGCCCAAGGACGTTATTTTACTGAACCTTACAAACTCTTTGGCTTTAGCGAAGACACTCAACTCAAAGACTACTTAGACTTTGTTATTCATGAACCAGTTGAATGGTTCAAGGGCTTACCTGGTAAACTTATTACACGTGGCTCATTTGCTAAACCTAAAACAGCCTTGATTAATTTATTGAAAACAGATGAAGTCAAAACTGTTTTAGATGAAGAGTATATTAAGAAAGTTCATGATATTGTATGGAAAACCTTCAAAGCCCATTCAGATGCTATTGTAGAAAAAAGAATTGCATCTAAACATAATACTGAATCTACAAATGTTGTAGAACATGTTGATAGTGAAGACATTCCTGAAAATGTCATTGAAGACGCCGAGGTAGAAAGTGTACATTCAGTACGTCTAACACGTACTATAAATACTTCTCAACCTGTATCTGATTGGGAACACCGCTATCGTGTATTAGAAGCGGCCTACCGTGAACTAGTTACGGAACTAGGAATGTATCGCCCTGCATTGGCTGCTTCAATTACACACCTTCTAAACGGGTTCGGCGGCCCTTCTTCATCTTAAGCGTTTTATGACGTTTATCCTTATCAATATATGCCGCACATAATTTTGGGCATATAACTTTTTTTGGCCATTTATATTGGCGTGCTAGACCAGACGTATGTAACATAAGTTTGGCCTCCTCATCCTGCTCCTCAAGTGTCATATCATCAAAGTTAAGTTTTTCAGTAATATAAATATGGCGTAACATACTTACACCTGTGGCACGACCAAATAACTTTTCAAATGTTGCCTTCACAAATGCCGTATATGTATTATTACTCATAGGTTCACCGTCATCTTTGCGAAATACATAGTCGCGTGGCCAACGTTTTACACTTGTTAGTATATCTTTGACTAAGGCTTCAGGCATATCTTCCTCAACCGTCTGATAGTATTTTGTAGTCTTATACACGTTCATAACTAAATAACTTGTACCTTTTTTGCGAATTACTACGTAATTTATATCTGTCTTACGAGGATCATTTTCATAGAAAATTTTAATTGAGCCTAAATCTGCACGTTTAGGTCGCATATGAACAAGAATACTTAAGAGTAAAAATTCCATACTATGACGTTCACTATCATGAGGACCACGCTTCCGCAATTCATTATACTTTTGCTCAATTTCTTCGTAACTTGTGTATTTTTCTATTTGTTTTTGTTCAGGTTCTGAGCGACGTATTTTTGCTTCCTGATGTTTTGTAAGGTCATCATGAAGTTTCTTCCATTTTATATATGCCGCTGCGTGATTTGTCTTCAAGTCATCATCTTCACGAAATAAGACCAAAATAGCTGTTAAGACATTTTTGCGAGTTGTTAAACTTTCGTAAGCAGCTTGTATTTTAGGATAGTATGTATCGGGATGTTGTAAAATATCTGTTAACTGCGTTTCAGGAAGTTTGCTTAAAAGGCCACGTAAACGACTCATATAATTTTCGCGAGACTTCAAATTAGGATAAACTTTTGTCAAAATATCTACATATTTAGCGTCGATTGACATCCTTAGTATGGGGTTTGAAAAATTGAAATAATATTACTATATTACTTATGTAAGCATACTTATACAAAAATTGAATTAATATATTTTACTATAATTAAGTTAGACCTATTTTACTCTAATTTTCTTTCCTTTCCCTTTTTAAAAATGAGTGATTACAAACTTTCTGCTATTGCAGCACTTCAAACAATGTACCTAGGTGAAAAAGCCGCTGGCGACCATTTCAAAGCTCAAGCCTATAAAAAAGCTATTGATACACTTCGTACAATGGATGGACCACTTACTACAATTACTGATTTCAAGGCACCCAAGGGTGTCGGTCCCAAAATTATTAAGAAACTCGAAGAGATTATTTCTACAGGTGGGCTTGCCGCTGCAACACGTATGAAGGAAAAAGTTCCTGATATTGATTCATTTGAAATAATAACTAGTATTCATGGTATTGGACCCGTTAAGGCCCGTGCCTTAATTGCTGCTGGTATAAAGTCTATTGCGGACCTACGTAAGGCTGCTATTGCTGACAAGGATCTATTGACAGATGCACAGACTCTTGGACTCAAATACTATGAAGCTGGTATTCAACGTATTCCACGTACTGAAATGACCCAACATGAAAATGTATTACTATCATCAATTCCATCTGGTATGGTTGGTACAATTGTAGGCTCATATCGCCGTGGAGCACCTAACAGTGGTGATATTGATATGTTGGTGACTTATAATGAGGCATTGTCTGAAAAGGCGGCTTCTGTGTTCTTCAAGGGTATGGTAGCCGATCTTGAAAAGCGTGGCTATATTACTGATAAATTGGCCGGCGGTGCTAAGAAATGGATGGGATATGTACGTCTTGGTGCCGATGGCATACCACGTCGTTTGGACTTGCTACTTACACCCCCAGATGAATACGCATATGCGATTCTATACTTTACTGGGTCTGACAAGTTTAATGTAGCCTTTCGTCGTCACTGCCTTGAACTAGGATATACACTTAATGAACATATTATGAAGCCAACTGGATCCAAGCCTGTGCCACCGGTTATGAAGACTGAAGAAGATATCTTTCGATTTGTTGGCTTGAAATTTGTGCCTCCTACAGAACGTGTAGATAATGCCCAAATTATACTAATAAGTTAAAAATAAAAAATAAATATATAAATTATAAATGGAAGAATTATTTACAAAGTATTTTTTACATAATTCATGGGGTAATTCAGAATCACTTTCCGGTGGTGGTTCTACACAAAATCAAACTAAACATATACAAGAATATATAGTTTTAATTGTAAAAAAATATAATATAAAAACACTTTTTGATGTTCCATGTGGTGATTTTAACTGGTTTAAAAATATAGTACACCATATACCAAATTATATTGGAGCAGATATTGTCAATGCTCTTATTGAACGTAATAATAAATTATATGATACTCAAAAATTTATACATTTTGATATAACTACAGATACATTTCCTGAAAATATTGATTTAATTTTTTGTAGAGATTTATTTGTACATTTTCCATTAGAAAAAATTTCTACCGCAATTAAAAATATTAAAAAAAGTAATGCTAGATATTTAATGACAACAACATATATAAATAGACAATTTAGAGATATAGAATTAGGAAGATGGAGGCCAATATCATTTTTTGATCATCCATTTAACTTTCCTAGACCATTAGAAAACATAAATGAAAATAGTACTGAAGCTTATCCAAAATATATTGATAAATGTTTAGCTTTATGGCTTATAAAAGATATTCCAGATTTTTAATTATAAATACAATAATAAAAGATGCCCAGTTCCTATGCAAATCTATTTGGAGTGCCAGGACAAGGAGTACATTCCTGGAGATTCTTAGGTATAGCTGTAGTAGATGTACTTGCAACTATTATATTGTCTTTATTAACATCTATAATTTTTAATACTCCTTTTTTATTAACCTTTATTATTTGGGTAATAATAGGTGAAATTTTACATTATTTATTTGGTACACAAACAGCAGTCATGAATTTATTACATATTAATGCTCAATGTCACAACGACAAAAAATAAAGTAATTAATAATTATGTTATTTATGCAGAGGCACCGCTGATATCCGTTGTATTTGTTACAACAGACGCATCTACGACAACAGATGATGAAGCAGGCACAACTGCTGGAACACTAACTGCAGCAGGAGCAGGCTTTGCTGGTAATGTCTGAGCAACTGCTACAATGGCCGCTATAGCCGCAGGAAGGCAAATAGCAATACCAACCATAGCATAACCACCGCTCGTGTTACCAGTAGCCCAAAGCATGAAACCCGCAACAATAAAGCCAGCCCAACTGAGTACACTGAGAAGTGATACAGCTGTCATTTGAGGAGACATTGCCGTAGCTACAGCTGATGCTGCGGCATCTGCCGCTGAACGCTGAAAGTGAGCAACAACTGGAACAAGAGCAGCTACAACTGCTGGTAGAATGATAGCAATACCAACCATAGAGTAACCACCATTTGTATTTCCAACGGCCCAGAGCATGAAACCAGCAACAATAAAACCAATCCAACTGAGAGTAGAGAGAAGTGCCGTGCCAGCCATCAAAGCAGTACGCTTAGCGGCATCAACATGGAATGAACGAGCAATAAGAAGAATAGCGGCAATTACTGCGGGAAGACAAATAGCAATGCCGACCATTGAGTAACCTCCATTAGTGTTACCGTAGTTCCAGAGCATAAACCCACTTACAATAAATCCAGCCCAGCTTAACGTACTTAGTAGTGCAACGGCAGTCATGGCAGGCGAAAAGGCTGAGAGTGACATGGCCAGGTATATGGTGACAAATTACTTGGAGAATGTTTTGTCAATTTTGATAAAATATAAGTAGATGTTAATTACGAAAAAATGTGAAATTAAGAAACAACATTGTTATTCAAAATCAATTTTTGTTTATTGATTTAAAGATTATATTATTTTATTAATTATAAACAATATGATTGCCTTAGTTGCTGCCCTTTGCGTTGCCTCTGTAAATGCCGTTGCCTACATGCCTTTCTGGGACTATGTTGGTCACTACAACCTTGAAAATGAAATAATGGATGATATTCAGTACCGTCGCGATGTCTACGAAAATAACATGGTTCGTATTGCTGAACACAATGCTAAGCAGCTCGGTTGGACTATGGGAGTCAACCAGTTTGCCCACTTAACTGCTGATGAATTCAAATCTTTATATGTAACTGGTGGTTACACACCTCGTGCCCCTGTATTTGGTCCTTACAACATGGTTCGTTCTAACTTTTCTGCTCCATCTTCTGTTGATTGGCGTTCTAAGGGTGCCGTAACCCCTGTAAAGAATCAGGGTCAATGCGGTTCTTGCTGGGCTTTCTCAACAACTGGTTCTCTTGAAGGTGCCTGGTTCCTCAAGAATGGTTCTCTTGTATCTTTATCTGAACAGCAATTAGTTGACTGTGCCGGCTCCACTGGTAATCAGGGTTGTAATGGTGGTTTAATGGATGATGCATTCCAATACATTATTAATAATGGTGGTATTACAACAGAAGCTAACTATCCATACACTGCCCAGGATGGTACATGTAACTCAGTCAAGGCCAAGCAAGTCGTTGCCAAGGTTGCCTCATTTACCGATGTTACACCTAACTCTGAAGCCGATCTTATCGCAGCAATTGCTCAGCAACCAGTATCTGTAGCTGTTGAAGCAGATCAGAATTCCTTCCAACTTTATGCTGGAGGTGTCATGACAGCAGCCTGTGGTACTCAGCTTGACCATGGTGTTCTTGCTGTTGGTTATGGAACTGACTCAACTTCTGGTAATGAATATTGGCTTGTAAAGAACTCTTGGGGTGCAGATTGGGGTGAAAATGGTTACATTCGTTTAGGAAAGGGTAAGGTTTATAATGGCGGTGCTGGTCAATGTGGTATCTTAATGGATCCTTCATGGCCTACAGCTGCTTAAATATAATTAATTAATTGATAAGTTGTAATTAAAAATATTACACCATATCAATACCATTGTTTGGTTTCTTTTCGTCAAATACTAACATAATTTGTTTTTTTATTGGTGAAATATCCCAAGGATACATAAGTCTAGCGTAGTCTATATTTTCATATTTATATACTTGTTGAATATGACATGAAAATTTAAGCAATTGATCTATAAAAGAACCATTGGATGATACAACGTGTTTCGCAGATAATATTAACTGAATATCATTGTCTAAACTATTCCTTTTAAATTTAATTGTTGGAAATAATTTTAATAATTTATTTATACATGGATTTTTACTATCTTCTGATACTAAATAAATAGTATCAAAATGTTTTTCATTTAATAAATTTACATAAAAAGATAACGGAGGTTGGTAATATTCAGGATGACCTATACTTGTAAATATATCACCAGAACGTATATGTATAACTAAATCATTATCACCAAGAGGTATTATAGTATTACCTTTAATTTTGAATGATTCTTTTAACAATTCAATAGCACGTTCCTTATTTAATGTATATACTTGAGGATGAACTATATAAGGTGTTTTAAAACTTTTGCCAGTACAATCAGTAATTATAGAATTATACCATCTATAATTATCTTCTTCTGGATGATAAATCTTAATATATCTACAAAAATATTTATGTGCTGGTAATACTACATCACAATTATAATAAATGCCAACGTGTATAGCATTTAATAACTGCATTATATTATTTCCTAGCCCACCCATCCATGTTTGTATTATAACTTCACGTCTAAGTTTAATATCTCTATATATTTTGCTTTGATCAGAAATATCATATAAGATTTTTTCACATAAAGGTCCATGGTTATTATTTAATTTACATCCAATACAACAATATAATTCTTTATTATTTTGTAAATTAGAATGATATCTATAATTACAATCAGGATTAATACATTTGCTAAATACTTTACTCATTAGTGTTAATTGTGAAGGAATCGGGGATAAATTATCATATTTATCATTATTATTATCAGACATTCTTGTTTTCATATATTTTTTTTAAAAACATAAAAAAACGATATTGTTTTTAAAGTCCGAAATTTGGTTTATATTCATCAAATGTTAACATATATCTTATCTTTTTAGGTGAATTATCCCAAGGATACATAAGCCTAGCGTACTCTATATTTTCATATTTATATACTTGTTGAATATGTTCTGATAATTTTAGCAATTCATTAACAAATGTACCATTTGATGATATAATCTGTTTTGCTGATAATAATATTTTAATATCATTATATAAAGTATCTGGTTTATATATTATTGTTGGAAATATATTTAATAATTTATTAAGACATGGATTTGAATTATCTTGAGAAATAATATATATATTTGAAAATTTTTTTTCATTAATTAAATTTACATAAAATGACAATGGTGGTTGATAATAATCTTGATGTATTTCTGTCTTAAATATATCTCCTGAGCGTAAATGAATAACTACATCATTATCCCCAAGAGGCCTAATTGTTTTTCCTTTAATAATAAAGCATTCTTTTAAATATTTGTACACTATATCATTATTTTTATCATATAAATCCGAAGGATAAAAGGTTAATCTACTTAAAAAATTATTACCATTTATACTATCCCTAACATTTATATTTTTAGATAATATAAATTTATTAATATCTGGATTATAAACCTGAATAGAATCACCATTAAAATATGGATGTTTTGGAAATTTAATGTTACAATTGTAATAAATAGCTACATATAAGGCATTTGATAATTGTAGTATATTATTAGATAATCTACCTCGCCATTTATCAATAATTAAATAACGATTATTACTATTTTTATCTATAGTATTTTTTATATCTTTATGTACATCATAAAAAAAATTTCTTTCACATAATGGTCCATGACGATTATTTAATTTACAACCAGTACAGCAATATAATCCCCTATTAAGCTGCTTATTTGAATGACCTTTAAAAGCACATTCGGATGTTAAACATTTACCCATTTTCTATATCTATATAATAGTATTCTTAAAATTAATTAATATTTACATATTTAATTATATTTTAATACTACTTTTAATACACGACTTAATACATTTAATTGTTGTGGAGTCGGGTATAACTTTCCATTCTCAATATCACGAATCGTATTTTGAGGAAACGAACACTGCGTATTTAGTTGTGTTTGATTCCATTTATTAGTAACTCGTCCTTGAAGAATAGCTTGTCGACTTTCAGATGATAATGACTTCTTAGGCTTTGGTATATCATCATTTTCAAGTTTACGAGCTAATGCAACATTTGGAGCTATAGGTACATGACTTGTTGATGATTTATAATTATGTTTTTTGAGTGTAATTGTTTGCCAATCTTGACCATCCATGTTACTATTTAGTAGTTTTAACTATAAAATAATATCTATCATTTTTTTTAAAGTTATCTATTGATAACCAGTAGCACTGTCCACCAAAAGTGGATCTAAATTTGGATCTGGATATTTAATTGGAAATTCTACAATAGCAGTAGTACTATACTTTGGGGAAGGTGTTTCACATTGACCTCGTCCATTTACAACTGTAATACATTTATGTGATAAATTAGCATGTTCCGAAACTGCCTCGCCACTTGTTATCCATACACGCATATTCGGTGTACAAAAGGCTTTAACTGGAGGTTCATGTGTAATTACACATAGATTTGCTTGTTGTAGTGACCACCGATTAATCTGTTCCTGTAAACGACAATCATTTGGACTAGCACCAATTATAGAAACATTGTCTCTAGGTAAATATAAAGATGGATTATTATCGTTTAATATAGTTATATTTTTATATTGTTTTACAATAGTTTCAATATTTATTAATCGTTCTGTTTGACCAGCTACATAAAATATATGATCCCAGTATCTTGATGTATAGTCCAAAAAACTATTATAGACTGTTGATGGCATTCCAATATTTCCTGCCAATGCTAAATAACGAGCTGCTGGTCTTACAAGTAATGGAAATATTGCTTTTTCATACTTATGAAGATGTAAGTTACTAACATACTGAAGACGAAACATCCTTAGTATATAAATAATAGATTTGTTTAAATTAAATATCAAAATAGGCACTTGGATTATACATATCTTCTATACGTTGTTGTTCTTCCGGACGATTATATCCACGTGCGTTCATTAATACAAGTGTACCTGAAGGTGCTTTCCATTGCGTAGCACGATGACTATGTCCACAAATCCATACTTTTACATTTGAACGAATTAAGTCATCATCATTGGAAGCATAACAACTATTCCATCGTTCATCACGATAATGAGGTTCTAACAATTGTTTAGACGGCATATGATGAGTGACAACAATTAAGATTTCATTTGATGATTGTGGGGCTAATGCTGACTCTAAATATGATTTATGTAACGCATGTAACGCAGATATATCAGCTGGTGTTGTTTTTCGTATACCTTGATGAGTTGATGTATATGTAGCATTATAATCGCCTTTTACGGCAGCAATTTCATCATAAATCATTGGATCAATCGCTGACCATAATGTACTGCCTACAAAGCGTATATTTGTACCGGGAAGTTTAAAACTAGTACCGCATTGTAAAAATATAACATTAGGTATACCCATTAGTGGAATAAATGTATCAATATCGTCTATACTCAATTGTTTCATGGTTGGATGGGCATCATGATCCCAATAATATTCATGATTTCCTGTTATTAAAATAACATAATACCAATTTTGACTACACCATAGTAAAAATTTATTATATAGTATACTACGAACTTCGCATATATCACCTGCTATAACAAGTATTGGTGCATTAGGAATTAAAAACGTTTTAAATGGTGTGCCTTCTGGCCAATCATTAATATGTAAATCACTAGCGTATTGAATTCGAACCATCGCTATTTAAATAGAGAGTTTTCTATTTAAATGAATATATAGATAAAAATTAATACTTTTTCTTTTCAGCATCACTCAACTTACGCCATTCCTCACCTAGACGTTTACCGACTGCTGCAAACTCCATACCAGGATTTGCACGCAAAATTTCAGGACGCATCTTACGAGAAAACTTCATGTATCCGCTTAATTCACGCTTTCCACCATTAGACTTACGAGTCTTATTCTTCTTTCCACCCATTTTACTTAAATTTACACGTGAAGTATACATTTCATCATTGCTATTATTAGGAGCCGTTGTAGAATAAGCATTTGTATCTGATACTTGAACTGTTAATGTATCACCGGGCTTGATATATACTGTATGATTCACCATTTCTAATATATACATGTATTTTAATTTACGCGGGTTTAAAACTTATAAATCATTATATTTATTAGGAAACATATGGATCCTATTAATTATACTCCGTTACTTGAATCTAATACACCATTATGTATGATATGTGGTCAACGTGCTCCATTTATGTTTTTTCCATGTGGATGTACGCATTCTATTCATGGAAAGTGTTTACCTATATGGCGACAACACAAAGGAATATGTCCAGGATGTAATAAAGCATGGATTGACGCTGTACAAATAGCTGTTGAAACTCCTTTAGAAAATAGTACAATTCAAGATAACCAACAAAACGAACATAATAAACAGTATGATTATAAATGTATGTTGGCGTTTATTTGTTGTATACTAACATTTATAGGTCTCGGAGCTATTTATATATATTACGAATTACATGGTGGTAAATATTAGTTTATATAAAATCTAAAGTTTTCACATATATAGTTAAGAAATGACCCCTAATGATTATAATCGTCATCCAAATCCATCTGCTCCACCATATTTTACACAAACATGTATAGTTTGTCATAATTATGAGAATATTTCTATAATGGGATTTCCTTGCGGCTGTACACATTCGATCCATCAAAGATGTGTGCCAATATGGCGTAATCGTAATGATACATGTCCGACGTGTAGACAAATATGGATTAATATTATGCCTCCACAAGCCCAAGTTGTTCATATGCCTCAAACTACATATTTAGATAAACACGATGATTATGCTGACACATCTATTTGTTATAATTCTAGATGTAGTATTTGTTTTTTTGTAGTTTTATGTTTATTTATTGTTTGTGTAGCAATAATATTAATATTTTTTGTAGGACCACCTAAAAATTGAGTATATATTAATCTTCTTTGGAATATAGTATAAATGCCTAAATGTCGAGTTCTTAATAAACATGGATTACAATGCAATAAAAAGGCTAATCATGAATATAATGGACGACCCTTATGTGAAAAGCATTGGAATCATGGATTTCTTACAGAGAATCAACCAGAAGAGGAAGTCTTTGAAGCACGTCGTCGTATTGCTGCTTTAAAAGAGATGCCTCTTATTACTGAAATTGTAATGAATTATGTTATTAAAAAACCTACTACAAATGGTCAGCAAATGGCTGATTTTACTAAATTCTTGGCTAAAATGAGCGGCGTGATGACTCGGCAAGAAACTCGAGATTTAACTCGTTTACTTGTAACAACTATACAATTAAATAGAGCCTCTACATCTGAAAAAACGGAACGTGCTGCTTTTGTACAATTAGCTGGAATGATACAAGATTTGTATACCTAATTAAAAAATAATTTATGTTTATGTTTTTTTGTATAATAATTATTCAGCGTCCATTAAAGATTCTAACCATACACCTTGCTCTTCTACAGGAATTTCAAATTCAATAAATAAGGCACGTGCCGCCTGCGTACGCATATCCTTTGGTTGTTTACTAAGTGCTGATATACGACCTTGAAATAGTTCACGTGGTGGAGCCATAACTAAATCTTTATCAAATCCAAGAAGCGTATTAATGAGTCTGGCCATTTTACCATTTGTACATTGACCAATACCATCATAGACTTCTTGAGCAAGTCTTACCGTCAACTCATGGCGATGCTCACATCCACGAATATACGTCCATACACGGTCACATACTTCAGCATATGGTGTATTGAATGCCACAACATTAAAGTAATCATTTGTAATTTCAGTAATCGCAGCTTCTCGCTTATCGTGACCACGATTAGATCCCATCCATTTAATAATATCCCAATTACGAAAGTCTTCAACGATTTCTTCAAGAGTATTCTGATTTTCTGCTATTGGGCGAGCAATAAGAATTTTTATACCTTGTTCTGTGGCTGTCTGTACACTTGAACGATGAACACTCTGTGAGTCCATAGCAAATGCCTTAAGGTCAATACCACCTTCTGGATCGCGTCTAAAGACTACTTGTCGTTCACGTAAATCCTGTTGAAGCTGTAAACGACGTGCCTCGGCTGCGGCTGCTTCCTCAAGTTGCCTACGTTCACGAATATATACAGTATTTGGATCTGTAGACTGCATAACATCATCTAAGGTTAAATCAGCCCAATGGTCTAAGGCTCTATGAAGTTCATCGTGAACTGCCGTTTTTTCTTCATTTGGTACGTCTACATAACGTTCATAATCAGGATGATATCCATTCGCTAAATGAGTCACCTTAAGAACAGCTGTTAGTAATTGAAGATAATGTGTTTGTCGCGGACTACGATACGATAAAATCGCATAAGCCTTTGGACAATCATAACCAGGTACACGTTCAACACGCCAAAGTGTCATAAGACGCTTACATGTAGACAGAATTTTCATTGGCGAAAAGTCTACTGCTTCTGCTAATACACGAGCATTACGTGTTATTTTTGTAATTCGTCGTGTTGCGGCCTGAATACGTTCTCGCTCAACCGCAGCATTGGCCTGTTGCTGAAGTTCTAATTGATAATTTGCATTTAACATATCGGTTTCCGATGCTCCAGTAGGAAAACGAACCTCAAATCGAGCCTTATAGTCAGCATCAGATTTAAGTTTAGACTTATGATGTGTCAAACAATGATATTCAAAGTATCGGCCTACACTTGTACATTGTGTGCCATCTTTTTTAATTGCGGGACAATTAGGCATAGTAATAGAAAGAAATTGCTAATATAGAATTATAATAAATTTTTGTAATGATAATGAAATCTACATCTTAGAAACTAAGTTTGTAGATATCAATTTTTTGACTCAATATGTAATCTTACCAATAACATGCTTCTTCTACACGTTGTGCTTCATCTGGTATTTCGTCAGCACATGGAAAAACCCATGCGTCATTAAATAAACTCGAAATAAACTCATGTGATATCCACCGCTGTCCCTTGATTCCGAACAAAATCTGGGTTGCTCCACCCATATGAATTGCTGCTATACCTTTTTCCTTAAGTCCTGCCACAATCGGCAATGAAATACAGCCGGCTCCCACAACAGCAAGGGTGGACCCTGAGTCCGCCGCAGCGGCCACCATAGAGTGTACTGCGGCTTGCCAGCCAGCATTTTGAATATCTATTGACCATGCGTTAGGTGATTTTGAATTGGGTTGAAGAGCAGGTGAATATCCACATTGAATTGGTACTATGGTTAAGTTAGTAGGCCACATGTTGTTTGAAGGCCATATGCGATTGCGATGTATCCATTGTTGCTTTATTGTATGAGCAAAAGGACTTATAATCGCTATAGTACTTGATTCTGGTATATTATAGGTCCATCGTATACTTGTATCTGATTCATAATATGGTTCTAGGCTACGTAATGGTATTCTTACACTGTATGGTGATACCATATTTAAAATTAGGCGTTCTTGACTTGTCTTAGTCCATTCTGCTAATATAGTCATATTAGGTAACACATGTTTGAGCATATGATCAGCCCATGCGTCCAATGCTTCATTTGTAGCTGGAAAAAGTCCAGCGTTGATTGTCATATGTTTCATAACAATTTGTGGATAGGATGGTTTGATTATACGCTGACGATTACTAACATAAAACCATAAAGCATTTAGTTCAGATGTACCAAGTTTGCCTGCTGTAAATGGACTTCGTTTATTTATATAGTGTGTAATGATTTTTGCCCCATCGCTTTGGGATAAAATAGGTGGACCAGCACGATTATCCATAACTATTAGTATTTTATAGAAGGTATTTTTAGACCACTCAATTAAAATATTATTATTATATATATGGCTGCAACTGCTACAATTGAAATATCTAATATAACATCTTCGTCGATTAATGTTGTTGTTACTGCTTATAGCACTAGTAATACAACAGGTCCATGGTATTTGAATATTACAACTAATAACGGTATGGGAGGTTCACCAACATATGCTGACCATCCAGTTGGCGGTGGTTCATGGTATAGTCCAGATACAATTCCTGTGGTTGGTAAGACATATACTGTATTATTCTCAACATTACGGTATGACCAGAATAACCCAAATACTGCGTTTGATGCGACGGATGCACTTGGCAAAATGTATTACTCACCATTCAATCTATTTATTTATAAAAATGGTGGAGTCAATTCAAATCCCGGCACATTTATATTAACATCTCCTCATGTTACACAAATTACTGCTGGTGGCGGTGGCGGCAGCGTAGCATGCTTTATGGCTGGTTCTAAGATTCTAACACCTTATGGATATGTAGCCGTTGAAGATATTTACGATAATGATATTGTTCTTACTGCTGACGCCCGTCCTGTACCCGTAAATGTTTTTAAAACAACAGTTATGACTACAAAAGAGACTGCTCCCTATTTTATTCCAAAAAGTGTATTTGGACTTCAACAGGATTTATATTTATCTCCATGGCATGCGTTTCAAATTCGTAAAGGTGTATGGATGAAACCACAAACCGCATCTGAATTATATGATAGTGTGTTACAATATGATGTTGGTAAACTTGTAACATATTACCATTTAGAAGCACCTAATTATTTCAAAGATAACCTTGTTTGTAATGGGGTTATAGTAGAATCTTTTAGTGGAAATCAACTTGTAGGAATGAAGGGACGTATGTATACCTACAATTCTAAGTTAAAGGGATATACACGTGCTGCATCAAAACGTTTAGCATTGATAAACTAGTAATTATTTTTTATGTTTACGTGTCTTATTCGTTGTACACTTTGTGCGACCAATAATAGCACATCCTATACGAGCTCCACTATGTCCTGTCGTATGACTATCTTCGGCTGTTCCTTTGCCTAAATCATCGGGATCGGCATGAACAATAAGTGAGCGTCCATATAATTCATTTAGGGTAACATTAGGCAAAAAATATGTTGTCTTACTTTTGGGACCAGTAATATTTCCTAAATCGCCAGTATGACGTGGTGCTTTGGATGTTGGAGGTCCTCCGTGTGGTTGGGCTAGGCCTTTATGGTAGTGATCACAAGCACCTTTACATCCTTCGCCACGTAAATCACCAGCCTTATGAATATGAAATCCATGGTCACCAGGTGGAAGTAATGAAAAATCAGCTATAACTTGAAGACCATTCTTCTTAGATATAAATTCAACAAATCCTTTTACATCATTAGTGCCATCAAATACTGCAACTGCCATCTTATTATGGTATAGGATTTTTAAATCGGCGACGGGCAGCAGCAGCTGCTAATTCACGTTGACTTTTTGTAATATCATGTATACCACCTAATGCTTGTCCAGGACTTGATTCTGTTATAATATTTTCTGGTTCTGGTTCTGGTGTAGACGGTTTAGGTGGAGTTGGAGGTAAATCGAGTGGAGGCATTAGTTCTAATTCTAATTCACAGTTACGAATACATACTGGTTCATCCGAAATAGGCCGTGTATTTGTAATTGTGACAGTAAATACATGCCCTAGTTTTGTTATATCATCAATAACCCATAAAGGAATTGTTTGCCCATCTTGAATACAGGTATAGGCTTCAAAAGCATCGCGTAGAAATTCCTGTGTATCCTGAGCACGAATATGATCTGATGTATGTGGTTGAATTGTAAGACCAGTACATAAGGATGGTTCATAACGTTCTACAGAAATATTATCATGGTCACAATCCAGTATATCACATATCCATTGAGGTGCATATATTGTATCATATTCTTCATCATTTGGATGAGGTTTATATACGAGTCCTACTGCTGTTTGATTTACACCATTGGTTAACTTCAAAATAGTTGCTATACCAATATCTGAATGTGTAATCCAATATTCAAATGCTCGTTTAGGCATCCATAATTTATCTGAACATTCATACATAGCTATATCATCATCTGAAAGATGACTCATATAGATAAGAGGCTTAATTAACATTTCCTACTATATTAAGTATATATATAAATAGGCTCAATTTTTGTTTTTGTTAAACATATGATGGCCATTGTATTGGAAACCCTAATAATATACCATCGTTATGCTCACCTTTGTATCTTGTAAACACATCTCCCATCATAGTCCAGTAGTTAATTTCCCAAGTTATTTTGGGTAAGTTTTCGTTTACAAGCTTAGTTTGTTTTTCATATAGATCTTTAATTAAATTACGATCACTTACAATTATTGAACCACTATGACACCAACATGGTTTATCCCATAATTCATAATTTCCTGCTTTTAACCAACCACCAGGTGCCCAAACCTTGTTAGATTCTAATTCATATGTACTTAATGTTTGTAATGCACGAATCATACGTGGCCTATCTTTAAACATATGAAATATACCAAAATCAATCCAAGCCATATGTGTAAATTTCGAAGAAATTTTCATACTTGCATCGGCTAAAAGTTTTAATTTAGATAATTGTATACAAAAATATTCTAATGTATCTTTGGTTTGACTACGTTCTTTTGGTAATATAATATTTTTTGGTACCCATGATGTATCTAGTTTTATATATCCGAGAATAGTTAAATGTGGATAATAATTGAGTAATTTTTCCGCTCGTGTTTTATGCTGTTCATCTATATATAAAAATACATGTATACCTGATAAAAGCATCATTTCAAAATTATAAAAATATGTATCTACTGATCTATGCTGTATAGATGAACATGTATATAATGCTGTTATAAAGGCGAGTGTCATCCTTTCATTCATTACATAATAATGCTTTAGACTATCTTATTTGTACGAATTGTTCGTTCTTTTCTTAATTGAGCTGCTGCCTCAAAAAATTTATTTATTGTTTCAATAGTTGTACCTTCTGTTACTACAATTTCTGGATGTATGGTTGGCGATGTCTGTATAACCTTTTTAGGATATAATCTTTTTTTTACAGCATCTAATACAAGTCCGCGTTGAGTGTTATTATTTGGACTTGGTTGACCTCCTAGTTTATAACCAATACAAGAAAATGATATTACATTTGATGGTTTATTATCTTTTTTATATAAATATTTGAGGGTTGATTCTTGTTTTTGTTCTTCTAAAGATTTTAATATATTTACATCCAATACATCTCCGTTTTTTAATATACATGTTTTATGTGTATATGGATATAATCCTACAATTGTAAATTTCTGTATAATACCTTGAATTGATAATGGTATAATAGACCCTTCTGTTAAACTTGTATAATTATCAAATGCCTTTCCTAATTCTATATTCCATTCTTTGATTTCTATAAAATTACTATGATGAGGTCGTATACTCATTTTGGAACATATACAATGTTCTATGATTGAACAATGTAAGTCAACTGTTACATCCATAGAATAATACATCCAAAACGGTATATAAATTGTATCGGGTTCATCATGATATCCATGTACAGTTCCAACAATTGTTTGTCCAAGACTATTTGAAATAGATAAAATCGTTATTTTTCCTGCGGCACATTCAAATCCATCAAATAATAATCTTGGTATTAATAGTCTATCTGACTGTTCAAATTGTTGTAAATCCTTTGCTGTTAAAAGTAATGATTGTGTAAAAGGGTGTACTTTCATCCCTATACATACATTATAAATTTATTTATAGATATAATGTAAGAGGCATGAAATATCATGGCAAAACACGGCGTAAAATGCGTGGTGGTGATGTTAAATCGCCAATTGGACGTTGTCAATGTAAAGATGCTAATGGACAACAGTGCGGGAAGTCTGTAAATGGAAAATCTGCGTTTTGTAAACAACATTTAAACTGTCCTTTATCTCCAATAAATGGATTTGAACCTGAAAAGAATCCAGGCCGTTATAATAATGATCCTGCTATATGGAAAGTACATAACTGTTATTCTTACAGTATGAATAGTGTTGACCCTAGACTTGTTGACTTTTGTAGAAAAAATAAGTTACAGAACTGTCGCAATAAATTTCATCAACCCGGTTCTGTACATGGTGAACGTAATGCATTAAATGCGAGTAGTCGTCGTACATGCCCTGTTGTGGAAAAACTAATGATGGCAGATGTACCCAATATGGAACGTACAACATTTGAAGCAAAATGTAAGCCTTATACACGTAAAATAGCACTTGTAGTTGATAAAGGTGAAGATTACCATTTTTATCGTCAAGACGCTAATGGTATGTGGACACATAAAGATGGGTCCAACAAAGTCAAAGATTATGACGCTTTAAAAAATCCAATTGCTAATCCTGAGACGGCAAGCCGTGATTACCGTTGGACTGGAAGCGATTTAAATTACGAAGACTTTTGCGGGTTTTACTGCGTACCCCATGCTGACGTTGAGCTAGAACCAGGCGAGGCATTAAAAGCGGGCGGGGCAAAGACTCGTCGCGGACAACGTGCTTTACGTGGGGCTGGTCTTTCATGGACAAATTATCCGTCACAAACTCGCAAATTGCGTCGGCGTCATCGTCTATCACGACGGGTATAAGTAATTTATTTTTTGAATCCCATATACGCAATGCAGATACAAATGTTGCACGTTTTGTTGACTGAAAAACTAACATAGATCCTAACACGTTTAGAAAACGTTCATGTGTATTTTTATAAAACTGACTTCGTAAAATATTTGGTACAGTCAATAAATTTTGATATATTTGTAACCACTTATATCCAAATAACCATACTTGTTCATGTACAGGATGGATTGAACCTAAGGAGCGTAATGCTTCATCTGTCAAATAAATACGAAACAAATTTTCAATATCATGAAATGCGTTATTATATGTTTCCAAAGCTATATATATATCATTGTATGATAATCCTAATACCCGACCATAGACTACGTGTCTTTCTGGTGCAGCGGTGCTATATGGATTCCATTTATCTATTGGTATTATCTGTAATGGATTCTTTACAAATGATTCTAAATCCCTTGTAAAGTCTGATTCAAATGTATATTGTGTTATAGTATCCATTTAGTACAATGGCGTTTTATAAGAGTGAAAAATAACCGCATTCAAGTAAGGATGTTATGGGAGACCATGATTTATACTGCTATTATCCTGTTGGTCATTATTGTGGCCTGGGAATATATGCGTAGTCGGGCATTTAACGAAGGATTTACTGATGGTGTTGTTCCAGAGTATTTTGGTCGTTATTTTCCAAAACGTTCTGATTTTCAGCCGGGACAAGAAGAAGAACCTGATGGATGGATACGTAATTTGAAGTACTTTGAAGGATATATGGATGTACAAAATCTAGGATACAAAGCTGATTTCTGCCGCGTAGTTGAAAAAGAGAATATGCCCGAATCACGTATATTGGCATGTGCTTTGGCAGGTCAAGAAGGATTAGATTCACTCACATATCGTACTGAATCTGCTCGTTCTGGTATGAAATTTAGTCGAGATGATTATATACGTGACGTAAATCGTGATGGACGTGATGATTATGGCCGTATATTAAAAGTATCATCCTCACCAAATGACCGCTGGGAAGCTAAAGTTGTTGTAGCTGGTCTAACACGATTTCGGCAATCATCTGAATTAGTTGATAACGATCCACCACCACATATTGCCGAACTATTATGGTTTTATGAAGGTATTATGGTATGGTACAGATGGTTTGACGATATGTTAGACTATGGTGAAAATACACAAATTAAAGTTGCTGGAAAAATGTCTATAGATGAAACACCACAGCGAACTATTACATCTGGATTATCAATGAATCGATTACCGGCAGTGAGTGAAGAGGTTAAACCACCTAGTGAACAATACTTAAAAATAGGTGAAAATTCCCAACTTGAGTTTGATACTATAGTACAACTTCGTCAATTACGATGTATATCAGTATGGGCTTATTTTGATGAATTTACAAATAATGCTCGTATATTTGATTTTGGTAATGGAGCTGGTAAAAACAATATTTTACTTGGTATTGAAGGCAAGGGAAATGTACCCCAAGCATTTGGCATGTTAGGAGCACGTCCAACATCTAATGCTAAAGTTTGTAATACACGAGCCGCAGTTGAAGTTTCTCCACAAAATTATTTATCTAGTAGCGATGCAAATATAGATGAATGGACTTGTCCTGGTCCTGAACCTGTTGATACAACCTTTGACGATGATATAATACCAACAATGGTAGGTGAAAAGAAGGCCAATTTATTGTTTGAAATATGGGATATTAATCAACGTAAAATGCGTTGCCGTGTATTAGATGCTATTCCATTGAAAAAATGGGTACATATATGTGCTACAACCACAAATGGTGATTTATTTCGTCCGGTATGGCAAATATATATTGATGGTATAAAAGCATATGAAGAACAAGATGGACATATGCCATTAACATCCTATACAACTAATAATTATATTGGTCGTAGTAATTGGGAAGAAGCATCGGCAGCATTCCAGAATCCTGATGAACGCTTTCGCGGTGCGTTATTTGATTTTCGTATGTATCGCATACCTATGAGTGTTGCTAAACTTAAGAGTACACTTGTATGGGGACAGAAAAAACTAGGCTTACCTGTATCTGACATACGTAATATTGAGGCGAATCCTAATGTTCAGAACAAAGTGCCTGGAAAACAACTTGGTAAGCATTCAAAACAAAAGTAAAGTAAGGATATGCTATTAATTGGGTAGGTGATACTGTTGACCAGGCAAATTGTTCTAGCGGTTTACTGCGAATAAATGGAAGGTGTTTATTTAATGATTGTACTGCTGCAAGAAGTTCATTTGATGGTGGTGTATGTGTTTTAATACCGTCTAAAATTGCTATAAATACGCGATTACAAAATATATTTAGTTTAAAATATGCTTCGTAATCTATATATTTCCATATGTTTTTTAATGGTGGTTGTTGCCACATTGTGCTTGGGTTAGACATTTTAGGAAAAATCTTCTTTTGTATTTCCTGCGGATCACACACTTCTAATAAGAATTTGAGTCGCATATAGGCGGCTCCAAGTTCTCCAAACCAAGTATAGGATTTTAATGTACGCAAAGACTCTTCAGGAGTTTTCATAGTAGATGGTGCCTGATGTGTAGTATGTACATAGTTTATTATATATACACAGTAATAATCTGGAGCATACCATTCATACATAAGTTCTGCTGTAGATAATTCATCACAATTGTTATGCGGAAAGGAAAAGTGCTGTGCTTTGTTTAAGCTAGCAATTTCTTCCATGGACGTCATGGTAATGTAGATTGACTATGAAACACTATAACTCAATTTTCAGTGATAAAAATTGAGTTAGTGTATTACATGTTATTCAAATGACACATGAACTGTATAGTCTGTCAAACATATCTTGGTATTAATATTCAACATGAAGTATGCTCAAAGCGTTCGTATGTGTGTTGTCCTTTATGTAATCATAAGGGACACTTGGCATCCGAATGTTTATATGTAAGACCCGGTGGCAATATTAAAATTTTAAATATTGATATTGATACTACATTGGATAAATCTCTACGTAATTTTATTCACGCACATAATGAATCACATATTGAGAATAAAATTGAAGTAAAAACAAAAACAAATAGCTCAAAACATGTTATGCTTGACTCTATTAAAAAATGGGCATCACGACAAGGATATATTGTTCAATTTGTTCAAAAAGTACCGCATGTATGTGCTCTTGATACATCTATTTCCAGCACTTGATATTTAATTTTTTTTCTATGTATATTATTAGAAATGCAAAATCAAAATTTATTTAATGTACCACCTACTCCTTATGGAACTAATAATATTCCTGCCTCGGCTATTGTTGCCTATAAGCAAAATGCTTGGAGTCCTATGATTTTAGGGAATACAAATACTGCTCAACGTGTTATGCGTAATAGTAATATGAGATTTGGACGCAAAGGACGTACTCGTAAACAACATCGCAAGGCTAAAAAATCACGTAAGACACGCCGCAATTGAAAAATATCCATTTTATTTATTTTTTATTTTATTTTTGTTTAGTTTTATTTTTAAGCCACAACAGGCTTAGCATAGGCAGCCTTCTGGTCAGCAGCAAGAGCCATCCACTGAGCACCCATAATCTTGGATAGATCTGCAAGCTTGGCATCAGGATTGGCTGCCTTGACTTCAGCACGCTTAGCATTACAGTAATTCATGTAGGCATTTGGTGGACGAACAGCCTTAGGAGCATCTGATACATCAGCGGACTTAGCAGCACGCTTGCCCTTAGTCTTAGGGACTTCAACGCCAAGCTTATCCATAACAAGAGCAAGCTGGGACTTGAGAGAGGAAACTTCGACAGCAAGGGCCGTAAGCTGAGTGGAAATAGAATCAAGGGAAACGGACATTTTTGGGAAAGGTAAGTTGTATGTGATAGGAAAGATAACGGAAAAGCAGGGTGCGAATTGATTGTATTAAAAAATGGTTTGTCAATTTTTTAACATGTATCATGTAATTACATTATCATAAAAAAAAGTTGAAGTATATACATTGTTCAATAGAATTTATTGACCTTACTTAATTTCCTTAATTTCCTAAAATGCTTACTCTTCCTTTCCCTACTTTTAACTACCATAATCATCAGGTCAATGCAATTACATGGATGATGGATCGCGAGCGTGACGATGCTGACTATGTACACGGCGGTATACTAGCCGATGAAATGGGTCTAGGTAAAACCTGGATGACAATAGGTTTACTTCTTAACGCTCCTGTTACTGAAACTCTATTACTTGTACCACCAGTATTATGTACTCAATGGTCGACTGCTCTTCAGCAGTCTGGTATACCTCATAGAATACTTGGTCCTCCTAAAAAGAAGGGAGGTGAAGGTAGCTGGACACATATATCTGGCACACGAACCATAGCTGTTACATTGTCAACCTATGACCGTGCCTACCATAATGATTCCCTTGTAAAGGCAACAACATATCAACGTATAATTTGTGATGAGGGTCATGTTTTACGTAACGGTAATAGCATTAAGAAATTTCAAGTACTTAATGCTATTCCTGCTGAACGTCGCTGGATTCTTTCTGGTACACCTATTCAAAATAATAAGAATGACTTTCAGCATCTGTTGAGTTTCCTACATATGAATGATGACTTGCGTATTAAGACTAATGCGTCCACTGTAGCAGAGACCGTTATATTACGTCGTACTGTAGGCATGGTGCGAGAAGCTGTACCAACTATGCCTACAGTTGCTCCTAAGCATAAAGTTCATCCCGTTGTAATACCAGAAGGCTCCGAGGAGGCACGGGTCTTTGCTGCCTTAGTAGGCCGCTTTGAGCATGCCGTAGAAACGCATGCCAGGGCAATGCTTATCTTAGAGTTGTATTTACGTATTCAACAGTTTGTGGCTGATCCATCGATTTATGTAGATGCTATGAAACGTAAATTCAAGGACTTGTATACACGAGAGGCTTGGACTGGTACTACATCCAAGATGACTACATTTCGACGGGTCATCGCTACGGAAACTAAAAAGCCAACCATTGTCTTTGGCACGTTTCGACAGGAACTAGATTTGGCTGCGGCTGCTTTACGAGATACAGGCTATACTGTTTATATGATTCGCGGTGGTATGGCACCTTCTATACGAGATTCAGTTGCCACAAACTCACTACGAGATGTAAAGGCAGGTCTTAACGTGGCGATTGTGATTCAGATTACAGCTGGTGGTGCTGGCTTGAATCTACAGCATTGTGAGCGAGTTATGTTTCTTTCTTCGCACTGGAATCCAGCTGTTATGGATCAGGCAGTAGCACGTGCGTATCGTATGGGTCAAAAGGCCGATGTAGAAGTCCATCACTTTCTATTGGCAGATGACGTAGACCGTAACATCGACCGTCGTATGAATATGCTCCATCGCCATAAGCGTAATATTGCTGTTGGGATCCATAAGGATTTATATTGTGACGCAGCTGCTAATACTGAGACTGTTGTTGAAACGTTGAATGCTGTATTGCCAAAGACTGTTGAGATGACTTAAAAAATAATAAATAAAAAATAAAAAGCAAAAAAGAAAAAATTTTTCAATATATGGTCTAAACCTGTTTGACATCTAACATAAAGATATGAGTGCTGATATTGTACGTTTTGTAGATGCGTTAGTTTCATCACCTGCTAGTAATCCACATTCTGTACAACTTGATTTAGATACTGATGATGTTCAGGGTGTATTTGAATTTTTATTAATGGTAATGACCGAAATACTAAAAAAATGGTATCCACCACCCATTTCTGTAAGTAATATTAGTCCTGTTGACCTAGTTAAGTTAATTGAGTATTTTGCGTCCTTTGGATATCAGTTTAAGCTAGATGTGATTAGTGTGGCACGAGCACCAATGATTAACAATCGCGACTACTTACAGCAGACAGAATTGGAAGATATGAAATTTCAAATAGCCTCTCTTGATTCAAAATTATACACTGTACGATTTTCTATTTTACCAACAATGTAATTTAATGATGTAATAAGAACTAAAGCAGCTACTATTTTAATAATAAAATTCGCAGCTTTTAGTGCTATAAAAAACGCAATGATAATAGCTATAAATGAAGCTATTATGATAAGTTTTTCATGTTCTTTTGTTGTAAGCCATTTTGAGTGTGGTTTATAATTTATAAATCCATCAACGCGTGGTGGTGGATATATATCGTATTTTGTATCAGCGTTTGCTTGGGCTGATACCATTAATGCATTCTTTGTTACATTTTTTGGATGATTTGGATCATCTTCACTATGATTTGGACTTACAGGAATACGTGAATCAAATATAAATGATTGGCTCATGCTTCACCCTACAGTTACTTACGATTATTCTTACGTTGTGACTTACGATATTTACGAGTTGATTTACGATTCTTTTTACGACCACCAAGCTGTTTTCCAGCAGTAGCACTCCAATGTTGGTTACTTATGGCTTGACCAACATAGGGTGAGAAACTTGCTCCGCTATTGTCATTAGGGCGTTGTTGATAAAAAACCTCGGGGTTGTTTGCTACTTTGGCTGCTTCTACAGCTTCAGCATACTGTGTGGCAGGAAATGGTTTGGATGCCCATTCGCCTGTAGATTGAGGACCACTGTATAAACCATTATTGGCTAATGGTGCTGGAGCCTGTGTTGTAGCAGACCATGCTAACGCACCCGGATAGTTTGCCCATTGACCCCATGATGTTGTTGGAAGTACATCTTGTAAAGCACCACCTGAGCGGCGATATTTGCGTGTAGTACGAGGCATATCTTTACTAATGTGTGCGGTATTTTCTTTAGAACTATGTATGTGGCATCAGAAAGATGTCCAGCGGAAACTCATTAGGCACAACTGGAACTCCTATTATACGTGCTGGATCTGGTGGTCCGCCTCCAACTATGCCAGCAGAGAAACCTTCCGTGCCTATAGCACCTATACTTGCGAAACGTCGTGCTGAATATGTACGAGAAAATATTACACTTATACGTAAGTTACAACAGGAAGGTGCCGATGACTCTTCTATTTTTGCTGCTGTAGGCACATTTGCTGATGGGTTTCCTGGATTATTTAAGGCATTATTAAAGAATGATACACGCACCGAAATATATATACAACAAACTCTAGCTATGTTGGATAAAATGGCAAGTGAAGAATTAACACAGGCTGAAGCATCCGCTATTATTGGTAAAAAGGCTGCCGACGCGTTTGTTAAGCCAGTTATTGATAGTCTTGGTGGTGATAAACCAAAAAATATAAAAGTTACTCGTAAATAATTTACTTTTTAACTTGCATAAATGTACTTGGATTGT
>Ga0007870_1000116_pt1 | contig 35095 bp, 48 predicted proteins | sample CryBogCBH04Jul08_FD_71207 | JGI IMG/M metagenome (GOLD analysis project Ga0007870, IMG submission 71207) | Freshwater microbial communities from Crystal Bog, Wisconsin, USA - CBH04Jul08 | ecosystem: Environmental > Aquatic > Freshwater > Lake | place: Crystal Bog, Wisconsin, USA | collected...
TAAAACAGTTGGCACAGGTTCTTATCTTGAATTAGATTTGACTTGGCCGCAAAACTCTACATTTACCTTGGATGTATGGGGCGTACAACTTGAGGCTGGTTCAGTAGCCACTCCATTCACTACCGCATCAGGCACATTCCAAGGAGAGTTAGCCCTCTGCCAACGGTATTACTATCGCCAAAGCGGTACTGAAAACGCCAGCATGTTCTTAGGTTATGGTCAGGCATATAGTTCAAGTCAGCTTTATTGGACTACTCGCTTACCAGTTCAAATGAGAACGACTGTGCAAGCCCTTGATTATTACGGTTTGCAGGTATATCTCAACTCTTCTGGTTCTGGATATGGTATTTCCTCAATAAGTATCAACCAAAGTTCCTCAATATCGCCGTCATTGTTTGTCACTTGTACATCTGGTCTTTCAACTAATACGATGTATAACATATTTATGGCTGGTTCTTCTTCCTATCTTGGCTTTAGTGCGGAGTTATAATGGACAACATCACGACTATTACAGACCCAACAGGCGTAGAATCAGTAATTATCACGCATGATGACGGCTCGTTTACATCCATGCTCAAATCTACCTACGATGCAATTCAAGCATCTAGCACACTTGCAGCCAACTCAGCCCCACAGGCTAACTCCACAGAGAGTTAAGTTGGTGGTAGGCTTGTCCTATGGAACTAACACCAATGGACGAGATATACCGACAGCTCAAGAACCGCTATGACTCATCGGGCTTTAGCCCATATGTTATACGGACGGATTGGCAAATTATACGCCGCATCGGCGTTCACCCTGCCCTAGCTAAGCGAGAAGACCTAGAGAAGATCGTGCTGGCTGCCACCAAGCAGTCCACGAAGGCTAACTATGTCTCTCGCTTACGCTCGATTTACAAGCATTTAAACAAGCTAGGCCTAGTCAATGGCAACAACCCAGCGGTTGATCTGCCAGATGTAAAGGCTGGCAGAGGCGTTCCTAAGCCCATTACCAAGGGCGAGTATGCCAAGCTGCTAGCAGAGGCTCAGCAACCCTACAGGGACTGGTTTATCCTGGGTGGCATGGCAGGCTTACGCTGCATGGAAGCAGCCAAGATCCGCGGTGCGGACCTAATTGAAACAGAAGAGGGTCCAATGCTTCAGGTATTGGGCAAGGGTAATACTGACCTTGTTATTCCCATCAGCCCCGTAGTGGCTGACATGATCAAGTCCCACAATAGGTTAGATCGCCTATGGACTATCGATCCAAATAAGTTCTCTAAGAAAGCAGCTGACGAGATGCGTCGCATCCTCGGACCAGAGGCTAAGCACTTCCACAGCCTTAGACATTACTTCGCCACCACAATGCTTGAAAAGAGCGGTGGCGATTTGATTGCTGTTAAGGAACTTATGCGCCACTCAAGCGTGGCCACCACACAGGTTTATACACAACTAGCTCATGGGCGAACCAGATCGTTGGTGAACCTTCTAGAATAAAGGAGATACGGTGGCAACACTAGACGGCTTTGAACATATTGCCGAACGGCCAACAGACGCGATTGGTGTACCACTGCTCTCAGGAAGTACTTTTGTTAATACTTCCAACACTTATGACTGTGCCATTGCTGGCCTGCCATTTTTCTTTGCTGTCAACGATAAGTACCCATACAAGCGTGAGACAGCTCAGTACCGCAAGCAACAGATCGATCAGCAAAAGGAACCAGGTGAGCAGACGCTCACAGGCTGGTGGCTACGCAGCCAGTCCTCGTTCCACTACGGCGCTGGCATTCGCTACGAAGAGCCAGTAGAAGGCGATACGGTCAACCTACGCTTTAACAAGTCAGCTGGTGTTGAGGTATTTAACCTTGGCCGTGTAGACCTGCTACCAGATACTGAGCAGCTTTATTCATCTACTGGCACAGGCATGATCGTCAAGGGTGGCAATGACGGCACTAACGACTTTGCCTTGATAGCAGATGGCTCAACTTTGACAAAGGTAGTTCAAGGCTCAGCCCCCGTCACTATTACATGGGGCGGCTCTGGCACAATTCTTGACCTTGCCCTTGATGGCACAAACTACTACGTTGCCAACGCCACAGGTATTTACGAAGGCCCACTTACCGCTGCAACTAACGGAACGCTAGTTTTTACCCACCCAACTGCTGCCACTGGCACAGTCAGCCGCGTCAAGATGAACTGGGTTAAGCAACGCCTTATTGCTGGCGTAAACAACTATCTCTTTGAAATTACACCAATTGCATCATTTAACGTAGCCAATACTCAGCTCGGTGCTTACACCCAGAACGGTATGGCTTATACAGAGAACGTAGCCGTCATCGGCACCACTGCTGTACACAACTTCACCATCGGTTCTCTTGTAACCGTTGCTAGCGTAGGCTCACCATACAACGGCACATGGCAGGTTATCGATGTGCCAAGTCCTACTAGCGTAGCGCTCAACATTGTCAGCACAGTTGTTGCATTCAACCCATCTGCTACAGGAACTATCGTCCTTGCATCTAACAACACCACCCCGATCTATGCTCACACAAATCCAGCATGGAAGTGGACAGGCATTTGCGAAGGTCCAAACGCCATCTATGTTAGCGGGTACAACTCAGACTCATCCAGCGTGTATCGTCTTTCCCTTGATACAACTGGCGCAGTGCCCCTACTCAACAAGGCGTTGACCGCAGCTGATATGCCAAAGGGTGAGATTATCCTTGCGCTTGGTGCTTATGTTGGCAAGTACATGGTATTTGGAACCAACAAGGGTATTCGTATCGGCACCATCGATACATCAGGCTTTGTATCTTCTGGCTATGTTACCTATGGCCCATTCACAACCATCACTCAAGGCTATGACCCAGCTAGCGGTACATACCTTACCCCTTCGGGAACCGATGGTTATGTCTACGACATTGCGTTCAATGATCGCTATGCCTACTGCACAGTCTCTAACTACATCGACAACGGTGATGGCACCAAATCATCTGGTTTGATCAAGCTAGATCTTGGCAAGGAAATTGCTACCAACCAGGTTGCCTACGCAACCAACCTTCGTAGCCCGCTGGTCAGCAATGCCTATCTCAACTCAACTGCTACTAGCGTAGCGGTGTATGGCAAAACTAGCCGCTTGATGTTTGCTATCAATGGCCACGGCGTATACATTCAAACAGATCCAACTAATACTCATTCCAGCGGTGCGCTCTGCGCATCTGGCTACATCCAAACAGGTCAGATCCGTTACCTTACCTTGGAAGATAAGCACTTCAAACTTATCAAGCCACGCGTAACTGCACCCGTTACTGGCAATATCAAAATCTCTACAGTAGATCCAGCCCTCAACATCAATGACATTTATGTCTTGACAAGCACCAGCGATCTAACCCAAGACATTGCCACTGGCCTAAGCAGCCCAATCGAATCTGTTGGATTTAGATTTACCCTTTACCCAACAAGCAATACGCTTTCATCCACAACGCTCAATGGCTACCAGCTCAAGTCCCTTCCAGCTGTTGCTCGTGAGCGTGAAATTGGCGTACCAATCCTTGTCTTCGACTTTGACATGGACCGTTACAACATGACCACTGGGTATGAAGGTTATGCCTTTGAGCGCCTAGCTGCGCTTGAGTCAATCGAATCAAACGGTGACGTTGTCATTCTTCAAGACTTTACGACCAACGAACAAGTTCAGGGCGTAATCGAATCTCTTTCATTTGTTCGCATGTCCCCACCAGATAAGCGCTTTTCGGGCTTTGGCGGTGTGTGCATGATCCAGTTCCGTACGGTTAACTCATAAGGATATAACGTGACAGGCTCAGATCTAACAACAATTCTCTACAACACGGTATTTACCCTTGGTGCTACGGCAACTGGAGTTTGGTATGTGTTTAAGCATGGCGTAAAGAATGTCATGCGTGAAGAGTTTGAAGATATTAAATCAATCAAACATGAGGTAACACCCAACACGGGCAGTTCTCTTAATGACGCTATCCGCAAGCAGGTCATTCCAATGGTTCAGACCTTGATTGAAAAGCAGCAGAATATAGCGGTTGATGTAGCAACCCTTAATGGCAAGTTTGAACAACACATTAGGGAGCACAATGCTTAAAAAATTTTTTAAGAAAAAATTTATTCACCCAGATACGGGCGATGTTCTAACTTTTGCTGAGCAAGCATCCTGGAAAGTCCAAAGCATTATCCGTAACTGGTTCTTTGTATGCCTTTGGTCTGCTGTTACTTTTGTATGGTGGTGGCAACCAACATGGTTCACCGATACTCATGCCTACATTAAGTGGATGAACCTAGCCTCTTGGCTAGCGGTAACAGTAGAACTTATCATCGGTATTGCCATGATTGGCCAGACTAAGCGTGATGCTCTTATCATTCGCCACATTCTTAAACTAGAAAAGCAAGAGATTGAGCATTTGGAAGATTTGATTGAGGATAAGAAATGACCTACCAACCACGCATTGGTGACTACGGCGTAGTCAGCAGCAATGGTTTTTTTGCCAAACTTATTAAACTAGGAACGGTGTCACGCTGGAACCATGCGTTTATCTATATTGGTAATGGTCAGATCGTTGAAGCTAATCCTACTGGCGTTACTGTTAGCCCAGTTGCTAACTACCCACGCATCGCATGGAACATGCATGAAGAACTATCCGATGACCAACGAGCAAAAATTGTTGATCACGCCAAGTCAGCAGTCGGACGGCCATACAATTTTGGTATCATTGTCATGCTGGCATTCCGTGCCGTAGGCGTAAAGATCTTTCCGCATGTGCTCATCAATTATCTTGCACGACATGAAGGTTACATCTGCTCTGAACTGGTAGCTGAATGCTACGCAGAAGCAGGCTTTCCCATCTGCCAAGAGGCGGACCTGTGTAACCCAGGAGACTTAGCAGAAAGACTTATCTGGCAATGACTTACCCATTCATACAAGCAAAGCATTACACGCCAGGGCGTGATGGCAAACCCATCAAGCTCATCGTGGTGCACACCATGGAAACACCTCAGACTGAAGGCCGTGCCAAGCAGGTAGCCTTGTGGTTTGCAGGTGACAATGCTCCGCAAGCCTCTGCTCACTACATGGTAGATGACAAGGAAGTTATCCAGTCTGTCAATGAGGCAGATACCGCTTGGGCGGTCAACCAGCAGGATATAAACCAGCAGTCTATCTCTATCGAACATGCTGGCTACGCGGCTCAAACACCTCAAGTGTGGGCAGATACATATGCCACGGCTCAAATAGCCCTCAGCGGGGCTTTAACGGCCGATTTAGCCCATCGCCACGGCATTCCTCTGGTCAGGTTAACCCCTGCACAGATCCTTGCTGGCCAGTCTGGCCTATGTGGCCATGTTGATATTACCAACGCCTACAAGATCGCAGGTGGTCACACGGATCCAGGCGTAAACTTCCCATGGCCAGCATTCCTGCTGGCAGCCAAAGATGCTTATGCTAAAATAACGTCGCAGGCATAAGCCTGCTTCTCACTATAGGAGACGTTATGAAGATCAGTAAGAAAATCGTAGAACATTACCTAGCTGCTTTGTTAGTTGCTTCTGTTTCTATCTGGCAGACAGGTAACCACCACCTCAAGACAGTTGCTTGGGGAGCATTGGTTGCAGTTCTTGGACCAGTAGTTGTTGGTGCTTATGAGCACTTTAAGACAACAGCAGCAAAATAAAATTTAATAAGATTAAAGGCCCCGCTTAATTGCGGGGCTTGTTTTTTTTGCAATTTTGCTTTATATACTCGCTATCACACTTGCCGCTCGTTATCCATCATGGGCGCTCTGCGCCCTATCGATTAACTCGCTTCATAGCTTACGCTCGTAGTATAACCATAGGAAAATTTTTTTGTCAAATTGAGCCACTTGCGTGTCTCATTTCAACCCATAGGGAAAAAATATCTCACGGCGTGCTAGAATCACGCCATGGAGACAAATACAACAGTTAATCACAGATCGTTTTCGTCCTTTGCTTCGTGGGTACGATGCGGTAAAGCATGGCAATTAGAGCGGGCTTTTGAAATTAAAACAGAGCCAGCATGGTGGTTTGTAGCAGGATCTGCATTCCACAGCGCAGTCGAACGTTACCTCTTGGAAGTGTACGATGGCCAAGCCTAAAGACATTAAAAGCTTGGTTGTAATTCACGGCGAGAAGGCTGACTACTCATCGCTTGGACCTATTCGCGTATGCCCATGCGGTTCTGATACTTGGCACTTGAAGGTCAAGTTTGATGAAGACAACACGATTGGAATGTACTTTACAGACATGCAATGCGTGCTATGCTCATCCCTCGCTACAGCACCTACACCAGAATGGGGTAAATAATGTTTGCTTTATGGATAAGATTTTTAACGCAAGTCAACCTCTGGTCATCCCGCAAGTTGAATGAGATTTTTGAATGGGATGCAAATGATGTTGACTGGAATGATGAATGTGAGGATTGCGCATAATGGGACAGAAGCGAGCTAAGGTAATCAGTCGCGCGGCCTTTGAAAAGGCTTTCGTTGAGACAGAAATTCTCATGCGCAAGGCTTTGAGCGACATGATTGCCAAAGAGATATTGACAGAAACAAATCCAGCCACTATTGTTGGCCTGAAAAGAGCGCAAGAAATAGTGATAGGAAAGAAAGTCGATGAATCTTAAAGAGATTTGGGACCACGCGTTCCTCTCCGAGATTGGTGTAGTTGAAGAACGCACTGGCACCAATCCAGTTGATTGGCGCGTTGGCGGACGTGAGTCTAAAGCTAATCCCGACAAAGAGAACAAGGCTTGGTGGGATGAGAACGGCCTTAAGATGTTCGAAAACTTCGTTACATCTTTCAAGAACAATAAATGGAAGATCTGGACTACACCAGATGGCAAACCAGGAATTGAACTAGGCTTTGATTTATTTTTTGGCGATGTACGCATTAAGGCATTTGCTGATTTGGTGTTTATTAATGAAGATGGTTCGCTAACTGTAGTAGATCTAAAGACTGGCGCGTATACTCCAGACTCTGCCATGCAGCTGGGCGTATATGCATCCTGTATCGAGATGCAGTATGGCATTCGTCCTCAGCATGGGGCGTACTACAAGGCTCGTAGCGCAATGCTTGAGCCAAGCCCTGGTCTAGAACTGTGGACCATACCTGTCCTTACCGACCTTTTTGCTCAGTTTGAGCGGGGTATTCAGGCAGAAATTTTTTTACCCAATTTAAATATGATGTGCAAATCGTGTGGCGTACAAGACTATTGTTATGCATTTGGTGGTAGTCTTGCTCATACAATTGATCCACTTGCTAAACTTAAATAACTTTACAAGATAAACATACAAACAAAGGAGAAAGAAATGGCAGCACCAGAAGATACAAAGTTCCAAGTGAACTTTAAGTTGTCCAATGGCAACTTGATCAATCTATACGCATCAACAAAAGATGAACTTGAAGGTCAACTTCAGTCTCTTAGCGATCTAGCACAACTCATCCTTTCAACAGGTGGCGTGCTTGAGAACAATGCAAACATTGCATATGCAGTCAAGTCACTTGGCGCAACTGTAGTTGATGAGCCAGTATGGGCTGCAAAGGCAGCACCAGCTGCTAGCGCACCAGCAGGATCTGCACCAGCATGTCTACATGGACCAATGGTACTTAAGCCAGCTGGCGTATCTAAGTCGACAGGCAAGCCTTACAACGCTTTCTACGCGTGCTCAAGTAATGACCGCGCTACCCAATGTAAAGCACAGTCTGCATAAATAGATGCTATCGCTGTCTCAGGCAGCAGTAAAGTCAAGTTATGACCATGCAATTCTGCCCGACCTATTCCCCACATTACAAAATGAGGGGATTAGGTTCAGGCGTGGTCAACTAACAATGATTGCTGGCGCACCCAATGCTGGTAAGTCATTGTTAGGTCTGCACTTTGCTGTTCATATGAAGGTACCAACGCTGTATATCAGCGCTGACACCGATGCTTATACGACTGCGATCAGAGCTGCTGCCATGATTAGTGGGCACAGAGTATCTACTGTTGAAGAAGGATTTGCTACAGATGAAGGCGCAGCATTCTACGCCCAACAACTAGCAGGCATTAAACATCTTCAATTTGACTTTGCTCCATCCCCCACTCTTGATGAAATTGATTTATCTATACAGGCCTATGCTGAAGCATACGGCGAATACCCTCATTTGCTTATTGTTGATAACGCTATGAACGTAGTGTCTATGCATGAAAACGAATGGTCTGGTCTTCGTGAAATTGCCAAAGCCATGCACCATATAGCTAGAGAGACTGATGCAGCAGTATTCTTGCTACACCACACCAGTGAAGGTGAAGGTCAGCCAGATATGCCGCCTAGTCGTAAGTCCATCCAGGGCAAGATCAGTCAATTGCCTGAAATGATTATTACCGTTGCTTTACTTCCTTGGACTGGCGAATTTAGAATCGCCGCCGTAAAGAATCGGTTTGCAAAGAACAGTGCTAGTGGTAGACAATATGTATCATTGTGGACTGACGCGTCACGCATGTCGATCTGGAACTATAAACAAACGCCGACTGCAAGTTGGAATGATGAGGATGACGATGAGTAGTTATGGCAAGCGTAAAGGTTCCAAGTTCGAGACAGATGTCCTTGGGTGGTTAAGGGGAAGACTACCCAAGGCAATGACAGAAAGGCTTGCCCTCGCGGGGGCTAATGACGAGGGTGATTTAGTTCTCATCGTCGCGGGCAAGCCCTATGTCTTAGAACTAAAAGCTAGAACCAAACTAGATCTGCCACAGTTCTGGCGTGAAGCTGTAGTCGAAGCACAGAATTACGCAAAGGCGCGTAATCTTGAAAATGTGCCACCATCATATGTCATTGTTAAGCGTCGTAGCGCAGGCATTGAAGATGCTTGGGTCATCCAAACATTAGATCAGTGGGCAAACATTCATGACTAGCAAACCCGACCTTGGCGCTGTGCTTGAAGCATATGGATTACATGTCCAAGAGCGTTACGGTTGGGTTGCTTGCAAGTGTGTAGTGCATGATGATAGCCACGCAAGCGCAGCGTACAATTTAGATAAGCAGATATACAACTGTCTTGTTTGCCAACTGCTTGGCGATGTGTATGAGCTAGTCAAGCGCAAAGAAAATTTAAAGGAGTTTAAAGATGTTAAACGCAGAGCAGAAAGCCTTGCTAACGGAAGCAGCAAAACGCTACGCGGACAACATAAGTCCCCAGGCTCAGTCTTACCTACAGGGTCGAGGCATAAGCCCGCAAGTGGCAAGTACCTACCTTCTTGGAAGCGTCGTGGAGCCTAGTGTTGGCCATGAGCACGCTCTGGATATGCTTAGTATTCCTTATATTACTCCTTCTGGAGTGGTTGGAATAAAGTTTCGCAGGCTAGATGATGGTACGCCGAAGTATTTATGGCCCACTGGGCAGAAGATAGGATTATTCAATGTCGGAGATTTACACAAAGAATCAGATACAATCGCCATCTGCGAAGGCGAGATTGATACGATCATTTTATCTGGTTGTGTTGGTATTCCTAGCGTTGGCGTGGCTGGCGTTAGCCAGTGGAAAGCGCACTTTCCGAAACTTTTTGAACCGTATAACAAGGTCCTGATCTTTGCGGATAACGACGTGAAGGAAGATGGTCGTAACCCAGGGCAGGAACTGGCCAAGCGCATCAAGGAAGATCTGCCAGCTGCCATCGTGGTGGGTCTGCCAGGCAACGAGGATGTGAACGACCTGTTCATGTACCACGGAGCAGAATGGTTTTATGATAGAATTGCCGCATGACAACCATCGCAGCCATCGAAGGCCCAGACTGGGTTATGATCGGAGCAGATTCACAATCGTCTGACTCGGATGGCTTTGCTATCAACATTCCTAACGGAAAAGTATTTAAAAATACTAACATTGTATTTGCGCTAGCTGGTTCAGTGCGGGGCATTAACATCCTTGAGCATGACTTTATCCCACCTGCAATCAACTCTAAAGATATTGACAAGTATGTCACTCGGCAATTAGTCCCTGCTATACGCAGGGCTTTTGTCGATGGTGGCTATGAATTTAGCAAGGCTGAGTCTGCTGTCGAGCAAGACAACATCATGATCGTTGTGATCAAGGGTAGAGTTTATAGGCTCAACGAAGATTACTCATGGGAACGCACCATTGACAATATCTACACCGCAGGCAGCGGGGAACGCTTTGCCTTGGGCGCTATCGCAGCACTGGCTGGTGGCTCACTGGTTGACGATCATGTCAAAGCCCGCAAGATCATCACCAAAGCCTTGCAAATAGCCAGCAAGTACGATGCTTTTACTGGTGGCAAGATCACAACCACTCTCATTCAGGAAAGCAAATGAGCGAATACAACCCAACATTTCAAGGCGGACCTTTTGATGGTGGGCGTGTAGCCCTGGCTTATTGGGTACTCGACACGATTGAAGTACCATATGAGTATCTTGATACAAATGTCGTATATGTGGTGTATGATATAGATGACAAAACCAAGGATTATATTTACAAAGGCCAACGCGTAATTCCGAAGGGAAGACCAAATGAGCGAGAGAGTGCAAGTGATCAAGAGTGATGGCAAAGACTTTGCATCTTCAATGTGGGAAGTGTATGACGGGGCGGGTAATCTCTTGCTTAAGAAGCACAAAGATTACGGACCCAAGAACATCGCCCAAGCTCCTGGCGGTCCACTTAATGGCTTACGTGTGCGCATGTGGGACAAGTTGGCACGCATCAATCACCTCACGGACAGTGGGGCAACACCAGAAAACGAGTCTCTTAGAGACAGTTTCTTAGATCTACTCAACTATAGCGCTATTGCTTTGATGGTGCTGGACGGGACATGGCCTAAAGAGTGAAGACCATAGTGGTCGTTAGCGATCTACAAGCACCATATCATGATGTAGGTGCAACGACAGCTTTAGCAGCATTTATTAAAGCATACAAACCAGACGAGGTGGTGAGTGTAGGAGATGAAATTGACTTTCCGCAAATCAGCAGGTGGGAGCAAGGCGGTCCAGGAGAGTGGACTTATGACATTGGCAAGCACAGAGATATTACTGTACGCCTACTTGAGTCTCTTAAAATCAAGCATATCTCAAGGTCAAACCACAGTGATAGGCTTTACAATAAAATCAGACACTCAGCCCCAGGCTTTCTTGGCCTGCCTGAACTTGAGATTGAAAAGTTCCTCAAACTTGATCAACTTGGAATTGAATATCACAAGCAACCCTACGAGTTGGCACCAAATTGGATACTTGTTCACGGGGACGAAGGAAACGTTCAACCAACTGCTGGATCTACTGCTCTCGGACTTGCAAAGCGGGCTGGTGCAAGTGTCGTCTGCGGACATACGCACAGGATGGGTTTAACCCACTGGACACAATCGTGGGGTGGCAAATCTAAGACAGTGTGGGGCTTAGAAGTTGGTCATTTAATGAATCTTAAGCATGCTCGCTATATCAAGGCAGGCTTATTTACTTGGCAGCAAGGCTTTGGCATATTGCATGTTGAAGGCAATACAGTCATGCCGCAACTTGTGCCAATTGTTAATAAATCATTTACAGTGGATGGCAAGCTATGGCAGTGGTAGAAGTAAAGCTCAGCGTAGCTGATGTCACTTATGCAACCATCGAAGCGGTGGAGCGTTACAACTTTAATCGTGACAATGGCGCAGATGTTGGCAAGGTAAGCAAGACATGGCCAGAGGCTATTGCTCGTGACATATGCGGTGTGATCGCAGAACTAGCCATGGGTAGATGGCTTGATAAGTTTCCATTCTCGCTCTTTGAAGATCGCAAAGATGGCGACATTGGTCATTACGAAGTGCGATCAACTGCTTATCCATATGGCAAGTTACTGCTACAACCAGATGACAATAAGAATCGTAGATACTTTCTTGTTACTGTCGACGGTCACTATAAAGCCAGTATTCTAGGCTGGATTTGGGGCTGGGAAGGCATACAAGATCACTTCTGGGATGAGAAAATGCCAGTGCCATGCTACGCAGTTCCGCAGAACTTACTCCACGATCCAGAGGAATTAGATTGACTTGGTTAGATGAAGCACAAGAAATTGCCCATACAGTCGCTCGGCAAGTGCACCGTAAATACAACACTTACTTTGATGCAAGTGATGTCAAGAATGAACTTATCGTGTGGGTGCTGCGCCGCGAGACGAAGGTCAAAGAGTGGCTTGAGCATGATAAAGATACTGAAGATTATCGGACTGGTGTGCGCATGCTTGCCAAAACTTTGCAACGCCATGCTGAGAAGTATTGTCGCAGAGCTAAAGCGCAAGCGGCGGGCTATGAAGTAAGAGATGAGTTTTTTTATTCAGCTGAGATGCTAGAGCAACTTCTGCCATTTGCTTGGAGAGACGTTGTGCCAACCAGCAACCCAATGGGCGAGCGCGTTGGCGGTGGTGGTAACCCCGCCGAAGGCGGTAACTACATCATCTCACTCTTTGATGTGCGCAAGGCTAAGGATAAGTTGGAACCAGACGATCAATTGCTTTTGCATATGAAGTACGTCGAAGCGATGACCTATGAACAAATCTCTGAGTCGCTAGCCATCTCTCGCTCATCATCAGAGCGCAAAGTAAAGGCTGCTCTACGCAGGATTACCCGCGAGCTTGGCGGGGAAGACCCATGGATAAGAAAGAAAGTAGAAGACTAATGCCATTAATGGATAAAGAAGAGTTTTTTGCTCACGCTAGAAAGCAAAAGAAGTTGCGCTACAGGCCAGTCTATTATCTGAACAAAGTAGTTGTTTGGTTTTGGTGGCGTAATGAAGTAAAGAAAATTAAAAAGCCTATTATTATTAACAAAGGTCAGGTCAAGTAATGGCTACTTATGAATATTGTTGTCAGATCTGCAATATCGAGATGGATGTTGAGCGATCAATGTTTGAAGAGGCTGTTGACCCGCAATGCTGCGGTATTGCCATGCGCCGCACCTATTCCAGCCCACCTGTAAAGTTTAATGGGTCTGGCTTTTATTCCACCGACAATGCCAACCCAAGGAGTTAACATGCCATCAACAATCACAGTGGTAGATGAGTCGAAGACTCTTGGCACAAAGTTGCCTGCTATCACACAAGCGCTTAATATCTTTTCTAAGCAAGTAACGACAGCGTGGGGTTTGCCACCTCAACCAGTAGTCATGGGCAGTGCCCGCGGTAATGGCACATGGAATGTCTGCTTTGTCCCGCAGTTTCCTAACCCTTCACTTGCTAATGTAGCCTACGGCTACCATGAACTTGATAGCAATAACAATCCTATTGCCTATATTAGAGTCAATGCTTATGGCTCACGTAATCCATACGGAACATATATTAAGCCACTGACAGTGCTTGGTAGGCAGATCACTAAGGCGTTTTATACACCTGGTATTGCAGCTGTAGCCATGCATGAACTTGCTGAAATGCTCGTTGACCCGCAGATCAACGCGTATAAGTTGGCACCAGATGGAAAGCAATGGCTATGCGAGATATGCGATCACACTGTAGGTAACTATCTCATTTCGCCAGATGGCTACAACGCCAACATCATCGCTCCAGACTTTACCTGGCCAGCCTTTTACAATGTCAATAGTCCTGCACCATATTCACAGATGAATGTGCCTACAAAGCCATTTACTTTGGTACGCGGAGCGTATGGCTACTATAAGAATGGCAATAGTTATACGCCACTTACGGCTACATCAGAGCTATTAGATAAAGAATAAGCCCCGCGGATAGGAACGCGAGGCTTATCGTTATGCGTGGATAGGATCACGCACCGTCGCAATTATACCATAGTCATCGTCCGCTATGCGCGAGCAATGCTTTTCGTAGTCCTTGCGAAGTTGATTGACAGTGTTGTATGGCCCAATGGCAATAGCAACCTTCACACTTGGATGTACAACGACGGCCATGTACTGCTCACGCTTGGCGGTTAATTCCTCAACCAGCCCCCAGACGCGCTTAGCCATATCCTCGCTTGACTCTGCATCCTCTTCAAGCAGGGCAGCCATCTTCTTAATCTCGCTTGGCTTGGCTTTCATGTCAACTCCTTTTCAATAGCCTGAATAGTAGGGCAGGGATAAGACGCTTCAATAGGTGACATATAATCCCCCCGTTCCTCTAAACAATGGGTGCAGTTTGCGCCGTTCCATTCTGGAACATTTGGGTTTTGCCAATATTCAGGCTTATGCAATTCCACTACTGCGCGAAGGGCAAGCGCTGAAAGATAACCACCAATTTCCCAAATGTTTTCTTTAATAGGTCTTGGTGCTTCAAACGCAATAATTTGATTTATCTTTGCCAGCAGTTCATCGTGGGTCATCAGTAGCCACCTAAGCAATCTTTGGACTTGGTGTGACGGCGGTATTGCAAGGCGTACATGGTCTTAGTCGGGGCAAATAGTTCTACCTTGCAAGCACCACAGGTGCCATACCATTCATCAGCTTCAATATCGTAAGTCATTTAGTTAGTTTCCCCATCCAATACTTACACGCGTCAACATTTTCATGCAGTGTGAGATAACCATAGATCTGGCGGTTATCAAGATATTGTGGCACATTATTCTTGCGCCAGTTACGCGCCACGCGGACATATTCGTAGTCATCAGTACCATCAAAATAACTGGTCTTGTCTAGCACCTTGTTATCGATCAGATAGGTACAGTGAACCAGGTCAACCTCTTTAATACCACGCACTACGCCATTAAGCAGAGCAAAGTACTTGTCACTATTCTGAAAGTAGCCAGTAGCTGTTACTGGGTGATGATAGTTGCTGTAGCCAGCATGATCTTCTTCACCTTCTGCCACTGCATAGCGCAGAATAGGGGCAATAACGGGTCTATTAGCCTCTACCAGCGTGCGTAGAGTGTCTGGTAATAGAAAGTTGTCCACATCGCAGACAAAGTAGTGTGCGCCCATATCCTTAGCGTCTTGGATACCTTCCTGGCGTAACTTGGCGAGCACATCAAAGCGTTCAGCGTTCCATTCATGCACGCCAAAGCGTTGCACCTGCTCTGGCACATCATCACTTTCAAACCATGTCGCACGCCATTCAAAGAGACGAGCGTCAGACTCATAGCCTTGTGCAGCGCGAATAGGCTGCTCATAGATCCATTCTTCAATGATCGCTGCTGTATCGTCGTTGTTGTTGTTAGTTCTAAAGCTAAGAATGATCTTATCGCGTGGGTAGTTCAGGTTATCCAAGTTCTGCTCTAGCCAGTATGGCAGTACTTTAGCCTTATCTTTAGCTAGCACATGGAAGTAAATCAGTGGCAGTTCATGATCATACATCTTGCACCCACTTGTACATGCTGTAGTGAGCGATACGGCGCACAGTCTCTTGGCTTATGCCATAACGCTTGGCCAGATCGATTACATTAACTGCGGTAGTCCCGCGGCCTTCGGTAGTCTTGGCCACCTTGTATTCTCTGCGGATAGTCCGCACAGCTTCTTCATCCAATTTTAGTACCATCCTATCCTCTTTTCATGTTCGAGAGCGTTACATGCGTTATTATTCCAGTGAGTCATGATGTAACGCAAGCCCCACCTAATTTGAGTTTGATAATCATATTTATAGTCTCTGCCAAATTGAGCCATCTTGCTCGCGGGAAGTGCTTGCGGTATTCCCCGCGACCCCGACCGTCGATTAACGGCCTTGTAATCCCAACGACTTTCCATAGTCCAGAGAGTCAATAGACAGCCCCACTGGTGAGCATTCCCGCCCTGGCGTTCGTAGAGAACGCGAGCAAAATGCTTGGCAGATGGCAGATGATCGCTGATCGCAATTGATGGGTTATTCGACAACCAGAGAGATGCTACGACTACTCCCAAAAATCCGACGATGTATCTTTTGCGACATGTTGCCTGTCGATGAATTGAAATGTTGATGTCTTTGGCCTTTCTCTCATTGTCACCTTTACTGGTAGTACGCCAGCTCGGGTAGCTTTTTGCCTAATATGCACCCACATCACTGAGCGGTCATGAACACCTTGCAGCATGCCAACTGACTTACGTCGCTCAACTGGCAGTGTCCCGCCGTATATTCCATAGTCAATTGTATGCGTATCTTCCATTGCATATTCAAGGCATGAGTTATCCCTAAACAGAGGACATTCTTGGCATATCTTCATAGCTAGAACGGCGTTCTCGATGGTGCGTTCTTGCGCAGCTCTGGCAGCGGGTGACGGCGACCCACCACGGGTAGTATGTTCTGGGTACCACCACTCAGGGTCATATTCAGGATTGGCACATGATGGCTTAGCGTCGGGCTGTAGTGGCATTAAATGTACATCTCCTTGATCTTGGTGCGGATGATGTGTAGATCTTCGCCACCGATGCGCCCGAGTGTATCGTTAATCGTTTGCTGCTTGTTAATAATTTCCATCACATCTTTTATGGCCCTATCGTAGCCCTGGCTGAAGGCCTGCTCTTTGATAAAGTCGACAGTTACCTCAGGTTCAATTTTTGTGTTCACTACGCCGTTGTTAGGCCGTAGGGGGCCAGTTATACCCTCAATTACGCGGTTCATATGATCAGCGAATTGTTTAGCTATTTCTTCATTAGTCATGATTTACCTATCCTTTTTTTACGTTTCATGCCGACGAGGTTCGCCAGTAAGTAGCCCTAAAATACAGAAAGGGCGCGAGAGTGTCAACCCCCGCGCCGTGTCTCTTGCTGTCTATTTATTCACTGTCGGGGCTGTAAATTATCTCCCCGTGATACTTCTCCGCGTCGCATTTCGGGCACCATGCCGAGAAAGCGTCTATGTATCGCCAGAGATGGCGGCAGCGTGCGCTCATACCTTAGCCCCCTCGCAATCAGCATACGGCAGCTCTTGCTTATCTTCTAGATCTTCACATGCGCACCAGTTAAACCGCTGAACCGCTGTCGCGTGAGTTAGATCTGCTAGCTCTTGCCATGAAATTGAGTCGCTCATTCTTCATCTTCTCCCTTATCTGGCGAGATAATAAAGCTCGCCCCTGTAGGTTCATCATGCGACCATCTAGTAACTGTAAACTCGTTAGTTTCATCATCATATTTAAACTCTAGCGACCAATCGCCGCTAAAAGTAAGAGAATCTAGTAAGGCCTTACTATTGGCCTTGATAATCGCGCAGCCGCTTAAGTATTGCCATGTCATGCGCCGCCCCTCGATGCGTAAATGCTCGCATTTATTGAAAGCGGCATAATCCTCGACTAGCTCTTCAAGATAATCGAGTTTATATTCATAGCACTGGCCGTCGCAATAGGTACACTCTCGCGTATCCTGCCCACACTCTTGACAGGTCGCATCTTCTGTACCCACCGAACACGCGTCGCATATGCGACACTGGCAAGAGTTAGTTAGATCGATGAGATATTCGGGTGCAGGTGCTGTAGCTGTATCCATCTTAGTATTCTCCCTCTTGAATGTTAATCATCTCTTGCGCGTAGCGATAAACCGCGCTCTCTTCATCTGTAATCAATTCGGTGGCCGTATCGAACCAATCCGAGAACCGATAAGTGAGAGTGTGAATATCTGTCCCGCGATGAATTACCTCGAGATAGCTAGCAGGGCCACCCCATGAGAGTGTGATCACAGTATGCTTGCTTGAGTCAATGCCTAGCGCGTACTCATACAGCTCGCTGTACGCAGCATCCATCTGGCTAGTTTCGCTCTCCTCGCTCTCTTGATCAACTTTACCTTCGATTGCGTCGTAGATTGCGCCTAGACTTTCTTCCGTATTCTTTAGGCTGTCTGCTATGCGCTCAGCGCACGTTAGCTCTTTTATATCCATGTCATGTCCTATCTATGGCTGAATAGCTCGAATTAGCTACTCACCGCCGCCCATAGGCTAGGCCTATGAGCGACAGAAAGCATCTACCGATTAACTAGGATAAAGCATACAGCGAAATAAAAGGCCATCCCGAAAGCTGACCAGAAGATAAAGCGTACAGCTGACCTTATTCGATAATATGTCGGAGAGTGAGACATTATGCAGCAGCCTTTCTCATGCGATGGATACGATAACGGTATGGATTAAAGCTAGCGAGCAGATAATTTTCTGCCGCTTGCTTGCTAGTAAACTCATATGGCAGCAATCCGCGGCCCTGTAGCTCGATCTTATAAATTAGCATGCGATCACGACCAATCGGCCAGACTCACGCAATGCGCGAGCATCCGCTCTTTCATCTAAGAAAGCGTTGAGAATATCCACCTGCTCGAGCAGCTGATCAACCGAACCGCTAGCGAATAGCTCAATCCCTGCTCTCTTATATTCTTTTATAAGTCTATCCGTGGCAGCTTGAGTTAATTCTGCTTGAGCATAAACTACGCCGTTAGCGTCGCTGAGTGTTGTAAAGCTCTTAGCTCTTTTAGCCATTTACTTCACCATAGCCTTGAGTTGTGCCTTATAAGCGCGGGCATTCTCGCCGCGATAGCTTGCAGCATTAGCGAGAAAATACATCACGACGCTAGAACCGCTGTCGGCAAAATAGCTATCCGATGCGCTATTTAGCTCTTTCATTGCGTCGAGATATGGTCGAGCATATGGCGAGACATTCTTCCAATCTTGCTCAATAGCATTAGCTATATCGCGCAAGCTGAGTTTAGTTGTGTTCATGGATTATCCTATCTAATCGTATGAGTGAGCGGCTGCTCACTGTCCCAGTATTGCGACTAAATAGCAGAATGTCGAATCTATCGGGCCATATTGCGCCATAATTTTATAACTCTTTTGTTATAATTATTTAGACATTTTTTAGGTTATTGTCTAGCCGCTTGAGAGCTGCATTCTTGCCGCCATGGTCGATCTTCTGCCCATTGGCTGCCCATCATGCCCCCAATCATGGCAGATCATGGCCAGATGATAGCCGCATATCGCCCCCCAATATTGCCAGATATTGCCAGATAGACAGTATCCTCACCCACCATCAAGCACCCATCAATCACCATCAATAGCCATCATATATAGATCATTTAGCGATAAACGATAATCATATGGCCGCAAAATACGATGAAACTTCGGCGATCATTCGCGGTTAATTGCCCTATGGCAGAATAAAAAAGAAAATCTTGCAGCTTATTGGTCATCGACTCGGGGACTTTTAAAACTAGGCTACTAAGTGTTTAACTATCAACCCAATGATTTTTTCTAAATATAGTCTCACTATATGAGATTGCCTAAAATTATTTTTGCGCCCAAACCAGTATAAAATACTGACTTTATGCAATGTGACATAACTCACATGATTTAAAGCGGGACAAACACTAAATTTCCCACCTTAGTATATATAGAGGGTTTAATTAACCTAACCCTCATATGCAGGCGGTTCCACCGCCCTTATGTATTATTACACATATGCCGAGGCTTCGCCGCGGCGGTTATTATTGCCATCGGCGGCGCACCGCGCCACCCATAGGATATTTCCATAGGGATTACCACAGGCCCCGCTTTGCGGTGCTGTATCAACCACAGGTTTAAAGGCGGGTGTATTGTATGGCTAAGCCATCGGCTAACAAATACAAAATCGCGCCTGACTCGACCATCTCGGCCAGTCAGGCCAAGCAGACAATTGTTGAAATGGTCACAAAAGGATTTTCCATCGCGGACAGCGTCCGCGCTACGGGAAAGTCTATTAAGTCCTATGAGTACTATCGCGCCTCTGACGCGCAATTTAAAGAGGCGATTGATCTAGCTCGCGCTGTCCAGCGCAGAGATGGTGTCATTTCCGAAGAGGATGCGGGGATCACCTTTGAGGAATTTCGGGCTAAGTTCCTCAACTCCAAGACCTTTGACCATCAGCGCAACATTATCTCGATGCTCGAAGAGGGTAAGCCAGCCTTTCTCCATCCGAGCATGAAATACGAAGAGGGCTTTCCAAATTACGTCCTCGTGAACATGCCACCTGAGCATGCCAAGTCGATGACAGTCTCAATTGACTACATTACCTATCGGATCTGTACTGACCCAAATATCCGTATCAAAATCGTCTCAAAGACCTTGACTATGGCTAAGGACTTTCTTTACGCTGTCAAGCAGCGTTTGACTCAACCAGCATATGCCGAACTACAACGCCGTTATGCGCCCGCTGATGGCTATAAGGAAGCGGCTGATAAATGGACCCAGGACGCTATCTACCTTGAACGCGATTCGGGCGAAAAAGACCCTACGCTACAGGCGCTAGGTATTGGCGGTCAGATCTACGGTGCCCGTGCTGACTTGATCGTTCTTGATGACTGCGTCACCTTGGCTAACGCCAATGAATACGAAAAGCAGATCCGTTGGATCCAACAGGAAGTTTTGACCCGTGTCGGTCCAACAGGCAAGATTTTGGTCGTGGGTACTCGTGTAGACCCAGTTGACCTATATCGTGAGATGCGCAACCCAGATCGTTATCCAGATGGCGTATCGCCTTGGACATATCTGGCTATGCCAGCGGTTCTCGAGTTTGCAGATGACCCAAAGGATTGGAAGACCCTCTGGCCACGCTCTGACAAGCCTTGGCTTGGAGATGATGCGAACATAGGCGAAGATGGTTTATATCCACGCTGGGACGGTCCTAACCTTCGTAAGCGTCGCGGTGTGCTTGACCCAAAGACTTGGGCGATGGTTTATCAGCAGCAGGATGTGGACAGCGAGGCTGTCTTTAGTCCAGAGGCTGTTCGCGGTTCTGTATCAGGTATGCGTGCTATCGGTCCTTTGATCGCTGGGGCACCTGGTCATCCACAAACTCTTAACGGCGGTTCGTACACCATCTGCTCGATGGACCCAGCCATGTCAGGCGATACATTCTCAATTGCCTATGCTGGTGACAAGACAACCCAAAAGCGCTATATCTTGGAAGCAAGCCGTATGCCTGCTCCAACACCACAACGTATTCGTGAGTTGATCTTTGAGTGGACTGAGAAGTACAAGCCATCAGTCTGGGTTATTGAGAAGAACGCTTTTCAGTTGTTCCTCACCCAAGATGAAGAGATTAACCGTTTCCTTGCATCTCGCGGTATTCGCCTTGTTCAGCACTACACAGGTGCCAACAAGATGGATGCAGAGTTTGGCGTAGCCTCAATGGCTCCGCTCTTTGGAATGGTTGACAAACTTGGCAATCACGTCAAGGGAAGCAACCTTATAGATTTGCCACGGTCAGACAATGAAGGCGTAAAGTCGCTCATAGAGCAGCTCATAACTTGGTCCGCTGGCACTAAAAATAAACAAGATGGTTGCATGGCTCTCTGGTTTGCAGAGACTCAGATGCGTGACTATATCAACCAAGCTGGAGCATATGGTGGCTCCTTTATTAAAAATCCGTTCCAGACTCGTGACCAAGTCGCGCGTCGGCGGGTTATTAACATCGAAGACTATCAACGCGAAAAAGAAAAAATGGCAGCTAACGGGGGTTACTTATAGTGCTAGAGATTGATGTAATTTCGGATAAACTCCGTAAATTACGTGCGCACTACTTCGCACGTGACTCACGTTATGACGATCTATTGGCTATCCGCCAAGGCAAGATCGATCAGGTATTCCCTGGCATGTTCTCAGAGGATTACCCAAAGCCAATGATCGCCAACTTCATTGACGTTGCTGCACGCGACGTTGCTGAAGTTATCGCTCCGCTTCCTGCTTTTAACTGCATGACAACCAAGACCACCTCAGATCGTGCCCGTGAGCGTTCAGACAAGCGCACCATGATCGCCGCTGGTTACCGCGACACTGCCAACCTTCAGACCATGATGTACACAGGTGCAGATCGCTACCTCACCTTTGGCTGGTTGCCATTCCTCATTGAGCCAGATTACGAGAACAATCGCCCAATGATCCGCATCGATTCACCTATCGGTGCCTACCCAGAGTTTGACAGATTCTCACGCCTTGTCTCATACTCAAAGCGTTATGTCAAAACCATCCGTGAATTGATCAACGACTTTCCTGAGCACGAGAATGTTATTCGTGGTCAGTATGAGAACCGTAACTCAGAGCGCATCCTTGAAATGTATCGCTATCAAGATAAAGACCAGATGGTTCTTTTTTTGCCAGAGCGTAACAACTTTGTTCTCTCACGCGTTGAAAATGAACTAGGCGAAATTCCTGTAGCCATTGCGTTACGCCCAGGCGTTGACTCAGATGAGCATCAACGCGGTCAGTTCGATGACATTATGTGGGTACAGGTTGCTCGCTCACGCTTTGCTTCGCTTACACTTGAAGCAGCGCAAAAAGCAGTTCAAGCACCGTTTGCTTTGCCTTCAGATGTTAACGTACTTGAGATTGGCCCAGACGCGACTATCCGCTCCGCCAACCCACAACAGATTCGTCGTGTGGATCTTAACCTTCCACCAAACATCTTCCAAGAAAACGAAATTCTTGATCAGGAAATGCGCACTGGATCACGTTATCCAGAAGGCCGTCTTGGTCAGCAGTCTGGTTCTATCGTTACAGGTCGTGGCGTTGAAGCACTCATGGGTGGCTTTGACACACAGGTCAAGACAGCACAAGGCGTATTTGCTGAGACATTCCGCGAGGTAATCCGTCTATGCTTCATGATGGACGAAAAGCTATTTGGTGATGTAACCAAGGAAGTTCGCGGCATTAACGCTGGTGCTCCGTATGTTGTTACATACACACCAAAGAAAGACATTGCTGGTGATTACACCTGCGACGTAACCTACGGCATGATGGCTGGCCTTGATCCAAACCGTGCTTTGGTCTTTGGCCTACAAGCCCGTGGTGACAAGTTGATTAGCCGCGACTTTTTGCGTCGTCAAATGCCTTGGGAAATGAATGTTACCCAAGAAGAAGAGCGTGTTGAAGTAGAAGAACTGCGTGATAGTTTGATGCAAGCAGTTGCCTCATATGCTAACGCATTGCCACAAATTGCTATGCAGGGTGGCGATCCATCTAAGGTTATTAATGCTATTGCAAAGGTGATTGTTGGTCGCCAGAACGGCGATCCAATTGAAGAGATTGTAGCTGAAGCATTTGCTCCTGAGCCACAACCACAGCAACCACAGCAAGGTGGAATGCCAGGACAGCAACCTCAAGCACCTGGAGCGCAGCCAGGGCAACCACCGATGGGAATGCCTGCCCCACAACAAGGCCAAGGTGGCTCTGCTTTACAGCAATTACTAGCAGGACTTAATTCTTCTGGTAACCCGCAGCTTGCTGCATCGGTTAGCAGACGCTCACCCGCCTAACGTTACGAGTGAGAAAACCAATTCCCTATAGGAGAAAAAATGACACAGTTCAAATCAAGCCTACAATCACCACCAGTACGCGTTGCAATGCAGGGCGGAATGGGCAGTTCAGATGCAGTAACACAGAAGACAAGCATCCAGTCTGCACCATCAGTAAAGTCAACAGGCAAGTCAGATGTTAAGTACACCGTTCAGCCTTCAGGCACAAAGGGTGTTGGCACAACAGCTGGAAAGCCACTTAAGTAAATTATGCATGATGAAGAGAGCGGTAACCGCAGAAAAATCCTGTCTTCTTGGGATGTTGCCGCTCTTTTCATTGAACTTGCAAAAGATATTTTAGTTAGTTTTGTAAAGTTTTTAGATGTATTGAGCGATATGTCTCTACATCAAGCAAGTGTCGTGGAAGATAAACAGTTGTTCCACGAAGATGTTGTTCGTACCATTGAGACTATTATAGAGGGTGAGTGATTATGGCAGGTAAAGGTGGCTATCAAGCTCCAGCTAATCCCGCTCCAGTATCAGGCCCAGGGCGTTTAAGCGCACGAACCGATGGAACAGCAGCGTACAAAGCACAACAGGCAGAGCGTTATATCGCTGGCATGCCCAACTGGGGAGATGGCCAAGATATGATGCAGATCCAAAGCGGCGCCCCGATGGCTGCTACGCCATCAGCACAGCCAGTATCGCCATCACAGATGGCTCAGGCTGCGCAGCAACAGGGTCAAGCACAAGGCCAACCACAGCAACCAGTTACTCCATTGAGCGCACCTACACAGCGTCCAAATGAGCCAGTAACCCAAGGTGCTGCACTTGGTCCAGGAGCAGGAACAAACATTCTTGGCTTGCCAGCAATGAACATGAACAACGGCGGCACAACCGCAAAGCAAACCGTTCAAACATTAGCAGCACATCCAGACGCTTCCCCCGAGCTGAAGAACCTCGCTGATTTACTAGGGAAGTAGGGTCACATGGCTGACACAACACCAAATACCCCGCAACCTTCTGCTACCCCTGCACCAACTAGCACTGCTCAAAATGCTAGCGATTGGGTAAAGAACAATACACTTTTTGTTCACACAAACCCACAACTTGCCGCAGATGCAATTTCTAATGCCACTGCAACAAACAACTTTTACAATGCAGATGCTATTGCTGCTAACGCAGTACCTGTCAATATTACAAAGGCAGTTCAAGATAACATCGCTACCCACAATAGTCAGTCTTGGTGGCAGCATGCCCTTGGCGATGTAAAGCAGTGGGGTGCAGACGCAGTAGGTTTTATCCCTGGTGCTAACACAATTTCCAACTGGGCTAACAAGCCTTTACAGGAAGTTCAAAAAGACTACAAGTTTATTAGCAGTGTTTACGAAAAGCACAATCCTCTTGAGGCTGTTCTTGCCACATTACCTATTGTCGCTGGTCGAGTTATCGGTGGCATTATTGGTGGTGCCGCAGGTGCGGCAGGCGGTGCAGAAACTGGCGCAGAGATTGGCGTAATCGGTGGAGCAGCAGTTCCAGGCGCTGGTGAAACAGGCGTATCAGAAGTACTTGGTGGCGGTGCTGGAGCAGTTGCTGGTGCAGTTGCATCCACTCCTGAAATAATTGCAGGCGCAGAACGTGGTTCTGCAATGGGTGGGGAAATTGCTAGCAAGGCAGTTCCTATCGCAACCCGTGTTGCTCAAACAATTCTTAAGCGTCTTGGCGCAACTGTTGGTGGCTTTATCTCACGTGACATTCTTGGCCATACGGTTCCCGATTTTCAAAACTCGCTTAACGATTCTAATAACCCAAAGTTTGAAGCAGATTTTGGTACACAGGTAGCCCATGGGCTTGCCAAAGTTCCTGGCTTTCAAAGCCTAAACACCACAACCAATGGTGCTGGTCAGATCGTATCTGGCGTACTTGATGGTGCATTTGATTTTAAAGCAGATCCACTTCTTAACCTTGGCAAACTCAAGACCGCCATCAAAGAAGGCGGATTTATTGCTGAAGCCAAAGAAGCAGATGGCGTAACGCCAAAGCTAAACCCTGATACGGGAAAGCCAATCGTTGCTCCAAGCATGCGTATTGCCGCTGCAAGCGACAATGTCAATAGCTTTATCCTTGCCCACACTGGCAAGTTAATTGATTCAAGCCAACTTGATAGCTTGTATTCAGCACCTACTGCCACTAGCGCATTAGGCAAGGCTGGTCAGACTGTAGTCCGAGCAGTCAATCCAATGGTTAACGCAACCTTTAGCCGTGCTGTGGACAAGATCGCAAGCCTTGATAACGCTGCTGAAATTAAGCAACGCTTTCCAATGTTTACAGATAAAATGTCTGGCGAACTTGCAAAGGCAGATACGCCTGGCAAGGTACTTAGCGTCATGGGCCAATCTCTTTACTCTAGCGAGTATGCGGGCAAAGGTGGCTATCTAACATCTTTGGCTTTGCCACAACTAAGCCTTGGCAGAAACTTTGCTGGAGATTTGCTATCTAATATTCGCAAAAACTCTCAAGCAACCACTCTTGCTGATACAGCGAACTTCCTTGTGCCAAAGCGTGTAGCAGTTGTTGACCCAAGTGGCAAGAACTTTTTGCTTGATTCAAACGGCGATAGAGTTTACAAGTTTGTTAAGCCAGCCCTTGCTGGCGGTGGATTTATGAATGCCCTTGCTGGCAAGGTACGCACATTCACCACCATGAAGGCTATGGCCTTTGATCCTAAACTCTTAAAGTATTCTACAAAGAATATTAACTTTAGCGATGCAGACGCAAGCAATGCTGTCATGCAGGTTCTTTCATCATCAATGCTTTACAAGGTTGCCCTTGAGCATACTGCTCAAATCATGGCTGAAACAAATCCAGAAAAGCAACTAAGCCTTTTCCATAAGGCTCAAATGGAAACTTTGAACGCAGCTGGGCTGCCTGCTGACACTGCGATGATGAACAGAATACTTGCAGAAGGCAAGCGTGCTTCCTTGAACGAAGCGCAAAAGACTGGTATTTGGGGATACTTTAAAGGCAATGTCATCGGTCAAACCATGATGAAGGCCTTGCCTGGATCTGTTGACCCAGACCGCCAAGTCCCACACCTAGCCTCTACTGGCTTGTTTGAGCATCATGCCGCTGGTACAGCAATGCTTGATTACAAGAAGATTCGTCAAGCCATGCGTGCTACAAAAGTTTACGGAACTTTGTACAACAAAGTTGATGATGGATTTAGCCATTTCACAAACTTAATGTTTGCACCGCTTACTCTTCTCAATACAGCCTTTGGCGGTCGTGTGGCCTTTGGTGAGGCTATGCACCAAGTTATCCGCAGAGGCGTAGGAGATTACCTACAGAGCCGTATTGCTACAACTGCCGCTAGCCGTGCCTTTGATAAGGATATGGTTGTTAAGCGTGCTGAGGCAAAGGCCAACGCCGAAGCGGCTCAGTTTAACCTTAGAACTGGTAAGCCAGAAGATGTTCTTCCAAAGGAAGATATTACCCCTGGCGATCATGCTCATATCGCAAGCGCAGTTGCTATGCAACTTACCGAAAGCGAATTGGACAAGCTAAAAGACATTGCCAATGGCTGGGCTAAAGACGACACAATGAAGACTAACGAAATTGTGACCCGTGCCAATGACATGGAAAAGCAGTCTAAGAGCATCGTCAAGCGTGCCATCCAACTTGGTACAGATCCAGAAAAACTTAAAGATGTTTGGGATGATATTAATCCTAGCCAATACAAAACTCGCATCAACCCAGTTGGCGCTGCTGCCCTTAAGGGCTACAAGATTTACCCATACTCGCTACAACACAAGATTGACGTGCTTACTGAGAAGTGGATCAGCCAAGGCTGGAAGGGTGCTGACGCAGGTATTGATGCAACCCACTCAAGCCGTGCCAACGTTGCAATGGAAGAACTTGTGCATGGCACAGTTCAACGTCGTGGATCTGGCGTAAAGCCAGGAGAAGAAATTGCTGGCTTAAGCAAAGACGATCCACATTTTAAAAAGTTTTTAGCAGTTAACTTAACCCAAATGGCTAATAGTGAAATTGCCCGATCAATTGCTAAAGATTTTCTTAAGCAAAAAACCAAGGCAGATCTTGACGGCGTATCCCTTGATGACCAATGGTCAAAGGTTGGCGAAAAACATTTGGCTAACGTCAAAGACCCTAGCAAGTTTACAAGAGCGCGTGGCATTATTCGCGCCCTTGATTATGGCGTTCCAGAGTCTGTAGCAGCCAATCAGGTTAACGCTATCCGCGGCCTTGTGGAAGGTCATGACGGCACTTTGCACACACCATTTTTGCGACGCATTGCAAACCAGCAAGAGACTTATGCGGAAGATCTAAAGAACATTCCTAATGAGTCTTTGCCTTTGATGGTAACGGGTCGTAAATTTGCGCCTAGCGTCATGAACGTTCTTCAGAAGATTGAAGATTTTGGCTTTAGAACTGCCGTTAACCCAATCATGAACTGGGTTAGCCGCGAGCCTTTATACGCTCACTTCTACTATGAGAACTACATCAAGTTCGAGCCTATGATCGCCACTGGCCGAATTGATAAAGAAACGGCACAAAGCATCGCGTCGCTGAACGCGGTCAAGGAGATGACTCCGCTCATCCACAGCCCTCAGATTCGCTCTCAATTTGCGATGATGCACCGTAACGTTATGCCGTTCTTTTTTGCTCAAGAACAGGCCATGAAGCGTGCTGGTCGTCTTATCCTTAGCAACCCACAAGCGCTACGCGATATTCAACTTATTCATCAAGGACTAAACAACCCAGCATTTGTTCACACAAATTCCAACGGTCAAAAGTACATTGTTTACCCAATGATCGGTGAAGCTGGCAATACGTTTGTCCGTGCCATGAACAACATGGGCATTAGCGTATTTAATCAACGCTTTGACAACTTGCCAAACAACGCATTGGGCAGCATCTCATCTTTGCAGACAGTAATGCCAGATGTGAAAATCCCAGCGGTTGGTCCATTTGTCAGCATCTTGGCTCAAGACCTTGCAGATCATTTCCCTTGGATGCAGCATGCGGTTAACACAGCCCGTGGCGGTTATCCTGCCACAAGCTGGCTAGATACTGTTATGCCTAACTCAAGCGTAAGAGATATTTTTACAGCGCTTACAGCGGATGAAAAAGAGCAGTTGGTTCACAATGCTCAGATCGCTTCGCTTATGTCTGCTTACCAAACAGGTGATTTGAACCTTGGCGGCTTGAATTTTGCTCAACTTCCAGCTGCTGACCAGCAGGCTTTGCTTGACAGAACGGAAGCAAACGCTAAGAGCAACTTGTTCGTCAAGGGCTTGCTATCATTTTTCTTGCCACTTTCACCAACGGTGAACAATGATTACATGACCAAAGATGAAATTTCTTTGCGTCAAGAATATACCAAAATGATTAGCCCAACATCTGAGGGTGGCTTGGGACTAACCCACGCTGAGGCATGGCAAAAGTTTGCTGCTGAGCATGGCAGCCAATCAGTTGCCTATACAGCGATGACTACTCAAAATGGCTTTGGTAGCGCACACGTTCCGCTGAACGATCAAACCGTTCAATGGCTTACAGGCCATCAGGACTGGATGAAACAATATCCAGCCGCTGCTGCGTACCTTATCCCACAAGGTCAAAATGGTAAGGATGCTTTGCAGGTAGAGCAAAAATTGCTTGTGCAGGGCTTGCGTTCACAATCAACCCCACAACAATTTCTTAACAATGTGTACATCCAAAAGGGATGGAACGACATTGACCCATACTATGCAGACTACAAAGCTGCGCTTGCTTCTGTCCCAGAAGGCAGCATGATGGCTAGTTACTACATCAAGCAATGGGATGCTTTTACCAAAAGTTACGGTACATCTAACCCAATTTGGTACGAAGACTATAACTCAAAGGTACGCGGAACAAGTGCCCAAAACGCACTTACCCAACTTAATAAAATGCGTGATAAAGGCCTTTTGAACAGTCCTCAATACTCAAAGGTTAATACCCTTTTAGATTGGACAAACAACTTTGTTTCTACCATTAACCAAGAAATAATCAATGGTAAGAAAACTCGTGCTTATTCAATTCACGTTAATCAGTTCCTTAACACAATGACAAATATCGCAAACGAAGATCCATCAGTTGCAAGCATTATTAATGGCGTATTTAAGAGGGTGGCATAATGGCAACTAAACCAGCAGCAAAGGCACCGGCAACTAAAAAAGCCCCTGCCGCTACGGCAACGCCTAAGCCATCTGTAACACCTTCTCCTGCGGCCAATGGCTGGCAAAGCGGTTCTTGGAATGGCGCTCAACCACCAGCACCATCTGCCACGCCAACACCAACTCCTTCTGGCACTTCAGCAAAAACTCCAGCGCCAAAAGTTCCAGCAACCACACCGCAAAACCCAACCGATACTGCAAATCTTTTAGCCCCACCAAAGACTACAACTCTTACAGATTACAACCTTACTTCGCAACAAGATATTGCTGCTTTGGTTAATTCTACCATGCAACAATTTGTTGGTCGCAATGCTACCGCTGCTGAAATTGCAACCTATGGTGGCGAACTTCTTGCTGCTGAGCGTGCTAATCCAACCATTGAAAATGAAACATTAAACCGTGATCCAGTTACAGGCTTGGCTACAAGCCTTACTGGTGGCACAACCAGCACAAGCGTTAATGCTCAATCATTCCTAGAAAACCTTATTTCTCAAACTGGGCAGGCAAAAGACTTTAAGGTAGCCACTGGCTATATGGACGCAATGCAACAATCTAACTCAAAGTTCAAGGGTGCATACAATGGCTAAAGACAAAATAGAGTTAGATTACACGCCTACGCCTGCCGCTCCAGCGGCAGGTGCTTTTATGAATACCCCTGGCTACAATGCTGGTCAAGCGCCAGTTGGCACTGTTCAATACGCTACAAATCCTAATACTGGATATGTGGAAGGTGGCTCACAACCTGTAACAGCCGCTCAAGCAGCAGCCAGTGCAGCAGCGGGAGCAACACCAGCCCCAACGCCAGAGCCAAATCCAGCGCCAAATCCAGCGCCAACTACGCCAGCCACGCCTGTAAATCCACCAGATACTACTGGCACACCTGGCACACCTTTTACCCCACCAACACCTGCAAACATTACAGTGCCAACAACTCAGGCTCAAGATCGTCAAGAGCTGATTGCAACATATGGCGCACAGGTGGCGTTGATTGATTCAATTCCAGAATTAAGCAATCTTCTCAATACTGCTCTTAATGAAAATTGGTCAGCAGTCAAATGGCAAGCAGCATATGAAAATACTAATTGGTACCAACAACACGGCGCTGCATACATTTCATCTGAAACAGATCGCTTAGCCGATCCAGGTAAGTATGCTGAGGCATATAACAACTTGCTCCAGCAAATGACGATCATTGGTCAAACCGAAGGTATTGATGTTTCTTCATTCGGCGGCCCAATTACGGCAGATCAAGCAAAGGCAATGGATACATCCAAGCCAAATGCTGTTGCCACGATGCTTCAGAATTATTACAATGTTGCGCCAGATGCAACAATTCTTAATCAATATGTTGCTAAAAACGGCAAGTTGGCTTTGGCAAATCCAAATACGCCAGAAGGTGCTATTGCTACAACAGCACAGACTTTGCGTACAAACGCTGCCAACATGGGTGTTGCTTCACAGTATCTTACCCCATCATGGACTAACGCCAATGGCACTAATGTGAACCAAGGTTCAGATTACTTTACAAATGCCGCCCTTGCCGTTCAGCAGGGCTTGACAACAGTAGATTCTGAGAATGCTTTATACCGCTCACAAGCTCAAGCCATCTACAAGCCATTTGCTCAGCAGATCGCCAACGGCGCATCTGTAGCCCAGCTTGCTCAGCCTTACACAAGTGCTGCCGCAAATCTTCTTGAAGTTGACCCATCCACTATCAACCTTGGCGCAACCACTGGCACAGGTTCTTTGGTAACAAAAGCCCTGCAAGGCGATGGAACAAATGCTATGTCGCTTGATTCTTTCACCACACAGGTTAAGCAACAGCCAGCATGGCTCAACACAATGAACGCTAAGTCAAGTGTCATGGATACAGCAAATACGCTTCTTCGTAACTTCGGATTGGTAACAGGTTCATAATGGCTGATACAACTACTACCGCTCCCGCTACAGCAACTAGCGTTTCAACCACGCAAAATGCTTTACAACTTTTGCAGTCAACTTTGGCTGGTTACGGCATTGACACAACTGGCTCGATCAGCAATGCTATTCTTGGCTTACTTCAGTCCAATTACGATTCTTCAACAATTACAACTTTGGTTCAAGACCCAGCTGCGGTTAACTCACAAGATCCAAATGTGGCTAATCTAGCCAATGCTTGGCAACAACGTTTTATCGGCAACGTGGCTCGTCAGAACGCTGGTTTGCCGCCACTTGACCCAGCAACATATATCAGCACAGAAAATTCATATAAGGCTGTTATGACAGCCGCTGGTATTCCAGCCTCATCACCGTTAATGGATAACAGTTATTTTGGCAACCTTATGGGTAAAGATATTTCGCCAGATGAAGTAAATACTCGCGTAACAGCAGCCATGAACGCTGTTAACAGCACAGATCCTTTTGTTAAGCAACAACTTTCACAAAACTTTGGCTTGACTCAATCAGACATGGTTACCCATTTGCTTGATCCAAGTCAGGCTGCAAGCCTTATCGCAACCAAGGTACAGGCAGCAACTCTGCAAGGCGAAGCAGGTCGTCAAAACCTTGCTCTTAACCAGCAGAATGCGCTTACTCTTGCTTCGCAAGGTTTGACTCAATCACAAGCCAATACAGCATTTACCAACGTTGGTACGCAGATTGGCTCACAGCAGGCTTTGGCAAACATGTATGGAATGCAGCCACAGAATGTCGGCAATGAACTTCTTGCTCAGCAAACTGGCGCTAACATCAACGGCACAAGTGCCGCTCAAGCCAATATCAATTTGACCAACCTTCGCGCACAAGAAGTTAACCAATTCTCTGGTTCTTCTGGAGCAGCCAAGGGCAGCCTATACACAGAGCAATCTGGCGTTAGCTAACTAAGTTCCATGCGGGTCCACCAGCACCCAGCATGTGTATTTAAGACTGGTAGTGGGAGCTAGCACCTCTTCCCCTGGAGAATGCTACGGCCTGCGATCAACCAAACAGAAAAGGGAGTGCCACATGGCAAACCAATACGAAGAAGACGAAGACGACCTAGACCTAGACGATCAGCCACAAGGCGATCAGAATGGCCCAGCAAACTTACGCAAAGCGCTTAAGCGTGCAGAGCGTGAGAAGAAAGAACTTGCCGAACAACTAGCTAGTATTCAGGCAGACCTTCGTGGTCGTTCAGTTACAGAAGTGTTGGAAAAGAAAGGCGTGCCAACTAAGGTCGCCAAGTTCATTCCTGGCGACGTAAGTACGCCTGATCAGATTGATGCATGGTTAAACGAGAACGCTGATGTGTTCGGATTTACCGCGCCTGAGTCTGCTCCGTCCGAAGAACCATCAGCTAATGTCCGTGAGACACAGCGCATCAATGCCGCTCTTCAAAACGCAAATACCCCGTCTCGTGATGCAGATACTGCCGCGAAACTGGCTGGCGTTAAGACAAGAGAAGAGCTTGACATGCTTGTTTTTGGTCAGAAGATGACTGGTCGCGGACGTTAATTTAACCCATTCGCACACTAAACCCTATAGAAAGTAGGTGACACAATGGCCAATCAATATACCGACTCAATCGGTTCTACCTCTGGTATTCCAGGATTAGTACAAACCGCTTATGATCGCTATGTCGAGTTTGCGCTCCGTGCTGTCCCACTTATCCGCGATGTAGCAGATAAGCGTCCAGTACAACAAGCTATGCCAGGTTCGTCTGTTGTATTCCAGATTTACACAGACATGGCCGCCGTTACTTCTTCACTCTCTGAAGACGTTGATCCAGATGCTGTTGCTCTTGGCAACACCACTCCTATCACCGTTTCATTGCTTGAATACGGTAACGCTTCACTTGCAACTCGTAAGCTCGAGTTGTTCTCACTATCAGATGTAGATCCAGCCATTGCAGACATTATTGCCTTCAACATGGCTGACTCACTTGATACTGTTGTTCTCAACACACTCATCGGTGGACCAAACGCTATCGCTGAACTTACAGGTGGATCAACTGCTCCAGTTTCAACATACGCTGGAACATACACCAACGGAACAACACAAGCATCTATCGATGGCACATCAGTCATTCGCTCACGCGATATTCGTACTGCTGTTGCCAAGTTGCGTGCTAACAAGGCTGTACCACGTCAAGGCGAATACTACTGGTGTGGTATTCACCCAGAAGTTTCATACGACCTTCGCTCAGAAACTGGCGCAGGCGGATGGCGCGATGACCACAAGTACGCCGAGAACGGTGCATCTGAGTTTTGGCCAGGCACCATCGGCACATACGAAGGTGCTATGTTCGTAGAGTCACCACGTCTCTACAACACAACTGACGGTACTGGTTCATCTGGTGCTACAGGCACATTCGGAACATCTGGTTATGTTCACGCTTCTGGCGGTACTCGTGTATTCCGTACACTTGTTGCTGGTAAGCAAGCACTTGCAGAAGCAGTTGCTGAAGAACCACATGTAATCTTCGGTCCAATCACCGATAAGTTGATGCGTTTCCGTCCAATCGGATGGTACGGCGTTCTAGGCTGGGCACGTTACCGTGATGCAGCTTTGGTTCGTATCGAGTCATCAGCTTCTATCCACAACTCTTAATCTGAGTTAGTTGTTGTCCTAGCCCCTTTTTCCTTTCAGGGGCTAGGCGGCAACGCCCACGAAAGGTAACGCATGTCATATGTATTTAAACCGCCAACGGTTGAAGAAGGCCCAGCGGGTTTTGGCATTTTGTTTTGGCGTTACAGAATTGCTCGTGCAAACAGCATTTTAGTATTTGGTACAGCTGTAGTCTCACAGCGTACCCCTGCTGTTCAAGATACAGAGTCAGCAGATTATTGCTATCTAGGTGGACATGAATATGTCCTTACCGATGCAGAAGTAACCATTCTTACAAACGCTGGCTACGGCGCTTACATAACACAGGAGTAAGATGAACGCAGGTAGATACAACATCAGTGTCATCAATGGCACAACCTTTACGCTTGCTCCCATCTGGCAGATCGATGGACTGCCTGTAAACATTACTGGCTACACCGCAGACATGCAGGTTCGTGATGTGTCCAACAACCTTGTTGTTGAACTTTCCACAGCCAATGGCAAAGCCACAATTCAAGGCGCTTTAGGCCAAACAACATTTACCCTTACCGCTGCCCAGACAGAACCAAATGTTCTGCCATCTGGCAACTATCAGTATGCCTTTAATCTTTCTGACCCACAAGGCAATGTTTATCAAATCCTTAACGGCGCATTTGTCATATCTGCGAGTGTGATCCAATAATGGGAGTAACTACAAGTAGCGTTTCAACTGTTCTTATCCCAACCACTACCAATGTATTTAACGTTGGCTCAACTCAGTTTGTAACAATTGAACTTGGCGTTATTGGCCCGCAGGGCATTCAAGGTTATCAAGGTGTTACTGGACCAACTGGTCCACAAGGTTCTACAGGAGCGACGGGAGCAAAAGGTGCGACAGGCAATACTGGCGGTACTGGTTCTATTGGTACCACTGGTCCCACTGGCGCTACTGGTGCGACTGGCATTACGGGACCAACGGGTCCAACAGGTTCGCAAGGCAACACGGGAGTTACAGGGCCAACAGGAGCAGCTGGAGCAACAGGCCAGACGGGACCTACAGGTGCTGTGGGTAACACTGGCTCAACGGGGCCTACTGGAGCAACAGGACCAACAGGACCTATAGGAGATAAGTACCAAACTTCTTCTACCTCGTCTATCACCCTGCCAGTAAGCGGCACACAAACAGTTACTATTGGAACTGGTTTACA
>Ga0007870_1000118_pt1 | contig 34722 bp, 38 predicted proteins | sample CryBogCBH04Jul08_FD_71207 | JGI IMG/M metagenome (GOLD analysis project Ga0007870, IMG submission 71207) | Freshwater microbial communities from Crystal Bog, Wisconsin, USA - CBH04Jul08 | ecosystem: Environmental > Aquatic > Freshwater > Lake | place: Crystal Bog, Wisconsin, USA | collected...
AATAACCCTAAACTTTCCCCTGTTGTAGGATTAAAATCAAATCTAGGTGCGTTAATTGGTGCTGTTAGTAATTGAGGGATGTAGTTCGTTAGTGCTGTGGTAGTTGTTGCGTTATAGGCTGTTGTTGAGGAGCGTTGTTCTAGTTGTGCTCCCCATAAATTAATTGAGGTTGTTAAAGTATTTGATTCATATCTAGTTGCTGTAGCAGATGTACAAATTAATAAAAAGAATCCTTGTGCAGTTGCCGATTGTGTTGTTACTGTGCATCTATACCAAGTAGTTGAACCAACTTGTGTAATAGTTGCTGTTGCTGTACTTCCTACAGTTCCTACTGCACCAGTTGATAAATTAAAATTTGCATAAGCATTTGCATCAACGCCATAACAAAGTTGTACAAAATTATTAGTTCCTGCTTGTGCATAAACAGATAAGGTTTGATAATTTGGCGATGTAGGAGTATTTGTAACTAAATTTGTAGCGTGTTGGGCTGAAGTGCCTGTGGCAGTTAATGTTGAAGCAGTTGTAGTTCCATCAGGTGCAGTTGTTGCGTTTGTTGCAACAGTTAAATTAGCACCTGCATAAGTCCATCCTGTACCACCAATTAATTGCGAATAAACCACTAAATTCTGTTCAGCCAACACACTTGTCTTACCATCATAATATGGTGCAGTCGTTGACCGAGAAAAAGTGATTCTGCTATCCAATACTTGTGAATTCGCAAAATCAGCTAAAAAACTGGGCTTTAAATTTGGGAAATTGGCTGAAATACTCATTCTATTTCAATCCCAAGTTCTTTAAACAAATTTAAAAGTTGGTCGCCAACTGCATATTCACAAACACCTATTTTCCCATTAAAATCTGATTCATTATCATAGGTAAGTAATCCATAATCTTCATCAGTAAACCCTACTTTATGTGATGCTTCAATAAGTTGTTTTTTTGTAATTTTCATAGGCTTTTCCAATTATGAAAGATGACTGCTAAATAAATAAAAATAAGGACAACTAATAAAAGAGGATATTCAAGCCCAATGTAATAGCCTAAAATGCCCAATAGAACCGACTTAATTGCTAAAGCCACATCAACATTTAAGTATTTAAATACAAATGCCATGACAGGATTTTGCTCATAGCCACCTTGTTTTAAGATAGTACGAGTTGTATACCAATCGAGCAATTGGAGAATACAAAAAGTAAAAGTGAGAATATAAATCACCAAGGAGTTCCATTCTTAATAACTGTGCGTTTTTTGTAGGCTTCAAGTTCTGCGTCTGCCTGTTCTTCAGTTTGCTCACCGACTAGGTTTTTAATCCATCCAATCACTTGTTCTTCAGTCAGCTTGTCGTAAGGTGTGCCACCATCAGCAGGCATAGGTAAGCCTGTATGCCCATTAATCTCAAATGAATCTGTGCCATTGCTGACTAAAACAGTAAAGTCTACTGCTCGAACAATCCCATTTTCGTCTGATACTAAGTTGTATGGTTTGTATGTGTATGTGTTCATATTAGTAAGATGGATACCATTTAGTTGTTGTTGCGTCATAAGTCATAATTAAGGCCTTACTTACTACTGCGGTTGATGCTAAAGCAATATTACCTGCTGTGGTAGTTGTAAATATTCCTGTTGGAATTAAAGTAATCTGACCACCACCCAAAGAAATAGGACTTGGTGCAGTAATCGTTGCAATAGGAGTTGTTCCCGAAATAAATACAATACTTGTTGTTGGTGCAATTGTCGTTGCTGATGCAATGGTTGGTGCGGATGCTGATACTGCGGTAATTCCTTTGACTACTAAACTTGATGCTGTTGAGCCTACTACGGCTGTTCCAATACCCAAAGAACCTGCAATATAATTACTTGCAGTTCCTGCTATATATAAATTAAATGTTCCTGATGCTAATGCAAGATTTGAATAAAGACCATAGTTATTGGTTGCACCAGTCATATTTGTTGCTACATGAAACCCAGCTTGGGTTGTTACGGTTGAACCTGAACCAAATGTTCCTTGTTGTGCAATAAAATTGCTAAGTTGGGATAAGGTAAATGTTGTTGCTTGAGTGCCAAGACTTGTTCTGTAGCCATAATAAGCAGCAGTAACTGCTGATTGCACAATTTGAGTGTTATTAACACCATATTCAGTAGTTGAAGCAGTTTGACTATTACCACCAATTAATAACTGTTGAGCAGTAGATGGAGATGTACCAATTCCTACTGTAGTGAACTGACCTGTTGATGCAGTTGTGCCACCAATAGCGCCTGGAGAAGCAAAGGTTGCTCCATTTAAACTAGAAGCATTTAAATTAGGCACATTGGTTGTACTTGTAATCGTAAATGGTGCAGTACCTGTTGCTAATGTGCTTGTTATAACTCCAGTTGCTGATACAGTAGTAAATACACCTGTAGATGGGGTTACGCTACCAATTGCAGTATTGTCAATCAATCCACCACTTAAAATAATTGCCTTCGCATCTTGCCAAGCCATTGTGCCTAGATACTGATTCAGAGGTATTTGATTTGCGTTTGTGCCTACATCTTTTTGGCTTACAACATTTGAGCCATTTTCGATAAAAGATGTAACACTTAATGCACCTGTTGATGGATTAAATGTGTAGTTTGGATTGGTGTACTCAGTAGTTGCAGTACCTGTTTGAGCAGTAAAATAAGTAGGGTAGTAAGTGGCATTTGTCGAGTTTGTAGAGATACCAATCGTTGATGCCAATGTGCTAATTGCTGACCATACAGGAGCTCCTGCACCATTGGATTGCAAGAAGTTACCTGCTGTACCTACCGTAGAAAAAGCGTATGCAGTTCCTGTGCCATAACCCACACCACCTGCTGTTGGGGTTGCTGATGAGTTTGTACCACCATTGGCAATCGGTAATATGCCTGTTACCCCTGTTGTTAAGGGTAAGCCTGTTGCACTTGCTAAACTACCCACCAAGTTTGTGCCTGTTACAGTAGTTGCGTTTAATGATACTAATCCTGCAATAGTACCTGTAGTGCCACCTAGTGGTATGTTTGTACTACCAATCGTAACGGAACTATTTACTAATGCACTATTAGGGATATTGGTTAATCCTGCACCTGAACCAACTACTGCACCATTTACTGTTGTTGCATTTAAGGTTACAACATTAATCGTAGCCATGTTTGCTAAAGTATTTACCGTAGCACCTAGAGCAACATTGGTTGTACCTAATGTAATAGAACTATTAGCAAGTCCTGCGTTTGGAATCGTGGTACTAGCAGTCATTGCACCTGTACCGTTACCATACACATACCCTGTTAACGATGTAGCCCCTGTACCCCCATTGGATGAGTTTAAAATACCTGATAGAACAACATCGCCTGTAGTTGCAGTAGAAGGTGTAAAGCCTGTTGAACCTGCACTAAATGAACTAAGCACTCCACCTGTTGGTAGCGAACCCCATCCACCACTTGCGTAGACTTCAAAAACACCTGTATCTGTATTGTATCGAATTGCCCCTGCAGTACCCAACCTTTGTGCAGTTGTGCCACTCGGAATGGTCATTGAACCTGTGCCACTAATTACAGGGTTACTAGCAATGCTAATTACAGGAGCGGTTGTGCCATTGACTACATTGATTTGATTGGTCGTGCCACTAACAAGGGTTGTATTTACATTTGTGCCATCAGTAGATAACAATCCTGTGCCACTAATACCTGCAAGTGATGAAGGTAATCCTGTTAAAGCAATGGTAGGGTTTCCACCTACACCACTTCCGTTGGTAACCGATAATCCATTGCCTGATACATTGATACTTCGATTAGTAACAGTAGTGCTTGAATTCTTTACAATCAGTCCATTAGAAGCGTTTTCTAAACTAGCTGATACTGCGTTAAGGGCAATCAATAATTGTGTGCCTGTATCGGTTGTACCGATGCCTAAACCACCACCAATTCTTCTTTCGTTGGGCAAAGATGGTTCGTTGTTTACAGTAACAAAGGATTGTGTGAGTACAGGGCTATTGACTACACTTGCAACAGTAGTTTTAACAGTTTGACCGTTTTGTACGATGGGAACAAATTCTGCACCTGAAATTGTATTCGGTGCATCAGGTAACTCAGATATTCTTATATCAGCCATATCGTACCCTTAAAATTGTTAATCTATTATAAACCATTTATGGACTCAATTCGTTTAAATTTCCGTTAGTCGGAGTGTTTCCTGATTCCGTAGCTAATGGGTTATCACCTTGTGGTTCGGCAATAATATTATTGTGTGCTTGGGCTACATCAGCATCAGGTCTTGGGAATCTTACTGATATCTTTTCAGGTTGTCGCATTGGTAATCGATAGGGGTCTTTCACATCTGAACAACCAAATTTGCATACTCGCAATCCAGGGATATTTCCATCTTGCTGAATATCATCGTAAGCCCTTTTCATCTTGCATCTATCACAGATAGCAATCGTAAGAACGCTTCCACCACGAGTATTTAGCCACTTCATCTTGTGTAAACCGATATGTTAGGTGCTAGGTAAATCGGTGACTTATCTCGTTCTTCTTGTTCAGCCATCATCCAATACTTTTCAGCCTGTTGTTCAAGGTATGCAATACGAGTAGGGTCAACCTGTGGCAACTCCATCGCCATTTGATGTGCCAACATATTTTGAATAGCTAGATACCACCTTTGGGGGACTTCAATTGAACCTGACAACGCACCTACATCTTGTACATATCTTGAACACCATGCCACAACTTGTGGGCTATAAATTTGAGGTGTAGCCCAAAGCGTCATAATTGGTTGTGGAATAGTGCGATTCAACCAAAATTGAAATGGGTAATCATTTAAAAAGTTCTTGTTTGGCAAGTTTGTATAGTCATCACGATTCATGCGATACAAGGGAATTTCGGTAGGGTTTGAACCAAAAGTTACTTGGTAAACACCTAAATTAACCCCTGCAGTTTGTTGAATACGCCAAAACTTAGCAGTATTTGATGGGTCAAGGTCGTAATATACCCATTGTCTAGCAACCAAGGTAGGGCTTTGTGTCTGCAAAGTAACCCAAGTGCTGTTATCCAATGAATACTGAAGGTTTAGTGTCACAGAACCTGATATTGCAGGTAGGATTCCGACGGTTGTTATGTACACGCCACCTGACAAAGACACACCAATATTTCCTGTATTCGTGGTTAATTGACAAATATTTGTATAAACTCCATCAAAAGCATAGGCAGAAACACCTGAAGAGGAGTATCCCCCTGTTGTGTTGTTGGTAATGGTTCGATAGTTGCTGTTTAAAACATCATTCACACCAACAGGCAAAGCGTACTCGTACTTATCAGGAATCATCCCAATGATGTTCTTTTCAATACACCAATAATGAATACCAAGATTGACTAGGTTTGACAAAACATAATACAAACATTGTTTTGACATTTGGATTTGCTCAGAAGTTAACTCCTCAGCAAGTTTTCCTGCCCTTCTTGCACCACTATCAATTAAGTTTTGAACAGTAATTACGGTAGTAGAAACTGTGCCTGATGTAGCCATTACCACCCCTTGATGTCATGTTTCTTTATTTTTCCACCATCTGAACATTTCCAACGCCTGAGAGATGCTTTTGCTCTTGGTGCATCTCCTTTAGCGTAGGCAACCACACCTTCCATCCTCGCACAAAAGGATTTCTTCCTAGAACCCCCTTGTGGTTGTGGTGCTTTTAAATGACTTCCTGTTTCTCTATTGACTTTGTCTCTTCCTTTTTCGGTGAGACCGGCACCTTGTGAAGTTGGTAATTTCTCACCCCTTCTAATACTGAGCTTAACATCTCCGCCATGCTTGTGCTTAGAAGTTTTAGCTGAATCAATAAAGTCTTGATTACTTGGCGCGCCTTTGCTACCTGGCTTTCGCATATGTTCTTTACTTCCATGTTTGATCCTTTCTTGTTTTGCATGTATATTATCCCACAACCCACCATTTTTCATCTTTTCTTTTGCGGCATTTTTTTCAGAATATGCAATTGCCACAGCTTGCTTAACAGGTTTCCCTGCTTTTACTTCTGCAGATACGTTTTTGCTAAAAGCTTGCTTTGATTTTGATTTGATCAAGGGCATATTAAGCCTGACTTTCTTGCCATGATAAACGAGCCAAAATTGTGGATGCTGTCGCAGCTGTGTTGAACGCTACTACATACAAAATATCAGGTCCATCAGGAAATTGCCCTGCATAACTTGTAGGAACTGTATTTGTTAATCCACCACCAAGAATTGAATTACCGATACCTGCTACAGCAGTTAAATCCAAAGTGGTTTGTCCTGAACTATTAGTAAACGCTGCAGCGATTGATTCACCACCTGTAAAGGTTGCAGTAGTTGCACTTTGTGATGCTATTTGAACAATCGAACTAGTGGATGTGTTGTTTTGCGTCGGCGATTGAAATGATGTCCATGTAGGCGTTCCTGTTGTATAACCATTCAAAACTAATTGAATCAAGAATGCACCTGATGTAATTACCCCCAATTCTCGCAACTGCAACTGCAATCGGTTAATAATTTCTTTATTACCTAAAGTACCAACCATTCCGTTATCAACCGATGGTGCTAATCGAATTGCAAGAATAGGCACAGCAGTTGTTGCAGGTACAGAAACTGTGGTTGTTGTTCCGTAGTTATAAATTAACGAAATATCGCTACTGAATTGACCATCCATAATAACGGATGAACCCCAATGGGAAATAACAGCAACTGAATCAGGTGGAGCATATTCAACCGATACAGGTGGGGTGGCATTGGTTGGTGGATACACAGCAGTAAATGAAGTAGCCACTCCACCACCTGTAGTTCCACGAGTTACACCTGTAAATTGGTCATAGGCTAAACCTGAATTTGCACCGAATGTAATACCTGTGTAGGTAGCATATTCAATAGCACCATTCGAAGCACTTGCAGTAATTTTTAATGTTCCACCTGCAGGATTAAATCCAAAAGCACTAACAACAGGAATAGTTGTTACGCTTGAATTAATACTTGAATAAAGGGCAGTTACTGCACCTTGCCCATTCGATTCATAGCGTGATGGTAGGTTACCTGAACGCATATATGCTTGGTATTGGACATTGTTATTTTGGAATGCATAAACATACTGAATTGCACCACCAACTTGTCTAAAACCAAATCTAGCTACCCCTGCGCCATACCATGAATAATCGATATAGAACATTTGAATTTTAGTTAAATCTAAGTTGTAACCACTTTGACCTGTGCCATCACATGGGTCGTACCATTGTGATTGTGGGATTTTTGTATCTATTGTTTTTGACACAATCGCATTAGAAATAGTCGCACCTTTATATTCAGGTGTTACATACATGGTTGTATCACTTGCAATCGATATTACACGATGTGATTGACCACGAAGAACAATGTAATCTCCAACAGACACTTGGTTAGTAAAGATTGTTCCTGTACCTGTTACTGTTGCACTATTTTGTGTAAGAGCTACTAATCCACTTAATTGATTAATTGAGTTTCTATACACAGCATAAATTTGTTGCCCATCAAACTCAAAAAACAATCCATTTTGTGCATCAAAGAAACCCAAACGGTTTTTAGAACCATACCAACTATATGGGCTTACACGAACAGGCAATCCATTAGTTGTTAATGCAGTTAATGAACTTGGGGTAATGTTGTTTACAGTTGTATAGGTAAGGGTAGTGGCACTTGGTACTGAAGCAATTTTAAAAATACCATTATAAGTAGATACAACAGCACCAGACACTTGAATATATGCATTTACTGACATATTGTGAGCCCATCGTGTAGTTACCGTTACAGTTCCACCAACTGCAGTCACCGAGGTAACAAACAAGGCAGGTTTCATAATAGAACCTGTTGAGAACTGAATTCCCTTACCTGATTGATAACGGAAGTATCTTCTTGTTTGGCGAATCATTTGTTGGTTAGGTACTGCAGAACCTGCTGTAAAGTTCACAGAACCATCATAGGCACGAGTATCTACATAACCTGAAGGTCTAGCAAACAAATTAGATTGTCCTGCTGTATTGGCGATTGTGGTGCTTGGTGTGCCATTCACATTGGTAAAAGTAAAGGTGTTTGCTGTTGGCACAGTTGTCACAATTTGCGAACCATTAATTTGTGTTGCTGTGGATGGACCTGTTGTGCCTGTAATAAAAATTAAAGAATTGGCAGACAAACCATGTGGATTGGTAGTCGTACAAGTTACTGTAGAACCAACAAAAGTAAATGCAGTTGTTCCTGTTAATGGTAGTCCTGCATTAGTATAAGAATACCCTTGATAAGCATAAGTTGATGTTGCTGAATAACAAGTTGAAGTTAAAACAGGTTGTGCTACTTGAACAGTAAATGATGTGCCACCTGATACACCTGCAACAACATATGCCCAACCATTTGCATTGGTATCTAAGCAATCTACAAGAAATAATGATGTACCTGTTGCAACTGTTACATTACTAGATGTTGTAATAACTAATTGATAAGTGTTTGCTTGATTCCCTGCAATGGCAGAAATAGGTAAAGATGCATTAGCAAAGTAATAAAATGATTGACGATTATTTTCTAATCCTAATTGCTCCCACTTACTTGGTTGCTGACCATATTCAAAGTCAGTATCGATGAGAGATTGTGGAGTAGAAACACGAAGTTTATCAACTGCATCATAAGCACCTGATAGTTGTGATTTTTGAATACGAAGTTGGTCTTCTGTTTTAGAAGATGAATTTGTGTAGGTTACAATTTGTGCCATTTAATGCCCCTAGTAAAAAAGTAATAGAAAAGTGAAGCTTGGCTGAGGGGAATTTCACCCCTCATATTGCTTAATAATTCTTGTGATGCTTTTTGTGTGCAGAACCACCATGCTTCATAGGATGACCTGACATTTTTTCATGTCCACCTTCTTTATGCATCATTTTATGCATAGAAGTATGACCACAATCATCATGACCCATTGTCGTATGGTGAGCAACATGACCTCCATCGGCATGATGTTTTACATGACCACCTTTTTTGAAACCTGCAGGTGCTTGATGAATCTCACCTGTTTTACCTGACTTCTTATGTGGTTTGCTTCCATCTTCCATATCGTTTAAGTAATGTTTAGCTTTAGAGTCGTGAATTGTTCCACCCTTTTTGTAACCTTTGCCTTCAACACCTGTAGTTTTGGTATGAAATGACTTGGTTTGTTTTGCACCAACAACCTTGTCATTTACATCAATTTTAGGTTTTAAAGTACCTTCAGTTTGAAACTTATCACCTTTTTCTGCTAAACCACCGTGTGCCATTTTTCCACCACTACACATTGCCTTATGATGTTCATGCATCTTTTTGTGATGAGCAGAACCACCTTCTTTGTGCATTTTTAAGTGATGCTTTGCCATGTGTTTATGATGCTCATGAGAGCCTTCAGGATGCCCTGAAATATGATGAGCTTTACCACCATGTTTATATCCTGCACCCTCAATACCACCTGTTGAACCACCTTTTTTCAAACCATGATGTGCTTTCTTTGCACCCATAGATTCATGGTGTTTAAGTTCTTTTTCAACTTTGTGTATTTCATGCTCTTCTTTGCGTTCCATTGCTTTGCTTTCAACTTCACCACCATGTTTACGAGTTAGCAAAGCAGGTTGCATTGCCATTGCTCTGCGTTTAGGCATAGCACTACGCATTGGCATTTGCTCACGCATAGGCATTTCTTTTGTTGGCATCATTGCACCACCCATTGCTTTATGTTTAGCATGACCACCACGCTTCATACCCTCGTGAGCCAATTTATCTTCATGAGGTTCAGTAGTCATTTCTTTAGGTTCACGACCAAATTTTGCTTTCATTTAATTTCTCCTTTAGGCTTGAGCAATGCCCAATAAACCTGTTGTGGTGGATTGAGGTCCAACTTGAATTGCAGTTAATCCTAATTCAAGAACTAGTCTTAAAGAGCTATTCAATGTAGCATTTGGTGTGTATGTACCACGAGTATCAGGCGTTACTGAACTTGATGTAAGCGTTGGCACAATCGATGCTGTACTAGCTGAATAAGTTCCTGACACATTCACAAATGTACCTGCTAGGTAGTTAGCCTGTGATGTTGATACTTTACCTGTAGTGCCTGAAACTAAAGTCCACCAATAGTTTGTACCTGTAACCAATGGGGCAGGTGGCGTACCTGTGAATTGAATAATTGTGCCACTTGCAGGAGCATAAGGAACAGTAACAACCCCAGGGGATGCTGTAGTAATCGCTGAACTAACTTGGGTAGAGTAAGTAGTTGTATTAGCGTAGAAACCTAGTGCTAATGTACCTGAATCGAATGCTAGTGAACCTGAAACTTTATTACTTAACACATAAGATGCATCGCTAATTCTGCAAGGCAAACCAAGCACATTGGATGTATCTACTGATACTGCAACTGTAGTACCACCTGAGAATGCTACGCTTGATACTTGGAAGAATGCTTTACGACCTAGTGTTTGTGTTGATGCAACCGTACCTGATTGAATAATTTCAGTCATTGGTTGGTTGTAGTAATCATATCCTGAGATAGTGATTTGTGCGTTGGTTGGTGAACCTGATGCAGTTGTTACTGCTACTGCTCTTGGGTAATCTAATTGCGTAACAATTGTTCCATCTGTTCTTGTTACTTTGGTTGTACCACCTGTTCCGTTCGCTAATGATGCACCACTATAAGTTGTTGCTACAGTAGGTGTTTTAGCAGATAAAACAGATGCTGTTGTGCCGACTGCAGGGACAACATCATATAAATAAACACGACCCATTGGACCAAATCCTAAATCCATAGGGGATGGGTTACCAAAGGCGTTGTTGGCGTTTGTTCCTACATAACTAGGGGCTGACCCTAAAAATAAATCATCTGAAAATTGTGGCATAGTCGTTCTCCATGAAAAGTTGACTAGTTAAAAATAAGGGGGTTTTTAACGCCCCCTTTACTACATTACGCTCCTGATGTACCGTAAGCACAGCGTGGGTCTGTGAAACCAACCTGATAGCGTTCTGTTGCTTTGTAACGCATAGAATCAGTTTCGAAATCCCCTTCCATTGTCTTCTCTAATGCTCTACGCATTAACACTTTGAAACCTTCAGGTGCATCAGTTTGAATCCACCAATTGGTTTGTGATGTTAAACGAGAAATTACAGATGCGCCTTCTGGTAGCAAACCGATTGATTTAATTGGGTTGATATCATTGTTAGCAGTACCTGTTCTTAAAACAGACTTTAGAAGCACTTCAGCTTGGAATACATTGCCTGGGGCAACAACAAGCTTCAATGGCTGTAGGCGAATCTTCTTACCGTTGTTATCAACTGCTTGGCGAACTTGAATTAACATCTGTTCGAGAGATGTTTGAGATAAAGCTGCCGCTGTAGATAACTGATTAGAGAATGAACCTGAAGCAATTGGGTGTGCTGTATTGATTAAAGATACACCGTCACCACCTGTGTATGAAGCATTAAACGCGCGGTTTAATACGTTAGCGCAAAGTAATTCTTTAGTTTCTGCAAGTGATTGTGCTAAGTGCTTAGCATAAGTTGTACCTAAACGAATGTGGTCACCGTCTTCAACTAAAACTCTAGTTAAAGCAAACGCCAAACCGAATACTTGGTAAATATATCGTTGTAAGAATAAAACACCACCCTGTTGATAAGTTACAGGTGAACCGTCAGGTAACTGAGGGGCTGCACCGAAACCATACAACACAGGTTCTTCATGATAGTTACGTGGAATACCTGCTTGTTCTCTGAAAACTGTAGACCATTCATCTGCTCTTTGATCATACAAACCGTCGAAAGACTCGTTCAATATAGGTTCTACAATTGACCGGAAGTCCGTACTACGCATTTGGGCTGCCATAATTTATTCTCCTATATTAAACAGTTGCAGTATATTGACCAAAGAAGTTGGTTGAAGTTAGCATTACACGAACTACTGTGTATGCATCACCCCATGCGTTATCAACTCCCTGTGCTAAATCTACCACACGCATTTGACCTTGGTTACCGTTAGCAACTGCTGTTGCTGAACCGAGGGTTGCTTGTGATAGTCCTGTTACGGTTGAACCTGCAGTAATGTTTGTAAACATATACTCGTTACCGATACTTGTTTGTGCCATTGAACCATCTGCTTGGATTTCATAAACAATGTTTAAGTCGTTATAGAAGTAAGCGTTAGTGGTTGAGCCTGACAAAACAGTTGTGCCTGAAGGCCAGTAGTTAGATACTCTTCTACGACCTGTGGTATCGGTGAATTCAACACCTTGAAATGAACCTGCAACTGCATAAGCTTGGGATGTTGAAGCCCCTGCTTGTGTAGCTGCGGCGATGATTGTTCCGTTGGCAGAACCTGTTGAACCGACGTTAGCTGCGTTAACATAGGCTACAGGTTGTCCCTTCAGAATGTTGGCTGCATAGCCAGATGTGATTCCGTTCTGTAAACATTGTGCTCTTTCCAACCCTGTTGGGAAAAAAGCAGGCCGTAAACCGAACGGAGCATTTACTGATGACATATAGTACTCCTTAAAAAGTGTTAAAAAATTTTGTTTTGTCGCCTTCTACAAAGCTGTAAAGCAAAACTGCATTTAACGCAATTTTAAAACGTACTACAATCCTATTTAGCTAAAAATAGGGGCATCTCTTGATAAATCAAAGTCCATACCATCACCCTCATACGAACCCAACTTCTTACCGTTAGAGTCTCTTGCGTTTAACAACTGTTCTTGCTGGACTTTAATCTTCTCCTGCTCATCCATCGGGGACCAGTGGTGTACTTCAGCCATGTAGTCTTGATAAATATCGATTGGGAGTTTATAAAGCACCATCTCGTTACACGCAATAAACCCTTCCATTTCGCCAGCTTTTACACGAAAGTTCTCAAAGCCTGGTATTTCTTCGGCTTTCACAGGCGTGTAACCTATGCGCATGCGTTTATGAATTGGATCATATTGATGAGTGGTCGACAACCAACAAGTATGAAATCCTTCGATTTCAGGTGCTGTTGGCAATGCTTCTTGTGTGAATTCATCACGGAACATCTTATTACGACGTCTGTTTGATTCAAATTTGTTTTCAGGGGCTTCTCTTGCAGCTTCGCCTGTATTGCGAGTTTCTCTGCCGCTACGTTTTAGTCTTGCATCCATTTTAGCCCCTTACCTTATTCGTTTTATCATGCTGACGATAATAATTAATCATTCTCATCTTCCTTGCAGGATCATCCCATGCGCCTGATTCTTTCATAGCTGATACACGTTCCGGACTTAGGACAAATGCATTTCCTTTTGAGTTTGGCATTGTTTCTCTTCCTGAACTAGTCACAACAGATCTTGGCCTTTGGTTACGATTATTAGACTCATTATACACAGCTTTTATACTATCTGGCAATATTTTAGTCACACGATCAGTTAATTCATCCCAATAGTCTTGCGTCTCTGGGTCATAACCTTCTTTTGTTAGCTTTTGGTCGATAATCTTAGCTATCTGTGACTCTTCATTGCCCATATTTGGGTCGTACCATGAATGCTCCTCCATCCACTCAGCTGCAAGCTTTTGTACAAGAGCCGTGGGCGGTTGAATTGCTTGTCGATTATCATTTGTTTGAGCAATCGCTGTTTTCTTAACTGCTTGTAGCGATTCTTGTTTACGTTTAGCCTCAAACCATGATTCTTGAGCAGCAGTAAGACTTTTGCCGTCTTGTCGTGTGACAGCATCTTCCATTTTCATCTTTGCATACTCAACTTCTACTGATGCATCTTCAATTGCCTTATCTACTCTTGCAAGCTCTGCGCCGCTTGTTCGTTTCTCCATGTTAGCAACACGTTCTGCCAACATTTCGTTTTGTTTCTTTAATGCACTAATTAACGAGCTAGACTCTTTGGTCTTTTCTCTATGAATTTGTTTCTTTAATCTACGTTCTTCACGTCTTTGCTCACGAATCTTTTGACGTTCTTCATCAACTTCATCATCTGGGTCATTGTCAACTCTGCCACTTGGTTCAGGGGGGTTGATTTGTGGGTTGTCTTCATTTTCTGGTAGTTCAACTACCGCCGAACCGTCTTCTTCTTCTTGCACTTGTAATTCTAACTTGTCATTAGGTGTCATACAATTTTCCTTTCAAAAATTTAAATGAACGCTTTAATTGATCTTGGGTCGCCAGTTACTTTGCCGATAAGTTCATGATCATTAAAGAATGTGAACAACGCTCTTCCTTTTGCGCCTCTTTCATCTTCAAAGTCAATTTCCCATCTATCGCCACCCCATTTAGGCACACGCACAAAATCTCCAATTGCAGCCCATGCTCCTTCAGGCCAAGGTTCGTTTGTATCTCTGTTTCTAAATGCTAAAGGGCCTATTGCGATGACCTTTCCAACCATTGTGTTCCACTTTTCTACTTCCTTGGTCTCTTCAGGTATGTAAATACCAGCGCTAGTCACTTTTTCTTTGACTGCTCTTAATTGAACAAGTACTCGACCGCCATACGGCAGCATCAGTGGGTCCAATACAGGGAATGCTTCTACTAGTGTTTGCTCGATATCATGCGACATCTTTTTCCTTTTCGTTTAATAAAAAATCTAAAATGTTCAAAGCTTCTTCCAAGCCTTGATACCTTCCTACATATCTTTGGTAACTTTCAAAATTTGCAAAATTGCCAGTTACCATTGATTCCACAACCAAAGCTTGTTCAGCTTTAAGTTCAGTAATAAATTTGTTAATAATCTGCATTAACGACCTCTGCCACTTGACCTTTTTGCACCGCCACCATTCTTCATGGTCGCGATTGCATGTGGTACAGGCTTAGACATCTTTGGCTTAACGCCTTTTGCAGGCAGTTTATCGATTCCTTTTTCAGGGTACGCATTCACTGACCCACCGTCTGCAAACTTCTTAACTACACCACCTGTTTTAAGATGGTTTGCTTCTTCCATTCCGTGCATAGCCATGCGCTTATGCTTGTTGATTGCTTCCGACATTTTCTGCTCCTTGTTCAAGTTGTTGAGTTGCGCCTTCTTGCTGTATTGCTTGCTGCTCTGCTGCTTGACTTGCTTGTTGTGCTTCTGCTACATGCTGCATTTGTTGTGCTTGTAACTCTTTGTTGTGCTCGGCAATTTGTTGTTGCTGTGCAAATTCATTCTCAATTCTTAACATATTTGCATCGTGCGTAATCTTTGCGCCTTCAATTTGCTGTTTGGCAATTAGCTCATCATGGTTTTCTTGTCTGTCTTGCTCCATTTTCTGAGCATCTAGCTGCATTTTAGCTTTATCAAGCTCAGCTTTACGTTTAGTCTCTGCCATTGAAGTCTGCACAAGAGCATTAACTTGAGCCATGATATTTGGATCAGTCGGCTGTTGAGGCTGACCTTGCATCTGTTTAAGCGTCTGAAGCATTTTCTGAATTGCAGGCATTACTTCATTAGTTAACATCTGTTGCGCATCATGCATTACATGCTGTGCTGATACAGCAATGATTTGTTGAGTTTTACCATCAACAGGTCTTACTTCATGCGTATTCAACGCATGGCCGAGTGCTTCTGATGCATACTTATCCGTACCGTTTAGGTACCATAATGTCAAATGCTGCTTAACGTGCTCAAGCATAATTGGTATCAGTGCAGGCGCCATGATCGGATTTGCGCCGTAAAGCGGATCCATTGCATATGAAATATGAGTAAGCAAATGTGCTAAATGGTCTTGACTTGGGAAAGCGCCTACACGCTGACCGACAGTCATCGCTACGTTTTCAAGAGCTGGGTTCATCTCCAGTACCTTCGCGGGGTCTGGAAGCACCTCAGTAATATCTGGTAGTTTCATTTGTGCCAAGATTCTCTTTTCAACTGCTAACCTATTGTACAAGTCTGGGTTGGCCTGAGCACGCTGGGCTAATGTCTGAATTTGCGCATAACGTTGACTCTCTGCAAAGATATGTGGATCTGATACTGGAATGACATCTGAGTTCGTCTTAAAGTCTTTGGTCGTGATCTTTAGATCTGAAATAATCTCGCCTTTGCGCTGCTCATCTAAGTACCATCTGTTCAGTCTGGCTAGAATTTTCAGTACGCGTCTTTGGGACTCATGTAATCTTGAGTGAATTGCGCTATACACTACAGCGCCTTGCTCGATTAATGCTTGAGTTGTGCCAACAGGGGCATTTGATGTGATATCTGCCACTTTCTCTTCAGATGTAGTGACAACACCTTTTGCAACACCTGTTAACCAACCCATTAGCTCAAATAGTACTTGACTTGGCGGATTAAACGGCAAAGGCATTGCGATCTTGCGCACGTCATCAATTCCTGGTGCAGCTTCTATTTCTGTGACTTGCGTGACATCAATTGTTTGAGACTGGCCAGAGACTTTTCCGCCTTTAAGTTTAAGCATTGTAGGCGTATTGTTAATGTGTGCAGAGTCCAATAAAGCACGCAGTGCGCCAGTAAGAGCAGCAGAAATGCCGCCAATGAGATGAGGAAGCCCAATAGCATAGGCACCTCTCCAGGGTATGAACTTAAACTCAACCACCCAGTCAAGCTTTGTATACGTGTCATCGCCATTCTCCCAGTTTCTGTACAAGCCAAGAACTTCACTTTCTGTTTCGTCGACCATTAGAACATAAGGGGCACGTTCTCCTTTAGAGAACTTATCATCTTCTAGCTCAAGCCAAGTGTAAATATGATAAACTCTTCTAACGCCGTCAATGTTATCATTTTCTGAAGTTTTGCCTTCAATTTTGTTGTTCGCTTTTTCAGATTTTGACTCTTCAGGCTCTTCAGACACTCGATAAACACCAATATCCTTGTACAAACCTTGCGATACTCTGACATCATACTCGTCTTGCGTAATGTCTTGTACTTCAGTTACACGATGCGCTGTATAGAAATTACCTGCTGCAAATGGCAAATAAATGTTGTCGATAGGTATAAACTCAACACAGGGACGTCGTTTTGATTCATCGTACCATACTTTAAGGTACTGAGAGCCACCTAAAGGTAGCTGTGTAAGCATTTGCTCTTGCTCGTCACGATATTCCTCGATTTGCTCAGTTAATTGCCAGTTCATGAACTCTGTTTTGCGTTCTGCTCTACTGACCTTTTCTTTGGTCGTCTCGCCTACTATTTTTGATCTGACAGGTCCTTCAGGCGGGAAAAGCTCCTTGATTGCTCTTGCAGCAAAGTCAATACATGCTTCTGCAATAACTGGATGTACTACTTTGGATGCGCCCATAAACTGAGCTCCGCCAGGGGCATCGTTACCTAATCCTGAGCGGCGAAGACCTTCTTCATACTGTTTGTCTCGTTCGTCTCTTGCGTCTTTGTCTTTTTCAACAAGATCTACATATTTGATTGCGATTTTGTCAAGATCCCATTCATCGAGTGATTCTGCTAGGTTTTCATAAAAATCGTCAGGTATAGAATCATTATCTGTTTCAAGATCTCTAACAATTGCTGATCCGTCTGCTTGTTCTTCTATTTCTGTGTTTTCCTCGAACATTTCTGTTAGCGGTTCTTCCCTCGATTCACCATCTTTAGACATCGGACTCACAAAACGATTAAAATCTTGTGGTATTGGCATTTCAGGCATACGTGTTCCTTAAAGATAGTTCTGCTTTTTTCTGTGCAAGTGGCGGATTGGTACTTTGAACTAGTTTTATTATACCGCCTTTCTTGAACCCTGGCACTCTTGTAGACTCTATAAAATCTATTAATTTTTGTACATATTCTACATCACGAGGATCACGGTTGCGTTCTTGACGTATAACTTCTCTCCATATGTCATACTCAAGACTTGCCATGTTTCGATCTTGACCGCTAAACACATGGTCAGGCTTAAACTCATGCTTTCTAAGTATGTCAACCCCACTATCTTGGGCTAACTTGATCAAATCATCAGGATCCATAAATCGATTCTTTAATGTAAGAGATATAGCCTGGTTTTGGTCTTCTAAAGCAAGAATATAATTTTGGAGCTCATTACGATATCTACGAATTTCTTCATCAGTTTTGTCGTTGTTCTTATAAAAATTTGATTCAATTCGGCTAGTTACTTGTTGCTGTAAGCGATTATTAGATCTACTATTAAAAAATTCATCTGTATGCTCACCGTACTCGTCCATGATCGATGCGCCTGTTGCTTGTTTAAATTTTGAATCAATCCAGTTTGTTGCTATTCCCATCCCTTCTCTTTGTAATTCTTCTTTAAGATAGTATATCGCAGATGGGTCGATAATTGCTTTATTGGCTGCCATATCATCAAATTTATTTCCGACAGGTGGCGGAAACGATCTGCCCAATTGTAAGTCATACGTCGCAATATTTTCAAGTTCTCGATCTGAAACACTTGATAACTTGTCTTGATGGTATAAGTCATTTAAATAGTCTTTTACTTTTGATCGATAAGCAGGGTCTACTTCTAAATTGTTAGGCCCTTTAATCTGGTATACTACTTTTTTGCCTGGCTTTGATGGGTCTTCTTCAAGCTGTAGTGATGCTTTTGCTTCACCGTCAGGGGCTCTAAGCGATGCAAATTCTTCTAGCCCTGATTGAATGTTTGATATGTGCGAGTAAACTGGAAACCCTTTTGTTTTAGCAGGAGGAAATCCTGTGTGAGGCTCAAACACAGGCGCATGCCTCTTATTGTATTGCGGACTGCAATTAAACCCTCCTGATGCTGCGCAATGGTTAAGATCTTTAGTGTCTACGGACATATCACGTATCACATCTTTTGCATTCGCGGCATTGTCAAACGTTGCTTTATTAAACACTACCATTTTAGACCCATCAGGGTATGTCATGTCTGCAGGCAATTCTTGATGACGTTTTTCTCTATACGTGTGATATAGCTGAGCATCTTTAGCTGCTTTTCTGGCTTCTTCAATCGGGTTAACCCAGACTTGCTTAGCAAAGTGCTCGATCGGTCTGTTTTTAATCGTTTCAGGCGTTTCCTTGCCTGACATTAAATCTGCCCAGACTTGTTTCTTAATGGCATGAAATCCTGCATTCTCATCTAGTAGTTTTGAATATTGACTATTTAAATCATAGATTTTAGTTTTATCTGGGTCTACTTTTGACAAATAAGGCATATTTTCTGAACCATATATGGCGCTTACCATCTTAGGGTTAGTCGCGTATATTGAAGAATCTAGTGCATCTTCAAGACTTTTACCGAGATCTGTTGTAGCAGTCTGCTTTGGCTGGAATGGGTCGTTAAACACTGTTGTATTTAACGCACTCGCTATTATTCTAGAACTCTCCCCATTTGAGCCAACAGACTCATGGTCAATAGGCACATACCCTTTTTCTGCTAATTTAACCAATGGGTCTGTGTCTGCACCTGTCCCCATTAACTTTGTAATGTAGTTTTTAAACGGCCCATTGATCCAACTATTGTACGCATCTTGTATAACTTTAAGCTCAGAAGGTGTTTTAAGCGGCGGATCAGGCGCAAATGTATTATTCAGCATTTCTGTCATTACTTCATCTGTTACTCTTGGTCTTCCTGTGCGATCTGCATCTTCATCCATCTGAATCATATAATCTTCCATTTGATTCTGATATGGTAGACCTAGTCTTTGACGAGCCCATATAACAGGTATACTTAATGCAGCATGTCCTGAATTAAGCGGGTAACCAAGCGAACTAGTGATATACTTGCCTAAACCACCTTGTTTAGCAAGTTCGCCCGGCCCAAAGTTAATTGGCCATTGGCCACCTTTGGACTTGATCGCCATCTTTGATGCTACAGGTGGATTAACAATATCATTCAGCTCTTCCGTGCTCATGTAACGAGAATAAGTTGGGTCATCTAACTGAGCTTGATGAATTTTTTTACTTAAGTCAGAAAGCGTGATTTTGCCTAACTGGTGTTGAGTGATGTACCCTTTCACTTGGTTTACATCTGTTGTATCAACAATACCTGTTCCTACAATGTCGTTTACTTCGACAACTTTGCCTAGACTGCCTAAGTCATTTCTAATAAAATCAAGTACTTGATCTTCATACTTACGCTTAATTGTCGTGTTTGATTTGCCTTTGATCTGCGTAATTTTAACTGACCCATCTGGGCTATTGACTAGTCCGTTATCCCGATCCATGTATGATTCAGGCTTAACTTCTATCGTAACATGAGGCTTGCCTTTGGCATCACGAAGTGTGAAGATTCTAGATTTACCGCTTACAACATCATTTGTGTAGCCGCCTACGCAATGGCCCATTAAAGTGCCTTCTTCTTTAAGCGCTTTGTCTAGAATATCATAGCTTTTTGGGCTAACATACGACTGTAAGACTTCTTCAGGCGTATCATAAAATTTGCCTTCAAAGAACTTTTGATCGTTTAACAGCCCATATACATCAACATTGTTTGCTGTTTCAGTATTCTGATTTGTCTTAACAACTTTCCAGCCTTCAGGTAGCTCGCTAGGCACATTAGACAGTGAAATCTCATGCCATGCAGATCCGTTTTCATACGTTTTAATCGCAGGGAAGTTTTGTTGAAATACAGGGAAATTCTTAACATGCGCTTTGTCAGCCAAGTCAGATCGATACTTGTTGATCTTTGCAACATGACGAACTGCTTCAGGGACTGTCATACGCTCTAATTGCTGAGGAGTCAATCTAAAGTTGTTTGGCAAGTCTGTAGTTGGGCTAACTGCATTAGATAGCTCATCCGCTAAGTGATCAAATCCAAGATCGTGAATTGAGTAACCTAGTATATTTATTTTAGCATTCGGGTCTTTTGCTATAATCTCTGGCGTGAACCCTGCATTTTTAGCACGCGTAGGGTTTGCTTCTGAAAAAGATTTGATATCATGCGGCGTTATAGCATAGTCTGATCGATACTCCCATTCTTTTCCTGCATCAGTCTGTGCATACCCTTCAGGCGGCTGTTGCTGAGCTTTTCGATCATGCTCAATGTTACCTTGCATGGACTCAGTAATGACACGATCTTCGCCGATGTCGCCCATATGCGAAATGCCTTGGTCCATAAGTTCACGAACTGGGTCTTTAGGCGTTCCTAGATCATTCTTAATATAGCTCTTTAATCGCGTATCTAGCCATTTATTAACTGCTAACATGCTTGTATAGTTTTTAATCTGTTCTTCTGTTAAAGGCGGCTGTATAGACCCATTTTGCACTTCTTCGATCCAGTTTGGCCCTGCTCTAGTTATGAATGCAGGCACACCTCGATGTAGACTTGCTGCAATTGTTCGATCGATAACTTTATCTTCAAAGTTACCACCTTTAGGCTTGATCGCCATCTTAGACGGCTGATCATCTTCAAACTTTAGCTCAGCTTTCTTTTGCGCAAGAGTTTTGGCTTTTATCTCATCGTTCAATTGCTTAGACGTTGTGAAGAGATGGTCGCCATCAAATGTTCTGCCTGTCTCAATCAGCGCATGCTCTGGGTTGATCGTCATACCGAACGTAGGCATGACTGGATTAGGGTCTAGCTTAAACGGATAGTTTGCTTGTAGCTCTTCATCTGAGTAGCCTAATCTGCGACGATCAAGCTCAGCCTGCTGCTCACCTGCATTGTACTTGTACATATCGAACTGATTAGTCGGCTCAAAATTGGCTTGGTTCTCTTTCACAAGACGAATAGCAGCATCAGGTATACCACCAAGTCCTGCTTTTTTGTACCCTTCGTCAGTCCATTTTATTGCATTTTCTAATGTGACTTTTTGATCCAAGAACCCTTGAATTTCTTTAGCTGCAGATAGTACCAAGTAATCAGGCATTACTTCGGGACTTGTGCCACTAGGCCACCCCTCATGTCTTGATATGACGTGACTTACTTCATGCGGGATCCTGCCATACTCACTAGGGTGCCCGATCATTTTCGGATCAATGTAGATGATCTTGCCTACGTACATCGCTTTAGCATTCTCAGCACTCAAGTCTTTAAACTTAACTTTCTGATCGGCAAGAAACGGATACGCCTTATACAGATTAGGAAACTTAAAGATGTCTAAGAGTTTAAGGTTCGGATTATTAACCTGACTTGAGTCAATCGTAAATCTAGCTTGGTCGCCGCCTGGAATTTCTGACACGTAGTGGCGAGGATCTAGCCCTCTGCCTGCGCCTGTTTGGTTCCAGATTTGCTCAGACGTTAGCTGACCTTGCCGTTCTAGTTCTTTAGCTTTCTGTACATTGACATGATGCTCAGGCAAGAGTGACTTGTCACCTTGCATCATGTACATTGGCATACCTGGCTCATAGTTTTCTGCAACTCGCTGTCTTAGCGGATTGTACACTTCATCAGCAGGCGCATTTGATGCTGCTTTACGTACTTTACTTCGTTGATAGTTGCCTACAGTTACATCTTCAACGCCTTTTGCAACATTGCCTGCGGCGTTGCCTGCAGTCTTGGCGCCTTTCTTAACGCCCATCGCTAGATCGGCAGCTAGTGCTCCTGGGCTACCACCTTCTGGGTAAATGCCTCGTGTTGCGTTGACATAGTCCATTGCAAACTTCTGTGCGCCATCACGTGTCATGCCAGGAATCTTGGATGCTACTTCTAACGCTTCTCTTTCAAGCTGCGCTATCTTGTTCAGTGCGAACGGTGCAACTACTGATCCTAGTCCTTGCATGTACTCGTTCGATTCTTTATCGCCAAACTCTGGTGTCAGCCGATTTGAAAACACGCCTGTTCGATAGTCTTGACTTGTTGCGTAAGGCACGCCTAAAAAAGTCGGAATCTCTTTACCGTCTACTGTCGGTTTTTCAAATGTCGGCAAGTAGTTCTTAAGCACCTCTGAGCCAGGGAACAAGTCTAAGTTAGCAGGGTGACCTGGGATCACCGACATGTCTTTTACACCGTGTAGTATATCGCCAATTCCGCCGAACAATCCTGACACGCCACCTTGTAGTGCAGACTCACCTGCACTGGCAAAACCACTTAGTATGTCCTTGTAAGTCTCTGGGTTCGTTAGCGGCTCGATCGTGTCGGCAGGCGTTTGCTTAAGCACGTCAAATCGGTCTTTGTTCGCCAACTCTGCTCGCATTTTAGCAATTTGCGAATCGTTCGTGGGAACTGCCCCTCCCATTGGATCCATGTACGGCTCATTTAGATCAAGTTCGCCGATATCGACTGAGTATGTAGGTGGGGAAGTGGGTAGAGCCATGTGTCACCTTCTGATTGATGATATATGCTATCTTAACACACGCGATTTACATCGAGTACGGGTTCTCAGCTCTTTTTCTATACTCGTCATCAGCATAGTCTTCAGACGGTGCTGCAAAGTAGTCGATCGCGATAATGTTCGCATCTCTAAGGTAACGAAGTGCTTGAGAAATGGCATCGACATAATCGTCATGTCTACTGAGCGGAAAGCTACACACCTCGGACAAGAAAGGCTCAACCCAAGTGCGAGGTTGGCCCGGTCGCTCGGTCGACTCTGGTAAGTACACCATTCCCTTCTCGATGATCGGCGCTACGATGTTTAGTCGTGTGGCTTTATCCGCATTACCGGGGTTATAGCCTCGGATTGGAATGCGTGTCTGCTGCAGATCTTGGATGAGGGCAATGCCACTTGACTTGTTCTCTACAAGCACTAGATCAACTTTCTTCCCTGACCCAAACTCATCCGGGTTCCCATAAATCTCTTCAAACTCGTCTTGCAGCTTTTGTCTGAGGTCTGGGTAGAGCAAATGGTCAGACCAACAGTCAATCAGCATTACACGATTTCCCTTATCTTCGCTCGGCCTAAACACACCTAGCACTACACACGCGGTCGGGTCATTGATCGTCTTGTCAGATGCAGCACAGTCGTAAGACTGAATCACGTAACTAAACTCAGGAAACGACTTCTCGGCATTCCACAATCTAAACCAAGACCGTTTAACTAACCCTGATTCTTCTGGGTCTAGAATCTCGGCGTGAATCTCTTGTCGGCCAAGACTAGTCCCCTCGTACTGTAATAACTGCTTCTGGAATGTAGGTGCTAGGTTTGCTAAGTTTGAGTACGTACTGGCGGTTGTGATCCAGACTTCGCCGTTCATGTTTTGCGAGTTTAGCTCCACCACTTTCGGCACAGGTTTAGGAGTCGTGGTGATGACGGTCTTGGGGTCTTTGCCTAAACGCAATGAGAACATCACCATGTCCCAAGTCTCATCGAGGTACTGGTAGGCGCATAGCTCGTCAAACCAGACACTGTGCCACTGAGGACCGCGGAATCGGCTAGGCTCTGACGCTGCAATTCCCTTAATCAGCGATCCATTCTTTAAAGTCAGCTCATGTAGACTGATACCGTAGTTCTCAATAATCTCAGGCGGGATCACATTCAGCAGACCTGACTCTCCTCCGAACAACACATCTCGTATATCGGCAGATGTAGGGCCAACGACTAGGTGCCTTGTTTTCGGTTCACTCCAGGCTTTCCACCATGTGTACTCTGCGGCGAGTCTTGTCTTACCTGCGCCACGGCCTGCTAGCAACATCCATGTCTTCCACTCTGATTCTAGCGGCGGTATCTGATGAGGTAGTGCGATGGTCAGCCACTTAAACCTTGCCTTAAACGCTGCTCGCCACTCAGGCGACATTTGGCTCAGCTCTTTATCGTGCTTCTTAATCTTCTTGGCAATCGTCTCGATCTGGGCATCAGTAAGCGGCATGTTGCCATTATAGCACAGAAATCTGCAGAGAGCTGCAGAGCACTTGATCATAGTGCTAAGATACTAAGTGTTTACTTTAAGTTCGGAGTGCTGTGGACTCAGAAGCGACCAGGAGTGACCCCTGTGAGGAAGTTTCGAGGTCCTATGAAATCTGAGCATAAAAAGCCCGATGCCCGATCCTAAGCCCGACAGATACAGATCTAGGCCCGTAGTGGGCCTAGAACCTAGTCAGATTATATCAGATAAACTCGATATAAATATAATCTGACATCGTAACTTCGCAAACGTCTGAATCTTGGGGTAACGTTTTTAAATATTCGATAATTGATTTTTTCTCGATATTTACGTAGATTTCAGAATTTGCTAATTTAGCTTTTAATTTTGAAGGGAAACACTCGATATTTTTAATTGCGAAGATCGTTTTCATGATTTAATACCTTTCGTTTAGAATTAAGAATTTAAATTTAGATAGAATATTTCCTACCTGAGTACTATTCTATATGGTTTTTAGTAAAAAGTATATAGATTTAGTAAAATAATTTAACTATTTCACATCATGAAATCTATCACAATGTGAAATAGTTATAAATATTTATGTACTTTTTACTGAGTTTGTGTTATTTACGCGCAATTTCATAATGTGAAATGTTACGAGTAATATTGTCGTAACATTTCATCATATGAAACTAGCTTTCAGCATGTGAAAGTTACGCGTAACATTTCTGAAACATTTCACGATGTGAAACGAGCTTTCAGCATGTGACAGAAAAGATTCAGATCTAAATCGGGATCACGAGCTGAATCTGAGCTCTTTCTGGGCAGAGCTAGAGCCCGTTTTACTGAGCTCAGAATCAAGATTTCGTTCTGAATCTGAGCATCTCAGTCAGAAAGCTAGAGCCCGTTTACTTTGTCTTAGGTTGCATGTCGCTTAGTAGGTCAGTCAGAATCTCCTGAGCAATTGAGTGTGTAGACTCGACTTTCACGGCTCCACCATCGGCGCCCGTTAGCTCTACTTTGTTCCGCTCACTGTATTTGGATGGGAACCTCGCTGCCATGATTCGATTATACACGCCACCATTAAGTCTCGAAGATCCAGGAGTTTCGATTATGTGCGAAATGCCTAGATCTTCCCAATAAGCCATTTCGAGCTCCTTAGCTGTGCGCAAGGCCATCAAAAACTCATCGTGCTGCTCAGCCCAGTTATCTAGTGTTCCCCAATTTAGCTTTAATTTTGCGGCAATTTGTTCTTTGCTCTTACCTTCTGAGCCCATTTGAATAACTTCTTGGCAATATTCAGGCTTGTATTTGGTCGGACGACCGACTTTCTTTTCAATTTCATCTCGTTTCATGCTGTTTCCTTCCAAATAGAATTAATAAGTTTGTTTAGTCTTGATGCTTTAATGCCAAATGAACGAGCTGCAATGTGTTCAGGTGATAATTTACGACCTTTTCTAACTATTGACAATGCTGCAATATGCTCAAGGGTTTGAGGAATTCCCTTTTTACCTTTGGAAATATTTGCAGCATGTTCAGTAGACTTAGGCACACCTTTCAGCTTATTGCTGTTTAATCTACCATTTCTTTGTCTCATTTCTAAAGTAATACCACTCAAAGGAGAGTCTTTTGTCGTTTCGATCGCTTGATTTGCATATTTATTACTTTTCCAATATTGGAACGGAAGAGAATTAAGCCAATTCTTTGCTTCTATTTCTGTATCGAACCATTGTTGAAAAATAACCTCGACGTTGTCGCGGTGATGGCCCCCGTGCTTAGTGCAATGTGCGATCCAATACCTACCACTACCGCAATAAGAATTCATCTGAGACATCACTGTTTGACCAATGTACATCTTATCTGAAGTCTTGTTCTTCATAATGTAATACCAACGAGGGCGCCAATCATCCATAATTCTTTCCGGTGTGTACGATGGATCCATTCTACCACGCCAATGGTCAGACGGTAGGTTACAAGGTAGGATACAAGTTTCAATTCAGCACCACCCTGATTGCCTCTATATAAATATATATTTTATATATTATATTTAAGGAAATGTAACTATGAAACTAAGTTACCGTGTACACACAGCCTAGGCCTAGACAGTTACGAGATGTTACAGAAAGCACTTTTTATCTGTATCTCATCAAAAAACTACCCTCTCTGTTATTTAACGCTTGGTAAATAAGCGTAACTGACCCAATATTCCCTTCATTTGACCTTTTAATCTAGAACTAGATAGTTTTAACTATTTCACAATGTGAAATGAGATAACTATAAAGTATGGTATAATAGAATGGTAGTAATTTAATACGTGATTCAAATTTCTTAACACAAAACAGGAGTATAACATGAAATTAGTCTACGAAAAAAATCCAGCATTCGAGGTCAAAGTCGGCGATCATGCCATGACCTTCCGCGGTGACCAAGTTGTAGTTCGTGGCATCGTCCCACCTCATAAGCCGTCTTCCACAGGTCGAGTATTGGTTCACTTCGCCAAAGAAGATCCAGCACGCATATGCGAATATTTCCCTGGCGTCATTGGTGCCAAGTGGGTAGAAAGAGAAGATCAACCATGGAACAAGTAAATCGTTTGACAGAAAAAGAGTACTGGGTCGCGCATGCGAACGCAGCAAGAATGGAAGCCACTGGCGGTGGCTTTTCATCCAACCTTGGTCGTCTGTTTTATAAAGCAGATTTCGATAATGCAACCCGTTTAGTACGAGCATTTCCGCATGAATTCTTACAACCTACTCACTCAGGATCACAATCATGAAAAAAGCAAACAACGCAAAAGAGTTTCTGAACAACCTGAATGACGGTTGTAATGATTTTTTACAACTACATGCTCGATTAGTTCAAGCTGATAAGCTAGGCCTCGATACAAGGTGCGGTCTACTTTATATTAGTGACTGTAATCGGTACATTATCGCTGATACGTACCATGTTCAGGCAATTAACTATTACGGTGCCTTCGAGTACGTGGATAAAACATGTATTACAAAGGTCGGCGAATACACGTTTTACTGCGCGGATGATGACAGAGTATCAGACTGCGTAGATCACTATTTACAAGAGATGGAACAGTCAAACTGACGAGGCTTAAATAGCCGAAACATGCGTGAGCATGTCTTTGACAATAACCGAAAGGAAACAGTATGCAGATCTACCGATTCTACATCGACATCGAAGTTCCAGATGGCGAAAAGCTTGCAGACAGCCCGTCTGCTTTGGCAATCTACGGCGCAATTCGAGAAAACGTTCGGCCTGAGAACTGGGATATTTTTCACCATGTTAACAAACCTGACAACAAGCCCGACGCCACAGAAACTATTTCACATAGTGAAACACAAAAGTACTAAAATGTGGTATAATGAATCTAGTGGTAAAAAAGTAGTTTTCTTAATTCTTAACTTAAACAGGAGTTTCAAATGTGCCAAGAACATCAAATCCCAGCAATACCATCTTTAACACCAACTGCACCTACAGCAGAGACTTCACTTGCTGATTTGCTCAAACTTATGTCATTAACCATGCATCAAATGGCTACTAAAATCGAAAGCCTCGAAAACAGCCTTCATGATCGTATTATTCATGTCATCGAAGAAGCGATAGACAACGATGCATTTAACGATGCTATCGAAAGCAACATAGATAATTATATGTCTAATAATTTCGATCTTGATAGTCATGTAGATATCGATGGTCGAATTGCTGATTATATACGTGATAACCTCAACATTACTTTCGACATTTAAGGAGATAAAAGTGGAACTTTTACCCATTCGTTCTTTTTCAGTAATGGTTCCACCAGGCATTTACGTGCTTGGTGATCCATGCTATACAGTCCCAGACAAAGACTGGCATAAGTTACTTAAATCTTGTGACTATTTCAATACGCCAATAGGCGAGGTTAATGGCCATAAGATCCTTGGTTTTTCAACCATGTATGGTGATGGTACGTATCGTGGTAGCGACGGTAAATCTTACCCGGTCGATGCCGGCTTAATAGGTCTTGTGCCTTACGTTTATGCGGCTCCTACAGTCCGCGATAATCGTGCAATAGTTCAACTTGTTAAGTTCGACTACAACACATTGTGTACTCGTAGCCAAGAAGGCAGTTTACAATTTGGTAGCATTACGATTAATACAGCAGACGATAATTTCGATGACAAAGAAGAGGACGAATAATGCCATCACCTAAAAAGTACAAAACCCAAACTAAGCCTAGTAATGTCTACATTCTTATTGATGAAAAAGACGTTCTAGGCGTCTACGAACGCAAGATTGATGCTCAGAATGACGCAATCAAGCACATGTTAACCAGTTATACAATTACAGAAGTGGAGTTTAAATGATTACGTATCAACAAAAAGTCCTTGGCATGATCGAGAAAGCAATTATTACTCATGGCTTTGAAGCTGTTGATCGCGGTATGTCAGCGTCAAACGTGTCTACTATTTCTGTACAATATCATCATGATATACAAGAAGTATTACATATTTGGTATAACTTTCAGTCATTATATTTCGATATCCAACTTTGTAGGTATGATGCAAGAAAACAAAAGGTTATTCTGGCATCAGCACAATACATAGAACCACATAACTCTGCCGGATTTCAAGAGTTTATGACTAAACTTAATCAACATTTAAAGGAACCAAAATGACCGACAAACCTTTTCTTACACATAACGATAAGCCAATCAATGTTGATGGCACAGGACTTTTAGCTTATTTACATGAGCTTTCATATGCTCGTATCATAGACATGTTCGGTGAGCCAATGACTGACGGCTATGATGATTTTAAGACTGATGCTCAATGGAAAATTCAGTTTCCAGATAAAGAGGTTGCTACCATTTACAATTATAAAAGTGGTCAGAATTACTTAGGCCCTGATGCACCTGATGTTAAAGAGATTACCAAATGGCACATCGGCGGTAAAAATAAAGACGTTGTGTTTAGAATTCATCAACTACTGATGAAAGATGTTACTCATTACGCTTAAAGCATGGTAAAGTAACATTACATTGTCCCCTCTTAGGAGGGGATTTTTGACCTAACACTACGATTCTGACATAAAGGGCATAAGAATGGGTTTTAATAACATGACAATTAAGCCAGAGACGTTATACAAACAATTCCTGATTGACAGACAATTTAATGATGAAGATGTAAAGAATCTAGGCTTAGAGTATCTAGATTCTGATCAGACTTCAGCTCTGATGGGGTTCACAGTCAAGAGCCCGTCTGTACGTATACCGTACTTTGACATTAACGGCCAACAAACAGCGTTTGATCGAGTCCGTCTTCTGAATCCGGTCGGTAAAATGAAGTATTGCCAAGCCCGACAGAGTGGCTCTCACATCTATTTCCCACGAACTCCGATGTGGCAAATAGCAGCTATTAATCTAGGTATTCCAGTCATCATTACAGAGGGCGAGTTTAAAGCCCACGCGATATCAAAAGCAATACAAACTGAGGGTCTGCCACATGTTTGCTTGGCAGTACCAGGAGTAAGCTCTTGGACTGATAAATCAGGCTTACCCGTTCATAAAGATCTCATGGCAATTCTCTATGAGAAGTCATTGGCATCCCGAGATGTGTATATACTATACGACTATGACGGTAAAAGCGATGACGGTGAGCCTAACGAGCAGGTAGCATTAGAAGAGAACAAACTAGCCATTACACTTGCAGGACTAGGGGCTAAGGTTCACTTATGTCGCATTGGTAAGTTCAAGCCAATGAAAGGTCAGAAGTATGCGATTGATGATCATCTTCTAATTGGTGGCACGTTATCAGAGGTGCTGATGTCGTGTATTGAACCAACCATGATAAAAAACAGCGAAGAATATCGGCTCTATACCGCCAGAACACAATGGGCAATACACGATGGGCAGTGGATTCGGCTACATGATGGAAGACAGTTTAACGCTCAACGAATTAAGGTCGAGTTAGCAAATAATACGTGGATAAGACCTGCGCCGAATGGCAGAACAGTAACGATCAAATTGTCAGACGCGTACCCATCTTGGTCTAAGCGTCTTGATCTACGAGGCATAGGAATATACCCCAAGCACCAAGGTCTTAAGATCACGCCTGATGGCTACTATAATTTTATGAAGCCATGGAAGTATGAGCCCTTAGAGGCAGAGCCAACTGAGTGGTTGCAATGGTGCCAGTATTTCTTTAAAGACGCACCAGAGTTTGAGGACTTTTTTCACAACTGGGTGGCACAGATCATACAAAAGCCTTGGGAGCGTAATAACACGACAATTCAGATCATCAGCCCACGGCAAGGAATTGGTAAGAGTTTTATCATTGGCTGGGTGGCAGAGATGATAGGCGATATGGCACTATCCATCGGCCCTGATCGCCTGTTTGAGAAGTTTAATCAACACGTGCTAAACCGTATACTCATTACGGTTGATGAGCCAAGTACTGATAATGCAAGACACGCTGACGAGCTAAAGAATCTGATCACAAGCAATACACTTACATTAGAAGCTAAGAATCAAGATGCAATCTTCGTTACAAATTATGTGAATTACGCGTTCACTACCAACCATGCAAAGGTGACCACTGTGAATGAAGGGGCAAGGCGTGAAGCAATCTATAAGCCACATTCATTGGACCCTGCAGTATGTTCTGAGTTAATCTACAAGGTAAAGGATTGGTGTGAAACAAAAAATGGTTTTGAGATTATGATGCACTTTTACAGTACGCGAGATTTAACCAACTTCGATGCTAAAGCGCCTGCTCCAATGTCTGACCACAAAAAAGAAGTAATACAAGCAAGCAAGTCTGCATGGTCACAGTTTGCGCAAGACGTATGGGAATGGGTTGATAACGAGCTTGACGGCTCGGCTGCGATCAGTAAAGGAATGATGAACATACTGATTAAGCACTTTGGCTATGAAGATTCACGAATTACTGCGCATTCTATTAATAACTCGTTTAACGAGCTTTGCTTTACACAACAGAACAAGAACATTAAAAATGACGATGACCAATCAGTTCGTTGCTTATTACTTACAAGATCAGCAGAAGATACGTATAAGCCAATTAGCTATAAATTAATCCTACAAAGGACAAATAAAGAAATTGAGAAACTACTCGCGAAAACAAGTTATTGATTTGTCATCATGTGAAATGCAATTCATCAAAAGTATAGTATAATAGAATGGTAGTATAAATTTTAATTCGTAATTCTCAACCACAAAAAGGAGTTTTATCATGGCACATGAAATAGCCAAAACAGTAAATGGTAAAGATGCAATTGCCTATGTAGGCGAAACACCATGGCACGGTCTAGGTCAACAGCTTACACCGAATTCATCAATAGAAACTTGGGCCACAGAAGCAGGTCTTGATTTCGAACTAGGTATACGTAGCATACAATATCAGCCTATCCCTGATCATTATACGTATGAAAAATATACAGGTAAAAACGTCATCCTTCGTGAAGATACGGCATTGCCACTTGGTATTGTGTCTAACAAGTACAAAATCGTTCAACCAATCGAAGTCTTAGAATTCTTTAAAGACATTATTGGTACATCAGCACAATTGGAAACAGCAGGCGTGCTTCGTGGTGGTGCTCATTACTGGGCACTTGCTAAGATGGAAGGTGAGTTTAACTTGGCAGGCGATAAGGTTAACCAATACCTATTACTTGCATCATCTGCCGATGGTTCACTAGCAACACAAGCACGTCTTACCACAGTCCGCGTAGTGTGTAACAACACTATGCAAATTGCACAAAGACACGGCCAAGCAGTTAAAGCACGTCATAGCTCTATCTTCGATCCAACAGATGTAAAACGTAAGTTAGGCGAGATCAACGACGGGTTTTTGGCATTTCAACAAACCGCAGAGACGTTGGCAAGGCTTAAAATATCAAGCCAACAGGCATCAAGCATGTTCGTTAAAATACTTGGCGGTTCGATCGATAAGCCAAGTCGCCAAGCAGCTAGAGCCTTGGAATTGTTCGATGGCAACGGCATAGGTAGTGATCTAGAATCAGCCAAAGGTACTGGTTGGGGTGTACTAAATGCAGTTACTCAATTAGTAGATTGGGAAAATGCTAGAACATCCGATGCTCGTATCCGTAGTGCATGGTTTGGTTTTGGCGCTAACCTTAAACAGCAAACACTAGACGCCTTAGTCACAATGTAAGTATCAAACCCCTATGCTACCACATAGGGGTTTTCTTATGTCCAATTAATCTTAAATATAGTATAATATTAATATGAATAAATTCATTGTATTTCTAGAGTATTTATTTGCAACAATCTTTACTGTAATCATTGCATCGCTTCTTGCGTTCATTTGGTTATATGCAAAGGGGTATTTAAACTAAACTAAATGAAAAGGAAAATTATGACACCCATTCAATGGCATAGAAAACGCTTAAAGTCAGGGATGCCAGTAGTGGCAGAATCGATGCTCGATATTATTCAAGCACACGCTCCGACTACGATCACAAACTTAATCGAAGAGATTGAAAAAGAAAAGCTCGGTTCAAGAGCCCACCTGTACTTTAACTTGACATGGCTTCGTGAGAACGGATACGTTAAAGCAACCACCGTAGAAAATAATCTAAGAACAAAGATGATTACATTCACGCCCAAAGGCGCAAAATATATTTTGGGGGTCACGCATGACTGAAGACATTTTCGAGAAAGTAAAAGAGTTCAGAACTAAACTAAAACTGCCCACATCAACTAAGCCGCAGCTTCTTGAACCCGTTGATATTAGTTTTTATGCCCGCTTTTTAATGGAAGAGCTTAGTGAGCTGATGAAAGCCCACGAGAAGCAAAACTTAGTCGACGCTGCTGATGCACTTGCGGACTTAGCATATGTCACAATGGGTTGTGCCCATCACATGGGTATTAACTTACCTGAAGTGCTAGGCATTGTACACGCGCATAACATGTGTAAAGAACCTGGCACTACAAGCCGTGGTTATTCACAAGACGCCATTAAGCCGGCAGGCTGGGTTGGCCCTGAAGAGATGATCGCATTATCATTCTTGGAGAAATTAAGATGAAACATAAACACGCAGAAGTTATTAAAGCCTTTGTTGATGGTGTTGAATGTCAAGTTCGAGATCATTGCAACGACTCTTGGTATTTAGTAATAACATTAAGAGCATTTGATACTGCTGGTCAAGCAAGAATTAAGCCAATCCCAAAACCTGATGTTATTCGGTATGGTTATGTTTCCATTGACATAGAAGAAATGACTTTAACATCTTTCCCTTATTCGATTGATAATGTTAAATTTACTTTTGATGGCGAAACAAAAGAAATAAAAAGTGTAGAGGTGATTAAATGAAAATGGATGTTGTGGCAGGCTTGGGATAAAGAAGAAGCCATTGAATTAATAACTGATGAAAAGAAAGCGAATGAAAAATGACTGCAAATGAATTAGATGAATTATTGAGAGAAAATCCAAGTTTTATTATTTCATTGCAAAATAAATGTGAAATGCAAGAAAAAGAAATACAAAAGTTAAAAGATTTATTAGGCATTCAAGCATCTTCTACCGATTTAAACATTAAAGCAGTTAATAAAATTAAAGAACAAGCACAAGAAATTAATAATTTAAAAAAACAAATTACTCAATTATCTGTTTCTCGTGAGCCAAAAATAGGAGATCGAGTCATTTTGATAGATGATGAATCTGAAGGGGTTATTGAAAGTTTATCTATTGCTGGCGGTCCAAGAATTAGCTTTGATGATGGATGTTATGGAAATTACACCAGAGTTGAATTAATTACTTTGTTTGCCTATAAAGAAAGCGAGTGACAAATGACTGCAAATGAATTAGCCGATGAATTAGGTGAATGTTCTTGTGTTTATTATGATTCAACAACAAATCAATATTTTGATGATATTGAGTTATCAAAAAAAATTGCTACTATGCTACGAGAACAAGCACAAGAAATAGCAGATTTAAAGATTTCCAATCAAGATTTAAAGTATCAATTAATCCAAAAAGCTGGTGAACAAGTTTTAAATGATTTTAAAGAATTGATTGACGAAAACGATGATATTTTTCGCAAAGAACAAGTGGAAAAGTTTTATGCCGAAGCAAGACCTTTGCGTGAAAAAT
>Ga0007870_1000132_pt1 | contig 30619 bp, 42 predicted proteins | sample CryBogCBH04Jul08_FD_71207 | JGI IMG/M metagenome (GOLD analysis project Ga0007870, IMG submission 71207) | Freshwater microbial communities from Crystal Bog, Wisconsin, USA - CBH04Jul08 | ecosystem: Environmental > Aquatic > Freshwater > Lake | place: Crystal Bog, Wisconsin, USA | collected...
ATAAGTCTTATTTAACATATCTAAAGAACCTTCAACCTCATTTTTATCATTCCATCCTAATTCTATTTGGTCATATAAATCATCTTCTAACCAAATAATTGTATTATGGTCAATTACTTTTACCCAATGATTCGGTTTAAATCGTCTTCCAACTTTAAATTGTGGTGGTACTGAACCATAATCATCAATTTCAGAATATAAATCTTTAATTCTTTTTTCATTATCACACCAAATCATCTTGCCTTCATTACGATAACCTCCTTCGAAATTAATAATATCACCATGTTGAATACTGTAATCTTTTTTTGGATTGAATTCAAATTTATAATTTTTAGTAGGATATTTATCATTATAATATACATATACTCCTTCATCTTTTAATTTAAACATACCATCATACCATGCTTGTTGAATCCACTTTGGATATACAAATTCTCTTGCCATTTTATTTATTATAATATCCTAATAAATAAATGAATAATTTTTTCAACTTTCTATTAAAGCTACTGGTTTAAATCTTTTCCATCGTTCATCCATCTCACATTTAAAATATGCAAAATCTTTATTACTTAATACATTAAATACTAATTGACTAGTATGTGAATCTGGTATACTTGCAAAATGTAATAAATTATTATTTTTATCATAGACATGATATACATCTGGTTTTGCATCCTTCTTAATTAGATATACATTTTCATCTGTACTTTCTATTTTTTCAGGAACAAATTGATTATCAAGTTTTTCTTCTAAAGACAATGTTTGTTCAGTGCTTTTATTTTTAAAATTTTCGTTATCAATGAAAATATAACTAATTCCTGACCTAGCTTGCATAAAAATAAAACCATTGATATCTACTGATGATTTAGAAATCTTTTTATCTAATGTTGCAATTTCACTAATAGGGTCAACTTTACGAATTTTAATATTTGTATTCTTAATATTTTTACTAACATATTCATCCAAATAATTCATCTTCTTTTCTAATTTCCACGCATTCATCTTGATTCCTTCTAAATAATAAGAATCTTGAATTAAATATAATTGTATTTCTCCATTATTAATAATTCTTCCATCGAATAAACTTCCAAGATATGCTTTGGGAACAATCTTAATCGGATAATTATAAATTTTAATTTCATTGACATTGCATTGGTCAAGATTATATTTGAGCTTTCGCTTATCAATCAAATATCCAAAGTTTTTTCTACCTATTGTTCCAATCATTAAAAAATATGGATCTCCTTTAATATGAGGAATTACATATTCAATGTTCTTTTCATTACGTTGTAAGTCTTCTATCGTCTTAAGCATAATGTAGCGGTATTCATAATAATTACCAATCAAATCAAAAAAGTAAGTTAATGCTTCTTTTTTGACAGAAACGTTTGAAATCTCTGCAGATAAAATAGACTTCATCCTTTTATTAATATATATTGTATTATTGTTTTAAATTAAATTGTTTTCAAATTTTGTATTTATGCAAAATTTCTGATCTGTAGCTTTAGTTAAGATTTCAAATTTTGTATTATAGTTTCTTTATTTAATATATTATTGACTTTTGGTATTAAATATTTTAAACTTGTTGAATCTGAATTATTCGTTGTCATATAATTTATATAAATAAATTTATTCATTATTTTTCCAAATTATTTGTTTAACTCTATATTTAATAACTGTTCTCATTGGTTTTATTATTGTATTTTGATTTGGAATAAATTGATTTTCAGCATTATTTGCATTATTAATCATTTCATTTATTTTATCATTAATTTCAATTGCTTCATTTTCTGTTACATCTATTTCAATTGATGAACCTTTCTTTTTATCACCATAAAATATAGTAATACCATGTATACCATTATATTTACAATACAAATGAATATTATCATCTAGAATAATCCACCATAACCATTGTTTAACATTTATATCAATATCATCTATATCATCTGGAAGGATAGCTAGTTCACCTGGAACTGGTGTATAATAAGCTAATTTTTTCTTAAAAAATATAAATAATTGTGTTGTTTTAATTTTCAAATCAATATATGGTTCATCACCTGCATAAAACCAAATTTTATTCCTTGAAACTAAAGCCATTTTAATATATATTAAACAGTATATATTAAGATTATTATTCAATTTTATAATTCTACAATTTTCTGTGTGCACCATTTAATTTTTTGATTGCACTTAAACCATAATGCTTGATTAATCGGTGGTAATAATTGCACTTCTGCTTCTGTTAAATAAGTTTTTCCTACTTCTGTCCATAGTTTAATTTGTTCTTTATATATATCAATCTGTGATTTACTCATGTAAAGTTTATCACCTCCTAATTTTACATTAAAATGTTCTTCAAACTTTTTTTGACATATCTTTTCTGCAAGTTCTAATGAATCTTTTTCTATTTTATTCATGATATATTATAACATATATTTATTATTTTTATATCCCTTAAAAATATCATTATTTGCTGCAGCATATAAATCACTAATTGTTTTTGAATCATACATATCTGTAATGTAATCTGATGTAATTGCTCTTAATTCATAACTAGTATTTTCAGGAAAGTCTACTGAATATGTATATTGAGGTACAATGTTATTATTTACAAATGGTGGAATTTCTGGTAAAAAATCGCTATTTCTAGGATTTCCAAATTCTTCTTTAACTGCGTTATATGGTTTTGATGGTGGAAAATTTACTTTATTATTTGAAATTTTAGAATAATCTGGTAAAACATTTGTATTTTTAGTTATTTTAAAATATTCTCTAGCTTTTCTTTCTAAACCATTATCTGAATTATAAGTGGTTAATAGAAAGATTACAAGTATAATAAATCCAATAAGCAAAAATGTATTTTCATTCATATTTATTTTTTCTAAAAAATTTGTATCCATAATTAAAAAAAAGAAAATAATATTATATAAAATGAGTTCTGATTCTACCCCCGACTCAACTAATGCCGTTGTAGATAATGTTGTTGAACAAGTTACTAATGATGTAAATGCTGTAAAAGACGTTATTAATGCAAATAAAGATATATCAGTAAATGATGTTGTCAATAAACTTAAAAATATTCCTTTAGAAGATATTAATAAGTATTTAGCATTAGTACCTAATCCTGATGTTAAAACTGTAATTACTATTGTATTAACTGATGTTGATACTGTTGAAAGTTTAGTTACTACATTTGACCAAATTATGGCTGATGGTAAAGTTGATTTAAATGATGCTCCTTTATTATTACAAATGGTCAGAAAAGTATTAGCATTAAAAACAGATTGTCAAACAGTATTATCAAAATTAAATCCTGTAGATGTAATTCAAGTCGTTCAATATTTATTTATTTTATTAATCAAAGAAAATATAGTAAAAACATCTGACCCTGATAAATTACTCGCTGACTTAAATACACTTTTTGCAAATTTAATTTTTGCTGAACAAACATTAGCTAAGCTTTGTGGTAGCTGCAAATGCTCACCATTCTCATCCTGCAAAAAATAAGTTTAATTTATATATATTTTAAATAAATAAATATATATGAGTCTATTTACGCCACATATTAACTTAGGAAAATATAGTTGTGCTGATGTAGCACGATGGAGTAAAACTAATATTGTTGTATTGTATGTATCTATAAAAGATAATAAAATTGTATATGGTAGAACAATATACTATAATCCCAATATGGACCAATGGTGGAGTGACCGTGGTACTTATGTAATTAAAATGATTGAACGAACATTAACTAAGCATAAAATACCTAATGTAGAAATTTTAGTAAATGTAATGGATAAACCTATGAATAATCCATATTATTTACAATTTAGTAGAACAACTAATTTTAATTCTCATGTATTACCTAATTTTACATTTTACAAATGGTTTTCTAATTTACCTTTTTTTATGGAAATTAAAGAAGATTTTATAAAAAATAATGTAGTATGGGAAGATAAAATAGATAAAATAATGTGGGCTGGTAATAACAGTGCTACTATTCGACTTAAATTAAATGAATTTGCTACAAATAGTAAATATGATAGATATTATTATAATTTATTAGACAATGGTGGAACATTTGTTAATTTAATTGATCATGGTAAATATAAATACTTATTAGATATGGAAGGTATTGGATATTCTGGTAGAGTTCCTTACTTGTTATTAACTGGTAGTTGTGTAATTATTCTTGAAAATGAAGAGCCTGATTTTGATTACAAATTATATTATGAAAATGTTTTTATCGAAGACATTCATTATCTTAAAGTAAAATACAATATTAATGATTCTGTTGATACAATCAATGATAAAATATTAAATAAAATTGCTAATACTGATTGTAAAACAATAGGAAAAAAATCCTTAGAATTAGCCAAGGAGTACTTCACGGATGATAAAATAGATCAATATATTGCAGAAGTATTAACATATTATGCTAGTTTATATGAAGTATCTGATACTGTATACAATCCAGATATTGTATTTAGTAGAAATTTAAGTACAACAGTAAATAAAAATATTCAATTAAATAAATTCAAAAAATATAAATAAACATGCAGATGATAAACTAATTTAGACCTTGCCGGCGCCGGCGTTCACCTTGCCGGTGAAGCCAGTGGTCGGCTTGAGCTTGGTCGGCTCCGCAGCCTTGGCGGCGTAGGTGCCGGCGATGGAGGCGGCAGCGACAGTTGACTCGTGGTTGTACTTGCACGTGTCCTTGCGGTTGCACTTGTCACCAAAGTTGCACGGCTTGGTCTGCTCGGTTGAGATGTGCAGGAAGTCGCACTTGCTGCCGAACTTGCACACACCGGTCTCGGTGAAGAACTTGCACGGCACGGTGCGGTAGTTGGGCTTGGTTGAGTCGCTCTGCTTGTGGCGCACGGTCTCAAAGCCCTCCTCGTCCTTCTCGGGCTTGACAAAGGCGACGGGCAGCGACGAGTTGAAGACAGCGGCACGTCCCTCAATCTGCTGCAGGTGGCAGATGAACTTGCCCTCCAGCATGTACTCGATGCCACGGTCGGCGAGCTCCCAGCCGAGGTGGTCGAGCGCAGGCTTCATGGTGTTGCGCTCGATGATGATGCGCTCCTTGCCGTCCTTGGTCTCGGTCGTCTTCGTCTCGACCATGACGGTCTGCGTCATGCGCTGCCAGAGCGTGTCGGAGATGTCCGAGAGCGAGCCCATGGCCTGCATGGTCAGCTGCTGCTTGTGCTTGCCAAAGGCGAAGCTCGTCTCGTCGTCCTCCTTGATGATGCTCTTGACCATGCCGTTGAGCACGGTGTTGAGGTCGATGTGCAGCTGCGGGTTCTTGACGTTGCGGATGTAGCGGCGGAACCAGTTGCCCGACGGGTCGGCGTAGGTCTCCAGTGCCTTCTCGACAATTGTCTTGGCAAAAGAGATGGGCATCTTGACTAGCTCCGGCTTGATGATAATGTTGATGTCACGAGGCGCCTTGGGCTTCTCCTCCTTGATGATGACTGTCGGCTCGGGCTCGGTGAGCAGGTTCTCGACAATCTTGTTGATGTTGCTTTCGATGGCGGACATTTGGTTGATGGGTTGTGATGAGTTAGTTGCTTAAATTGCTTAGAAGTTCTTTTTAATGTTACTAAATATTATAAACCATCATAATCAATACATTTTTCAATTTTTATGATTTCTCATATATTACTATATATAAGAAATTAACATGTTCGAGCTATATATAAGCTACCAAATGAAGCTACAATAATTAATAATACAAAATTGGGTAATCCTACCATATGATTATTTGTTAATTCATAACCATTACTGAAAAATAATGGATGTTTTATCAATATAACTCCTATGACGATTATTAAATATAATATAATTGCATTATAAACTGAATCTTTCATATTATAATTAAATAAATTAATTTACCTAAATTTTAATATAATATACTTGCATTATTATTAAATGGTGTATTTGGTGTTATAAATACCTCTGGATTATCTACTCTTATTTCATTAAATGATATATCCATGCTACTATTATTAATATCTGGTTTAGATATTACAACTATAATTTTAATTGCAAAACCCAAACTATCTACTCTACCATTCAAATTATATGATATCATATATTGATCTTCTGTTTGAGAACCAGATTCATTATCTGTTGTATCTATTATAAATTTATATTGTCCTCCTGAATAATATGATAATTTACTTATAATATATTGATTAATGTAAGATAATTTATCACTATCTGGTTTAAATGTCGTTACTTGTCTTAATGCTTCATTAAATTGTCTGTAATTATTTACTTCTTTAATCCTTTCTAGAATATTATTTATTGCTTTTAATTTTTGTAAATCAGTTATATTTACTCGTTTATCAAATTCTACTAAATTAGGAACTTCGTTATCATCAACAGGTTCTGGAATGATTGGTATTGGTACACGAATATCTTTTATTGATGCATCACTTGTTAATAAATTAAATGGTGCTTGAATATCAAACTTTTCACTAAAAAATAATAAATATATTAATACTAGTCCTAAACCAATTATTGCTAATTTTGTCCAATTCATATTTGAAAGAGATATCATTATTATTATATAATAATTTTTTTTCTATATTTGTTTTTAATTTAACTTTCATTCTTTTTTCTCATCTTACTAAAAAATACATCCTGTGTTAATAATATTTCTGGTGTAACATATTCTTTGTTATGTAATATCCTACCTCTTTCTGATACATATTTTCCTTCTGAATATTTTAATGGTACTACTCTTCTTACAAATTCTTTAACCTCTTTTGGTATTTCTTCTAATGTCCAAAATTCACTAAAAAATCCTTTTCTTGTAAATGTATTGAAAAAATAATGCACATCATAATATTTATTTTGTTCTGGTTTAATATTAATTTTATCTGTCCATTCTGCTGATACTTTTAAATTTTCTATTAAACCTGGTATACATGCAAAATCAAAATCCCATAATTTTATTTGTACTCCAATATCTGGAATATAATACTCATGATCATTAATTACATATCTAAATCTTAATGATTTATTTTTTATTTCACTTGTTTGCACTAATATATTATTTGGTTTTAAATCGTTGTGTCTAAATGCTGGATATTTTTTTTGTATTACCGCTAATACACTTAATATCTGAAAAAATATAACTTTCCATTCTTTTAATTTCATTGTTTTATAATTATCTCGTATATAATCTAATAAATCACCTCCGTTGGCCCATTCTGATATTAATACACTTACATCATTATAATAATCCCCTTTCACATATTTCTCTAAAAATAGTTCAAACTTTTTAGAATCACTATATGATTTTGCTAATTTTACAAATGGTGTAATATTCGTATTAAAACTTCCAATTGGTAATACAATATGCGGTGTCTGTCCTGATAATACAAATTCACTTAATAATTTTAACATTAATAATTCTGCATTTTCTGGTCTATCACTTATATTTACATCACCATATGAATCCTTTTTTGAATATGCTACTATTTTAACACCATAATTTATTGATTTTCCTGCTTCATTATATGATATACCTTTAAATGTATGCCCTGTTGTTCCACTTTTTACATATTGTAATTTACCTCCAATTTCATTTATTATTTGATTAAAATCAAATGCTTTTTTATTTAATATTTCTCTAATATCTTTTTTATGAAGTTCACTTCTGTCAACAGTACCACCTAAAAGATTTTCTGATGATTTGGTTTTAATATCAATCAAAGGTTCTAATTTCTTGTCCTTTAATAATGAATGTATGAATTCAATTCTATTTGGAATATGGTCAAATTTAGGCTGCGACTTACTCTTATCCATTACTATTAATTAAATTATATTTTTTTCAATCTAACTTAAATGAAATATGTATCGGTTTAAAGTTTTTATTTAATTTTTCTGATTCTTCTGTTAATTTAATCTTTTTTATTTCAGGCATGAATGCATCATAACTTGGATTTAAAATCTCTGGATGACACATCCAAAATTTAGTCTTCATAAAAATATCAAAATCATAATCCTTCTTAAAATATTGTAGTAAATTCTTATTCTTAAATATCTGTCTACATTCAATAGGTAAAATACTTCCTATTTCTTCTGGTATAACCATTATTAATTGTTCTAATGGTTTTATTGCATACCTATTATCCACTATTTCAATCTCTGGCATCTTATTCTTTTTTAAATAATTATAAATATCAGTGATAAAAGGTGCGTGATTATATTTATATAACCATAACCAATCTGGACACGTTTCAAAATAATATTTTGATACCCATTGAATACCAATTAAATATTCATTGCAAATATTATTTACTTTATTCATTTTAACACCAAACATGTGCTCGTAATATCTTTTTTTATATTTTTCTGGGTCATCTTTACCTACATTAATAATATTAACATCACTCTTAGTTAAATTATCTAATTCAAATAATGCAATCTTCACTGGTTCTGTTTCATTTGTTTTAAATGTAATTCTACCTTTATTATATAATTCCTTGAAATAAGCTTCTTCTATGTTTGCTAAAATTTCAATAAACTTAAAAAATGATGCATTATCACCATAAATATAATTATTTGTATTAATAAATTTAGTATATACATCTAATAAAATATCCAATCCAACTTGTAATTTTGGATGAATTGGTGATAAAGTCAGTGATGGAATATTTGGTAAAAAATCATTCCCTAGTAAAAATCCCATCATAATATAATCATTGATTACCTTTGAACTATCTAATTTTTTTTCACACTTTGCTTGAATATCTTGATATATACCATCTTTTAAACTATCCATATCAACAGCCAAAAACTTTTTTGTTGATTTAGCATCAATTTCCTGTGCTTCACGAAATACATATAATTTAGGAAGATTGGTAGCCATAGTTAAAAATAATAAATCAGCATCTAATCCATATACAACTTTAATTGCTTCTTTATTATTATTTTCTTTTAAATATTGATGAATTTTATGTTCACCTTCACCACTAGAATGGCATGATGAAAAAATAATATTTAATTTATTTGTATATTTTGGTGAATATTTCTTAGAAAAATCAATTAACCTATTTGTTAATTTTCTCATAAAATTTGTTCCTGGTGTAATAACTGCATTATTCCACTTTGCTTGAATAGGAACATTAAAATTTTCCATAATTGTATTTCTAATTTCTTGCTCTTTGATAGTTTTAAATCTACGAAGACGTTGATGTTTCATCTTAGCCATTGGAGCAACACCATCAACTGCAATATATAATAAATCTTGAGGTTGAACAAAATCTAATATTTCATTCATATATTCAATAATACGTGCGAACATTTTTGCTTCAACACGGTCAGTTTTATCTGTTGTCATTACTTCAAAATATGTAGGATTTTCCTTTAAAATTTCATGCACCACTTCAAAACATTTGGGATGCAATAAACAATTTAGATCAAAATAAAATTCGTTTGGTTTAATAACTGGATCAGTAATAACTGAATAATTATTACTCACCCATGAAAAAAATCGTGGTACTCCCATATTATTATTTATGTAAATATATATAATTATTTATAATACTTTTTTCAATTTTAATTTCTTTATAATATATATATAATGATTCAAGAAGGAGGTAAAAGACGTAAATCTAAATCTAGCAAAAAATCATCTCGTAAATCATCTAAGAAATCAAGCAGACGTTCCAGCCGTAAAATGAGCAAAGGTTCTAAAAAATCTAAAACTAGCAAGAAAAGTAGCAAGAAATCACGCCGTGCCGCCAATCCTCAAATCACTGTTCGTGGTGCATTAGTCAAATATGTCTGGTCTAACTTAGATGTTAAAAAAGTAGCCGAATCTAAAGGTATGCATTTCATTGGTGTTCCTGCCAAAATTACTCAAATGGCTTTTGTTGAAGCTCAAAAGAAACACCCAATGAAAGAATCAGATAAACAAAATCCTGTTTACTGGGAAGCTGTTAAAAAAACTGCAATGATGTTATTAAAAGATAACTTACAAAAATATGCAGCTGCTATCAAGAAATAATAAATCCTGACGGATTTATCTCGCTACGCTCGGTTCGTTGCACTCACCGTTTGGGTGTCCTTTAAAATATAATTATATTTAAATATATGATTATATTATAATTAATGAATTCTATAAAGAAAGCTAATATTAATAATTATTACAAAAATAAAAAAAAGATTAATACACAGATAGAAATATATAATGAATTAGGTAAAAATGATATTATGCATAAAATTGTTAATAGATTAGTAAGTAGAACTTCTACATTTATATCATTAAGTAAATATGGATTAACACATATTAAATTGTTAGGATGTTCATATAATGAATTAAAATATCATTTAGAAAATCAATTTCAAAAAGGAATGACATTTGAAAATTATGGTGAATGGGAATTAGATCATGTTTATCCAATATCAAAATTTAATTTAAATAATATTGAAGAAATAAAAAAATGTTTTAATTATAAAAATATTCAACCATTATGGATGTTTGATAATAGAAGTAAATCTAATAAAATTTTAAAGAATACCCAAACGGTGAACGAAGTGAACCGAGCGTAGCGAGATAAATCCGTTAGGATTTATTGTTTTAATTAGGTAATCGTGCTTCTATATTTCCAAATGAATTTTCATCGTCGTTAACAATTGATTCATATTTTTCTCTTTTTTGAAATATAACTGTATATTTATATGTATTATTTGGTAATTTAACAATTTCTAATACTTGTGGTTCTCTTCTTGTTAATACACCATCTTCTGTATCATGAAATGCTTTAGATGCACCAACATCTACTCTAAATAATTTATCTCCACATGTTGAATTAATACCTGTTTCTTGTGGTGTATGTCCAACTACTAACCCCTTTATTTTATAACTATTTAATACTGGTGCTAAATATTCTTGACATTCTTTGCTTTCATATGGTAAATGTGGTGGTAAGTTCCCCATAATTCTTGTCCAAAATGGACTATATGTTGCTTCATCTAACAATTTACTCATATTATGATTATTTTTATCTACATTTGATAATGTATTTAATAACCAATTTCTTACAAGTTTATTTAATTTATGTAAATTTTGTCTCCCTCTAAAATTTTGTAAAAATTCTTTTTCTATACCAGCATGAATAAACATAAAATCTCCTATTATTAATACACTTTGTCTTGTACATCCCATCAAATTAGCATATTCATTTCCTTGTTTAAATGCATGCATTCTTGCTTCTGATGCATTTGAAAACTTTTTTCCTGTATACGGATCCATATAATTTTTAAAAATTTCTATATTCGCATTTGATGTATATGAAAAATTTCCTTCTACATTCATTATTTCATGATTACCAATTAAACTATATACCGCTCCACCATTTCTTTTTGCTAAAATATTTAAATTAGAATAGAAATTAAGAATTTTAATATCATCTGCTGTATCATTTATTACATGATCACATGAACCATTTTTTGAACGACAACTATCATTCTGATCACCTACTTGTACAACTACTGAATCTCTACCTATCCATTCATAATAATATGTTTTTCCATCTAAATTAACTGTAATTGAGTTTCTTTTATCATCTGTTCTTTTTATTATATTGGATATTTCTAGTGAATCTATAATTAGTTTCATATCACCATGAACATCTCCTATAGCTATGATTCTATTTGCTGCAGGAACAATTGTTGGTAATATAGAACAATTAGATTTATATATTTTACTCATATTATTTCATAATAAATTATTATTTATAACTTATTATAATTAAGCACTTGGTGTTTGTAAATTCATTTTATTTTCTAATCTATCTATTCTTTCATTATTTTTAATATCATTTACAATTATTTTGACTAAACGATTATTTATTTCATTAATTTGATTTTTTTCTAATATAGATAAAAATAAAATAGATACCAATATACCAATTCTAATATCTTTATTCAATAAATATGCAATTAATAATATTGTAATAAATACACTTACTGATTTATTAATCATTTTATCTAATCCACTTTTTAATATAAGCGTATCATACATTTCAGGAAATGCAATAGCTACAATCAAAAATACAGTTAATCCTGTGTATACAATGTTATTACTAAACAAAGTATCAACTCCTTCATTAACTTTATTAACTAAATCCATAAAATAATATTATAAAAAAAAATTGATATTTTCTAATTAAACTAATATATTTATTACTATTATTATAAAATGCTTACTAGACAAGGATTCTTTTTACCTAAAACGCATCTCAATATAGAAAAAATTAAAACTAAATTAACTGTTACACCACGTGTAAATCCTGATTTCGATTTATCTTTATCCGGGCCTGTTTCCTTTTCAGTATATGATGAAAATGATACTCATTTAATTTTACCTAGATTCTATGCTATTAATGAATTTAAAAAATATCAAAATACTATTAAACCTGAAAATCCTATTAATATTGAATTTAAAGGAGAATTACGTGATTACCAAACTAAAATTGTCAATGAAGTTATTCCTAAAATTAAAGAAGGTGGTGGTGGCTTAATTAGTATTCCTACTGGACGTGGTAAAACTATTATTGCCGTTAAACTTGCATGTGAATTAAAATTAAGAACTCTGTTTATCGTTCATAAAACATTCTTCTTAGAACAAACTAAAGAAAAATTTCAACTATTCTCTAATGCTAAAATTGGTATGCTTCAACAAAATAAGATTGATATTGACGGTAAAAATGTAGTTATTGGCATGCTTCAATCTATTTTAAGTCGTGATTATAGTGATAGAATTATGAATCAATTTGATTTGGTTATCTTTGATGAATGTCATCATTTATCATCCAAAGAATTTTCACGAGTATTTACTAAAATTAGACCTGTTTATACAATTGGATTATCTGCTACACCTAAACGTAGAGATGGATTAGAAAAAGTATTTCATTGGTATGCAGGTCCAATGTTGTATCAAGAAATTGCAGCAACTAAACATCAAGTTCATGTTAAAACAATTAATTTTACTACTAAGAATTATAGATTCAAAGAAGTTAAAAATAAATCCGGTCAAATTATCTTACCTATTATAGTGAATAATCTTGTTGAAATTAAAGAACGTAATGAACTTATAGTAAAAGAAATTACCGATTTAATAACAAATGAACCTGAACGTCGATTTTTAATTTTAAGCGGTCGTCGTGAACATTTAAATACTATTGCTACCATGATTACTGCTAAAATACCTTCTCTAGAAGAAGAAATTGGATTTTATATGGGTGGTATGAAAAAAGATGAATTAAAAATTTCTGCTGAAAAAAGTCTTATTTTTGCTACTTTTGAAATGGCTTCCGAAGGTTTAGATATTCTTGAATTAGATACTCTTTTTATGATTACACCTAAAGGTAGTGTAAATCAAGCAGTTGGTCGTATTTTACGTAAACAAGCTGATGATTATGAATTACCTCCTATGATTGTTGATATTATTGATGAAATCGAATCCCTTAAACGTTTGGGTAAGATAAGAACTAAATTATACAAAGATAGAAGATACATTATTAATGGTGATGAACCAGAATCTGAAGAAGAAGATGAAAAACCTAAAATAAAAGAAACTAAGGTTGATTTTAGTAAATCATTGTTTTAATTATAAAAATTTATTAATAACTATATTAAAAATGGGCTCTTGTTTAAAAAAACCTAAAATATCTAATTCTCCTATCGTAATAAATAAAAAAAAAAGAAAAAGAAAACAAACTATACCAAAAACATTAAAGAAAATGGTTTGGGATAAATATATTGGTGAAAACAATGGTAAAGCAAAATGTTATTGTTGTAAACACCAAGATATCAGACAAATAGATTTTGAAGCTGGTCACGTAATTGCAGAATCTATGGGAGGTAAAACAAATATTAATAATTTAAGACCAATTTGTCATCAATGTAATATGAGTATGGGTAATATGAATATGAACGAATTTATGAAAAAATATAATCTTTAAATTTTTAATCGAAATAATGATAACCTCCTAATAAAGTTTTTACATCTCCTACAAAATCTAATGCACCTTGTGCTGCAAGTAATCCATTATATTTATTTGAATTTACCATATTATAAATAAAATATGCTACTATTATACAAATAACACCACAGCAAAACATTCCAGGACCTATCCATATTGGAGTAGTTTTTTCTGGTGGACTATTTGGATCGGTACTCGCAGGTTTATTTAATGATTGAATATATGATGCAACTGCACTACAACCACTTGACATTGAACATATACCTATTATAACACATATACCGACACCAATATAATCTTTAAATTTTGCATATGTTACTGATGCATCATATACTTCTTGACCTACTGACATATATATTTATTATATAAATTATTTAAACATATATTTATTATTTATGTATAAATGAAAGTTGCTTTAGTCACAGGTGGTAGCGGTGGTATCGGTTATGATATTGTATTTAAATTAATCAAAGAAGGATATTATGTTGCTGTTACTAGCAGATCTTTAGAAAAATTAAGAGATGTATTTAAAAATGTTAATACTAATAATATTCATTTAATTGAACTTGATTTAAAAAAATTTGATACTTATCCTGATGTAATTAATTCTGTTATCAAACGTTTTGGACAACTTGACCTTTTAGTAAATAACGCTGGTGGAGGTAAATTAGGTGAAACAATTAATACTACTACCTTAGACCAATGGAATGAAATGATGGATTTAAATTTAACCAGTGTTTATTTTTTATGTCAAGCGGCATTAAAACATATGAAATATCAAAGTTGTATTATTAATTTTTCATCTATTTTAGCATCTAGACCAGTCAATGGTTTAGGTCCTTATTCTATTGCCAAAGCTGGTGTTGAAATGTTAACTAAATCACTTGCACTTGAAGTTGCACCTAGAAATATCCGTGTTTTATGTATAGCACCGGCTACAATTGAAACAAATTTTCATACTAATGCTGGTATGACACCTGATGCAGCAGCTAAATATTATGAAGCTAGTGTATATACTCATCCTATTGGTAGAATTGGTAATTCTAGTGATATTTCACAATTAGTTTTATTTTTAGCCGATAATGAAAAATCTGGTTTTATGACTGGTTCTATAATTGATGTTGATGGTGGTCGTAAATTAACATCTGCATCTGCTGGTTTAGCAAAATAATTATTTAGATAAATTTGCTAAACATGCTACTATTTGTAATTCTGATTCTACTTCATCTGAAATTATAATAAATGATTGATATAATATATCTAATGCTTTAAACCGCACTTCATTAGTTATATCACTGTTCACTACTTTCTTTATTAAAAATTGTATAATATCATATCCATCAAATCCCATATTTTTAATATTATTGTATTCCCCATAAATTTCTTTAAACGTCATCTTAAATAATCCACTTACAATCTTATTTAAATATTGATTGAATGTATACAACGATATCGAATCTAACGGATAATCCGAAATAGTAGCAATCTGTAACAAATTAATTGCTAATCGAATATCACCATCTGAATATTTTACTATTTCTTCTATCTTCTTATTCGGTAATGTAATCTTCTCTTTTAATAAAATATTTTTTAAACAATCCATTATCTTTGGACCTATGCTGGGGAAGTATATAGGGAAACAACGGGACTGAATTTTCTCATCAATTTCTGACCGATTATTACAGATAAAAATAAATCTTGTCATTAAAGAATACTCTTTTATGAGATTACTGATAATTTCCTGGGCTTTTTTAGTTAAATTATCCGCCTCATCAAATATAATGACTTTACTTAATTTAACATTTTCTGAATTAAGTGCAATTCCTTTACAAAATGGTATAATCTTTTCATGCACTATATCCAAACCTCTGTCATCTGATGCATTCAATTCTAATACACACAAGTCATAATTATCTTGATATACTTCACGTACAAATGCTTTAATTGCACTGGTTTTTCCTACACCTGCATGACCATCTACTAAAATATGTGGAACAAATTTATCTTTTAACATATTATTGAATTTCTTGATAATAAAATCATCTTGAACAATTTCACTCAATTTATTTGGTCTATGCTTTTCGACCCATGGCTTATTTTCTACTTTATCCATTTATTCTCTATCTATTTAATTATTTATATGAATAATTAAATGAATTTCTTTCAACTTTATAAAGCAAGAATCTTATTTACAAATTTATTTACAATAGGACATTCTTCTGCTATATCAGCAATTACACCATTTTCTCTATATAATTCAATCTTTTCTTTGATGTAATCTTTTGTTATTACTTTATTATTTAATACTATATTTACTATTTTTAATAAATTTTCTTCATAATTTGGACCATACTTAATTAATATAGCTTGTACAAATTCACCATCAACTTTAGATTTCAATGAATTTAATAAATCATCTTTATTACCATTGATTATATATTCCATAATTAAATTACTATATGTCTCATTGGATTTAACAAATTTACTTACCTCTTTTTTCTCCTTCTCTTCTTCTAATTTAATTTTATTTTTATTAGCATCATCAATATAATTCATTACAAAAAATTTGATTCTTGATGGTAATAAATCTTTTATCTCATTCAAATCATTAATTACATTCTCCAAATTTGGATAATCTTCTATCATTTGTAATAAATTTAATAAATATTCAATTAAATCACAATTGACCACATCATTTTTTACCTTTGTAATTATATCCGTACAAATTTTATTGATTATCTCAATTGAAATAATATGATTGTTATATAACTTGGCAATATATAACATATTACCAATAAACTTTTGATTTTTAACTTTGAAATAAGATACCTCATCTTTTGTCTTATTGAAATTCTCAATAATTGCCAAAAATGTATCCAACATTTCCAAATAATTCTTCTGTGCTAAACTTACTGCTACTATTCTAGGACAAATATAATCTGTAATTTTATCACCAATCTTATAATACCACTTTCCGCTATCTATAATTTTTGATAATAAATTTGTATACAAATTTAAAACTTGTTGAGAATTAAATGATTCACATGATTTTTCATGAATAATTTCAATAATCTTTCTCATGTTATTAATATCTTTAATTTCCATATCAATAATTTTCTTTTCTGTCTCATTATACAAAGATGAATCAATACTGTTTAACATTAATAAGATTGAATTTACAATGTTATTATTAATTGATCTCCATTTTTGTGAATTAATTTGATTATAATTAATCTTTTTTCGATTATCTTGATATTGTGTTGATTGTAAAAATAATTCATTTATCCAATCAAAATGCTTAGATAATCTTTCAGATATAATTTCATCTTTACTGGGACATAAAGATAATACATATTCTGGTGTAAATTTAACAAATTTCGCCATTGTTAATTATTATGTTAATATTGTTTTAAGTAATTTATAAATCAATTATTCAAGTTGGCTCCTATGAAACCAGCAATAATATTTATTATTCATATCATTATATACTGCTTTCTTTTTGCAATAATTACACGTTACTATTACCTGAACATCTAATCTACTAAAAATTATATTTTCTTTATTTTCTAATAGTAATTCAATTTCATGTTTATTTTGTTTAAAATTATTAATACCTTCCATTAATGTTGATTGATGTAATTCAATTGTTTTAATTATATTGTCATAATCATCTTGCGATAATTTATTCATTTTACTTTTATAATTAGTATATTATTATAAGTTATTTCTTTATCAATTTTTAAGTGCTAAGATTTTTTATTTTTATTAAAATTATTATCATATTTATACAGTTTTTCACTTAATTTATAATCAATATTTGGGTCAACACGTGAATTAATTTTTCTAGGTTTTTTTGTGGAGAAAGAGGGTTTGACATTTTTATTTTTTGTGTTGTTATTTGTTTCACGATAAAAATAATTATAATTTTGCTCTTTTTTATCTCCTATAAACATATATTTGTAATATTATAAACATAGAATCATTATAATATTAAAAAAATTGAATAAAGAAATAAATATATCAATTTTTAATTACTCAATAAAATAAAAATGGAAACATTAGTCAGCAAGTTAATTAATCTGCGTTTAAATAATAAGCACCCCTCTGAACCTTATACTCATGCATCAGCTGTTTTTAAAGGTCGAAAAAAATCGTGTCCACAATGCAATTACTTACGGGTATAATTGTTATAGAAATATTGCTAATATAAATAATGGTGCTACCATTCATGCTGAACATTTTGCACTTCATAAATTAAAGACATTACCACGAAATAAAAAATTATGTAAAATAAGTTTATTAGTTATTAAAATAAGTAATACTGGATTAATCAGTATGTCTAAACCATGTAAGCATTGTATAGAAAACATGCAAAAGATTGCAAATATGAAAGGCTATTTTATTGAAAGTGTCTATTTTTCTAATAGTGATCGTCGAATTGAAGAATGGACATACTCTCAATTATTAAATGATCCATGTAAACATATTACTGATTTTTATAAATCTCAAGAAATAAAACGATTTCAAAAATAACAATAAATCCTAACGGATTTATCTCGGAACTAAAGTTCCTCGGTTCACTTCGTTCACCGTAATTATTTCATAATTAGGAGCTAATTTACTTTGTAAATTAACCGTAAAGGAAAAATATAAAGGAGCGTGTAACGGTGAGTGAAACGAACTGAGCGTAGCGAGATAAATCCGTAAGGATTTATTGTTATTTTTTACAATCTTTATATGGTGCACAACTAGATCTCATTGTGAAACCTTTTATTGGTTTAGTCAAACAATCTTTTTTAGAAAACTTTCTTTTTTCAATATCAAATTCTTTCTCATCTGATTTTCTAACACATTTTTTATCTTTTTTTGTAGTAGAACAACAATTTTTTTTAGTTGTTTTCTTGGTTGTTTTCTTATCCATACCTTATATATATTTTATTAATTTTTAATTAGCTTAAAGAAATAATTAAAAATTATACTATAAAATGTTCAAACTCCTCGTTGCTTTAGCTTCTTTATTCGTAGCTGATTCTTTTAATGCAACTCGCATTGTTCCTAATAATTGTGTAAGCTTTACTGTTTCATCTGGAACAGGTTGTGCATGGATGTGCAATTATTGTGCTAATCAACTAGGCACTAATAATTATTATTTTACTGATGATATCTGCACATATCAAACTGGTGGTTGTGTAGGTAATCCAGTTGCTGGTGATTTATACACTTGCTGTGCTGTTTAAAGAAATTTTAATAATGTCATTAATTGTATCAATGGTTGACCACCATATTGAATATTACCATCAATAATTGATAATTGATTTAATAATGGTAAATGATTATTTTTTATTGCATGATCATATACTTCAATTAAAAGATATTCTGGTTGAATATTTTCTTTTAATAATTTGGCTAAGACTAATTCTGGTTCTTTTGAATTCTCTAATAATATAGGTAAAAATTTATTATTAGGTACTGTATTATATTGTAATTGAGTAATCATTTTTCGTAAATCTCCTCCTGTTATTTCATATATTTTAATAATCTGCTCTTCTGTTACTACTAATTTTTCTTTTTTAATAATTTTTTGTAATACTCTATTAGCAGAATTCAATGAAATTTGTTTAAACTGAAATGCTCTAAATCTAGATATAATAGGATTAATTAACTTGTTCAAATAATTACATATTATAATAAATCTTGTTGAATGACTAAAATCATCAATAATTCTACGTAATGCATATTGTGAATCGTTTGTAAGTGCATCTGCTTCATCCAAAATAATTAATTTAAACGGAAATTCTGAACTATCACATAACAATTTTGCAAATGTTTTAATTCTTTCTCTTACCATTTTAATACCCCTTTCATCTGATGCATTAAGCTCTAATGTATAGTCAGGATATTTTTCTCCATATAATTGCTTAGCTAAACTCAATGCAATTGTTGTTTTACCTACACCAGGTGGACCATAAAAAAGTAAATTTAACATTTCTTTTTTTTCAATAATACCTTTAATTGCTTTAACCACATCATCCTGTTCTACTATATTATCCAAATTAATAGGACGATATTTTTCTACAAATGGTAATTTAGAGCGAGAACTCATATTCGATTTATATTATTATATTTATATGTATTTATAATTAAAACTTTTCAATAATATTTGAAAATTGAAATCTTAGCTTTTTAACAATAATAATCAATATAATAAAATCAAATGGAAATTGAATCTATAAATCTTGTTTCAGCTCTCAAATGGAATACTATTAATGACGAATGTTTAATTTGTAATAATCTAATTGGTAATAATTGTATTAAATGTAATACTGGAATAAATTGGACATCAGGAGCTACTGCACCTTCTATTCAATGTATGTCCGTTATCAATGCAAATACTGAATGCAAACATAGTTTTCATGCCCATTGTTTAACTCAATATCATCGAAATTCTTCAAATAATTTTAAATGCCCGATATGCAATAATCAATGGAAAAGTAAATAATTTTAATTTAAAACAATATATATATAATAATTAAAAATGGTTAAAAATGTTTCAGGTGGTAGCAAACATAAAAAACAAAAAAATAATACACTTAAAGAAACTAGACCCCTAGTTCTCAAAAGTGATGAGACTGATTATGGTCAAATTATTACTATATTAGGAGGTTCGTGGGTTACTGTAAGAAAATTAGGAACTGAGAGACAATTTCGTTGTAGATTAGGACATGCTAGAGGTATGGGTAAAATGTCAAAATTAGATATTGTTTTATTTGCAGTTCGTGAATATCAATCTAAACCAATTGGAGATATTTTGGTAATTTATAATCCAGATGAAGTAAATATTCTTAAAAAAGATAAACATATTCCAGATGATGTTGTAGTTGATGATTTATTTGTAAATGAAGATGAAGATATCGAAGATGGAGAAATTGATTCGGAAGAACGTAATGCAAATAAACTTGTAAAGGAATTAGATATTAAGGATAAAAGAGCGAATAAAGAGGAATTAAATAATGAAGAAATAGATATAGATAATATTTAACAAAAACGTTTAATTATTATAAATATATTATTAATATTAACTATGAATAAACTAATATTAATATTGTTATTAATTGGTATGGGATTTTATGTGTATTCGGTGATATTCAATCCGGATGTATATAATCAAAGTATATTAAAAAGAATTAAAGATGAAATAATTAATGATGATTTTGTTGAAAAATTTCCATCTGATTGGCATCAACAAAAATATTTAAATAGTGATAGATTAGCTGAAATGAAAAGACAAAGAGTGCATTTTTCAGATAATGTACATGTAAAACATATTGAAAGTAAAGAAGATTTACGAGAAAAAATGCAAGAATCTGAACTTAATACAGAAGAAAAAGAAATATTTATACAAGCTACTAATCAACATAGAAATATACCTATTAATTTATCTGAAACTCCTATAAATACTGAAAATAGTGAGATTTTTATTAATCCTGTACAAATTAATAATACTAATTTAACAATGTCAGAAAATGAATATTTTAATTAATTTAGTAATATTATTAAACTTAAAAAATATTACTATAATATGGCAGGAATTTTTGCAAAAGTCGGTTTAAAAGCTGCACCATTTTTAGAAAAATATACTTTTAATCCAAAAACAGCTGAATATCTTAATAAAATTTCAAAAAATGTTACACTTGACAATGCTGATAAATTATTAAATCATGCTCAAACATTATCAAATGTATATGATAATTATAATAATAATGCATTAAATCTAGGTGATGCACAAAATTTACTAAATATTACTCATAGTTATAGAAAATCAGGTGGTAATTATGAAAAATTAAATAAAAAAGGTATTGACTATATTAATAGAATTCAAAAAGAATTTAGAAATAAACTAAATGAAAATTATTATAAATTAATTACAGGTGGTTCATCTAAAAAAGTACTAAAATTATTTAATCGTGCTGGTATTGAATATGGTAATAAATTAATTGATAAATATTTAGCAAAATTAGAAAATCATGCTATTAAAGGAGGTTATTCACCTCACATTGTTCGTAATTTATTAACTAAATATGGCGGTACATTACCATCAAAATTAAATAAATTAATTAAAAAAGCTAATAAAAAAATAGAAGATGATGATAAAAAATTAAAAATGGTATTCAATGCACGTAATTATATGGGTGGTGTTACTAGAACAATAGATTTTTCAAATGAAGATGCTGTATTAAGTGAAAATGCCGATATGCCATCATTTAATGAATCTAGAGCGGTATATAATGAATTTATTACACCAAATAGAGAAGAAATTATTAATATGGATTCACCAGTTGAATCTGAAGTTGCACCTACAAATGAAATGGTAGTAGTACCAGAACCTGAAATTGTAATGCCTGAAAATGAAATGGTAGTAGTGTCAGAACCTGAAATGGTAATGCCAGAACCTGAAATGGTAGTGGTACCTGAACCTGAAATGGTAATGCCAGAACCTGAAATGGTAGTGGTACCTGAACCTGAAATTATATCTGAACCTGAAGTTGTACCTGAACCTGAAATAGTTGTACCTGTAGATAGCACACTTCCTTCTGCTGTACAAGGTGCTGATTTAACTAATGTCACTGCAACACCTGAATTAATATCAGAAATAAATGAATTATCTGAACCAACAAATGCAGAAGCAGAAAATATTGCAGCTGCTAAATTAGCGTTAGCACAACCAACTGAACAAGAAACAGAAGTTTTACCTGTACCAACAAATGCAGAAGCAGAAAATATTGCAGCTGCTAAATTAGCGTTAGCACAACCAACTGAACAAGAAACAGAAGTTTTACCTGTAGAAAAAACAGTTGTAATCCGTGATGAAATTTTAAGTCAACCAACTGAAGTTCCAGATAATGTAAATGAAAGATTAAATAAATTACAAAATCAATTAAATAAGTTACGTAATAAATCAAATGATAATGATTCTGATAGTGATAAATCATATAAGATAAATTTTAAACCTATTATTACTATGACAATGAATGGTTCAGATAATCAAAAAAAAAACATGAATTAATAGATCAAGAACCTGAAATAAAAGTTGAACCTGAAATAAAAATAGAACCTGAAATAAAAGATGATGATATAGATAAAATAAATTTATTAAAAGTAACTGAATCTCAATTAAATAAATCTCAAGAATATTTAAATAAATTACGTGGAATATCTAATATATTAAACAAACGAAAAAATTCATTTTTATTTCCTGGTATAAAATATAGTTCTAGTAATAAAAAATCAATTAACGATGATGATCAAAAAGGTGGATCATTATCTGATGATTCAAGTTCAGAATTAACAAGTTATGGAGATGATATTAATAAGTTATATATTGAAAAAAACGAGTTAATTATTAAAAATCAAAGTTCATTACTAAAAAAAATTTATAATAAAATGAAATCTCTTGATAAAAAAAATCCAGATTACGAGTTACAATTAGCAGATTTAAATAATAAATATGATGTTATAAATAATCAAATTAAATATTTAAAAAAAATAAATGAAAATCCTGATTCAATAAATCCTATTGATGTTCAACTAATAGATGCTACAAATAAATTATATTATTTACGACAAAAAATTCAAAATGCAGAAAAACATATATTAGAACTTAATCCATCTAGTTTTTCTAAATTAGCTAATCATTCTATTGGAGGACAAATGAATAGAAATATTCACAGTAATTTAAATTTAATTCAAAGAGCTGGATTTTCTAATAATCCAGATGAATTTAATTTACAAGATATTTTAAATGAATCAAAAAATATCATGAACTTTTACAATAAATTACTTACATAATTTAGTTATATCATTTTTATATGTATATATCTTAGACAACAAGCCATCTTTATTCACAATTCTAAAATGAATATGTCTTGGTAATTCTCCTGCTATAGGTACTTTATAGTGTGCGGGACATTTTACAGCAATTGTAGCACTACCATCTACAATATCAGCAATACCACTATTTTCAAAATCGGCATATGCTTTTTCTGGATTTTCAACTACTTTATCATCTGGACTTGGTTCTGCTGCCCAATAAACTATTTTTGTTCCTTCATCTTCTGGTACTTTTATTACTAATTTATTCCATCCATCTTGAGATAATTTACTTGCTGTATTATCTTGTACATAATTAAATACTGGGAATGCACATTCACCTAAAAATGGTAAGAATGTTTTTGGTTGTAATGCAATATGAATTGCACTTATTCCAATTATACCATATATTATTCTTTTAAAGATAGTTTGTTCACCTCTAAATATATTATATTCAGGATTAATTGCCATTGCACCCCAATTTAATGCACCTGCTAATACAAACATTTTAGCTATTATGTATAACCATATTTGATAACTTTTCATATACTATATATTTTTAATTATTATTTAAAAATATATTTATTTAACTTATAAAGATGTTCTAATTGCACCTTTATCATATACATTACCTGTTACATACGGTACCGGTTGATTAAACCATGTGAATAATGATACTACACCACATACACCAACAAAGACGTATAAAAATTGAGCAACAGTGTCATTCATAATTGATTCAATTTGAATACCGAAAAATTGAGCAGTGCAGCAGAAAACAGCTCCTGAGAAAGCAACAGGGTAAGCATACATAAATACATAATCACCTATTTGTGTTACAGATAAACTCATTTGATATATATACTTATCTTAGATATTTTTTTATAAATCTTAAATAATTTATTTTGAAGAATTAATTTTAATTGCACTTGGATCTAATAAAGATGAACCAATTAATGGAATACTTGCATTAAACCAATTAAATACTGATACAAAACCTGATAAACCTATAAAAATATACATAAAATTAGCAAAATTATCATTTAAAATTGTTTCTAGTTGAATTCCAAACATGTTTGTTGTACATAAAAATAATGCACCAATAAAAGATACTGGATATGCATATGCAAATATAAAATCTCCTATAGTTGTTAAAGTAAATCCTGAATTAGATGAACTCATTATATATTATATCTATATATTTTATTCCTTTTTTGATTTCTTATACTCTTTTTGTGCATATTTAACATCTGAATCTAACTTTTTATAATTTTCAGGATTGTTCTTTTGTAATGTTCTAATTGCATTTAAACGTTTTAATACTGGTAACATACCTTTTTCTTTTGATGCTCTCCTTAATGAAGCACGTCTAGCACTTTGAGCTTTTTTTAATGAATATCCTTTACCACTTAAGAATCCAGAGTCTTTCAATACAAATAATTGCTTACCTTTACCTTTTTTACCTACATCTGATATACAAGATGATCTTACTTTTGAACCTCTAACTTTACTACCATTTTTCTTTGTGTATGATTTTCTTTTGTAGCTTGAGCGTCTAATTTGTCCTTCTTTACATATAGGCATCTTTATATATTATTCGTAAATATTTTAAAATAAAATATATCTTTATTATAATGAAGTACCCTAGTATAAATGATCCATTATTTCAAATTAAGATTAAAAAAATATTCAACGAATATCGTATTAGAAAGAAAAAACAATCCATAAAAGATTTTTGTTTTCCTAAAAGATTTACCCTACAATTACCACAACTATTTGTATCTCACTTTCTTAATCCTGATACTCCTTACAAACGTATCTTATTATATCACCGTATTGGTGCTGGTAAAACCTGTGCTGCTATTCAAATTGCAGAAAAATGGAAAAAATATAAAAAAGTTATTTTAGTTGCACCTGCTTCTCTAATTGGTAATTTTTATAAAGAATTACGTTCTATGTGTACTGGTAATGAATATATTACAATTGAAGAAAAAGAACAATTAGAAAAAATATCACCTGAATCCAAAGAAGCATTAAAAATTATAGAAAAAGTAAATGATAGAATTCATGAATATTATGATATTTATTCCTATCACAAATTTGTTGATTTATATGAAAATAAAAAAATTAATCTTAAAAATACATTATTAATTATAGATGAAGTTCAAAATGTAGTTCGTGAAGGTGGTTTATTTTATACTACTTTTAAAAAAGCAATTGATAAAACACCTAATGATTTTAGATTAGTCCTCATGTCCGGTACTCCTATCTTTGATAAACCTGCAGAATTAGGTTTAACCATGAATTTATTATCACCTGAATTAGATTATGATACAACTGAATTTAATAAAGAATTTTTATACAGAGAAGTTGAACTAAATGGTAATATTTTATATCGTTTGAAAAATGAAGATAAACTAGCTAAATTACTTCAAGGTTATATTTCTTATTATGAAGGTGCACCTGCATTTACTTTCCCTAGAATGAATCTTAAATTTGTTAAATGTAAAATGAGTAAATTTCAAACTGATGCATATCGTAGTTTTGCTGAACAAGAAAAACAAGGTTTATTCCTCCACAGTGATATTTTAAATTTACCAAATGATTTTTTACTTGGTAGTCGTTTAATATCAAATGTAGTTTATCCAAATAAAAAAATTGGTGAAAAAGGATTAGATAGTTTTGAAGGAAGATATCTTGACATTGATAATTTAGAAAAATATTCAATCAAATTTTATAAAATCTTTAAAAAAATAGAACGTTGTTCTGCACCTGTTTTTGTTTATTCTTATTTCAAAGAATTTGGCGGTATTGAAGACTTTCGTAAAGTTCTTGAACATAATGGTTATTCTAACTTTCTTGAAGAAGGTAGAGGTAGAAAACGATACGCTGTTTGGTCTAGTGATGAAACTTCTAAAGAAAAAGATTTAATTCGTGAAATTGTTAATTCTAAAGATAATGCTGATGGCTCCAAATTAAAAGTTATTCTTGGTTCACCTGCTATTAAAGAAGGTATTAGCTTATTAAGATTTAGACAAGTTCATATATTAGAACCATATTGGAACATGTCAAGAATTGACCAAGTAATCGGTCGTGTAGTTAGATATTGCTCTCACAAAGATTTACCTCGTGAAGAACGTGAAGTTGATATATATATTTATTTAACTATTGATAAACCAAATGAAATGAGTATTGACCAAAAAATTATGAGTCTTGCATTACGTAAACAAGAACTAATCGATCAATTTAATATTGTTTTACAAAAATCTGCAATCGATTATTACTTATTCAATAAATAATTTTCTAACTATATTATAATGTCAATCAAATGTTTAGAAGTTAAACGTGAAAATACACAACAATATTGTATCTTCCCCGATGGTGTTAAGAAAAAAACAGGTAATACATGGACACCTGATGATACTTATGCTGTTAAAAAAGTTAGTGATAACTGTTTTATTACCAGTGATAATTGCACTGCTAAAAATCCTACTTTTGGTTGTAATGCTACATGTGGTAATAAATCAAATCTTTATTGGAATAGTTATGATATAACATGGTATGGTGAATGGCAAAATAAACAACAATAACAATTCGCTATGCTCATCTCGCTACGCTCGGTTCGCTAAAGCTCACAGTTACATATACCTTTACTGTGAGTGAAACGAACCGAAGAACTTTAGTTCTGAGATAAATCCGTAAGGATTTATTGTTTTTCTAATTATTAATATAGTTTTATAATATTAATAAATATCAATTTTAGTTATATAACGCTTTCCATGACTCATCAAAATCATCACTCTTCGCTTCTTTATTTATTTTAAATAACTTGAATGCATTTTCTACATCCGTCTTACTAATCTTCTTTTTATCTTCAGGTTTAAATAAAACTCTTTTTCCGTGTTCTATTTTTGTCATAAATAATAATGTTTCTACATCACCACCCATATTTTCAAAATACTTATAATTCTCTTCAAAAAATTTTGCTGGTACTTCATCTGCTGTCCATCCTAATTCTCCTACCATCTTCTTAAAAATTAAACATAACTCTTCTGCAGTATATTTCTCAATTGTATATACAAATGGAAAACGTCTTCTTAATCCTTCATTATATGCAAAAAAACATTCATCTAACGATTTCTTATACCCTGCAATAATACATAATAAACTATCTTTCTTCTCTGATAAATTTTGATTTATCGTATCAATACATTCCTTTGCAAAACTATCTCTACCTTCTTCATTACCTAAACTATATGCTTCATCTATAAATAAAACACCACCTTCAATATCATCTAAAACTTTTTGTGTTTTAATTGCTGTTTCACCAAGATATCTTCCGACTAAATCAGAACGCTTTACAATTTTAAAAATAAATGGTTCTTTAATTTTTTCTTCTGAATTAACTCTTACTCTTTTTTTATTATTATTTAATACCGCATCAATAAATTGCTTATATTCATCTAATTCATCATCTAAATCTTCTTCTGTATAATCTTCTCGATTAACCATTTTACGTCTAACTCTAACTGATGATTCTGGTTTTGGCTTAGGTTTAATTACTCCGAGATAATAATACATTTCACCAATAATCTTTCCTAACATTGTTTTACCTACACCAGGTGAACCTTGAATAACTGTATGCATCATATCTGCATTTTCATTATCAAATTCATTTAAAAAATAAATAATTTGTCCAACAATACTATCTTTTACTGATTTCATTCCAATAATATTTTTTAATTTTATCAAAGATGGTAATAATTTATTTAATTTTTCCATATTTATACTGTATTCTTTTGTAGGATTATATTGATTTGCTAAATTAATTAAATCATCTAATGTTTTAACTTCTACTTTTGATAAATCTTCAATTACTTTTCTTTTTTTATTCACTGGAACATGTACATTTAATGTTTTTTCATATTTATTATCATTTGTTTCATTTTTTCTTTTGCTCATTTTCTATATTTGGGCTAGATAAAAATAAAGCTAACTTACTTTAATAAGTATATTAAGTTCCTTTTATCTCAAAAATTGACAATATAAATATTTACTAATATATAAAGATATATATAAAAACGATATAATGGCTTTAGCTATATCAGACAATGAAGCACTGGATTTTAAAATAAAAAAAGGATTTACTAATTTTGGAAATACATGCTTTTATAATGCAACATTACAATCTATTTTTAGATGTAAGAAATTAATGGAAAAACTTAGAAATTATAGTGGTGAAAATAAACTACTAAGATTTCTAAATATTACAATTAAAGATTATTACCTCAGCCCTAATGTAGAAATTATTGGACCTTCTCTACTTCTAAGATCATATCGTCAAATGAATTCTAATTATCAACATGGTTCTCAAGAAGATGCACGTGAATGTCTTACTTATTTCTTAGATAATTTTGATATGGCTACTAAATCTGAAGGATTAGATATTAAAAAACTATTTGATTATAATTTAAAAAGTATAATTGAATGTCCTATTTGTCATAATAAAGTAGAATCTAATGCAGATGAAAAAGTAATTTTATTACCAATTTCTAATTATAATAATTTTAATGATGCACTTGCTCAATTTTTATCAGTTGAAAAACTTGACGGTGATAATAAATGGAAATGTGAAAAATGTAATATACTTGTAGAAGCAAATAAAAAATTAATTATTGGTGGAACACCTGAATATTTATATATATCTCTTAAACGATTTGAACAAGAATATATTAAAGAACTTAATAGAATTCGTGTCCGACGAATTAATACTGAAATAGATATGCCTAATGAATTTAAGTTAAATTATACTGATTATAAATTAACAGGTATTATAATTCAATATGGTGGATTAGATGGAGGTCATTATGTTTACTATCATAATACATCTGATGAATGGACATTATTTAATGATGAAAATTTATCATCAGAAAGTAATGAAGAAAAAATTAAAAAATCTGGATATATTTATTTGTATGAAAAACAATAACAATAAATCCTTACGGATTTATCTCGCTACGCTCGGTTCACTACGTTCACATTAACGGTGAGTGAAACGAACCGAGCGTAGCGAGATAAATTTATTTATAAATTTATTGTTATTTAAAATTTATTACATGTATCAAATCTAAATAAGATATAATATAAGAGGTAGAAAGAACCAAACGTGAATGCAAATAATGAGAATACAATTTTGAGTGAAAGAGGATAGTTATTTTTAGTATTGCAATCCCAGCTTAAATATGCTGCATATGAGTTAATAAATAACATTAAAATAAAAGTAGTCATTGATAAACGTTCAGCTTTTGATTTTTGAACCATTTCTTGTCTTTCATCATCAACACCTACATTTGTAACTTCGATTTTAGTAATAGAAATATTATTTGTTGTACTTGTTTCATCTGCATCTTCTGGTAATTCAGGTGGCATTGACATTGGTTGCATATTAGCAACACCTGTCATTGAAGCCATATTAGAACCCATTGAACCCATTGAAGAACCCATTGGAGAATCCATTGCACCCATAGATTGTTTTACTGAACCATCAGCACCAAAAGTGAATGCATCATTAGGTGACATAAAAGTAGCATGTTCTCTTACTTTTTTATTTTTAAAATATTTTTCTGTTTTTACGGGTTGTAAAGAATTTTTTATTAATTTAGAAACTACAAATGCATCCATTTTTTATATAATATACCAATATAAAAAAATGATGTAATAATTAAAATTTAAAGTAAAAT
>Ga0007870_1000135_pt1 | contig 30043 bp, 15 predicted proteins | sample CryBogCBH04Jul08_FD_71207 | JGI IMG/M metagenome (GOLD analysis project Ga0007870, IMG submission 71207) | Freshwater microbial communities from Crystal Bog, Wisconsin, USA - CBH04Jul08 | ecosystem: Environmental > Aquatic > Freshwater > Lake | place: Crystal Bog, Wisconsin, USA | collected...
CGCTTCCTAAACTACGTGCACCACCAGCTACCAACATATGCTGTGTATGAGCTGGATGAAATAGCAAGGCGTTGGATGGCCCTGGGAGGCAGTGCCACGGGTGACACAGGGCTGCCACGCATTGCAGATCATGGCTCAGACTGGCACACAGTCAAGGCCACAGTGATCAGGGGTCTGCTGATGCTGCTCAAGGCCAACGTGTTTGACTGTGAGCATGTGGCCCGGCGTGTGACACAACTGTTGAAACAGGGATGGGCACTGCCTTGGCCCGAGCTGGATGCCATGGAAAAAAGCATGTTAGCAGGAGTTGCCAAACCATGACACACAGCATAGATCTGATCATGCAGGCTCTGAGACTGGGCATGCGGCGTGATCAAATGGACATTCTGGGCAGCACCGTGAAAAAATTACAGCTGTGGACACAGCACCCCAATCAACAGCTGCGCACAGCTCTGCCTAGAATCCTAGACTGGCTGCAGGACACCATTGACAGTGAGGATGGCTGCTTCAAGGTACTAAATCGCCTAGATGCATTGGACCCTGATCAGTGGCCTGAAATCACAGCGCTGCTGCAGCGCAACAAGCGCACAGTGATCACAGCACTGTTGCACACACTGCAGGAATGGCAACCCGAATATCATGAACCCATCTCAGGTGCCATTCAGCGACTGAAAACCTGGGGCTGCCACTGGCCAGAATTGCAAATCATAGATCGCAGTTTGGACCAAGAGCATGCTAGACACAGCAGCAGAAATCTGCAAGAGGCAGCACAGACTGTGTACCAGGCAGAGCGCAAATTACTTCAGTTGACTGAGGCTCTCAAACATGCCAGCAATTGGCAACACCTAATTGATGCCCTTGCGATAGTTCATACTATCAGTGCTCTGCATCTTGATCTGGTCACACCCGTGCTGGATCGCTACAAGCATACCATACTTAGAATTCTACTGCAGAGCATGAGAAATTCTGAGATATCGTACTTGGGGCGCGATACATCAATACAACTGCTGGATCGTGGCAGGGTACAGTGGCCAGAGTTACTCATCATCAAGCGCAGCATAGCAGCTGAAGAAGCTGAACTTGATGCCAGAGTACAGCGGGACCTTGCGGCCAGGAGACGGGCACAACCGCATGGTTCGCTGGACGAAGGTGGCCAATTGCACAATAGACCCGGTCAGGATATGATGATTCGCAGCAGTGCAGCTGATGTGGGACATGCAATACACCTGATCGAAGATGATCATGAGGATGATCATGAGGATGCCAATGGCCAGGCCCCCACTGCTGAGCAAGCTGCACTGGATCAAGAAGTGGCAGAGCTGGAAGAGCTGATGCAAGATCAGCGCTGGGGAGTGGTGCTGATCAAGCTCTGGGACATAGCAGATTTCTACTATGATCACGATGTTGATGTGAGTTTGTTGAAGCAGGTGTTGTCACCCTACAAAGCACAGCTGATCAAAGTCCTGCTGGAGCAAATACGCAGTGTCATGACAGAGCCTGACCACAATCTGGAAATGCAGGCCAATGACATAGAGTTGGTGATTGACCTGCTGACAGCAGCAGGCATGGCCTGGCCAGAGCTGCGGATCATGCAACGCAGCCTGTCAGTACACACACCGCTGGGAGAGAGCACAGCTGCTGCACTGGATGAAAAAACACTGCGGTATATTGCTGATGGATTTGCCTATAGTGATCTTAACTACGTGATCAATCGCATGCACAAGTTCAAGCTGAGTTATGACACTGCTCCTGAAATAGCTGCACTCTGGGACCAACACAAGACACCAATCATCACAAAGCTGCTGCAATGGATGCGCGATCCCAGCCAGTTTCTGAGCAACTACGATTATCTGGCTCTGACCCTAGGCAATTTGATGCGCGCTGGCATACCGTGGCCAGAGTTGCGAGTCATAGACCGCAGTCTGGCACATCACCTAGACACAGCTGCAGATGTTGCAGTTGAGGCAGTGGACCAACTCCCTAGCCGCAGACACCAGAGGAGCACCAACGTCAACATGACACCATACAAAGATGCTGCACGTGCCACTGATGGTTATTCACCAGAGATCTCAGTTGGTCAACCAACCCCAGACCTGTCAGAAGGCTATGGACGCTATTGGTGCTCCACTGACAAGAAATGGAAAAATCGCCAGGGCCCAAAACAGACTCGTGTCAGCACTGCTGAGGAGATAGCAGAAGCTTGGAGCAAGAAATACAAGAAGAGCATTGACTGCAGCCATCCCCGGGGATTCAGTCAACGTGCGCATTGTGCTGCTCGTCGCAAGCGACGAGCAGGCGGTCGGACCAAGAGCCGGAGCCTGAGAGAAAGCATCATGACAGACCACACAGCGGCTGTGATCAAACAGCAGCTTGAGACTGCTATCAAACAGCAAAAGCCTGTGACTGATCACTATGCCATACAGAAACTGGGTTACATGGACAGTGCAGAGATACGTGCTGCTTTGGAGCCATTGGCACCGCTATATGCCAAATACACACAGATGCTGATAGATCATCATGACAACAGCTACTGGTTGGAAACACTGCGGTGGCTGGTGCCCTATCTGCCCACTGGCACTATGTTTCCTGAGGTCACACAAGTGCTCAATGCCAACAAGACACCTCTGATGCGACTGTTGTTGACAGCAGTGAGCCAAGACCGCTATGACGATGCACTGCGCAAGGTCAAGCTGTTGCGGCAGTGCGGAGTTGGCTGGCCCGAGCTGTCTGTTGTGGCCCGCAGCATCATGAGCGAAGCACAGGGTTCGGCTATCAGCGACGACGCTGAGGAACACACACGGCTGCGTAGAGAAGGTCTGCAAATGGTCAACAACATGATGCTGAAGAGATATCAGCACAATGGTTGGGATTGGTTGGTCTATGGCATGAGTCAGTACAATCTACAGACCCAAGACTTTCCAGAGCTGGATCTCCTGATACAGCAGCACAAGCGCGACATCATGATCCGCATACTCACTGCGATCAAACAGCAGGCAGACTACGGACTGCACTATGCCCAGCAACAGATAACACGACTGCATGACATAGGCATACACTGGCCAGAGCTTGACATCATATTGCACAGTGTTGAGGCAGTGGCCGGCTCACGATGATCACTTGCAGTGTTATGGCTGTTGATTTGACTGTCAAGCGATATTGGAAATGAAATCGCGCAGATAGTGCACAGTCTCAGGGCGCAGCATGACTTCTGCATGATTGGCAGCTATGTCAACCACCGCCCCTGTGTGCCAGGTACGCTGGCTCTTGACACTGACCACCCCATCATTTGGCACATATATATAGGGATTGAATCCCTTGGTAGTGACAATGTGCTGCACCGGCATGGCATAGTGCTGACGATGCAGCTGTTGCATGAACTTGCTGCGATGGCTGATTTCATTGATGAATCCACTGCGAGTGAGATAGGCCTGCATGACTGTGACATCCAGACCATCCAATGGGGTGGCTATGGTGGTGATGCTGTTCACACAGGGGCTGTGGGCCAGAGCCAAAGCTATGAGTCCGCCCATGCTGTGACCAATAACATGGCAGGGTTTGGTCAAGGTCACACGCTGGCAGATCTCATCAACTCCACTGATATCAGCATGGTAGTCCAAGAACTGCCAGTCACAGTCTGGCATCTGCAGACGCAGATAGTTGAAGATCGTGGGAGTGCTGTAGGCACCATGTATGGCAAAGATCCTGTGCATGCCCTGTATTTAAAGGCGCTGGCAGTGCCACTTGGTCACTCTGATGGTGCGATTGTTGTCTCTGATGTCAATTTCTCCCAGACCTTCCACCATGTGAAATTTGCTCAAAGGCACACCGCAGGGAAATATCAGCTCATGGAATTCACGACGAGCTGTGCCCAGAGTGCAAAAGGTCACATAGTCTTTTTTGCCTTGGATCCTGCCTCGGCAGTACATGCGATGTGCTGCAATCAGTCCAGAGAATGCAATGGTCTGGCCCAGTTCTGTGCTGTAGCAGCCAGGCATGAACTCGTCATGCGTCCAGAAACCACGAGCACGCATCTGATCAGCATGGCTGTCAAATATGGGCACCTGCCAGTTGCTGTTGCGCAGGGTGCAGCCGTCCACACGCCATGGTCGCTTGTGGCCTTGTATGTGCCAACCCACGGCCTTGGCCTGCTCCATGTGCACCCAGGGCCTGTACATGCTGCAGCTGTTCTGCAGCGCACTGAGCCAAAAGGCCTGTGGGTTGTGTGCCTTTTCATAGGCCAGACCCCAGATCAGATTGGCCAAGTTGATGGCATGTGCTTTGCACAGTCCAAAACCGCCCATGTTGGCCAACAGCTCCATGATCTGAGCCTTGCGAGGACTGGAGCCTATGCGAGTGAGAAAGTCCATGCACAGCTCTTCATTGCCCTTGATAAAGCCTCGGCGATACATGTCAGCACTATAGGCATCGCAGCCCAGCTCTGTCATGATCATGTTGATGGCATCTTCGTCAAAGATCAAACCGTTCTCATACTTGAGCTCGCCGTAGGGCGCGTCGTGGCTCATGAGATCTCTGAAGAACACACCTTTGGTGCGACCTGTCATGGCCGCAGGACGTATCAGTGCTGTGGCTATGGTGAGGTCACGCTTGTTTTTGACTTTCAGAGCTCGCAGGGTACGGCGCATCACTGGGCTTTCGCCCTGGCACACGCCCAGAGTGTCTCCTCGGCTCAGCAGCTCTGCTGTGGCAGCATCTTCGTGGGGATAGTCCATGGGATGGCGACTGTTGATGTCTATGAGCTGTGCCAAGCCACGGTTGCTGAGCACGTCTATCTTGAGGAATGCCAAGTCCTCGCACTCGTGCTTGTCCAGCAGTATCTGGTTGTCCTGACGTATCAAGCTGGCAGGTGGTGCGCGATCAAACACCACTATGCCACCTGGGTGCTTGCTGATGCAGCGCTTCTTGCCTATGAGCTTGGCAGTGAGCTTGCGCCATTCCTCCTGCTGATGCTTGGGCACCAGCTTGGCAATGTCTTGGCTACCTGAGATCTTGCCCACGTGGCCAGTGATGCGCTTGAGGCTTTCCTTCTGTGCTGTGCGCTCACGGAAGCGCACATAATTGCTGAGGCGTGCGCTCTTGCCGGGCCACTTGCGGTAGATGCGCTCCATGACTTCCTTGTGATGATAGTAGGGAAAGTCTATGTCCACATCTGGCAGATCGTCTCTGAATGGATTGAGGAATCGTGCCAACGGAATATGCTCCTTGACAGGATCCACGTCAGTGATACCCAACAGGTAACAGACCAAACTGCTGCCTGCTGAGCCTCGAGTGATGTGAGGAATGTCTCGGGTAAGCTCCAAGACGTCTAGCACTCTGATGAAGTGCTTGGTAAAGTTCTGTTCGCTGATTATTTCAAGTTCTTCAGCCAGTCGCTGATCATATGCGGTGTCTTCTGGTATGGGTCTGACAAATCTCTTGCTGAGTTCTATCCAATGGTCCAACTGTATGGTTGCTGTTATTGTCATGTCATGTGCCTCATGTGAGCCTGGTGTTTGTGATGCCGCCAATAAGGGAGCATGCGATACTTATTGGTCCAACAGCAGACTCTAATCAAAAAAAACCTTCCATAAATACAGCTCACAAGCATGAGGTCGCAGTGGATACCACACGCATAATTGGCAACAAGAACTACGGTGTAGACGGCAATGTCTATGTGGGCTTCCAAGGTGAACTCACTGTGGATCCCAACAGTCTGGCAGTGCGTGTGCATGACGGTGTTACACCTGGCGGCCTACCAGTGGTTGGCATCACAGGTCCCACGGGACCTACCAATGGTCCCACAGGTCCCACGGGTCAGGGCATCACTGGTCCCACGGGTGCTGCATCGCTGGTTACTGGTCCCACAGGTGCAACTGGTGCTGTGGGTTACACAGGTCCCACGGGCGCACAGGGCGCACCCGGCACAGCTGCGAACACAGGTGCCACAGGTCCCACAGGTCCTCTGGGTGGTCCCACAGGACCCACAGGTGACGAAGGTCCACCGGGCCCACCAGGTGGTCCCACTGGTCCCACTGGGCTCAGAGGTCTCACAGGTCCCACAGGATCTCCGGGCACGCAGGGACCATCGGGTGCCACAGGGCCCACGGGTGTGCCAGGCACTGCAGGATTGGCAGGCAGCACCGGCCCAACTGGTGTCACTGGCCCACAGGGTGCCAGAGGCACAGCAGGCACAGCAGTCAACACCGGTGCCACAGGTGTCACGGGCCCCACAGGCACAGCAGGTCCCACGGGTCCCACCGGCACAGCCGGCACAGCAGTCAACACCGGTGCCACAGGTCCCACAGGTCCTCTGGGCGGACCCACAGGTCCCACAGGCGACAAAGGTCCACCGGGCCCACCAGGTGGTCCCACTGGTCCCACTGGGCTCACAGGTCCCACAGGATCTCCGGGCACGCAGGGATCGTCGGGTGCCACAGGGCCCACGGGTGTGCCAGGCACTGCAGGACTGGTAGGCAGCACCGGTGCCACAGGTGTCACAGGCCCCGCGGGCACAGCAGGTCCCACAGGTCCCACGGGCACACCGGGCACAGCAGTCAACACCGGTGCCACAGGTGTCACGGGCCCCACAGGCACAGCAGGTCCCACGGGTCCCACCGGCACAGCCGGCACAGCAGTCAACACCGGTGCCACAGGTGTCACAGGCCCCGCGGGCACAGCAGGTCCCACGGGTCCCACAGGCGCACCAGGCACAGCAGTCAACACCGGTGCCACAGGTCCCGCTGGAGCTCCTGGTGGTCCCACGGGACCCACAGGGCTGCGGGGCCCAACTGGACCTCTGGGCAACACAGGCAGTCAGGGAGTCACGGGTGTCACAGGTCCCACGGGTGCACAGGGTCTGCTGGGTGCCACAGGGCCAATGGGTTTTGGAGTCACAGGTGCCACAGGTCCCACGGGTATCACAGGCCCCACAGGCAGCTATGCCAACAACAGTCCGCGCAGTCTCTCCAGATACCACAACAACAGCCAAGTGGTGGCTACTGGTATGAACACAGTGCTGCAATTTGACACCGCAGATACCAGTCTGGGACAGCCCACCCCTTACAATCCCACTGGTCTTGTGGAATATCAAGGTGGTAATTTTGTATACCAAGCACAGGGATCTGTCACTGTATTGGTCACATGGCAGATAGGCTGGCAGTATTTCAATCTGGGTCAGCGTGCCACATGGCTGTGTTATGATGGCGACAATGGCAATCGCTATGGTTATCAGGCTCAGTCCAGCACCAATACCAACCCATTCCAAGCATCAAGCACGGTGATAACCATGACCACCGGTCAGTATTTCAACATCCAGTGTTATCAAGATGCGCCCAGTGCCAGTATCACCACAGGAGGCAACATTGGTGGAGTGTCCAATAACAGATCAAACCGCATACAGGTCACGCAGATCTAATGTCCCAGCAGCTGGTGCACTGCCACGGAGCAAGCTCTCGCGTCGCGCGACGTAGCTAACGCTACGCGCTAAATATGGCAGCAGTATCAGATCAGAGGGCTAATCTCCATGTCAATGCGACTCTTCCGCAGCACCACGCTAGATAGCAACGCCAATACCTACGTGGGAGACAGCCTGAGCCTTTTCGTGGGCAACGACTACGTGGTGCGCATCAGCGACAATGTCACTCCTGGCGGTGTTACCATACAGGGCAGCAGTGGCGGAGTCACACAGAGCCCCACACCTCCCGGCAGTCCAACGGCCAACACGCTTTGGTACAACACGGACACAGGCCGACTGTACGTGTACTATGAAAACGTCTGGGTAGATGCTGCGCCAGCGCTGGCCGGCCCCACAGGTCCTAGCGGCACCAATGGCAGCACAGGTCCAACTGGCACGCAAGGTCCAACAGGCCCAAATGGAGGTCCAACTGGCCCAACTGGCGCGAGTATTACTGGTCCAACTGGCGCAACTAGCACCATAACTGGGCCCACAGGTCCAGCAGGTAGCGGTGGTAACGGCAACGTCAGCACGGGTGACATCACCTTCACCGGTAACATCATAGGCAGCACCAACGGCAACATAGTCATAGACACCGCGCTGGTACCAAGCAGCAATGCCACCATAGATCTGGGCACCATAGAAAACCAATGGCGCAGCCTGTACGTGAGTGGCAACACCATATACATGAGCGGTGTGCCTCTGAGCGTGACCAACGGCAACACGCTGGCCTTTGGCAACACCACCATAGCCAACACCAGCAACACCATCACCACAGTCACTGGCAACATAACATTCACAGACACCACGCTGGGCACGGTCAATGGCAACAGCAACATCAACATTGCCACCACGTATCTGAACCTTACCAACAATCAAGCTGACTTCATTGATTTCAATTATCCATCACCGGCCAGCCAATCTCTGAGCATGAGTCCTGGCATACAGCTCAACGACAGTGCTTTCAGCATGCAGTTCTGGATATTCCGCAGGGACTTAACCAGGCCCTATGACCCCTTGTTCAGCTATCTGCAGGGCAACACGGTAGCGCCGTTCATCTACTTTGACAACGCCAATAACCTAGTGGTTGATCCAATCTACTTCCAGATGCCAGTGGCCATGACGCAAGGAGTTTGGCACCATATCGCCATAGCACGCGACAGTTTTGGCAGGATCAATGCCTGGCTGGACGGTGTAGCACAGGGCATACCCCTCTCAAATGGCACGCTGACCAACCAATTCACCGGACCCATGACTGAGATTGGTTACCTATGGTATGGACCAACCTATCTATATGCTGCTATCAGCAGCCTACAGGTGGTGGTTGGTCACACTGTTTACGATCCAACCCAGCTCACCATAACCGTGCCTGTTGACGTGCCCTCAGCTGTGCCCGGCACTGAGCTGCTGATCAGCACCAGCTATGAGACGCAATACGCATTTGATGACACCAGCGGCACGCAGACCATAACCAACAACAACAGCACGCCAGCCTACAGTGGCGCTCCTCCCTACAACGTTACAGTCACTGACAGCACGTTGGCGTGGCAGTTCACGCCAGGCAGCGAAGGTCAACCAAAGCTGGTCACGCCGCCCAATGGCACCATCGCCAGCCCAACCAACCTCTATCTGGCCGCAGACGGTGGTGAAGGCTTCCTAGCTGCTGATACCTATCTGTGGCTACAGGCTGGATCAGAAGGTGCCATATCCCTCAGCGTTAACGCTGCCACGGGCATCAATGGTCGGGGCAACGGTGGCAGCATCAACGTCACAGCTGGTTCAGGTGCCGACGGTGGCGGCGGTGGTAGCATCAACTTGACCGCGGGCTATGGCAGCGGCAACACCATAACACAGCAGGGCAGTGAAGGCGGCACGGTGTATATCTCAGGCGGCAGAGGTCAGTTCTATGCCAGCGTGTTAGCTATTAGCGATATCTCTCTGACCACGCCGGTCACGCTCACGGTGCCAGGCAATCAGATAGGTGGTGGCAAGATCTACATACAGAATTTGGCCACTGCCACGCAGCTCAACAACCGAGACTTCTATGTGAATTCTCTGTCCGGTGATAGGCTGGCGCTGTTCCACGACCCATACCTAGAATATCCTGTGGTTGGCACGGGTATCTCGCCCTACTTCAAGGGCAACGTGACCACCACCAGCGTGGCTCCAACCAACACCAACTTCTACAATTACAAGGGCTTCCTAGACATCAGCCCCAGCAGCAACGTGCTGATCAGCAACCTAGGCACGGGCTGCGTGATCAACAGCGCCAATCTGGCTGCGTATGGTCTATCCAACGTTCCTGTGGGCCCACCTCTGCTACCCTCAGGCGATACCTCACAGGATCTCTACTTCAACATATTTGGTTATGTGGGTGGCAGCATAGAACTTACCGGCAACAAGTGGATACAGATGAACCCCGGCGTGACCTTTGGCACCAATGCGTGGACCGTGAGCCTTTGGTTCCAGCTCTATGACAACACGCAGGGCACCATAATTGGCAGCACTGCCAACCTTGGCCTCAGGATCAACATTGCCAGCCCTACTGAGATCACCGTGGGCTATGCCAATGGCGGTGGCAACACCTTTACCGTGCCTACCATGGGCGTTGGCACCTGGATGTGGCTGGCCGTGAACAGCGACGCCAATGGTATAGCTCTGTGGCTCAACGGCGTGGCCAGCGTGAGCTCGCCGGCAGCAAACGGCAATTTCACTGATGCCACGCGCACCATCGGTTACGATGTGGCTGGTGGGCCCGACTACTTCCAGGGCAGGTTCCAAGGGCTGCTGATAAGCAACGGCGCGCCACTGTACAACAGCTTGAGCAGCACCATAGACGTGCCCACAGCGTTCAGCGATCCCACACAGGCCAGCTTCAGCCTGCTGATGAACGCCTTCTATGGCTCTTTCATAGCTGACAGCTCAGGTACGCAGACCATGACGCCCTACAATGGCCCGAGCTGGTATCAGGATGCTCCAATAGCAGCCTGGGCTCCAGGTGGCGAATGGGTGTTCACGGTGCCAGAATCAGGCAACGTGTCAGCCAGCACCGATGGTGGCAGCGTGTTCCTCTATGGTGGCAACCCTGACAATCCCAGCTATGGCAGCGAAGGCAAGATCCAAGCCCTCAGCAACGTGCTGGTCCACAGCTTGGAACCCACGGGTCAGGATCTGCTGCTCAAGAACAAGAACAGTGTGTATCACTTCAACAGCCAAGGTGTTATCAGCAGTGCTGAGAACCTGCAGTTCACACCCTATGCTTCATATGCTGATAATGTCAGCTTGATCAACTGGAGCAACCTCAGCCCGTTCAGCAGCATGATCACCAGCAATGGCAGCATGCACATCACTGGCAGCGCAGTGGAGATATATCCACAGCTGCCAAGGATAGGCACAGGACCATACACCATAAGCCTGTGGTTCTATCCAACTCAGGACGTGACTAGCAACACGCTGCTGGGAGGCTACGGAGGCGCTCCCACGCTGTTGAGCCAGAACTGGACCGATCTGATCATAACCACGGGCAACCCCAACACTGCCACGGGATTCAGCTTTGGTCGCACGCTCACGCTGAACCAATGGTACTACCTAGTGGTCACTCGTGACGGCGCACAGCGCTGCCAGGCCTGGCTCAATGGCGTCTACCTCAATGGTGGCATCGGTTACAACAGCGGTATTGACATCAACAACTACACAGCTCCCATACGTTTCGTGGGCTTTGGCGAGTATGCTGGTGGATTCCGTGGCTACATCACAGACGTCAAGATTGACAATGTGAACCTCTATGCCACCTGGGGTCCCGGTGTGACCGGCAACATACAAGTACCAAACACACCAGCTGTGGCTGGCTACAGCACGCAGGTATTGTTCAGCGCCACAGGCAACGCCAACGTGTTTGCCAACAGTGCCAACACCATAATCTACACGCCATTTGCCCTGGCCAGTGCAGGCACAGAGCTTACTATCAACACCAACGGCAGCATTGGCTTCCCTGGCACTAGCTTTGGCAACATCAGCATCAGTGGCACGGTTACCACGGTGGGCGGCCTATATCCTGCCTGGGCACTGCCCAGTGAAAGCGTGTACATCTGGCATGCCAGCAGTGCTGACGTGCGTGGGTTCAAGATCACCGTGCGAGCACAGCACAATGATCCCTGCACCTGCCTCGAGATGGCCGACATCACCTGCGCCTATGACGCGGTGGGCGGACTGGTATACAGCGTGAGCAACAGGCTCAAGAGCAATCCAGGCGCCACAGACACGGTGTTTGGCGTGCTGGTAGATTACGGCATCGTGCCTGATGAAAATCTGCTGGTGGTCACGGCCACCGTGGGCAGCACAGACACGGTCTATTTCACATACGAGGTCACGGAGTTCATGACCACCCATGCCACATAAGGGAACACAGCGATGAGCGTTTTGATACAGGGCACACAGGTACCAGTCACGGTAGACGGGCTGAGCAGCGGCAACGTCAGCAGCACAGCTGGCACTAGCCTAGAGCTACATGCGGTACGTGCCAGGAACTACTGGTGGAACGTGGTCCAGGACACGCAGTTTGGCGGCAATGACACGGGCGTGAGCTTGGTCTATGACAGCGTGGGCAACATGTATGTGTATGGCTTGGTCAGCACACCCAACGGCAACGGCACGCTGGCTCTGAAGTTCAACTCAGAAGGCTATCTACAGTGGCGCAAGAGCTACACAGATGCCAACGGTTTTGCCTGCGGTGGCAATGACGGCATAGCCATAGACAGCCACGACAATCTCTACTTCATGGCCAACGACAGCGTTACAGCTGTGTTCTATGCTGGCACCATGGACGCAGAAGGCAACATCAGCCCAACCTACATCAGCCTCACTGGCGGCAGGGCGCTGGACATTGCTGTGGACAACTCAGCCTACATGTACTTTGCTGGTAGCTTGACTGACACGGGCAATGGTCAGGGCTTTGCTGCCAAGGTGGACAGCAGCAGCAACACACTGGTATGGACCACTTCGCTGCGGCCTGCTAATCCCAGCTTCATTTTCCAGGGCACTGCCATAGCAGTACAGGACAGCAACGTCTATGTGAGCGGATACAACAGCGACATAGGCAGCTATCTGCTACAGTTGGATAGTGGCAGCGGCATCATCAACTGGCAGCAGCAGATATCAAACAGCATCAACGCAGAAGCAGTGAGCACTGATGCCACGGGCAATGCCTATGTGTTGGTCAGCAATGTCAACGAGGGCACGGCAGTGTACAAGATTGACGTCAACGGTACCAGCATATGGCAGACAGTGTTGGATGGCGGCCAGAACAGCAGCTATGCTACCAGCGGTTACGACGTGGTACCAGACCATGCGGGACATGTGTATGTGCTGGGAACCACCCAGGCTGGGTCCTCTCAGTACGTGGCGCTGTTCATCAGCAAGCTGTCAGCTGACACTGGTACCATGCTGTGGAGCCATACCATTGGCTACTCATTTGAAGACACAGCTGAGGCATACTACTCAGGGCTCAGAGTGGGCAGCGTCTACGAGGATCGCATAGGCATCACTGGTTACATCAGCGGACCATTCCCTGCCTTGGCCTTCACGGCGCAGGTGCCCACGGATGGCAGTTTAGTTGGCAAGTGGTACGGAGCCATTGGATCAGCTACCTATAGTGACGTCACACCCACTTGGTCAGCCAACACTTACCCACAGAATTACAGCTTTAGCACGGGCGATACAGTACCACACTACAACCAGGGTAATCTCACAGCAGGTGTGCTGGATCTAACCACGCTGGCCATACCTGCTGCCAACGTGGTCAGCATAACCACCACCATAGGCACGGTGGCTGACTATGAAAGCACCATCACGCTGACCACGGATGGCCAGACCACCGTGCCAGGCGATCTCAGCCTAGGCGGTACTGCTCCTCTGGGCTGGATCAGCAGCATGAGCAATGTGAGCATGGGAGGCCAAAACCACAGTAGCGAGTTCCGCTATGTGATGGGTGATGCCAGCGGCGTGTATGCCATGGGCGACGACTTCTATGACGGTCCCATACCCTACATGGTCAAGTACGATCCAAACGGTGCTGTGCTGTGGCAGAATCAGGCCACCTATGATGGTCACGAAGGCCTGACTGGTAGGATCATACAGGCACAGTTCTACGGCGCAGGCAATCTCATCGTGCTGGGCAATGGCTATGACTACAACACACCAGGTCACGAGGGCACACTTGTGAGTTTGGTCAGCACAGTGGACGGCAGTGCCAGCGATCCACTGACCATGCTCAGCCCCAGCAACTATGATCTGGTACCCAACAGCATCGCAGTGGGTCCTGGCGCACCAGGCACGGGCAACGTATATGTTGCGGGTTTGGCCGCAACTGCCAGCTATGACAATGCTTGGTTGGTGAACCTACGGGACCAAAGCAGCGCAGGTTATGGCAGCTTCACAGGCAACGCAGTGTTCAAGTCAGTGACCACAGATGCCACAGGCAACGTGTACGTGGGCGGCCAGTGGTACAATGGCAGTGCCTACGAAGATATTGTAGCAAAGATCCCCAGAGATCTTGGTCCGCCAATCTGGGGCGCGAGCATACTGCCAAACATGGGCGCTATCAATGGCGCAGTGATGGTACATGACAGCAGCAACAGCCTGTTCGTGACCACATATCACGTAGGAACTCCAAGGCTGAGCAAGCTGGACGCAGCCACGGGTGCGGGCATATGGATCACAGAGATAGAGACTGAGACAGGCAATATTTACGGTGGTTCAGAGGGCGGTGTGCTCACACCAGATGGCGACGTCATAGTCTCAGGTTGGACTCCGGGTCCATGGAATCCAGGTGGCCCAGAAGGCATGCTGTTCAGCCGCGTGAGCGGCACTGACGGCAGCGTGATGTGGAGCAATGCTCTGTATACCACCACGCTCATGGGCGGTGGCAACTATTTCTGGAACAACAACAGCAACACCATCGGTCTCATAGGCGACAGTCACTTTGGCGCAGGCGGCTGGCAGACCTTGGACGGCACAGAAGGTGCCATGGCTGTGAAGCTGCCCTTGGATGGCACAGGTCAGGGCACCTACGGGCACTACACCTATGCCAGCTATGCCACGGTGGGCGTGACCACCAGCTTGTCAACAACGCCGCGCACGGTGGGTATCACCACCACACCAGTGACCTTCAGTGGTGGTTCTCTCATAGCTGCCACGGTGCGGGCCAACCAGTTTGCGCTGGATCTCATAGGTAGCAGCGGTCAGCAGGGCGTGGGCAACATCCGCAACATACTGGCCCTGAACTTTGACACAGGTGGTGCTATCAGCGAACAGCGCCACAGCAATGTGACCATCATGGGCATCAACAGCCCAGAGTACGGCAGCGTGAGCGTGAACAGCTGGTCAGGCAATGGCAGCAATCAGGCATTCAGCCAGCTGATGTGGGCCAACGCAGAGATCACCACAGAGACCTATGTGGGATTCCCAGACCATGCCTACAACTGGGCATATACAGACAGCGCAGGTTTCCACATTGAAAATCACCCCAACGGCTTTGCTTCTCAGGGCCACACGTGGCAGTTTGACCTCACAGGCAACTTATCATTGCCCACAGATGGCGGCCTAGCATTCAGCAATGGTACCATCAACACCGTGGGCGGTGGCATCAACGTGCGCACCTACAACGGCAGCTTCACTGTGTCAGTGGACGAGACACAGGTGCCCACGGTGCCCTACGTGGCTTGGACCTTTGATCAAAGTGGCGTGCTCACGCTACCAGATGGCGGATATCTGGACAACAATGGCGGCATCACCCGCCTTGGCGCAGCTGGCAACGTGGGAGCACAGATAGGCAGTGCTGACACGCAGAACTATGTGACCGCCAGCAACGTGGGCGTGACCATACAGACTCTGGCAGACAGCACCAACAGCAACTGGGTGTTTGATCTCAGTGGCGCATTGACCATACCTGGCGGTGGCGTGATCTACACAGACGATGGCGGCATCAACATAGGCGGTTATCAGAGCAGCTTCACTGACCAAGTGATCAACCTCATCACCAACAGCGGTGTGGACGAATATTCCTGGGTCTTTGACAACACAGGCAACCTCTTCCTGCCCAATGGCAGCACCGTTGGCATAGGCACTGCTGCCATACCCGGCGGCGCAACAGTCAACACCATTGAGCTCACGCCAGTTGGTGGTGGCAATCCCGATCAACGCTTGGTGATCTATCCCACAGGTGGTGACGGCAATCATGTGCACCTCACCAGCGGTAACCTAGCAGTCACTGACCTATTCCTAGGCGATGACACGCAGTTCGTCAAGACCAACACAGATGGCAGCATGGCCATTGGCACCAACGTGGGTGCTTACGGTGTTGGCGGCAACATTTGGACCTTTGGCACAGATGGTACCACGACATTTCCTGCCAATACCCTACATGCCAAAGACAATCTCACCATACAGGCTTCTGGTACACCTGCCACTGTCACAGCCATCACACACAGCACAGGAGGCTGGGACGGTGTCAGTGGTGTCAATGTACCCACCACAGGTGGCACAGGCAGTGGTTTATTTGTAAATGTCAGCGAGGGTGGCAGCGGCTACGCTGATTCTGTTGTGATACTTACACCCGGCAATGGTTATACGGATGGCGATCTCATAACTGCCACAAGGGGCGGAGCAAGCGTTGAGTTTACCATAAGCGTCCTTCCAGCAAGGAATTGGACATTTGGTGCTGATGGCAATCTCACCGTGCCCACAGGTGGTAACATCACTGCTGGCGATGCCAACGTCCACGTAGCTGGCAACATCGTGCTGGGATTCAACGGCAACATCGTGTTCTCAGACAGCACCATCCAGACCACTGCTTACCAAGTGGTGAGGTCAGCCTACAACGCTCAATATCCCAGCGTGCGCATCAACAATGCGCAGTTCAACATAGACAGCGGTTGGAATCCCACCGTGGGTGCCATCGCTGGCACTTGGAGTGGTGGCTACACAGCAACGTTCCAGACAGCAGCCGGCGGGTCCTACGTGGTCTACGGCGTTGGCAGTGCCACTGCCACTTGGACCAGCGTGGCCAGCTATGGCTTTGGCGTGACCTTTGGTGCCGCAGGTGACAGAGCCGTGGGACTGTTCAGCGACGACACCAACGGGCACCAATACAGGGTAACCTGGGTAGCAGGCAGTGGTGGCACGGGCTATGGCTTCATAGAAGTAGAACAGCTGATCTGATCCAATCACCGCGCATGGTAAATATGAGGGCATAGCAACCCAAGGATCTGCCACATGACCGCTCTCAACTTCCCACCACAACCACAGGACGTAGGCAACACATACGTAGGGGGCAACGGCGTTACCTACGTGTGGTCCGGTACCATATGGAGCGTGGCGGGCAATCCTGGCAGCACTGGCAACGTGGTGTTTGCGGGCAACACCATAGCTACTGCCAGCGGTGGCAACGTGATCATACAGGCAGGCACAGAAGATTGGACGTTCACTGAGAACGGCACGCTGTTGGTACCCTCGCCCGTGAGCAGCATCCTCTTGTTCACGCTGGACAGCAGCCACTATGTGCCCACTGAAGGCAAGCCTGTGCTGAACCTCACGGGCTCGCCATGGCAGCTACAGGGTCAGTTCGTGTATTCTCTGGAAGGTGTGGTGTCTCTGGAGTTGAACAATCCATTCCCAGAATATGTCAATCCAGGTTATGCTAGCAATGACGCGTTTACCTTCAACAGTAGCATAACTGGAATACCCAATTACGTGCTCACACTGACCTTGCTAGATGTAGTGCTAGAGGGTGGCGCAGGTTGGACTGCCAACGTGGCTGCCAGTGAGCCTCCTGCCTATCCGCCTAGCCTACAGAGCAGAGGCGCCACACAGATCACCAGCGGCGAAGTCAGCTACGTGCTGGGAGCTGACGGGCATCTGTTGCTGCCTGATAATGTGTCAGGCATTGCTGCTGAGATCAGCCTCAATAGCGGACCTGCTGTGGGCTACATCACAGCCAACAACGTGCCAACGGCCGCAGACAGTGGCAGCGGATCTGGTCTCACCGTGGACATCGTGGCAGATGGCTTCAGCATAAGCAGCGTGGCCATCAACCAACCAGGCCAAGGCTATCAAACAGGTGATCAGCTACAGATCAACCAACCAGGCAGCACGGGCAACGGTGAAATCACGGTCACAGCCACACGCAGTCACAGCAGCATGCTGGCATGGCCTGGCTTGGGCAACCTCAGCTTTGACGACAGCGGCAGCCTAGCACTGAACGTGAATGGCTCTGTGTGGAGCTTTAACACAGACGGCAGCACCACTTTGCCAGACGGCGAGCCTGTGTATTTTGGCAACGGCAATGCGCTGATACAGGCAGGCATGGGCTTCCACATCAACAGCGAAGAAGGCATTGCTATCACCGCAATCAACACAGATACCTCCACCAATTACACCTGGGGCTTCAGCACGGATGGTACACTGTATGTGCCACCAGGCAGCTACCTCAAGGCTGATGTCAGCAGCAGCGTGGGCTTGGCCACCAATGATGGCAATACCATAGCCTATGCTGATCCCAGCGGCTTCTTCATAGACACCCTGTACAACTCAGAAGAGTACCAATGGTGGTTTGACAACACAGGCAACCTAACACTCCCTGCTGGGGGCACCATCAACTTCTCAGACGGCAGCAATGCCTTGGTAGGCGGAGGTGGAGGCCCCAGCAGCAGCTTGGTCAGCAGCAACAGTGTTTACAACGTCAGCATCAATGACAACGGTGTGTTCACCGTGGTACAAGACATCAACGCGCCGGCCACAGCCAGTCTCAGTCTCAACAGCGACACGCAGGCCAATCTGCGCTGGGTCAGCGACATCGCCAACCCCGGCGACAACCCAGCCACCTGGGTCTATGTGAACAGCGATGGCGTGAACTTCCAGACCTTCCGCAACGCGCCTTTCAACCAGTACAACTCTTGGCAGTTTGACAACAATGGCACCAGCACCCTACCACCTGGTGGTGCTATCGCCAGTGTGAACGACAGCATATATTTGACCAGCAACGTGGTAGCAGTGGGTAACGTGCTACAGACCAACACGGCATTCCTACAGGGGCGCAGCATCAACGGTGCCAGCACGTTCACCGTGAATGCTCTGGGCACCCAGGGTTGGATCAGCCAGTACGGCGCTGGCTTCGGTCTGGCCACAGGCAGCTACGGTTCAGCAGTGGCCACAGAGGCTGCCACGGGTGAGACATACAGCTACGGCGGGCAGGGCAACACAGCTGCTGTGAACAACATGGTCAAGTATGATGCTGAGGGCAACGTGCTGTGGCAGACTGAGATGACATGGCCCGTAGGTTCGCTGGCCGATGGTATTGGCTTTGAACCGCACACCCGCAGCCTGTTCGCGGCCACGCAGGTCTATCATGATCTCTTCAACACCTTCAGCGTGAGCAATCTCAGCACCACTGACGGCACGCTGGTCTGGGAGACAGAGATCAACATCAATGGCAACGGTGGTAGCTATTACAGACCCTACCTCTACGACATGGCCTACAGCCGGGTGCAGGGCGCGGCCAGCGGCAACCTGTGGATCAACCACGATGGCTACAATGGCGTGGCGCAGCGTGCCATTGCCATCACCCAGCTGGATTCCGTCACAGGCCTCATCAACTGGAGCCGCAGCTATCGCAACAGCTTTGAATCTGGCACAGCTAACAGCTATGGGGGCGGCATAGTCACGGAATACCAACCCAATGTGAACATTGTCAGCAACAACGCCTACATTAACAGCACTGGCTTCTACACACCACACGCAGCGCTGGTTGGCAAGGTAGGTCAGGATGGCAATGGTCAGTGGCTCACCAGGTTCACCTACCAATCAGCAGACATCCACGGCGTGTCAGTGGCCTATGATGATGGCAACGTGTTCGCAGGTGGCTCAATCTATGCTGCCAACACCTTCACATGGTTGAGCAGCATGTCTGCTGACACAGGCACGCCACACTGGACCACGCGATGGACCACCGGCTTGGATGGTGCTGAGGGCATCACAGCCGTGGCAGGTGCGGGCAATCTCTACGTGTCCGGCATCACCTACGATCTCAACAGCATAGGCATCACGGTCAGCCAGATAAACCAAGAAACGGGCGTGATCCTGTGGATCAATGAGCTGAACACAGCCTGGCCCTACAGTGCCGAGTTCATGGACTACGTTGCCAGCAGTGCTCATGCGCTGGACTGGGACAGCAGCGATCCGCAGAGCCCGCTGGTGATCACCTGGCTCAATGTCACGGGTGGCATGGCTGGCGCAGACAGCAACCAAGTGACCATGCGAGTGCCCAGCGACGGTTCGCTCAGAGGCGAGTATGGCCCATGGATCTACCGCAACATCGCTGGTGGCATCACCCAAAACTACAACGACCTAACCGTGACCACTGGTGGCAATCTGTCAGCAGTGCCACTGACCACGACCACTACCACTGGCAACTTGTCTATTACCCCAGCTGCCGAGACCACTTGGCTCAACGCCATGGGCCCAGCAGCGAGTTGGACCTTTGATCAGACAGGCAATCTCACGCTACCTGATAATGCGACCATTAAAGTTGATGATCCCAGCACAACGCTCACCCTAAACGTAGCTGGGTATCAATACGTGTTTGATGCCTATGCCCACCTAGAGTTACCCAGTGACAACAGCAGCATATCATGGATCACTGGGGCCGATTCTCTGGCCCTACAGCCTGGCGGCATATTTGGTACCACCAATTGGTTCTTTGACACCACCGGCACGCTCACCGCTCCCCCTGGAGTTCAGTTCAAGACCTGGAACGGCGGTAATCTGTTTGGCACTGTGGCATTCAGCAATGAATACACAGACCTATATAACCTACCCACGTCCTTTACCAACAATGGCCATACCATGGGTATCAATGCCAATGGCACGGTGTATTTCCCACACTACACCTTTAACTACCTCGATGGCACAGCAGGACAGGTTCTGACTACCAATGGCAGCGGATCTGTGACTTGGACCACCCCTCCTGGACCAAACGGCAATGCCAACACTGGCAACATAACCTTCGTGAACAGCACCATGGCCAGCAGCGTAAATGCTGACATGGTGTGGCAGAGCAACGGCTTTGACCTAGTGTTTGCTGCTACCAGCAATGGCGGTGCGCTGGTGCTACCAGACTACCAAGGCACCGGTGGTTATGGCACACTCACTGCTTCAACTGCTGATAGTGGCGTGGACATCTACACCAACGAGGAATTCTACAGCGAAGTATGGCTAAAGGCAGCGTCACAGGGCGGCAACGTGTTGATCAGCACCGTGGGCGAGACCCATGTCTGGGACTTTGATGCTAGCGGTAACCTCACCCTGCCCGTGGGTGGCACCATAAACTGGTCAGATGGCAGCAATGCTCTAGTAAGCGGCGGTGCTGTGAACACTGCTAACATCACCTTCAGTGGCAATACCATCGGTACCAGCAATGCTGGTAACATAGTGCTCAGCACCAACTCCAACACTTGGACATTTGGCGCAGATGGCATAGCGACCATACCAGGTGGCAGCACCATAGGTGACTACGCCAGCGGTTATGGTTCGGCCCATGGGCTGTTGCTCAACACGGCCTACAACGGCAACGTCAGCAGCCTCATCCAGGACAGCATCAGCAACCAGCTCATCACGCAGGATCTAACCAACGGCCACTGGGCAGTGATCAACACGCAGTTCAGCGGTGGTGACAGCAGCCATCCAGAGATCCTGCTGATCACCAATCCCGGCAATGGCCTGCCCAAGAACGATTGGATACTGGGTTCAGACGGCACCACCTACCTTCCAAGCAATGCTGTGATAACCAGTCATAACTATGACACTGGTGACGTGACTACCGTGGGCAGCAACATCAGCATACGCACGGCCTCAGATGGTCCTACATACCACGACTGGGTGTTTGAACCAAGTGGCAACCTCACCCTGCCCACAGGTGGCACCATCAATTTTGCCGATGGCAGCAATGCCTTGGTAGGTGGCGGTAGCGTGGCCTTCAATCCAACCACGCTGGTACAGAGCGTGAACATCACCGCAGCAGGCAACCCGGGTGGCGGGGGCACGTATAGAGTGACCTACAATGCGGACAGCTACACAGCCAGCGTGCTCAGCACTGGCATAGTGACAGTGTGCCAAGGCATCACACAATACACATCAGGCAGTGCTGCTGTGGGCTCACAGACTGTTGATGGCACCTTTGGTAATCCCCATGCCAACCAACCCTACACAGTATACGCTCACATCACAACTGACGCCGGCACCATATGGAGTGCTCAGGCCTCGGGTACCACTGGATTGTGCCTGATCGCAGGCACTGTGATCACCATGGCCAATGGCACCACCAAGCGCATCGAGGACATCAGCTATGACGACCACATCAGGGTCTGGGACTTTGACACAGCCGGCTTTGCCACAGCTAGAGCATTGTGGATCAAGCGCACCGAAACTGCTGTGGCCTACAACGAGCTGACGTTCAGCGACGGCAGTGTCCTGCGCACGGTTGATCAGCATCGCATATTCAACAAGCAGGCAGGTGCGTTCACCTATCCGATGACAGACGACACGCCAATTGGTACCATAACCTACACGGTGGCGGGCACAGAGGCAGTGTTGGTCAGCAAGCGCACAGTCACTGACACCGTGGACTACTACAACGTGATCACTGATCGCCACATGAACCTGTTTGCCAACGGCATACTGACCAGCTGCAGGTTCAGCAATGCTTACCCGATTGACAACATGCGCTGGGTCAAGGCCAGCAGGCAGTTGCGTGACCGTGCAGAGTTTGCGGGCATAGCTGATCGCTGGATTGACGGACTGAGGCTCTGTGAGCAGACCTACTCGGTGGAAGACTGCCGTTGGTATGTGCGTCGCTTGGAGAGCTTGGAGATCACAGAGCTGGCCCTGGCTGCGTGAGGATCATATTCCTCGATCACTACGGTGTGATGTGCCGTGCTGCGCCGGGTATCATGCGAACCATGACCAGCTTGCCCACTGCTGCTGAGCTCACAGGCAGGCGATCCTGGGAACCTTTTGATCCAGATTGCGTGAGAGTACTGAACGATATACTTGCGGCAACTGCCGCTGATATAGTTGTGACAAGTGATTGGAAACACAGCAAGAATCTCGCAGAGATAGGCGATTTCTATGAGGCCCAGGGTGTGATCACTCGTCCTATAGGCTGCACTGCCAGCTTGAATCAGCGCTTTGCCACTGTGCAGCAACAGCGTGCTGCTGAAATCACACACTGGATCAACGGCCATGCTGGCATTGCCAGTTGGGTGGCTGTGGACGACCTAGGCATGCAGCTGAATCACTTGGTCTGGGCACAGGATCCACATGCAGCCATCACTGCACCCCATCTTGCTGATCAGATCATTGACCAGCTGGTGACACACCAGCTGACTCAGAGTGAGGAAATTTGTGATTGCACCATGACTCACGACACAATGTCCAAAGGGGGAGTCAAACATGGATGACCAAACTATGAGAGAACTTTTGGATGTTCTGTCACACTGTCGTGCCAAACAGGCATGGCAGGAATTGCTGGGTATGCTGAGTGGTAACAGAGACCACAGAATAGACACTGTGCTGCGGCACAGAGAGCAATTGGTCAGCACTAGGCAGCAGCTGGAGATCAGCAGCAGCTTGACCAAATATCGCACCAGCCAGATGGCAGATGTGGGCGAACGTGCCATCTGTGAACGGTTTAATGCTGCCAAAGGCCTGCTGATCAGGCGTGAGATTCAGGACATCACTGCCAAAATTGCACTGATGGATTCATGGCTAGATGAGCGTGTGCACACAGTTAGGCCAGCAGTGGTGCCAGCTGCGGCACCAGATCCAAGAGACTTTCTCCTCGCAGCTGATCCAATCTCTGAGTGTAGATCTTGAACTGCTGACGCTGCAGGGCCACAGTGTCAGCAGAGTCACTGCTTTCCTGTGTCAGTGCCTGCGACAGTGAGTGATTGTGGCCCAGGCTCTGCAACACACCAAGTCTCAGTTCTGTGCTGACCAAGTTGGCACGCAGAAACTCTGGCTTATAGAGCATGCTGTGGCTCATGCGTACACTGGATCCAAACTCTGCACTGACCCAGTGTATAAGCTCCGGTAGTGCCAACACAGTGTAGGCATATATGGTGTTGCTGACTCTCAGGGTCTTAATGTTGCTCAAGGTCAGCAGCTGTTGCCAGCTGTGCCTACACTGATCCCATGTGAGATTTGTGCCGCGTGTGTATTCATGCAGCCGGCCCACTGCATCAATGCTGAGGCTCATGTTCACCGCAGGGAACAGACTCAACAACTGTATGATCCTTGGATCAGACTGTGTGCCATTGGTCATGATGCGCAGCTCTGCGGTGTGTTCATGCAGACCAAGATCCACCATCTGCTGCAAGAGATCAGCACTGGTCTGCATGTATAGAGGTTCACCACCTTTGAGTTCTATGGTGAAAGGCGCAGGGCTCTGCTGCATGCTGTGTATGACATGGGGTATGGCACTGTGACTATGGATCAACACTGTGTCTGTGTGTGGCCCCAGTGTTTTGCCGTGGTGTTGGCTCCAGGTCAGATCCCGCAGGCTCACAGCATCTTTGTGCCACGCCGTGCTGTTGAACTCACCGCAGATGCGGCATTTTTGGTTACAGAGGTTGCTGAGGCTGAGATCATACCAAACTCTGGCCTCGTAGTCTCTGTTGGTCAACTGTGTTGTATCCAGCGCTGGGCCAGTGTAGTCATTGTAGTGCTGTCTCAAACTGCGTATGCCCGCAGCTTCGTTTGAATAGCACTTTTCACAGCCACTGACCCTGTGTCCAGCCAGCATCTGCTGTTTGATTTGCTGCAGTCGGTCACTGCTCAGCAGCTGTTGATGCTGATCCACTGGCACCTTGTGCTGTTGATTCACACAGCACACAGCAGCTGTGCCGTTGGCATTGACACAATACACCGTCCAAGGAGCTGCACAAAATGTTTCACTGATCATGCGCTGCAGTTGCCTATGTGAGATGCCAATTGTGGCTTGATGTCCAGGGTCCATTTGCTTTGTCCTGCATCCCAGATCCTATCGTAGCCCTGATTCTGCATGATTTCCCATTCAGAGCTGACACTGACTGCCTCATGATCCAACTGGAACAGTTTGGCTAGTTTGTGTTTCTGATATTTGATGCGAGATTCAAACGTGAGGTAATCCTTGGTGTAGGCATACCCTGCTGCAGTGACATGCTGCAGGTCAAATCCCATGCGTTGATACAGTGCACCGTTGCTGTGCCGGTTGTCACTGAAGCTGATCAGCTGTCCTGTGAATGCAGATTCCTTCACAAACCTGCTGAGCATCCTAGAGAACAGTCCAGGGAATGACCTGCAGACATCAGTGGCATATCGCACCAATTCTGCGCGATGGCCCTGGATCAACCACGTGGATATGCCGACCAACTGATCCTTGTGGTGTGCAGCAATGACCAGGTTCCTGTTGCTGCTGGGTCCCTGCAGATGGTTCACAGACAGGAACTGTGACTCAGCAGCATAGTCGTCCATCACTGACAAACACAGCAGCCTGGCCCCAGTCCTTGGTTGAGATTTACCCAGCATTCTGGATATCTTGCTGGCAACCACGGGCCAATGCTGCACTATATCAGCATCAAAATACTGCAACAGTGTGATGTTGATGTCCCTGCAGCGTTGCCACTTGTCTAGATGATAGTGTCGGTCCTTGCCGGCACTGACCTCACAGTGCCAATAAGCACTGCCAACCTCTATTGCCAGGCCATGCGAAGGTATGTGAAAATCCAATTCCCACGGCGCTATCACTTTGCGTGTGTTGCGCTGATACTGCACACCCAAGCTGTCCAGCAGGCCTGCTATCTTCTGCTCATAGCTGCTGACCTTGACTGGCGCTATGAGATCTCGCACACCATGTTTGGCTGCGTAGTTCAACACTGTGCGCAGGCTCACGTCCAGCAGCTGGCAAATCTCCTGTAGTGTGCGATCTGCCACTGTGGCAGCAAATGCATCTGCATCATTCAGCAAACGCATAGTGGCTGATCCCAGCTGCTGTTGGCTGGCATAGTCTACCCCATGGACTGACTGCATGCTGTGAATCATGGCCTGTCGCACAGCACCGCTGCCAAGCGCACTCACATGACCATATCGAGTGAGATTTGTTGTCTGCTGCTTGTGTTTGATCTGTCCGCTCTGCAGAGCATGCGCAACACCCCATTGTGCCAACATGGTCTGTTGCTGCCGAGCTCGTACCTCAGCCGACTTAAACGGATGATCATGGCCGTATCTCTGCCGATTGGTCTGCAGCTTGCGTGCCTGCACGTCAGCCATCTGTGATGGATTGTCAACTCCATACCTAGACTGCATGGTCTGTCGATATCTGTCCCTGACCTGCACACTGGCCGCAGCACCAGTGCCACCATAGCGTGCGGTGTTGGTTGCAGCAGTTTTGGCTCTAACGCTGCTCAGCTGAGCATGATGTGGGACACCATGTTTGGCCATGCTGCGCTCCATGCGCAGCTGTTTGACTTCGGCTCGCCTAGTGGGATCCCTGTGCCAAGGAGTGTGTTTCTCTGCAGTGGTCTTGGTCTTGGTCTTGTGAGATCCAGCACAGCTGGGGCTGCAGTGTTTTCTGTAATTGCGCTGGTTCCTGACCCATGCCACAGGCATACCACATACACACAGCTGTTGATCATGCTGTTGGTGTTGCACATGCCACAACAGCTGCCGTGGTTCTTGGCTGTCTATGTGCTGGCTCAGTGCTGTGAAAAACACAGCGTGTGAGCTGGATTGCAGCGAATCCCAGCTCACACGCTGTGCTTGGCTCAATGCATCACAATAGCTGATCAAATCCAAATCAGCCATGAGATCACAGATGCGGTTGCAGCTGTGTGGCATCTCCGCGGAAGGTGAAGTATCCGATGTGATTGAGATTGATGGACAGATCGGCCCAGATCTTGCCACCCATTGCTCGCCAGCGCTTGCAGAAGGTGTAATCTTCACTGAGATATTCTTTGCTATCATTGTCAATCTCCGTATCAAATAATGCATATTTATACGGATCATATTTGGCATCCAGCCCAATACTGTCAACATAGTGAAGCTCTGGATGTTTTGCAATCATCTGTTCCAACACATGGCGTTTGATCATCATGAAGCCAGTGCCCAGATTGGCCACTTCCACCAGGTTGCCTTGCTTCTGTGCACCTGGCACCTTGTTGACCACGTAGCTGATGGGCAGAGCCTTTTTAGGATACAGTCCACCAACCACGTCGTGGTCTGCCAGTATCAGCTTGAAGATTTCCTCAGGCTCAAAGCCAATGTCTGCATCCACAAACATCAGGTGCGTGCTCTTGGGTTCAAAGAACAGCATCTTGGCCACTAGACTATTGCGAGCACGACAAACCAAACTTTCATTGACCATGGTATCAATAGTGAAATTCAAACCAAGCCGCTGTGCTGTGGCCATGTACTTCAACATGGCAATAAATGTGCCTTCGTTGATCTGTCCGCCATAACAGGGAATGCAGAAATGCACTCTGGCTGACTGCAGCACCTTGACCATATCCTGTGTTAGTTCCACGCTATTCTCCAACTGATACTGTACAACTGGCCAAGTGTATTGGCAGATCTGTCAAACTGCCAAATCAAATTATGGTTTTTGTCCACAATGTGTGCCCTGGCATCCCACAATCTGTCATAGCCCTGCTGCTGCATGATTTCCTATTCCGCAGGGTTAGAGTGCAAGATGGCATCACTCTGCTGTGACACTGTCGTCTCGGCTCAGCATCATCCATGTCCAGGCAGTGTCCACAGCATTGACATAGTCGGCCACGGTGCTCAGAGTTTGTTCAGCACTGGGCGAGTAGATACTGGTCATCTGCAGCATGCCATATTTTTTTATCACACGCGGTGCATCCCTCAGCAGCTGGCAGGGCTGATCACATGCAGCAGGTTGGATACCAAAGCTGCGTTGCACTGTGTTGTAGGGTTCAAGATTACAGCGGCTGGCTTCCTTCATGGCCTCTACCTGCTGCAGCAAGCTCAGCAGCTCACTGTTGCTGTCAGTGATGCGGGGCCGCAGCAGTGTCAGCACTTCAGCCAATTTGTTCATGCTATGGGGCAACACACGCTGAACCGCAGCCTGCTGAGCATGAGCCAAATACAGCTGCTGGACCTTGGGCTCGGCCAAGAGATTGGTCACCAGGGGCTGCATGTGAGTGGCAAAATTCACCCAGCGAGCATCCAACTTGCGCACAGCACTGTGGCTCACTGCATAGATTGCTGTGTTGGGCTGCAAGAGCTGCACTTGAATCATGCTTTGCAGCAGAGACCTCAAACCGCTCTTGCCAAGATTGTGTTGTGCCATGTGCACGTCCCAGTTGTGCACAGTGACATACAGCAGCGGTCCCTGCGCTGGCAGTTTGCCAGCGTCTAGCTCCTGCCAGGCGCGTGGTCCATCGCCCCGACCAAGGTGCTGCCAAACCCTGAGTTTGGGCAACTTGGCAGTGGCCACAGCTGCAGGCAAGCTGCTGGTCCATGTGACTTGCGGATTGCCCAGTGCAGCCCGCAGCCTGTCCCAGTCTGCACAGTGAGGAAACAGCACCACTGTGCACTCAAGGTTGAGATCTGCATGCAGCTGTCGCGCACGCGCCAGGCCGCCAGTTTTCACATCGTCAAACACCACACGAGTACGGGGGCTGCAGACCAGCACCCACTGATCTGGTTTGCGGATGCTGCGCATGCTTTCACACATCACACGCATCCCAGGCTTAGTCTGGCCATACAGTGCCTTGACATCCACTGACACAGATCCGCTTTTGATCACAGTGCCTGCATGCAACAGCGTTTCACTGTGAAAGATCTGCCGCAGGGTCATGGCCAGCGGACCCTGCTGAAAGTGTGTGGCCCACAGCTGCTTGGCTTCCCAGACACTGGGTGCAGTGGCAATGCCATGGCTGATCTGTGCCACCAGAGCGGCACGCACAGTGTGTAGACGCTGTGTGACATTGTGTACCGTGCGTGGATCATAGCTGAGACCCTCGCGACTGGCTGCCACATCGCAGTCACCAATGGGCATTTCCACAATCAGGGGCAGATCACTCAGCTGCTGAATCTCCTCAGGCACATCACTCATGCTCTGCAGATCCAAAGCATAGACCACACCGCCCATGAGGATTTGCAGCTTGCTGCCAGCATACCAGTGATTGCGCCACACACGCCAGCCCTGACCCTCATACTGCGGGCTGCCGTTGTGCAGATCCAATGTCAGATTGCAGCTGGGTGGCTGCACAAACCAACGCAGCACATCCTGGGCCTTGCTGTGCCAGCGATCCCAGCCCTGTGTCACTGCAAACCGCACAGTGATGCCCGTGTGGTCAGTGGGGCCACTGCTGACATGGTCCACTCGCGGAGTGTCGCTGTGGTCAAAATACATGCGATAGGAATTTTGCACACCTGCATAACAGCTGTGCACTGCAAACTCGCGAGTATAGCTGAAGGGACTCTTGCTGCCCAGACCCAACTGACCCACAAACTCATTGCTGGCAGTCTTGGTGCTGGCAAAATAGCGAGTGTACACAGTCATGACATCTGCATGACTCATGCCAGTGCCAAAATCCTCCACAGCAAACCACGGCTCGCTGGCAGTGGGCAGATGCAGATTCCATGGCGCGGTGTTGCCAGCAGCCACATGACTGTCCCTGGCATTGCAGCACAGCTCACGAATCACCGCGCGGATCTTGTCTGCATACAGGCCATCACTCAAAATCTTGAAGCTCTTGCCAGTGGCAGCAATGCTGAACGCTGCATTGGGATCTGCGGTGGTTGCTGTGTCGTTGATCTTCATAACCGCTCCTGTTTGCTATGCCAGCACTATAGCATGCATGTTGACACTGTCAACCAAATACAGGCCATGTTTGTGATTGATTTTCAAGACAGATTTTGCTAGATCTGCCTAGCGAAATGTCAACTGTCAAGCTGAGGCTTTTTGTGGTGCTTGTGCTTGCGACGATAGGTGCCTTTGCCTTTGACAGCTTTGACTGTGCGCTGACGAAACAGGCTGTGGCTCAGTGCCTTGGCATAGGGATTGCGCATGTGCTTGCTCCTCTTGATCACCAGCGCACTATAGCACATGCACACACTGTGTCAACAGTCAGTGGAATTGTCTGCGGCAGCGATAGATCCAGCGCACCCAATGGCCCCAGCGATCATACACAGGCTCTGACCAGCACACTGTGTGCCAGCGCCGAGGCCATTCATGATAGGGAGACACATGTGCAGGCTGCGGTGCCCAGTGCTGATCATGCTGCCAATCATGTGCCTGTGCTGAGGCAGAAGTGAAAACCAACAGCACTGTGGCTAGCAATCTACGCATGTGTGGCTCTGCTGAACAAGGTGTGACCAATATTTATCAGCAGCGTTAGCTGCGTCGAGCGGAAAACCGCGACAGCTTGCTGCGCGGATGGATAGCGAGCTGCATAAATAACTGCATGAAGTTGCGTTACCGTTATAGGATCTATCCCACCGCAAGTCAAGCACAGCGGATGACTGCTGTGGGTGGATCGG
>Ga0007870_1000144_pt1 | contig 29237 bp, 33 predicted proteins | sample CryBogCBH04Jul08_FD_71207 | JGI IMG/M metagenome (GOLD analysis project Ga0007870, IMG submission 71207) | Freshwater microbial communities from Crystal Bog, Wisconsin, USA - CBH04Jul08 | ecosystem: Environmental > Aquatic > Freshwater > Lake | place: Crystal Bog, Wisconsin, USA | collected...
TGGTGTACATTGATAACACGCACAAACTTTTGAAATCACACGTCCACCACCAACTTCTGTAAGTGTAGACGCAGTTGCTGGATATGGGCAGCCGGGTAATATAATAAATGGATCGGAATAACGATTTGTAATATCATTACACATAGCAGACCATTCACATCCTTTAGGAGGATTGATGGGTTGAACATAGTCACCGCCAAATCCGATACGTGTAGTAATCATAGTTTTAGGTACAGGATTCAAACCACCAGGTTCAATATAATTTGTACAGCACTCGGATTGTACAGGAACATCAGGGTTATTTGTCATAGCATTTGGACTAATATATGTAGTCGTAGCAGCCTTACCTAACATTTCTGTACGAAGCCCAGCCTCAATACAACGGCTACGAGCAATTGTTTGGGGGCAAGATGCTGTTTTCAAGCGTAAATAACGACTAGCATCCATTTCTATTTATATAATTTACTTTCTGTATTTGCGAGTTTTGGTTTTAGAATTGCGTATCTTTAATGGAATTTTTGCTACAGAACGTATTACGTGTTTACGAGTTGGTAAATTGCCAGGTAATTTTCCTAGTTTACCAAATACATTTCGTGTCGGGCGATTAGGAGTGACAAACCCTTTCATAGACTTAGGATACTCGGGTCTAGGTGATATAGACCCCACATTAACAATTTCTACATTTTCATTGTTGCTATTCATTCTAATTTATGATCAGATTCATTTAAATTTGAAAAATCACGCCAATCAATAATTAAATTATTCTCATTTGTATAAATATAACAATCAGGAAAATTTTTCTTTAATTCATCAATTAATTCTTTAACATAGAATCGAGGAAAAGATCCCTCTAACGGAAATGTATTGATATCATAATTATCAGTTAATGTGGGTCCTGTATAATACATACATCCATTACGAGCACAATTAAGAGCGTAACCACTCACTTGATTGCTAAAATTTGTAATCCACTCCATTTTTTTACGGTTAAATTCTTTTTGTTTATATTCACGTAATTCTTTTGCAGATATAGGAAAATTTAAAGACATCTCTATAGTTTTCATTGAAAAAATGTATATAGATGTAAATAGTTAAACTATATATCTATATTCATAATTTTGTTGATTAGGTATTTCTGGTATATAAAATAATAATACAATTGAACAGACAATACTTATAAGACCAATAGATATTAATGTATATATGCCAAGTCCTATACCGGCTCCTAAACAAACTCCACCAGCTACACCAACCATGCCTGCTAAAAATTTTTTGTAGGGAGTCATTAATTTTTATATATATTCATAAATTTTATATCAATTTTTAGATTAGTCATCCTGGCCAGTCAGCTGAATCCAGTCATCAGGAATATCCCTCAGACGGTATCGCTGCGTCGGCCTGCCATTCTCATCAGTCCACGAGGTGATGAAGTGATTATTATCAAAGTCAAGAGTATACGTGTACTCAATATCAAACGCAGGCTCAGGAGTTTCGCCAATGTAAATTAGGTCAAAGGCATATGGATCCTTAAGAGCCTCCATCAGACCCTTAAATCCATCTCCGCCATCGTTTGATACCATATCCATCTTGAACCCGTCAAGAAGGGTCTTGGCTAGCTCAAAATCAGCGGCCGTCCAGGAACGAATCTCAGCAACAATCTTGTTGCCTAGACCACTAAAGTATGAATCAAAGTGGTTGTAGAATACGTAATACTTGCCATTACGGCGGAAAATGTAATTGCCACGGGTGCCCATAGTAAAATTGGAAAGGAAAGGTAGAGTGGAAAGTTAGAAACTCTTGTGTGTTAGTAGCACAAACACATAAATGTTTAAATCAATAATCAATTTTTTTAGATAATTACATTTGTTTATACAATTTCAAGGCGGCATACTTCTTTGCCAACAGCAGGTAATACATTCCATGCCTTAGAGGCTTTTAAGGCTCGCATTAAATCAGCTTTAATTTCAATAGTTAAATCCCGTTTTGCCACTGCTGATAATTCTTTGACCTTTTTGCCAAAGAGTTCAAGGGCATAGGTTGACTTTCCAGCACGACCATCAACAGAATGCCATACAACAGGAAAGTGTTCCTTAATATCATTTAACTTGCGTAATACAGGACCACTGTAGTTATTAGAATTCTTACGTGTAGGTGAACGACGCGGAGCATTTTCATTATGAACCATAGCAATAATCGCAATTTGATCTGTTTTTTCAGGCACTTCAATTATATATTTATGTGGATGAGCTTCAAGTGAATGAATTAAACGTGTTTCGGTCCAGTTGGTAAAATCAGACCACTCGTCAAAAGATTCAGCACGCTCACGATATTCTTTTAAGTTTTTTTGATGCCATTTAATTTCATAACGTTCTGTGCCATCGCGACTATTTATTTTATTAAGAACTACAGGAAATTTAATCCAAATATCTTTGCGTAGTAAAAGGTCGGGCACGACGTATCCTTCAAGAGGGCTGTATCCAAATTTCACAGGCTTGTAATCAGGTGACTTTTTAGATACTATTGGTTCATTTCTTGCTAAATCTCCCCATGCTAATTCACCTTTCAACATTGCTTGTAAAATAGGGTCTGAATCTATCATATTCTTAAATTTACGTTCAAGACTTTTGTATGTGCGTCGTAAATTGCTACTTGATGGCATATCTACATATATATTAGAATTAAACGCATAATAATTAACAGCCTTTAAAGGCGTCTAATTCGTTTTGATACTGTTTTACTACATCAGGATTAATATAATCATATGTTGGAGTAAAAGGAGCAGGTGAAACATCGTTATTAATAATGTTAGAATTCATATCAATTGTTACAATTGGTTCAGGTGCTGGCACAACTGGCTCAGGTGCTGGTACAACTGGCTCAGTGACTGGTACAACTGGCTCAGTGGCTGGTACAACTGGCTCAGGTGCTGGCACAATTGGCTTAGGGGCTGGTACAACTGGCTCAGGTGTTGGCACAACTGGCTCAGGTGCTGGCTCAGTAATTGATTCTACAGTTTTTACAACTGATTCAACTGTTTCCACAACTGTCTCAACTACAGTTTCTATAGCTTTTTCAACTTCTTTTACAACAGGTTCAACAACTGGTAAAACTGGTTTTATTATAACTGCAGGTACAACTGGTTCTACAACTATAGATGGTTTAGGAGATGAAGGTGGTTCAAATACATCTTTTTTTGAATTGTTTTTTTTACTAGGTGAAATTATGTTACCCATGTTTATATATATAAATATAAAGAATGTATGTTTAAACCTGAAATATCACTTCAAATATTTTTTGAAAAATTGATACTATTTGCGTTTAATTTCCATAATTTTTAGTATTAAAATAAACATATTTCCGGTATTTTTATTAGCGAGTTAAAAAAAAACACACACATTAATAGAAAATGAGCGGTTCGATTACATTAGATAGTGTTGGAGGTAAAACATTTACACTCAAAGAAGAAGCCGAATTCCATATTTATGGTGATGGTCAAGATTTATATCAATATCAGCAATTCAGACCAGAACAATACATTGGAGAAGCAAAGAAAGACGCAGAAAAGGCAGGTAAGCCATTTCTTGAATATTTCAATGAAAAGCGTGCTAAGACACCTCGTAGAATACCTCTTGAACCTATCACTGAAGCAGATGTTAAATCAAAAGATAAGTTGTTTAAAGCACTCAAGGAAACCTTTCCATACATTCACCGTCTTTTTAATAAACTTGTAGAAGATGATATAAAAACTAATCCTTATATATCTTTTGGTGATGTAGTATATCAAGAAACTGACTACGAATCTCGTCAATACTATGGTTTATACATTGTTATGCCAGATACAAACGGTGATAAATATTTATACGGATACGGTGATGGTGGTTTTTACTCTAAACCAAATATTATAGAATTTTGTAAGAAAGTTTTAGAATTCAATCCTGATTTTTTCAAAAAGGCAGGTAAAGAAGCTGATAACTATATTATGCGTATTTCTGGTTTTAGAGATTATCAAATAAAAGAATACAAAAACGAACCAAGCCAGGCTGAAGAAGCAACAAAAAATGTAGCTGCCAAATCAGGTGGTCGTCGTAAGACACTTCGCAAATCTCGTAAGTCCAAACAAACACGCAAACAAAATCGTAACTAAACTTTATAAAAGTTGAATACTATTACATATACATTAATATATGTAATAGTATGGATATTGATAAACAACTTGAAACATTAGAGAAGGAACTTACTAAACTATTATCAAATTATAGCCAATCAAATCCAACACAAGTATTTGAAATACGGCATTTGAAACAGGAAATTAAACGGTTAGAACTATTAAAGATCACATTACAAAACAATACAAAAATTGAAAAATAACATACTAAAATACTTCAGTTAGACAAAATGTCTATTTCCTTTTCCCATATTCCATCCGATGTTATACTTCATCATATTCTTCCATTTCTTGACTATGATTCTAGACAAACAATGAATCAACTATTATCCTATCATGAGCGTCTTATCAAACGTATTCCAGTTAAAGAACGCGTAAATCATGATATTAACGCTCATATGTTAATATCACAAAATCTTCTTCATAATCTTAATTCAACTCATAATAAATTAAAACGTGTTCAAATATGGAGAAACTATTGTAAAGAATTACTTTCATATAAGATAAATACATTATTGAAGTATAATAAAAAGTTTAACAATACAGTGCGTTATCAGTTAAATAATTGGAATAATCAAGAATTACTTATAGAATTAAATATACCGTTATGGTTGCGACAACGTATTTCATATTTTACAGAAAAAATAATAAATAAATTGGATAATGATATACCTATATCACAAGAATTCGATAATATTAAACCACAGGCTATACTATTTGATTAGATAATAATACATTATGACCCGGTAAAATAAAAGCGAGTCTATTACTAAGAGATGCCAAATTTGGTTAACAGAATAGGGTTATTCAAACTCTTTTTGTTTGCTTCAATTATAATTATAATTGCCATTATTTATAATAATTATTTTGGTTATAGTATGCCAAAAACAATTTGGATGTACTGGGATAGTGATGTGCTACCAAAAAATATTCAATTAATTAAAGACTATAACGAACCCGCATTCCGTGACTGGAGTGTAGTATATTTGAATCCTAAAACATTGTATAATTATGTTGATAAGTCACATATTCCAGCGACCTATCATAATTTAATTGTTCAACATCAAGCAGATTGGATACGATTATATGTGCTAAAAAAATACGGTGGTGTATGGATTGATGCATCAATTATATTTAATGATAAAGACAGTTTGAATAAAATTTGGACACAAACAGTTCAAAATCAAAGTATTTTTACTGTTTTTACTGGAGCTGGTTATACAACACATATTTCAGGTGTAAAAATACCACTTTTAATTGATAACTGGTTTATAATGACATCACCACGCACAGAAATTATAAATTTATGGTTTAACGAATATAATCAAGCTATCAACGAAGGATTTTTAAATTATAAAAAGCGTGCTATTCAAGAAGGTGTAGATATAACTAATATTCATTTCAAAGATGATGATGATGTGTATTTAACACAACATATTTGTATTGAAAAAGTATTTCAAAAAATGTTAAAAACTATACCATCCTGTATATTTATAGATTCAGGTAATTCCATGTTTGCTATTCATAATAAATGTAAGTGGCAAAAAGAATGTACGATAGATAATATATTACATGACCCAAAAACACGCAAATTACCCTATATTAAATTAACACGTCATGAGCGTGATGGCGTAACATCATATTTTGAGCATTAAAAAATGTTTTATTTTTGTTTTAAGTTTAGTTATTTTTGTTTTGTCGTGATATTTAATTGTCATAACCATCACAACCATCATATTCATTGTATCCATCATATGTAAAATCGTAATAAGTGCTATAATTATAACCGTTAGGTGACCTATGGCCGTCGTCATCGTACTCATCAGCATAACTACAGGCATCACACGCATCTAGATAATCCTGCTCTGCAACATCATTCTCATAATCATGTAGGCGTGCCAGATCTGCCTCATCCATAAGTCGCTCATCCTCCAAATGCTCATCTGCCTGAGTCTGCTCGGCCGTAAAATTTATTTCGCTAACTTGTATATTATGTTCAGTAATTTCGATTGGAGCACTAATCTCAGTATCATTTATAATAAAAGCTGTTAGAAAGTCAGCTTCGCCCACAATACGACGCTCATTACAGTCACAAAGACCATCAAATGTCATATGGTCGCAAATAGTTCCACGGAAGGTAAAATTAGACATGCTGGAAAGAAAAGAAAGTATAAAGGAAAGATATGTTGTGTAAGCTGAGCTTTCAAAACATATAAAAGTATAATTCAATTTTTTCAAATGTAATTAACAAAGTTTACATGAAGTATCAACTATAACATCCTTAATAGTTTCTTCTATTATTTCTTTCTTAAGAATAAACCGTTCCATATTAAGGTTATTAATTTCATGATTCAATTCACTATTTTGCTGTAATAATTTACTATATAACTGAATAACAGATGCTCGTGTCATTGACGATTTTATAGTATCAATCATGGCATCTGTAAGAGGCATAGACAAACCTTCATGTTCAATTACTGGACATACAATATGTGTATCTTCAGGCTTTGAAAAAGGATAAATATCATAATTATGTATTTCTTTATAAACGGTTAAAAAGTTATCAATAAAGTATACAATATCCTGTTTTTTAGGAATTACTGTATACTGATTATAATCAATAATCCACCGCTCATCTGTTTGTAACAATTCAATAAAATCATCACAGTGACTAGCATCGCCGAATTTTAAATTCGAGGGGCCACATGTAAGCCATATGTGTTTAGAATAATCAATAATTCCATAATCTGGTGTATTATGAGACATTTGTTTATTCACATAGCGATTGCCTTAAGTCATGGTTTAGACTCTTAATATATTATAACTAAGTTTAGAAAAAATTAGTTATTATATAAAAAAACAATCTTATATTTAATCCTTATCAATACTATCCTCATTACGGCTGCGGAAGTAATCACGAATTTCATCACGTAGCTTCTCGTGACCAGGATACAACGACCATACATTCTGCCAGTCGCGATGAATATGAGAATGAGGGTCAAACTGATTATCAACTAGAATCTGCCAACGTGTGCGGTAGTGACGGTCGGCCTTCTTGCCATGCCAGTAATGGTAAATGCTACCAGACACAAAACCGATATTCTTATGTAGCCGTAGAGCACGCTCCTGCCATGCCATTACAGCCTTCTTATAATTGACATGGAGGCCATCCTGTACAGAGCATTCAGCCTCGCCGATCAGTGCACAGGCCATGTGACGGTCGCCTGCACCAAGCATAGCCTGATCAAATAGACCTCCAAGTGTGTTAATGGCATCGCGCGTCGCCGCCCAAGCATAACCAGGATGCCAATCCTTACCCTTAGTCTTTCCACCATAATAATAATAACCATTGTTGGACGTAGAAGAGTTGTTCGCAGATGATAATGCTGTTACAGTGTTTGTTGTAGGCTTGTTAACAATGTTCATAAATGGCATACCCTTCTTGTAGCAGGCCGCAAAGCCCTTATAGATATTCATAATCTCGTGGCTAGGGCCGAGATCAATAGAATCCTCAAACATCTGGACAACTGGGTGGTGCTGTAGTTCATGAACCGTTTCGAGCATCCAATCAGGGCGTACAAAATCAATATCGCCGTCAATCCAGGCAACATACTCCCAATTGGCAGGTAGACGGCTAATGCCAATATTAATTAAATTCTCTTTGTGCCATAGCTCACTATCTGTGCGAATCTGAATGTGGCGAGGATTGGATGGGTCCGTAACCTCAAACTCGCGGTCACCAAAAGCACCCTCTACAACGTAGAGCTTAGCACCATACTTGTTCATACGGGACATAAATTCGCGAAACAGACGAGGGCGAGTCTTGAACCGCTCAGGATTCGTCATGACTGCGATAACATAAAAGTTATCCAATAAATGATCGTTCGTGGGAATAGTTGGTTGATCAGACATCGTGTATGATTAAAATCACTTTTAAAAGGTTTAAGTGGAATTGAAAAATTTTTTATTTGTTTTTTGATTTTTAAATACAAAGACTAAAACTACTTACGCTGAATCAGAACCGGATGTATCGCCACTCCTTGTCTTTGTACGAATCTGCCACATACCAGCGATAGGAGTACGACATGTAGGACACTTGGCATCATGAGCACCCGTAACATTTGTCCATGCAGTAATTGCTTTACTTTCATAAATGTGTCCACAACTCATGCTAACACTAACGCGTTTACATGAGGATAGTGGCACCATCGTAATAGGACATTCTGTGCCCTTATCAAGTTCGACTTTTGCGTGGTTAGAATATACAAAGTAGGGCCATGGACAACCATCAGTTCCTTCACGCACTTCAGCTATTGTGGCCATTTCATCGGCCTCAGTTTCTTCAAGGTCTCGACCGTCAACTGTTGGCCTCTTGAACCAAATTCCACGTAAGCGTGGCACTGTCACATCGAGCGGTGCCTTTGCCTCCTTACGAAGTTTAGCGTAAGTTAAAAGTGCCTGTCGTGCGTTATGAGCAGCATCAGAGACTCGCTGTAGCAAATCTTCACGAGCTAGTTCAATATTATCAGTATTTGTATGAACCATATCAACTTGTTCGGCTTCCATTTGAGCTTCATTGTATTCAGCCATTTCCTGGCGATTCTCCTCAATGTAGTCCTCAATTCGCTCATCTTCTTCCTGTTGATAACCATATCTGGCAGCATCTTCATATTCTAATGCTTCATTAAAAGCTGCCTCAGCCCTAGAACGCTGATTCTCATCTTGTGACTGTTGATGTTGAATATTTGTTCTATAAGCATGAAGGATTTCTGGAAGAGTATCATTCACGTAAGCTAAACAGCAGTTTTGGAACATTTCTCTTACTAAATGTAATTCGAAACTTATAAAATGGTTATCAAATGTATCCGATGGATAACCAATGATATTACATGCATATTTATTAATAATATTTTTAGAAATATTTGTCATATTATCATGAGTGAAAACCAATTTACGAATACTATAAGCTAAATCTGTAAGACCTAAACGAGTACATTCAGCTATAAACCATTGAGTTGATACAAGATTCGAGTGTGAGCCAAGAAAGTCACGAACTATAGGAAGGTCCATTTTCATACGACGTAAAGCAACATCAGGCAAATTTTGGGTTCGTACACGGTTTATGATTGTCATAGGAGTCTCAAGAACTACAGTTGTTCCGTCAAGTCCGTTTGAAAAGTCATTATATGCGGTATTAATGCGACACACTGCCTCCTGTTTACTACATCGTCCATTAAAGGCGTCCTTTACTGCCTTGAGTGCCGCAGGAAGTGGCATCTTTGAACGAGTCCAAGACTGCCATAGAAGACTTTTAGGCACAACCTCAGTATTTACCTCTCTATACGAAAGGTGAGCCATTCTCTTATCAGCACAATCCATCCAGAAAGTGCGTTCAAATGATAGTACAGGGCAACTAGCCACACCACCGTTTGATTGAAAGTATGTTACATATATAGGTAGAAAGCAGTATTTTGTCTTAATAGGCTGACGAGTTTCACAATCATTGCCCCATGAAATTCGACACGACGATACACCAACTTTTGCAGGCCAGTTCATATCAAGATCTACATTACCACCATTTGAACGAGTAATGCGATAAAAAGGACGCGAAGGATTAGTTATATCTTCAATAGCATTCATAATCACAAGATATTCTGGCTTCTCATAGCCATGTATACCAGCAGGTCCAGTAGCATCAATAAGAGCACCACGTAGAATAGCAAATGTAGAAGGAAAGGACATATTGGAAAGTAAAGTAAATAAAACAAGAAGATAGGAAAAGATAATCTAGCGGCAAGCAGAATCAAAAATATATATAACCTATAACTTCAATTTTTTTACTCAGAAGTTGTAATTAAAAGTGGATACTCTTCCATAAGTTCTTCTAAAAGATTCATCATTTGATCATGACATTCAGAAGATGACCAGTTCTCATCGAATTTATCTTTCCATAATTCCCAATATTTTTTAAATACTTCTTTTGAAGGTGTATATGATTCATTAATATTAGAAATATGATTCATAAACATATCAATAAAGTCATCTTTTGTCCATTTGTAAAATATATCTTCTTTATATTTAATTAATTCAGCATTTTGTGTACGTAAATACTGTAATTCACGTTCAAGTTCAATTATACGAGCTTGTAAAACCATTGAATCCATAGTTGAGTCCATTTTATGATATTATTAAAAATAATTAAATAAATCATTTTTTTATATATATTTTCCAGGCTATTTTTCTACGCTATTTTTCTACGTTATTTTTCTACGCTATTTTTCTACGCTATTTTTCTACGCTATTTTTCTACGCTATTTTTCTACGCTATTTTTCTACGCTATTTTTCTACGCTATTTTTCTACGCTATTTTTTTATTTTTAAAATTCCCGAAAATTCTAGGGAAGCGGAGCAATTCATTAATCGTACGATTAATGAATTGCTTTTCTTACCTGTTTTTTTCTACGCTATTTTTCTACGCTATTTTTCTACTCTATTTTTCTACGCCATTTTTCTACGCTATTTTTCTACGCTATTTTTCTACGCCATTTTTCTACGCTATTTTTCTACGCTATTTTTCTACGCTATTTTCTACGCTATTTTTTTCTACGCTATTTTCTACGCTATTTTCTACGCTATTTTTTCTATTTTAATTTTCCAATATATTTTTTATAATATTTTAGGCATTATCATATATTAATATGATTATCCTGGCCAAAATTTTATTCCATAATTTAATGTATAAGGGTATATATTATACTGTCTTAATATTACTGCCATCATTACGTCTTCATATGAACCATAGTTATCATATTCTGTTAGATGTTTATTTATAAAATATAAGCTTTTGCGACTTAATATATATGTTTGCCCTCCACCTAAAAATAAAATTTTTTTTACAATAGTTAATGGTTTATTATACCATTTAGATGTTTGAGATACTTTTCCAAAATGATACTTACCGTTAAGAAGGCCAGGAATATTTTGTTGTCCTATATAATCATGGGATAATAATATATTGTTATATTTTATCACAATATTTTTAATTTGAATATTATTATATTCAGTATCGTGATCATCTGCTTTTAAAATATGTGTTATAGATGAAAATTTTTCTGAATTAATTATAAAATCAAATGCTTTTAACATTTTTTCAGAAAGACCATCATATTCGTCAGAACATTTTAAATATAGTATATTGTCTTCTAATTTAGTTGTTTCAGAACCACCACATAATATAATAAAATTATCTATCTTTCTGTTTATTATTTTAGGCCATAATTCTGAATTCTTTTTACATGAAACAACTACAACTAATAAATTTATGTTGAATAATAATTCATTCTTTTGAGTTATTATTCGGGTATCATTCATTTTAATATAAAAAAACATTATTAATTTATCTAGGTAATACATTTCCCTGCTCGTCATAATATTTCATACATGCCCCCCATTTACATTTTCCAAATACAGCTCTACGAGGTCTTAATCCAATACGAGCATATATACAAAGAAAAAAACATAGTGTCCATAAGCATAAATACTTATATAATGAATAAGCCTGAAACTCACTTTCTGGTCCACCTTTAACAGTAATAACTATATATAATGATCCTAAGGCTCCCCATCCAAGAAACATACATATTAATACATGCATGTTTCTATTAATTTATATAATGTTTACTGGGTTTATATGATCACACGAAATAATATTTTAAAATATATGGATTCTCTTGTATACGTCGTATAAGATATGGAATAGAATCATCCATAGAACCATATGGCAAATATTTATAAGTTTTTATTCCAGAATTAATTATTTTTTGTGTATCATTTGGTAAAAAACCGTATAATGATGCATGAGCAATAGGCTTATTATTATAATTATGAATCATGTAATTAATATCATCTTTATTATGTGTACAAATCATAGTATGAATTGTATTATTATATTCATTACCAAGAGTTATTTTTAATGCGTTGCGAAAGGCATTGTCAGTATCTTTTTTTGTTTCAAATAATTTGCCTGTATGTTTATCTTGTTTCAAATAAGCTCCTCGCACTAACTTAATTCCTAAATATGAAAAATAATCCATATCATTTTGAAGAATATTCAATGAATCTTTTCTATACATTTGATATGTTTTATATACATTTATAGTTTGAACATTATAATTTAATATAATTGTATTAGTGATGCTATTAATTTGTGACTGATTTATTACATCCTCTGCGTCAATTAAAACTTTTTTCTTATAAAATATTAAATATCCTATTAATGAATTTAAGGGTTCTAACTGAAATTGAAACGACGATGGTTTAATTGCTATATATTCTAGGTTAGGCACATGGGCCAGTTTTTTATATTCTTTTACATTTTTATTTACATCATCAATTGATTTTGCATATTCTTGAATATAATCAGCAATAGGATATAATTGTGATGATCTTAGTTTATTAATTGATAATTCTAAACTTTGAATAGTTTCTCCTGCTGTAAGCATATTATAGAGTGGACGAAATAGGAATCTCATACTATTTCGTTCTATTTTTTATATAACTTAAAAATGTTCGGGCTAATGAGTAATAATAACTCAAAAATTGATACTTAATTCATTTTTAGTTATTCTATTTACATGGAATATATAACAAAAACTAATAAAGAACTACGTGATTTATGTAAACAACGTAATATTCATGGATATAGTGGAAAAAATAAAGAGAACCTTATTACGTTACTAACAAATCATTCTATAAATACTAATTCTACTAGTGTGTCTAGTATACGCTATATTGACTTATTTTGTGGACTTGGTGCTTTTCATACAGCATTTAATTCTTCGCCTGAATTTAAGTGTGTCTTAGCATGTGATATTGATGAAGGAGCACGTAAAATTTATCAAGCAAACTATGGATTAGAACCCAAGGGAGATATTCGTAAACTTGATTTGGTAACGATGCCAGATTTTGAAATATTGTGTGCTGGGTTTCCCTGTTTTATTGCTGGCACAAAAGTACTTACACATAATGGATATAAACCAATAGAGTCTGTTACCATAAATGACACATTGTTTACACACACTGGTTCATTCCAACGTATTCTCAATCTACAACAAAAACAACATGCAACATGTTTTAAAACGATTCGATCAAAATATCATCCGCATGAACTACAATGCACTGATGAACATCCGTTTTACGTACGGGAGCGAACTCGTATTTGGAATAATTCTATACGGCGATATGAATATATATTTGGCGACCCTATATGGTTATCTGCTTCTAAGATTAGCACAAGTCATTTTACGTGTATGCCAATAAATACTAATGCTATTTTGCCTACATTTGAAATTCCTATTGTTATTAACTCAACTAAGACAGAAACTATAAGTATTACACTAGATAAAAAAGATGAGTGGTTTATGATGGGATATTTTCTTGGTGATGGTTGGATACAAGATACAAAAAAAGCAGATGGAAAAAGATTTACTCATACAATCCGATTTGCTATTAACAATAAAGATGAACACTATGTTGTTAAGCGAATTTCATCTGTGCTTCCTATTACCGATAAACAAGTGTCTACTGGTAAGTGTAAAAAATTTGGATGTAGTAATGTTGTTTGGTATACTATACTTAAGAAATTTGGTAAATATGCTCATGGAAAGATGATTCCTGAATGGATTCAATCTGCTCCCAAAGAGTATATTCAAGAATTCCTCGATGGTTATAAAACAGCAGATGGATGTATTCAACCCTCCTCACGAGGAATTCAAAACCATACTGTATCCTATACAACTGTTTCTGAAAGTATAGCCTATGGAATTCAACGTTTGTATTTGAAACTTGGACAACTATGTAGTATTCAATATACCGAACGACCTAAAACTTGTGTTATTGAAGGACGAACCTGCAATCAACAAGATACTTATTCACTTCGTGTAACACTATCGCGTCAACGGGCATCCTCATCATTTATAGAGAATAACTACGCATGGTTCAAGATTGATTCAGTTGAGTCTATTCAGTCTTCACCACAGACAGTCTATAATTTTGAAGTAGAGAATGATAATAGCTATTGTGTAGAGAATACAATTGTTCATAACTGTCAGCCATTTAGTATTGCGGGCAATGGCGAGGGCTTCAAAGACACTGTGAAAGGAAACCTATTTTATGATATTCTCAAAATTATTGATGCTAAGAAACCACCTATGTGTATTCTTGAAAATGTTAAGAATCTGGAAACACATGATAATGGCAATACATTCAATATAATTAAGAATGAACTTATTAGAAGAGGTTATTTAATTACATATAAAGTTATTAATGCTACTGAGTATGGCTCACCTCAGGCACGCCAACGTATATTTATTGTAGCTACCCAAGAAAAACTATTTAGTATACCTAATGGAAATGGAATCGTACGTACTGTTTCATCTATATTGGACCCAACAGTAAATCGTAATGATATTGATAGTGAAAAATATACACTTAAAGCAAAATCTGAAAAGACAGTTGTTCCTAATAAACCACATGTTGTATTTGATATCATATCAAAAGTTTCTGGTAAAGGCGGACGCCAAGGAGAGCGTGTATATAGCACCGATGCCGTAGGAATTACTGTATGTGCATCTTCTGGTGGACCTGGAGCAAAAACTGGATTATATAAAGTTGGAAATACAATTCGTAGATTGACTTTAAAAGAAACACTTGGTATGTTTGGATTCCCATTGGATTATAAATTTCCTGGTATATCGTCTGAAGACTGTTTGTTTTATCTTGGTAATAGTATTGTTGTGAATGTACCACTTGCATTTGTTCCAGCAATTCGGTCATGGTTTATGCCAGCGTAAGTTTACGCATACACTTTGGCATTGCCCTTAGCTTAGACTGAATATCATTAGGAGAATGATCACTAGACCCTCCACCCTTACGCTGTAGATATATAAGAGGACTTAAATGTATACATGTTTTTTTGGCATTATACTGTGTAAATATATCTGAATTAACGGACGCAATAAATTCGTCGGCAGGACACACAGACAATTCTGTAATTATTCCATTTACCATATTTGTGTGAATAAAATGCTGAGGCATTGTAGACTCATCGTTGCCTAGAAATAGTTGTCGTAAAATATCTGTATCTATTGGAACTATTTTACGCTCTTCACCAGTACGTAAACATACCGTTTTCAAAAGAATTTTGGCTTCAGAACTAATAGGCATACTATCTATAGATCGACGATCAAAACTCCAACCACGCCCACCACCATTTCCATTTTTAATCTGAGCGGTTGTAAATGTTGTATCATTAAACCATAATTTAATATCAGATTTTGTTCTTCCTGGGACTAATATAGCAGATACAATTGGCTTATGAAAGTATTGTGTGCTAAGTGCATTTAGTGCTGTATATTGTTTAATAAGCACATTTTCAGCTTTGAATCCACTGCGAGCAACTAATGCATTTCGTGAAAGAACAGGTGTAAATGCTGTAACTGATTCTGTAGCAACAGGCAATGAATTCATTCTATATTATTTTTAATAATTATATCTAACATTTAATTATTAATAATAAATTATCAATTTTTGATTGTTATAAGTTTTACAATTATTTAAGTTAAACATTATTTACAATTTCCGGATTTAATGATAAGAAGATGTATAAATTTGATAAAATTATTCCATTAGGTGCTCATTGTAACATTACATTTTTATTACAACATTTAGGTATAAAAAAAGAAACATCTTTATTTGAATGGTTTCAAAGTGATGGACTAAAATTTATAAATGAAGTTCTTAAAAAAATAGATTGGACTAATTTAAATTCTAGTATTATTACTGGAAAAGATAATTTTGTTGAACTTGGACATTACCATATTTATTCTTATCACTATAAATTAAATGAGTTTAAAGATATTTATATTCGCAGAGCAAAACGATTTTACGATGTTATTCAATCACAAGATAATATACTTTTCATTCGCATGGATATGCCTAAATTCACTACACCATTAGAAGATATATTAGAATTTCGAAATCAAATAGACTATATAAAATTAAATAATACATCAAATATGAAATTTATGATTATAACAGTTGTAGATAAACCTGAGGATTTTATTCCTATTCAGCATGATTTTATTATACATCGATATATATTAAGTAGTGATATTAATGATCCACGAATGAAAGATGATGTTAAAATACAGCATCAATTACGTATATTTTTAAAAGAAGCCGGATATAATATGTATGATTTTAATAATAGTGAATGGAACGATAAATCTACTTGTTAATTTCTTCTATATATTCCTTCTTCATTAATGCCTTAAAATCCATAAAATCCATATCACTATCTGGAGTATATTGCTTCTTATTTCCATCGTCATCAATATAATCAAAATAATCATAATGTTGGTTATCCTCATTATCATACATGTAACATTGTATTGTAATACATGTTGATGTATTTGTAGGCAAGTTAAGCAACTGATGTGTCTGATTTAATGTAGGACTAATCCATGTAATATCATCCTTATTAAAGTCAGCAACAGCAAATGGCTTTACACCACTCTTGGACGCACACAAAAATGGATATAGACTTACATTAATAGAACCATAAAGAACGCGAATAACAGCATTAGCCTCTGAATGACTATGAATTGGACTATAGTGTCCAACTGGCCATATTTCCATTACATAAGGAATGCCAGGTGATTCCCCGTTATTTCCTCCCAATGTTATACGCAAATATGTTTCTGTAGGATTAGGCACGTTAGGATTAAACTCACGACTCTTTTCTTGTAAGCGTTTATAACACCAGCCATTTGGATTAGCAATACTACGCTCAATGGCTGCTGAAAATTCAGGAAATGATTCATCGTCTAATACAAACTTTTCACCACGAATACAATCATAAAGTTTCTGAGCAACAACATTTAAGTTTGCCTGTGGCATAACACGACCAGAGGCCACATCATCCATAGTTAATTCATTTGTATGCTTTACTAGCACAGGCACATTCTTAGTAATAGGATCACGTAATAAACGTTTTGGTAAAACATCAGATTCAAAATATATAGATGTAAGTTGTTCAAGAAACGCAATATCATTAGAAAACTTATATGTATAAATAACAGTTTCCATACGAGGCTCACCTACACCAAGACGCAATAATTGATTTTGTGAATCTAAACTTAACCAATAATATGCACCAGGGTCTGACGAAAGACCTGATACATTAGATAAATCTGTTAATGTGATATTATCTGGAATACGATATACACTAATAGATGTTGTTGTTAAATAAACAATAAGTCCATTTGTATTATTAGCATTCATAATTCGAAGTGATGTTGGAGTAAAGCATTCAAATATAAAAACACCTTGTCCATGAACAAGAAATTGTGCTGGCGATTTACTGTTTGAAATAACTTGAAAACGTGGAACACCCTTTGACATTTTTTGTATATATTAATGGTTTGATATATATTTAAACCATTTATATCAGAAGAACAAAGTCTAACATGGCAATAAGACCCCAAAATGTCCAGATTGTCGGTGTATATATAAACATAGACAAATATATGCCAATTATTATAGCTATACTTAAATATAGCATAACTAAACGCCTATCATTTGTATATATTATAATATGATTTACATTTGATTTACGATTAACACTTTCTTGTCGTAATTTAGTAAGTATATCGGCTTTATTAGAAGATTGATTATAACTATTTTCTAATTGTTTATATGTTGATTCTGCTTTGTGTAAAGTTATTTTAAGATCATTTAATAAGATTGATAATGTTTGTAATCCTAATTGTTTATTCATTATAATATTATAATAAATTATATTATTATATACTTATCAATTTTTATTTAAATAAATTATTATCAATAAAATGACTATCATTCATTTAAAAACATTCGTATTAGATAAAATATTCAAATGTCCGTAACAAAAATACTAGATGAACGGGAGTTATGTGATTTGGAATGTATTGTTACTAATGTTTTTTCACCATTAAAATCCTATATGACAAAAACTCAATACAAAGAATGTCTAACAGATATGTCAGTTGATTCTCATGTATTTCCTATTCCTATAGTATTATCAGTATCTGATGATGTGCCTATAGGAACTGTATTAGATCTTAAGAATATGACTGGCGTGATTCATGCAACTCTAACAGTTCAAGAATGTTGGGTGCCAGATTTAGATGTTGAATGCACAGCAGTCTTTGGTTGCTTTGATAATAATCATCCTTATATTAAGTATTTGTTATCTAAACCAAACTTACATTATGTATCTGGTGATTTGAATGTATTAAATACAACATTCCATAATAACTTTTTAGAGTATCGTAAAACACCAGCTGAAATGGCAGCAGCTGGCCCATGGACTGGCTTTCAGACTCGTAATCCTCTTCATCGCTCCCATATTGAACTTATTAAGAATTGTTCTGGTCGCTCCAAAATTTTGCTTCATCCTGTAGAAGGTGTAACACAGGAATGTGATATACCTTTCCCTGTGCGTATGGCTTGTTATCAAAAAGTATTACCTTATTTGGGTGATGCTACATTATCTATTTTACCACTTAGTATGCGTATGGCAGGTCCTCGTGAAGCAGTATGGCATGCGGTAATTCGTCGTAACTATGGCTGTTCTCATTTCATTGTTGGACGTGACCATGCTGGACCATCTTACAAAAAGAAGGATGGTTCTTCGTTTTTCCATCCACTAGCGGCCCAACAATTAGCAAAATCCCTTGAATCTCGATTGGGTCTTACAATTCTTACATCAGAAGAACTTGTATATTGTGAGAATACTGGTCAATATAAGCAAGTTGGTTTAGTAGATAAAGATGATATTGTAAAAAATATTTCAGGAACATTGTTTCGGTCTATGCTTGAATCTGGTGCGGATGTTCCATCCTGGTATTCATATCCTGAAGTAGTTGATGTATTGCGTGCCTATTATAATAAACAGGTAGGCATTTGTTATTATTTTGTAGGATTATCTGGTTCTGGTAAGTCAACGTATGCCGAAGCATTAAAGGCATATTTTGAAGAAAATATGCTTGATGTCACATTATTAGATGCCGATGTCATTCGTACACATTTATCAAAGGGTTTAGGTTTTTCTAAGGAAGACCGTTCAATGAATATACGTCGTATTGGATATGTTGCCTCAGAAATTGTACGCCACGGTGGCATTGTAATTGTAGCTAATATTGCACCTTTTGCTGAAGACCGCGAATTTAATCGTCGTTTGATTTCCCAACATGGTCGATATGTAGAAATCTTTGTAGATACAGCAATTGAAACATGTGCTGAAAGAGACGTTAAGGGTCTTTATAAGGCAGCGTTTGCTGGAACTCTTAAGAACTTTACTGGTGTATCAGATCCTTTTGAAGCACCAACAAATAGTATTATTGTAACACCTGTTGATAAAGATAAGTTAGCATTGCCACTACGTGCTTATTTACCAATCCTAAGACATAAAAATAAGATTTTGGTTTTAGGTGGATCACCTAATCTTTTACGATTTTTGGCATCCAAAGGATTTGTAGTCAATCATCCTGACGGCCATGATTCATTACTTTATGCGTATCCAGATTCAGCACTTGTGCGTGAATATAATCCATCCAAAATTCTCTATATTGGACAAAATGGTGTTACATTAGGGTCTACAAACAATTTATCAGCAGGGTTATTAGGCTTACCTATTGCATCACTTGAAACTCATACTGAAGCTTGGCGTTCTATTAAAAATGTTATTTTTGTAAAAAGTTCTTCAGATATTGAATCATGTTTAGGACTTGAATCTGGTTGTTGTGCTCCATATATAATTCAATAAATTATTTAAAAAAAATTTAATTATCAATAGGTTTATAAAAATTGATAACTAGATGTCCCTTAAAATTTGTTATAAATGTCTGCTGCAACTGTGCTTGCGTTCTTTGTTCCATTTGTTTCTTCGTTTAGTGTACATTATCTAGCTACACACATTTATGCAAATGTTTGTGTACCTTTATCATTGCCAGGAGTTATCCAATCTCTTCTTCTAACAGGTGGACCTGTATGTTCAATGATTTTAACTGTTGTCAATTATACACATAATGCATATGGTGCCGTTATTCTAGGAATGAGCGGCGTCATAATTCAGCAACTTACAAAAGCAGGAGTAGGTGCTACAGCAGCTGTAGGAGCAGCGGCAGCAGGAGCAGCAGCAGCTGCCATGGGAGCCGCAGCAGGAGCAGTTGGTATGCGTTAATATGTTAAGTATTATATCTTTTTAATATACTCGTAAGCAAGTTCTACTAATTTTTCATATGGCGTGCCACGATGAAATGCTTGTTTAATACCATATGGCACACCATGTTCTTTTAAAAGTTTATCCAACTCAGGTTTTGTATATGTTTCCCATTGGCCTTCAATACGTTGTTTTTTAATTCCACGTTGTTGTTTTAATGTTTTATTACTGTGAATAGATGATAAAGATGGCATTGATGATGTTGTAGATTTCGATTTAACATTATTATTCAGATTCATTGGTGAAATAGGTTTTAATTTCATTTTGTATGTTATATTATAATTTGATGTTCCATGCCACTTATGAGAGGGTGTAAGTCCGTGAAATGCTAATGATGATCCCTTTGCTTGTTCTTTCATAGATGTATTCATTAATTTACATTCAAAATCCATGTGACCACGATGTCCGCAATGTCTACATATGAGGGATTTACGAATATCACAATTAAAATATGGATGATGTTTTATAGTTTTATTAGCAAATATATTATGAATATTACATATACCTGTAGATACCATATCTTTATAGCCTTTGCGTTGTTGTGTAAGTTTTTTTGAAATAGATTTTAGTTTAGGTGAAGAATTACGTACAATTACTGCATTATTATATGTTTGATGTAATAATTTATTACTAGGTAAATATTTATGATTTACCTTATTTTTATGGGTATATACTATATTTTTAGAAGTATCAATATAATCATCCATTTAATATATATAATTATTTTTATCCGGGTTATACAGGAGTTTGTATTAATTGAAATAATTCTTTTGATATAATTGGTTTAGTATTATCTATAGGATTTGCTAAATTTATCATTATCATATCAAACAATTGTTTTGCTAATGGATGTGCATAATGTAGATTACCACTTCCTAAAAACTTATAGATATAACGATTATGTTCTACAAATAATTCACACCGGGCTATAAGAGGTTTAGTCTTATATACATTATTCCATACTGAATTCCAATATGTATGTGCACTACGTCGTCCATTCCATGACATTAAAATTCCATCGAAATTAAATAAGTTAGATTGCTCATTTGCCTCTGAAGATGTTATATAACCAAATTTAATATGAAACTGTCCTAAATCTTCAAAACCATTCAAATTAGTGACCGATTTTATAGCCATATCATTATCAATCATAAATATAGAAGAACCTTCTTGCTTATTTCCATAAACAGACACAGACACATTTATGATAAATTTTCCTTTATTATCATGTAATACACGTGCTTGTATCCATAATGATGGATTACCTAATACAATATCAGAGTTAGCATTGTTATGTATTTTATTATATTTATTATTTGATGTTTCATATACAATAGCAAATTTATGACTCAAAAAACTAGAATATATTATATCTAAGGCATTAGCACACTTATCTAAATTTGTATCCAATTCACCGTATAAACGATGTTTATTGGAAAATTCCATAATAATAATAAAATAATTTGTTAAACTTCGTTCTAATACAGAAATCATAGCAGCTAATCTATGATCTTTTATAGTCTTAGCAATTGTATCAACTAATTTTGCTTCTTCATCATTTGTTGTAATATAATTTGATGGGTTTACAGAATCATCATTATATGAGGCACATGTATCAATTGCTTGTAAATAATCAGCAAAACGAAATTTTACAGTATTATATTTTTGTCTGGCTTCTGCTGAAACTATAGTTACACTTGTTGGTGCTAGCCAACATAATGCCTTTAAAGCATTACATGAAGTTTGTCCAAGTTGTTGTTCCTTTTTTTTTGATACATCACCCATACCAAAAAAAGTCATAGGATTTTGGATAAAAGAAAAATCGTTTTCAATTGTTAAATAATCACTATTATCAATTCGTGATGATTTGATATATGGTGATCCATGTCCATCATGTACATTATCAATAAATGCCTGTAATGATGTTAAAAAATTGTAATCTAACGAAGTTTCACGGCAACGATTTAAATATAATCCATACGGCACACTACAATCCATATTTTAATATATGATTATTAGAGATGTCTTTAACCCATTATATTGAAAATACCAAAATACATTGTCCACTTCCAGAACCAAATGATGATATTCAAAATACTTATAATAGACTTGCTGAAATATGGGCACTATCCGAACCCACATTAGCACTTGTTTATGGATTAAAAACATCACAAGATATTATAATTCATATTATACGTAATTATAACGATACTACTAAAATTACATCAGAATGGTATATACAACCCAATATACTTATACATGAATCATTAGAATATATATTTAGAACGGGTACTAATAATATTAAAATTAATGATATAATTGTTATGAAAGAATTTTGTACTGATTCTATTTTGAGTAAAGAGCCTTTATTTGACTATCGTAAATTTCCAAATTTTACTTGGCATTGTTATAATGTACTTGATTATGTGTTACAAGTATTTGTAACTATACATTAATATTACCCGATTTTTTATTAATACATAGTAGAACCCCATAATGTCAAGTAATATTATTCGTATAGGGGGTTTACTTTCACATACACCTTCACATCATGGTATACTTCAAGTATCTATTTATAAAAAATTATCACTATCATTATTTACTAGAAATAAACAATATATAACACGCACATGGCCAATAAATATGACCAATTATTCTGACCAAGCAAAATTATGTAGAGGAATATACTTAGGTTTATTGTTTTCACGTTCAAAAGAAGATTGTTTGAATATAGAAATCATGGAAAAAGATGTCATAAATATGATTACAAATAATGAGCCATCACCCGATGAATTATGTAATTATTATAAGTCATGTATATATAATTTAACTAAGTCTAGTCAATGGACTGGTATAAGTTATTCAGGATATAAATTAAATTGGGTAGATTTTTAACAATAGAACAATTATTGTTCGTATGTTAATATGATACAACTAAGGTTGCGAACATAAATAGAGTAATAAATGTTGTTTGTAACCATATTGGAGCATAAGATGCCATAAGTTGTGTAAGAATAAACCAGAATATACCGTAAATGCTATCAGCTATTGCTGCACCAATGCCTACTTCTTTAGTATATCTCTGGAAAAAGTCTATATATTTCGTGAACGGCTTTATACGTTGTATTAAGCTATAAAATGATATATCGCCAATCCACTGGATTCCAACAAATATGATAAAACTTAATAACCATGATTCTATACTTATACTTGTTGCTGCTCCAAGTGTATGTTTAATGACTTGTTGAGCGACTAAAAATAAAAATGTACTGTATATAAAATCACCGAATGCTACTATCGCAAAAGGAATTTTTTTGTAGTTATAATATTCCTGAACTGTTTTTGAAGAAAGTATTGCTGGAATAACAAAATATGTTATAGGTTCATATATGGAATATGCCGCACACCAAGCAAGTAATGATGTGCTACTAAATTGAAAAATATTAGGAGATATCATTCTTATTTTAATATATGTTTTTTTATTAGACAGCACTTGTGAGATTTCTATTTGATTCGGGCACAACCGCACCTGGTAATTCTACAGACCCTGTTGATTGTAGATTCTTTGTATCAACTTCTCTGAACATACGACTGCGACTTGCTATCATAACTTCAGAACAAAAGAGTAGTAAGGCAATTTGCGGTAATATTCCACCAGCCAAGAAACTATCAAATGAGGCACTGAGTTGGGCAAATCCATAAAAGACTAAGAGCATAAATGAAACAAGAACCCAGTGACCTAGTGCTTTATATACAAAGATACTGACTGAAAGAACATTTGGAAACTTAAATGCTAAACTTATAATCGCAAGAATCCATGCAGTAATTAGAAAGCCAAATATAATAAATGCAGGTGTAGATACGTACGATATAAATGGAAATGGATTTACAGAATAATAAATTACAAATCCAAGTATGTACAATACAGGTCCACCAGCAATAAGTGCTGCTAATGAACGATTTGCTGTCAATATACTTAAACAACCACTATAGCCTTTACGGCATGGATAACAACAATCACGAGCCATGTTAAAAAATATATGTGTAATGAATTATAATTCAATTTTTAATTATCCACTTTTGTGTTTTAGACGTCTTTCTAAATCATCAATAGCTTGCGATTGAATAGTTGTTTGTAGTTTATAACCATCTAAGTCAGTTTCTAGTTTATTAATACGTACTGCTTGATCTGCTATAGTTTTTAATAATGTTTTTATATACTCACTATTTTTTTGTTCATAGTTTATCTTATTAAAAGCATCTTCTAAAATATAAGAAATATTCGTAAGAGTGTGAGTTATTAGTGGTGAAGACATTTTAACACAATCTAAAACAAATATTTATGCTTCATTTTTTTGACTAAGTATTTAAATAAACTTATCATATAAAATATACAAGCCTAACATGAACGAAGGCCTACCAGCTCCTAGTCAAGAACAAATACGTATAATTAATCATGTGCGTAGTGGACATAATATTATGGCAGATTGTGTAGCCGGTTCTGGCAAGACGACAACTATTTTCCATATAGCACAAGCTTGTCCTGAAAAAAAAATTATACAAATTACTTATAATAGTCAACTTAAACTTGAAGTGCGTGGAAAGGTGCGTGCTGCTGGCATATCTAATCTTGAAATACATACCTATCATTCATTATGCGTATCTTACTATGACCGTCTTGCACATACTGACGATGCTATGCGAAATCTTGTAATCAACAATAAGTCACCTATATATAAACTTCCTAATATTGATTTAATTATTATTGATGAAACACAAGATATGAAACACTTATTTTTCCAGGTTGTTCGCAAGTTTCTTACAGATATTAAGGTATTATATAAAAAGGTTCCACAAATGGTTACATTTGGTGATCGTTATCAAAGCATTTATCAATTTCTTGGTGCTGACTATCGTTATTTAACATTATCTAGTAATATTTGGTCTAGTGGAGATTTTTTACCCTTGTCACTTACAACATCGTATCGTCTAACAACATCTATGGCTGCCTTTGTAAACACAGTTATGTTAGGAAAAAATCGTATTCAAGCGGAACGTCCAGGACCACCTGTTACATATATGACTGTAAATTCTTTTAATATTCATTATAGATTATCTAAAATGCTTATTAATTGGATTAATTCTGGTTCTATAAAACCAGATGATATCTTTATTCTTGGAGGGTCAATAAAAGGTAGTAAAACACCTATGAGATTATTAGAAAATGAACTAGTATCAAACAAGATATTATGTTACTATCCTGTGTCCGATGAACGCAAATTAGATGAAGAGATTATAGAAGGCAAGGTTGTGTTTAGTACATTTCATCAGGCAAAAGGGCGTGAACGTAAAGTGGTCATTATTTATGGATTCGATGATACATATTATAAGTTTTATAATTCAGATGGTGACCGTGATGTATGTCCTGAAACACTCTATGTTGCTGCTACACGAGCTAAAGAACGCTTAATACTTCTTCAAGATAGTCGTCAACCACCATTACCTTTTTTACAAAAAACTTTATTTGAAATGTCTATGTTACCATTTATTGATGTTCAACGCACTGGAACGTTTGGTTTAGATACATCGACAAAACCATTACAGACAATACAACAACATAATGCTTCACCAACTGAGCTTACAAAATTTTTAAAAGAACCACATATACCACAACTACAGTATATAATGAAACAAATTTATACTATAGAACAAGAACCATATTATAGTGTAGATATTCCTATGAAACAACAATTTGAAGGCGGAAATGTAGAAGATGTATCAGATATAAATGGATTAGTGATTCCTGCTATGTATGAGGCAAAAATACAAGAACGTGAAGAAAGTCAAATAGAAATTGACGTGCGACAGGAATATGATAATGCCTGTGCTGGTGGCGGTTATGCGTTTTTGGATCGTGAATATAAAAAACTTGGAAAAGTCATTAAAACTCCTGAAGGATATACACGACTAGCTATAATGTATATTTCTCTTACAGAAAAAATATATAATAAAATTCAACAAATCACTACACATAAATGGCTTACAAAGAAGATGGTTGAGGCGTGTTTTGTGCCATTAGAAAAATATATATCAGAGGATGCTTTATACGAAAGACCCATTAAATACGATTGTGATAAATATAGTGATTATGGTATAATAAAATTTTCTGGACGCATGGATACAGTTGACGATGTTCTTGTATTGGAATTAAAATGTACTGCATCCTTGACCCTCGAACATCAACTTCAATTAATGATTTACGCTTGGATGTGGAAGCATATCAACGCAAATCTTGGCTCACGTATGTTTAAACTTATTAATATGCGTACAGGAGAAGTTCAGAAACTTGATCCTAATTCCTATTTAATTGATGAAGCAATGTTGATACTTCTTCATAATAAATATGATAAATTGCCAGTTGTATCAGATAAAGATTTTATAGATTTATGTGTAAATGGTAAGACTAATGTTCAATTACCAGTTATACCAAAATCTACTAAACCGGTAAATTTTATGATTATAGACGATGATGGTCATGATGATAAACCCTCAGGCAAATCCTTATTTATAAACGATGAAGATATAAAACCTACTAAAACAAAAAAATCTAGTGGATGTTTAATTGTTGACGATGATTAAAGTGTCTATATACCGTTTTACGGTAAAAGGACAATTATATATTTTTATTCTGTAATGATTGGCTCAAACTCTGTTTTAGTATTAAGAGAACGAGACGATTTTTTCTTTTTGAGAGGTGCCTCTTTTGACGGTATATCAACCTTTATCGGTTCTGGTGCTAGTGATTCCGAAACATCGCGTGAGGACTTCTTCTTCTTGGGTGGTGCCTCCTCCGCTTTGGTTTCTTCACCCTTCACAGGCTCTAGTGCCGGCTCTGCTTTATCTGACGATTCTGAAACATCGCGTGAGGACTTCTTCTTCTTGGGTGGTGTCTCCTCCGCTTTGGTTTCCACACCCTTCACAGGCTCTGATGCCGGCTCTAACTTATCTGACGATTCCGAAACATTTCGAGACGACTTCTTCCTACGAGGTGTTTCTTCTAATATTGGTTCTGTAGTTATTGTATTTACAGATTCTAATTGTGATTCAGATATCTTGTGAGACGATTTTCTATGTCTATGCTTGCGAGGTTCCTCATTATCGTCTGTTTTAGATACATTACGAGACGATTTCCTATGTCTATGCTTATGAGTTTCTTTGTCTATACTCATTGGTGTAACTGAGGCATCATTATCCGAGTCTGAATCTATTTTAGGTAGTTTACGGCTGCTCGATGTACTGACAATAGGTTTGGCTCGTAGTTCACTTGTAAATCCACGTCGACCATTACTATCCTCAATAATATTTGTCCCTAGTTTAATACTATTTGTCTTATGTAATATATTCGTTGCTGATAACGTTGGTGCGAAATACTTCATTGCACTTGTTTGTTTTACAGCTACAACTGTATCTGTTGATACTTCAGGATTGACTCCACTGCCAGATATATCCTCTGGTGCACGATATACAGTAGGCCTGTAAATAGCACGCATACTTGGTGTGGTTGTAACTGTTATAGATTTTGCAACAAGAGGAGACATTGGAGCACGGAATGACACACCTGGTGTTTCAGTCATCGAAGATATATTTGTATTCACATATATGCGTTTATCACTATTTACGTATTGTACAGCACTGCTCTTACTTGCTGATGTCTTGTATTGGCTGCGTTGACGGCGACGACGCACAAGAACAAATGCTACACCGGCACCAGCTAATAAGAGTAGACCAACTACGACTCCTGCTACTGTACCACTATTGCTAGATGTGGCTGCTGCTGCGTTAGCAACTGGTCTAGGTGAAGGGCTTAATACACTATGAGCAGCGGCCATAGCATCGTTGACTGTCATAGCATTGAATGTATAAGGCGTTGTTAATACAATCGTAGACATTTGTGTAATACGCACATTACGCCCTAATGTCTTGACCCACGCACCGAGTTGTGCTAGAACTACTGCGGATGGTGGACTGAACCCAGAGGTCGATGCTGTTTGTAATAGAGCTGTACCATTGTATGTTCCATCTGAAGCAGATGTCATGGCTGGATTATAGGCTCCAAGATTGGATCCTAAATTCTGCAAGACTAAGGCGACCTGTTGCGATAATGCAGTAGGTGAAATTCCTTGAATAGAATTTACATCATCGTCAACAGTTTGTAGCATGCGAGCAACTGAGACAGGAATCTGAACATTAATTGTACTTGTAATAAGAATCGCACTATCTGTGTTTGGATTGTATTGAACTGGTGCTATTAATGATTGTCCAGTAGGGTTACTGTTTGCTAGTGCACATGCTGTAGTTGTGGGTGGCTGTGTATTTCCAATATAACCAGATGATACGTCTGTTGATATATATGGAGAATTCAACAAATCTAATGTTGACGAAATATACACATCCGTTGGACTTGTGCCACCTGCTGCTATACAGGCAATACCATTACGAAGCAAAGGTAACTGTGTTGCGTTGATGATTTTTACTCGTGTTAACTGTGGACCCATAACTATAAATGACATGCTGATTCCTACAGGAGTTACTTGTGCTGCATTGACAGACGATGACGGTGTAACTGCAGCCGAAAGCATCTGAATTGATGTAGCAGACAATGTAGCTGTTTTTGTAACTGTAACTGTTTGGGTTGAGGTTTGTGTGCCTGTCTGTGTTTGTGTGCGAGTTGGCGATACTGGACTTTGTGTT
>Ga0007870_1000153_pt1 | contig 28128 bp, 24 predicted proteins | sample CryBogCBH04Jul08_FD_71207 | JGI IMG/M metagenome (GOLD analysis project Ga0007870, IMG submission 71207) | Freshwater microbial communities from Crystal Bog, Wisconsin, USA - CBH04Jul08 | ecosystem: Environmental > Aquatic > Freshwater > Lake | place: Crystal Bog, Wisconsin, USA | collected...
CAAATTGTTGGTGCGCAAACATATATCGCCAAAATCCAAAGCCTAGAGCCGCCACCAGCTTATTGTGTGTGTACGTGTTATTCAGCTTGTTGATGGCTTCATTAATGTTTAATTGTGTTGCCCTACAGGTTTTGTTATCAAAAATCCCACCAGCGCTTGCGCTATTTTGCAGCCAATCCTTTCCCAACACAGAGAGGAAATGTTGATCAATTTTGTTCCGCAGGGCAACTTCAAAACAACTGATGATCGTAAACATCTCCTGAGAAAGGCGCAGGTTCATGCGGTATAAAGTCATGGCTTTACGGGAGTCACCGTTGCACGCCATTAAATAACGGCTCATACGGGTGGCAGTCATTATATTTTCAAAGTCTGCGTATCTCAACTTTTCCTGCTTTCTTAATAATCCAAAAATTTGTTTTATCTTTGTGGTATCTTATCCCGGTAGCCTCTGAAGCAATTCAAGCTATCGGGTTTCGTTTTTTGTAAAAATAGCATCAAAATCACTAAAACCAAAAGACACTCTTCAGTCGGTTCATTCTGGTCAGTGCCTCGCCACATCCTAAACCATTATCACTCTTGCGAACCATAATGTAATACCAAATCCGAACAGCCGGATTTCCAAAATACATCAAAACAAACCTTCTTTTCCATTAATTTCATAGTTTTAAGCGCCAATGAAGTTAGCTTTTGTACACGACTGGTTTCGCGCGAATGGGGGAGCTGAAAAAGTAGCCGGTTCTATTCTGGATTGCTATGTAGGGGACGAAATCACCATCTTCACCCTCTTCGATTGTTTCAGACCGCAGGATCGTGAAGCCATCCTCAAAAACTATCCCATCATCACCTCACCGCTGCAACTCATTCCCGGTATCGGCAAGATTTACCGCTTCCTGCTGCCCGTCATGCCCTGGGCTATGAAGCAATTGCGCATCCACGGTTACGATGTCATCATTTCTACCTCACACGCTGTAGCCAAAGGTTTCAGCAGCGATGGTGCGCTGCATGTGTGCTACTGCCATACGCCCATGCGTTATGTCTGGGATATGTATGACGATTATGCAGCTTCGCACAAACTGGGCGCATCCTTGCTTTACCGCTCATTCATCAACTACATCCGCGGGTGGGACCTCGCTTCTGCGGCCAATGTGCACTATTTTATTGCCAATTCCCGTCATGTGCAGCAACGCATCAGCATGCATTACAAGCGGGAATCGGTGGTCATTTACCCGCCGGTACGGATAGAAAAATTCAAATTGAGCGAAGTGCCCCGCCAGGATTACTATCTCTGTTCCGGTAGGTTTGTACCCTATAAAAAGATAGACCTGATCGTACGGGCTTTCCGCCGGATGCCTGACAAAAGGCTGCTGCTCATAGGCGAGGGCTATGGCAGCAAACAGTTCAGAGAATTGCTGCAGGATGCCAAAAACATTGAGTGGCTTGGCTATAGGAATGATGATGAAATGGTGCAATACATCAGCAATGCCAAAGCCTGTGTGTTTGCGGCCAAGGAAGACTTTGGTATCCTCTGCGTAGAAGTGCAGGCGTGCGGCACCCCGGTGCTGGCGCTGGATTATGGCGGCTATCGCGAGACAGTGGCAGAAGGACTATCGGGCTATTTCTTCAAAGAGCAAACCGAACAAAGCATTGTAGATGCTGTAAAACATTTTGAGGAGCATCCACTCACCAAGCATGCCGAAATCCGGGAACTAACATCGAAATTTTCTGAAGAACGGTTCAGAAACGAACTCACAGGCTTTGTAGAACAATGCCGTAAGGATTTTAAAAAATAGAAATTCATGCAGCAATCCGGAAAAGCACATACTATCCTTGCCCGCATTATGATGGCAGCCTTTTTCCTGCCCATGAAGCTACAGGCTGGTGTAATGTTTGTTTTATTGTTGCTTTTTCTAATTCAGTCAAAACCTTCCATTAAAAATATCACCAAGTCGCAGCTCATACTGGCAATGTGCATCGGCAGTAGTCTGTTGCTTTGTGCGGCATCATTTGTATTAACTCCCTCAGCATTCCGCATCATGCTCATGCACATCTGCGAGCGCAAGCTGGCTCTTGTATTTATCCCCGTTGCGTTTCTTTTTCTGCCCCGCCAAATGCTGGATGCAATAAGAAAGGAACAAATATATTTTGCCTATGCCTGCTGTGTGGTTTGTGTTGCGGGCAATATTGCTTTTCTGCTGCAGTACTACGGACCGGGATCGGTACACGAAGCCGTAACCCATGTGCAGTACCGGCAATATCTGGAAAAAGCGCTCAATTTTCACCCCACCTATCTCGGCATGTACATCAGCTTCGCTTTATGTATTCTTTTTTCTTCGGATCAAGGTGTGGACAAGCGTATGAGGTTATTTCAATACGTAGTAGCTGCAATCCTTTTGGTATGCCTGCTGGCATCGCTTGCCAAAGCGCCTATTCTTGCCTTGATCGTCATATCGCTGCATTTTGCATGGCTGCACCGTAAAAACCTGGCTAACTACCGCTGGCAAATGATTGGTCTGGCTGGTCTGGTGGTGGCGGCTTATTGTTTTGTGCCATTTTTCCGTCAGCGGGTTGCAGAAATGACCGGCTATACGCCCACCCGCAACATAGAGCAAGTGCAGGATAACTCCATCAATCAACGACGGCTGATACTGAATACCGATATGGCGGCGCTGCACGACTACTGGCTTGCTGGTGCCGGCCCCGGCAGACTACAGCAAGTACTAAACCACCACTATCTTGTGGTAAGCCTTGCCAACCGGTTCAATACGGGCTGGTTCGATCCCCACAGCGAATACCTCTGGCACTGGCTCAGTTTTGGGCTGGCAGGTATCATTATCATCGCTATTTCATTGCTCTATCAGTTCCGGATCGCTATTGTCAACAGAGATCATCTGTATCTCTACCTTTTGCTCATCCTCGCAATTACATTTTTTACCGAATCCGTTTTGAGCCGGCAATATGGTGTGTTTTTGTATGCTTTCTTTTGCGGGCTTTATGGGTTGCTTATACTGAAAAAGGAAACCAGCGATATTAAATAGAACGCAGATGACACCGATAATTATGATATTCGCTGATAATGATAATCTTATTGTATTTTCTATTGCCCGCACAAAAATTCGCACCCAAAATTATCACATTAAAAATCTTATTTTATCATAAGCAATCAGCGTCATCCGTGTTACATCAGCACCTGATTATACTTTGAACAGCATAAATAAGTGCATTTGTCTTTGATTCGCTACTTTGTGCAACTCTGTGGTTAACTCTGTGTAACTCTGTGGTTTAAATTCGCTTTTGTGTGCGGAATTAATCACGGACAAAACTATCACATTAAAAATAAAAAATCTTATTTTATCATAAGCAATCAGCGTCATCTGTGTTCCATCAGTACCTGATTAGTTACAAAAAATGGAATATGCCTAATCCTCCAGCAACTCCTGATACTTCTTCGCAAAGGCTTCTTTGAGGCTGGCATCGTTCTCGTCGTCAGCCAATGTTTTTAGAAATGGCTTCATGATTTCAAAATATTTTACAGAAATATTGAAGGAAGAGGCTGTGGTGGATTTGCCGTCCTCTTTTACTGTTTCTGCCGCGCTAAAGAATAGATTTCCGTAGCGCATACGCATGGTTTTTGATCCGGAAAGTGGTATGTAGTTCGCCATGAGCGCGCAGGCTTTGGCAAATGAAGAATCATTATTCACACCCTTTATGTAGCTGCAAAGACTGTTCAGGAATGTGTTTTTACCACTATTGCCTATCAAAAGAGGTGCATAATGTTCAAAAAGCGCAATATCTTCATTATGCGCGCATATACCCACTATGGCCCATGCCCTGATTTCCAGATCGGCTTTCAGACCGGTTGGGATCAACTTTTTGGCCATCTGGTAAGCAGCGATTGTGTCCAATTCAAAAAGAGCATTAAGCCCTGCTCCTGCTACGGCATAAGAACTATCGGCGCAGGCAGCCACAAACAAATTGCGGCTTGCAGTATCTTTCCATGCACTTAAAACACCTATTGCTACGGCTTTGGTTTGGTTATCTTTATCTGATACTGCTATCTGTTTCACCCTATCATGCCATCGCAGCTTCAGGTCTTTGTCCTGAGCTACTTTTATCTTCTCAACAGCATATTTGCGTAGCGACTTATACTTGTCTGCCAGCGCCAGATCAATGATTTTATCCATTACCGAATCGTAGAGGTTGTTGCAAGCTGTCTCAAGCGCAATTCTACGATCCAGGTAACTATCGCTGTATTGGTACTGTGCCAGCCACATTTCCGGCGTTTTATTTTCTATGATTTCTCCCGGCAATACATGGTGATAATCCGGTATAAAAATGGGTCTCATTCCCTTTGGGCTTGTAAACACAAATGTGTCATTGCGCTGGGTTAGATCCCAATCCACTTCTTTTATAGATTTTTGAAATGAACCATTGGATGCGCCCGGAGTGATCAAAACCGCCCGGAGCGGTAGTTCATACACATGTGGCGAATCGCTTTGTTGCTGGCGCACCACTACCGTAAGCCTGATACTATCGCCATGCGCGGCAGTATCATTATAAAAATAATCTACTTTCAGCACAGGATGACCCGGATAAAAATACCATTCATTAAAAAACCAGTTCCAGTCCCTGCCGGTAGCTTCTTCCACCGCGTTTTGCCAGTCGCGCACCTCTGCTGAGCGCAGAGCATTTGTAGTAAGATAGTGGCGCATGGCTTCCCTGAATGCATCATGCCCCGCCAGGTCGCACAGGTAGCGCAATATGGCGCCGCCTTTGTTGTAGGTCACGCCGTCAAACATTTCCTCGCGGTTGCCGTAGTAGTAGCGCACCAATTGCGGGTCTCTGAAATGCGATGATGCCAAATAGCGCTGCAAATCATTGTATGCCAGCTCATCCGCCGATTCTTTTCCATATTGGCAATTGCGCCATATTTGTTCTCCAAAATTGGCAAAAGACTCGTTCAGTGTAAGATTGCTCCACGATGCGCAGGTGGCATAATCCCCAAACCATTGGTGAAACAACTCGTGGGCTATCACGTCTTCACCGTTGTTGTCCAGCAACTCCCTTTGGGTGCGGTTCATAAATTCGCCATGCAGGGTTGCGCTGGTGTTTTCCATAGCGCCCGATACATAATCCCGCACCACAATCTGGCTGTATTTGTTCCAGGGATACGGCACGCCGGTCTGGTCTGAAAAACAATCCAGCATATCGGTGGCATGTTGAAACATCTCTCTGGCATAAGGCGCATATTCGGGCTCAGTATAATAACTCACTTCTTTGCCCCGCCAATTGTCTCTGGTGATGCTGAACTTACCAATCGCAAACATCACGACATAGGCCTGTATCGGCATGTCCATCCGCCAGATGTCGGTACGCATACCATTTGTCGACGGGCTTTGCGCTACCAGAGCGCCATTGCTCAGGGTGGTCAGACTATCAGGCACCGTTAGTTCCACCTGGGTGGTAAAGCGGGTGTTGGGCTTATCTATGGTTATCATCCAGTGCGAGTTGCTTTCTGTTTCGCCCTGCGTCCAGATTTCGGCGGGTTTTCCGGGTATTTTATGATCAGTGTTTATAAAATACAGCCCCCGGTCTTCCGTAATTGCGCTGCTGCCGCCGGTCGCTTCCGCATAGGGCTTTGCAGTATAGCGGAAATACAATTGCAGGGTATCGCTTTTTGCAGTTTTGCCGGTGTGTACTATCAGGCTATCATTCTTGTACTCATATGGTAATGGCATCAGTCCATTCTTACCAACCAGGGCTACGGTGTCTATTTTCATACTCTTTGCATCCAGCACAACACAATCCTGATCATAAAAATATGGGTGCAAAGTGACCCACTCTCGGGCATTGGCAGTACGCTCCAGCCAGTTGAAAGTGAGCGCTATGCGGGTATGGGTAATATCCCATAAACGCGTAGGTACGGCACGGTATTCGCGGGCGCCACCTTTGGCCACCACATTGACGGTGTCCAGCTTAATATAGCGGGAGCCGATGGACGCAGCACGTTTCCCCAGATGACAGCCACAAAAAATGCACACCGGCAACACCCATAAAATATGCTTACGACCCATGATATAAAAATAGCAAATGCAAAAGTGCGGAAAAATTTGGAGAGGGTGAGAGATTGCTTTGAGGAAATGGGATGAATTGCAATTGCGGCTAGAAAGATGATTTTATCTTATACTTTTCGGGATAGCATTGTTCGTTATTTATCCCTCAATAATACATACTTAAAACACAGAGTTTCACAAAGAAGTCAATCGAAGACAAACGCACTTGTTTATCCCGCAGGAAGCATAGTTATGATAATTGAAATATAACGGGAATATAACTTGACTTTTATTTCTTGAACAAAAGACGAATCCTGACAGAAAAACTGTGCGATTCATAGCCTTTTTATTAATTTTCGCTTCAAATCAATTTGAAAAATGAGAACATCCGGCGCTATTCTGTTGGCTTTTGTAGCTATTATCTGTTTGTCTTTTACCGGCGACAAATCTGAAAAGGTAGACCTGCACATGATCAACAGGATAAAAAATGAGGCTTTCAATAATTCTAAAGTCATGGAAACCATGTTCCAGATGACCGATGTGAATGGTCCGCGGCTCACTGGTTCTACCGGCATGAAAAGCGCTGAAAAGTGGGCACAGAAAAGGCTGCAGGACTGGGGACTGGAAAACGTGAACATAGAACCCTGGGGAGGGTTTGGCAAAGGATGGGAAACCCATAAATGCTATGTTGCAATGACGCTACCCTATTACCAGCAACTAATTGCCGTGCCAAAGGCATGGACACCCGGCACAGAAGGGCAGATAGAGGGAGAAGCCATATTGGTATACATGAACAAGGCAGAGGATATGGCCAAATATGCCGGTAAGCTGAAAGGCAAAATAGTGGTCGTTCAAAACGCTGTTACAGACAACAAATTCAACTTTGCGCCGGATTGCCGCCGCCTAACTGATTCTGAACTGTATAAACTGACTTTTGATACGCATACCGAGGAAGGTGTGACCAGCACCAATGTAAAGGCAGCTACAGAGGCTCCCAAACCCAATATTGCCCTGATGCGCGATTCGTTTTTATTGGCAGAGGGCGCAGTGGCCGTTATCAGCCGGGGCATGGGCACGATGGGCACTTTGTTTACATCCAATGGCGCATCCCGGGCATGGAATGCCAAACCTGTTTTGCCTGAACTGGAAATGGGCGCCGAACACCTGAACCGCCTGGAGCGTCTGCTGGACGCAGGGCAGAATGTGCGTCTGGAAATGGATATCAAAAACACATTTCTGATGGAAGATTCAGTAGAGAACAATGTGGTTGCAGAAATACCCGGCACCGATCCCAGGCTGAAAAGCGAACTGGTGATGCTGGGCGCCCATCTGGATAGCTGGCATGCAGCCACCGGGGCTACCGACAATGGTTGCGGCAGCGGCGTGATGATGGAAGTGATGCGGATACTGAAAACGCTGGAAATAAAGCCCCGCCGAACCATACGTCTGGTATTGTGGAGCGGTGAGGAACAAGGGCTGCTGGGTTCCCGCGGCTATGTGAAAAACCATTTTGCCGACCGTACCACCATGACGCTGAAGCCCGATCACGAAAAAGTGTCTGTCTATTTCAATCTGGACAATGGGGGTGGCAAGATCAGAGGCATACACCTGCAGAGCAATGACGAAGTGAAACCGATTTTTGAGGCCTGGTTTGAGCCTTTTCATGATCTCGGGGCTGGTACGCTCACTTACCGGAATACGGGTGCTACCGATCATATCTCGTTCGATGAAGTGGGCATACCCGGATTCCAGTTTATACAAGACCCGTTGGATTATGGCACCCGCACCCATCATACCAATATGGATACATATGAGCGCCTCAGCCAGAACGACCTGATGCAGGCATCGGCTATTATTGCTTCTTTTGTGTACCATGCAGCGATGAGAGATGAAAAACTGCCCCGCAAGCCACTGCCGGTAGTGAAAAAATAAGATTGATGCTAATGCACTAAAAATGGAACGCAGATGACGCTTAATATTATGATAAAACAATATTTTATATTCACTATGTTGCCCTGAATTAATCAAAATCAGCGATAATCCTATTTAACTGTGTCATCAGCGTTCTATCATCGCACCTGAGTAGTAGACGTGAAACGAAATGCTTGATTAATCCCTGGCTGACTAAAAGAATTTGACAGCAATATGAAATATACAGACGGTCTTGAAACAGAAAGACTAATCACCCGGTTTCTCACGCTTGCCGACGCATCGTTGTGGGTAGAGTATTGCAGCGATCCGGTTGCTACCAGATTTACATCATGGAGCGATTCGCCGGAAAAAATGGCGCTTGAAGGTATGCAGCTTGCCATGAAACGATATGAAGAGGGTAGGTATGGCCTGCAGGCCCTGATACATAAACAAACCGGCGGGTTTATTGGCATGTGCGGCCTTATGACTCAGGAAGTGAACGGTGAAATGGTCATTGAGATAGGTTATCACTTGCTGCGAAGATTCTGGGGACAAGGATATGCAACCGAAGCTGCACGTAAATTCAGGGACTATGGCTTTGAAAACAATTTGGCCGATTCCATAGTATCCATCATTCACCCGCTAAACCTGCAATCTCAGAAAGTAGCACAAAGAAACGGTATGCGCCTTGTGGATACGGCAGCTATGTTCAGAGGTAACCCGTGTTATTTGTACAGAATTACCAGAGAGGAGTGGGTGAGTTTGATTTCTTAACAATGAAAAAAAGTAAAGAACCGGCTATCACCTACTAAAATCGATCAGCAAAACACAAATTGCACCACTTAGTTTCTATCAGAAATAATCACAAGCAATATTATAACCGCAACACCAAAAAAATGACCAGAATCACACATAATACATTTGTGTATTTACTACAATCTCACCAAATCAATTACTACCTTTGTTTCGGTTTTCTATTAAATTTCTAACTTTTAAAAAAAATACAAAATGAAAATTACAGTAATCGGCGCCGGCGCAGTAGGCGCTACTTGTGCTGATAACATCGCCCGCAGAGAACTGGCCGAAGAGCTGGTACTTGTAGACATCAAAGAAGGTGTTGCAGAAGGTAAGGCGCTGGACCTTAGCCAGACTTGCTCTTTATTGGGCTTCGACACCGTCGTTACCGGTTCTACCAACGACTACACAAAAACCGCCAACTCCGATGTTGTGGTTATCACCTCAGGTATTCCCCGCAAACCGGGTATGACCAGAGAAGAACTGATTGGCACCAACGCCCGCATTGTAGAATCAGTTTGCCAGAATGTGCTCCAGCATTCACCCGAAGCAATAATCGTTGTGATTTCCAACCCAATGGATACCATGACTTACCTGGCGTTGAAATCAACAGGGCTTCCTAAAAACCGTATCATCGGTATGGGCGGCATTCTGGATAGTGCACGTTTCAAATGCTATCTGCAGAAAGAACTCAACTGCTCGCAAAACGACCTTCATGCTACAGTTATAGGCGGTCATGGCGATACAACCATGATTCCATTAACCCGTTTGGCTACCCTCAACAGCACACCGGTTTCTAATCTGCTGAGCGCAGAAAAACTGAAACAAGTTGCTGCCGACACTATGGTTGGCGGCGCTACGTTGACAAAATTGCTCGGCACATCGGCATGGTATGCACCCGGTGCAGCAGGAGCAGCATTGGTTGAGTCTATCATCCGCAACGAACGCAAAGTATTCCCCTGCTGCGTATTCCTGGAAGGCGAATATGGCCAAAATGATATTTGCATGGGCGTACCCGTTGTGATCGGCAAAAATGGCTGGGAAAAAATCATCGACTACAAACTGAACGAAGAAGAACAAGCTGCTTTCAACAAATCTGCCGATGCTGTACGCAGCATGAATCAGGTTCTGGATACTTTAGTGCAGCATTCTTAATCCGGAAGTCTATATTATTTTGGAAAAGGATTGCCCAACGGCAGTCCTTTTCTGATTTATATTGGTTCTGCCCATCAAAATTATTTTTGTTAAATTCATATTTCAGACAACCTTTGAAAATACGAATCCTTAATTTTACCACCTTGCAAAGCATTTAATTTAAGAAACATGAAATACTTTCTCAGGATATTAGGTTCATTTTTTACTATTGCCAGTGTATTACTGTTGGTCATCAATACCGGATGTAAAGACAAGTGCGGCACCACTACCTGCCAGAACGGAGGCACCTGCAGCAACAATACCTGTGTTTGCCCCAAAGGCTACTCGGGCAATAGTTGCCAGACATCCTGGTCTACCCAATTTATTGGCACTTACAACTGTACCAGATCCTGCAACCCGGCTATCGCGGGTTCAAACACCTGGCAAAGCGCAGTGACGAGAGATGCAACTAACGGCGGATATACAATTGATATTTCCAATTTTAACAGCACAACTTCGACTCAGGTAGCAACTGTAGACAGCGCTGGCAATCTGTATATTGCTCCCGCTGCCGGCTCATCGGGTGTTTCTGGCAGTGGTATTTATAGAAGCACCGGAAATGGTGTTATCACTTTAGATTTCACAACTTATGCGGTGGGCGGTGGCTCCGGTGAATACCACTGCACGATTACCATGACCAAAGAGTAAACCCATTTTTTTGTCGAGGTCTTCGGAAACAATGCAAGCCCCTTTTCCATCCTGATTTTTCAATTAATTCCCAAGTTTCTGAATTTACAGAAATATGCCTTGCTATTAAAAATCAATTTTATTCAATAGCAGGAAGAACCAATTTGTTTTACCCAGCCCAATAAGTATACAGTAAAATGCTGTTTCAAACTATGTGGTGTCAGAAGTTCCTGTTATTTTGCAACCCGAAAATCATCCCAAATGAAGATCATATTGTTGATAATCTTATCACTATTTTTTACGACTGCAGTATTTGCCCAGGCACTTAGCAAGAAGAAAGCGGCAAAATACAATACTTCGACCTTAAAAGAATCCATTGATCTGAAACATGGCGGGCATGTCTATCTGTACCAGGAAAATTCCAACGAAATCAAGTTTACGGGGCATTTAGACTTGCTTAATGCAAGCATGAGTCAGGGTGATTTAGCCACAATGGGAACGGGTATAGGCGCCGATTTTTTTCTCCCCAAAACACTGGGTTTTCATTTCGATTATACAAAGGCACTTCTCCTGGACGTTAATCGACTTGAATCGCGCGACACCAATAATTTCACAAACCACAATTTGAACGGGGTTAGCGGATCCAGTTCGTTAGAAGCTGGAGTTTATGTTTATCTGAAAGACGGCCCGACGAGGGCCAGGACCAAAATTATTTTGGAATCCAAGCGTATCTCTTCCCGTTTTACAGTTAATTTCTTTATCGATCCAAAGCTGCCTTGTCGCAGGGTTCTCGCCTTAAGAGCCGGATACCTGCAAAATAATACCGTTGTGACAACTGATATGGCAGGCGGTACGGCTGTTAGGGCCAATGATGGGACTATGCTGGGAAAGGGATATTACCTGAATGCTTATACCGGAGGCGCTTATATTGGTTTAGGCCAAATAACGTTTATCAGTTCTTTGACTAAAAATTCGTTCAAAAAAGGCTCTCTGTATCTAAGCCGCGAAGTCAATGAAATGTACTTTGATATTTTGTTTGCAGGTACAACTTTCAGCTCTGTGCAAGATACCTCCGGTACACACAGCATAACAGCAAATGCACCGGGCAGTTTCAAAACACTACCAATTGGTGCCCGAATCGGATTCAAAAGCACCCAGCAACACCGGTGGTCTTCTTGTTCTAAATTTGAGGTCGGCTACCGGCCTGGTCTGCAGGGATACGGTTTGTATTTAGCCTTTGGCATGGCTATCGCCCTCATCAAATAAATGCCAGCTCAATATATTATGGTCAAACTGAAGAAATCGAAGTTTTATATCTCTGTTTTTATTCTTGCTCATTGTTTGGCTGGTTGCAACCCGACAATAAAGTTGGGCAAGCAGCCCCAGGCGGTGGCGCCATATGTGAAATTGAAAGATGGCAAGATTATACATGCAAAAGAAGTAGGCGAGCTTGAGGATTTTGGGGGAAATCGTATCGTGGCCGACGATGAAACCTATGCCCGAACCAAAGTTGCTGAATATAGCAACGGTGAACAATTGTTTGTAAACCTGCGTAAAGGTGCGTTTGGCCCTAAAATTGCCGAGGGTAAAATTAATGTGTATTCTGCTTCAAATTCAGCCAAATATGGCTATCCTATGCCTGATCTGGCTCATTTATACATTCAGAAAAGTGGATCGTCGCGGCTGTACTATCTTAGTTACCACGCTCTGAAGCCCATGATCAGTGATGATTTCTCGGCTGCGGGCCGCGAGCTCAAAGCATTCAGAAGCACACGACTCGTATGTCGTCTGGTTTTATGGGGTGGATTCGCCTGCTTTATTGCCGGAGCGATAAAAATCGGAAATAGCGTGGAGTCCAACGGTAGCGATGCCAGCACCAATCAGGGACTGTCTACAATGGTTGTAGGTATGGGTTGTATGGCCGTGGCACCGTTTCCATTGTACCTCAACAAATTCAGATTAAGGCGGGCGATCGCCAAACAAAATGGGGTTTACGCAAGTAGGGACGAAGAATAAAAATACAGCACCGCTTTATTTTGATGTAGGCAATAAAAAATTCAAGGCTTCACCCACTCTTACCCGCACTCATAAATTTAGGCACGTACTTTCTGAGCCTGCTTTTCAGTCCTGCTACGGAAATAAGCATAGCCGCCAAAAAGCACTGCCGAGCAAACCAGATTGCCCTCGAACGAAGATTTGAAGAAAGGTATGCCGTCTGCATAGGTTTTTACCAAGCCGTTTAGCGTATAGCCATTCCAGCCTTCGGCAAAGAAGCCGAAATTGGAAACAAAGAAAAACAATACAGCAGCGCCTATGGCGCCCAGCACAACCTGCGCGGGTTTTATTTGAATCATCATTCCGATAACAGCTGCAGTAGCCAGCCCGGCATAATTGAATATCATACTGTATGCATTATAGAAACCGGGAATATTGGTGAATAAGCTGAAGTAAGTATCTGCAACCAATTGCGCCAGAACCGGAATAAGCAGTGCAAGAATACGATTGTTCTTAAGAATTGCGCCGCCAAACAGACCGAATGCAAGAATAGGAGCATAGTTGGGCAAATGCAATTGCGCATTCAGGATACGGGTTAGTGCAGCAACGAGTATCATCATCACAGCCAGTATCAGATTTGCATTTAGTTTTCTCATAACACTCAATTTGTTTCTGCAAAAATAGGACTATAAACCGCAAATTTCAAATTCCTTTCATTTGGTTGCAAGTTTATATTTGTTACACAATCTTAATGCTGTGCTGTTCCAGTCTGGCAGAAATATCATTCAGCAGTGTGCTGCGCAGCATTTCTATTTTATGCACATCATCTATCCACACGAGCACGCGTAGATTCATGGTTTTCTCATTTACTGCGGCCAATAGGATTTCCGGGGCCGTGGATTTCACAACACTCTTGTTTCGCTCCAGTTCATCTGTTATTATTTTAGAAATATCTTCAAGTGTATGACAGGTCATCACATTTATCGCTAGCTCAATACGTACATTATCATTGTGCAGCGTCCAGTTGACAACCCGCCCCGAAAGCAAGTCTGCGTTGGGCATAATGATTTCTGCGCCTTCTTCCATCATGATTTTACTGGAACGTATGCCTATATCCAGCACTCTGCCGCGTTTATCGCCAAGCTCAATATAGTCGCCTATGCGGAACGGCTGTTCGAATATGAGAATTACTCCGGAAACCAGATTGTTGACGATTGTCTGCAAGCCCAAACCGATGCCTACACCGAGAGCGCCGAGTACAATAGTTATCTTGTCCATTGGCAGGCCTGATGCCGCAACAGCCATCAGGAAGCCTGCAACGATGAGCAATAGGCGGGTGATAGCCAACCTGGAAGCATTCTTTTTTATTTCGGGATCCCAGGCCGAATTTCCCCGGCCATAAAGCGAACCCACGCCCTGCTGGAACAAATTGGATATATATATGATGGTGACAAAAACAAGAATATTGCCCAACTGAAATTCTGTGGTGCCAATTTTGCGTGTTTTAGTCAGGAATTCGGCCAGCCAGTCGTACATAACATTATAAAGGTTAAGACTCACGGTAAAAACAATGCACCAAACCATAAATGTGACCAGGAGCAACATATTGGTGATGAGTTTTTCCATACTCATGAAGTTGAGTTTTGCAGCCAGCCCTCCTTTAGTCTTATTGACAATTGTTTGCAGACGCACCGCTTCCAGAATAACTTGAATGAATATGGTAAGACCGACGATTTGGGTAAGGCTGTAAATAGAAGTTACGCTTACAATCTTGGCGATGCTCAGCCTGCCGTAAAGATTGGCAAAAGCAGCTATGATGTTCATGAGGATAAAAATAATGCTCACGGCGCGTATCAAATTCCGGTGCGCTACCGGCACTTTGCCCAGCTTGCGCAGCCATAATAGTCCAAATATCAAAGCCAGAATATTGAGCGAAAGCAACCAAAGCCGGGAGCCCAAAGTGGGTACAAGGACAATTCCTGTGATAGAGAAGGCAAGAAAAAATGCAACGATAATAAACCAATAGTACAACAAAGACCGGCTCCAGTTGCTGACCATGAGTATCGAAAGCGAAACTACCAGCAACAATTGTGTGATTTGTACATAGGCAGTTGGCGGGTGATTATCGAAAAAGGGCGCAAGGCTGAACATCACAACCATAGCCGGTAAAACGGGTACAGGGGTTATAAACCTGAAAACGGTGAGTGACTCGCCCTTTGGCAACTCCGCTTTCTTCAGAACAATAAAGTTTCGCAGGATCCAGGTAAAAAATAAGGCAGTTATTAGTAGAATCCACAATTGATCGGCCAGCTTTTTTTTGAAATAATAACCAAGTATTTTTTGTTGCCCTTTGTAAGAACGGCTGGATAAGCCAACGGTTTCTGCTTTTTCTAATCCGCTGAGCGTTGATGCTTTCCATAGAAATTCGAATTCCTGGCCAAAGGCGTTTAGGCCTATCTTATGCAGCAGGTCTTTGGTTTTGTTTTGCAGGTCGAGCGTTTCAAAATATTGGTTGGATACATTCACCTGGCAAATTTTCAATCGTGCCTGGTTTATACCGACCAATTTTTTAGCTTCTTTCCACTTATTTTTAATATCCTGTATTTCCATGGAGTATTCATGAACAAATACCGAATCTTCCATTATTTCTTTTAACAAGGTGTCGTTGCGGATGGCGGTAAGTTCGGAGCTCATAGCAAGCAAGTTTTTATTGTAGGAGAACAGCAATTCACGCCAGTCTGTTAGTTGTGCGTTTACTGTTTTGAGCAAGACATCAAACATTTGCAGGTTTTTTACATCCAGCACATTTTTGTACAGGTCCAGATTCTGTTCTATCAGGCTGATGTTTGAGTCCAGTTCAGCATCATTATCTTCAATTTCGCGGGTATCGAAGCCTATTTCGTTGGTATTGATGATCTCTGTGAGCGTATTGTGGGCATGTTCTACTTTGTTGAGCAGGCTATCAATTCCCAAATCGTTCAGGGCGCTGTCGCTCATCACAATTTCCTTATTTACAGCGGCAACTCTGCGAAAATGAACCGTGTCTTTGAAATGACGCGCAAATGCATGGACTCCGGAAAAAAGTTGTAATAAGATCAAAATGATAAAACATGCAATGCTTCCAACTTTACTTTTCTTAATCATTCCTGTTGATTTGATCTGCAAAATAATATAGTTTTTTGAATGTCTAAAATAAGTCTGTGCATTAAGTTCATTACTTAATAATTTCGCGACTCAATGTTTCTTTCTGTGAGAATTTTCAGGGTGCTGTCTGGCGCCATATTGTTGTGCATTGCATTGTTGGCACAGGCGCAATCGCCAAAACGCGAATTCAGGGCAGCGTGGATTGCCACTGTTGCCAATATAGACTGGCCTTCGGCGCAGGGGCTGTCATCGCCTGAGCAGCAGCAACAATTCATCCGCCATCTGGACAAATTGAAGAAACTGGGCTGCAATGCCGTAATTGTGCAAATCAGGCCTTGTTGCGATGCTTATTATCCTTCTAAAATTGAACCATGGAGTCGCTATCTTACCGGTGAGCAGGGCACGGCCCCCGAACCTTACTACGATCCCCTGCAATTTATGATTGAGGAAACCCACAAACGCAATATGGAGTTCCATGCCTGGTTCAATCCTTTCAGGGCACTTATGGACTGTAGAAAAAATCCTAACCCGCCTAAACATGTTACCCGTATACATAACCCCTGGGTGGTGAACTATGGCGGAAAGTCTTATCTGGACCCGGGAATACCAGAAGCAAGGCAGTATGTGATCAATGTCATAATAGACGTTGTGGAGCGCTACGACATAGACGCCGTGCATCTTGATGACTATTTCTACCCCTATAGGGTAGCCAAACAAACTTTTGGCGACAGCAAGACCTATGCCAAATATGGTAAGGGGATGGACAAAGAGAATTGGCGCCGGCAGAATGTCAATACTTTTATTTCTCTGCTTCACGATTCTGTGAAGAGCATAAAGCCATACGTAAAGATCGGAGTAAGCCCCTTTGGCGTATGGCGCAACAGCAACCGCGACCCGGCTGAAGGTTCGGATACCCATGCGGGGCAGACCAGCTATGATGACCTGTATGCCGATGTGTTGCTGTGGCTGAAAAAGGGCTGGATAGACTATCTCCTGCCGCAATTGTATTGGGAGCATGCCAATCATGCGGCTTCTTTTACAACGCTGCTTGATTGGTGGAATAAGCATACGTTTGGGCGGCAGGTTTATTATGGCATAGGCTTATACCATTTGTCTGAAAAAGGGAGCGCCTACAACGTGAAAGAACTTCTATGGCAGCTGCGCGATATAAGAAACGGAATTCTGAATTCGGGATACTCTTTCTACAGTGCAGCGAGTTTTGATAAAATAGGACCCGCTTTTGGGGATAGTCTTATTAAAGACTGCCATAAGCATATCGCAATACCTCCGGCAATGAAGTGGATAGACAGCATTCCTCCCGACGCCCCGGTTGTAAAAGAAACAACAGCAGGTAAAAACGTGGTACTCAAATGGACGATAAAGAATCCCGGAAAAGAGCCGATAAAATACCTGGTGTACCGTTTTGCAGATAAAGAACCTATTGATCTGGAACGTGCAAACAAAATAATGTCGCTGCAACAGGAATCCGAATTTACCGATCCGGAGGCCAAAGGAAAGCGCTACACCTATGTAGTCACAGCGCTGGACAGGTTGTGGAATGAAAGCAAAGCGAGCAACAAAGTGTCGGAGTAAGGCTTTGGATATATCTGATTGCAGGAGTTCATTAAGGTGCCATATTTTTTCGGATGGGTTGCGGAACTGCTTTTCTGCCAATTATTATGCAGGATAATGATCGCAATCATCCTGTTTCGAATGATTAACAGGCGATTGTCATATTTATTCTGATATTTATTCTTACGAAGTTTATTATTATGATATCAATCATCGAAATTTATAAGTATAGTCATTACATGTGTTTTAGGGTGGGTATACTTTTGCCTCATCAAAAGTTTATTTTCATCTTTTAAACAACACAAAAATTTAAAGTTATGACAAAGTCAATCATCGTTACCGCTACATTAGCGATCGCAATCTCAACAACATGTTTCGCAATCAACCCGGCTGATAAAAAGCCATGGAATGCGCCTGCAGGCGATGCATCAAAAGCAAATCCGGTAAAAAGTTCAGCAGAATCAATTGCAGCTGGTAAAGACCTTTTCCAGAAAAAATGTGCGTCTTGCCATGGTAAAACAGGTTTGGGTGATGGTTCAAAAGCATCTGAACTGAAAACAGAACCAGGCAACTTCTCTAAAGCTGATTTCCAATCTCAGTCTGACGGTTCTCTTTTCTACAAAATAGAAGAAGGCAGAGAAGACATGCCCAGCTTCAAAAAGAAAATTGAAGACAAAAATGATATTTGGAATACTATTAATTTTATCAGGACGCTCAAGAAATAATCCATTGCTCCTGTAAAATTGAAGTAAACAATATTTATCAAACTAACCATGGTAATGCTAATTACCAAATTAAAGTAAAAAAAGTATGTCACAAATATCAGTTTTATTCATCATCGTTGCCTTTCTAGCCGTTGTGATTGCCTTGAGCATCGTTACAGTTCGTCAGGGCAATGTGGCTGTTGTAACAATATTTGGTAAATTCCGCCGGGTAATGTATCCGGGCTTAAATTTCCGTATTCCGGTCATTGAATATGTTTTCAAAAAACTATCATATCAGAATAGGTCTATGGAGTTAAAGTTCCAAGCTATTTCCCAGGATCAGGCCAATGTGTACTTCACGGCTATGCTTTTATATGCAATGCTCGATACTGAAGAAAAATCAATTAAGAATGTCGCTTTTAAATTTGTAGACGAACGTAATTTTTTGCAAGCCTTGATCCGCTCGGTTGAAGGGGCTGTAAGAGCATTTGTAGCAACTAAAAGACAAGCGGAGATTTTACTCCTCCGTCAGGAAATAGTTGCGCATGTGAACGAGCAGCTCGATAAAATACTGGAAGAATGGGGTTACCGCTTGCTCGATCTCCAAATTAATGACATTAATTTTGATGAAGATATTTTAAAGTCCATGTCCCGTGTAGTAGTAGCCAACAACTTGAAAGCTGCTGCTGAAAACGAAGGTCAGGCTTTATTGATCACAAAGACCAAAGCTGCTGAAGCCGAAGGAAATGCCATCAGGATTGCTGCAAATGCTGAGCGTACAGCTGCTCAGATGCGCGGTCAGGGTGTTGCACTCTTCAGGGAAGAAGTGGCCAAAGGTATGGCTAATGCAGCCAGAGATCTCGAACAAGCTAATCTCAATGCGTCTTTCATATTGTTCTCCATGTGGACGGATGCCATCAAGCACTTTGCTGAAGTTGGTAAAGGAAACACTATCTTCCTCGATGGTTCTTCCAACAACTATCAACGCACAATGCAACAGCTCATGGCAACCCTTCAGGGTTTCGACAGCAAAGACGGTCCTCAGGATAGCGGTTTGTCCACTCAGGTCATACCATCTGCTCACGACTAAGACAAAGTTTCAGACGACTATTAGTTATTTTCATCGGAGATAGCCCGGGTTGGAACATTTTTTTTACTCCTCCAATGATAGTTAGCCTCTTGATTTACCGGTAGGTTCAAAAGCCTGCCCACAATGAAGGGGCTGATTATCAGAATGTTCAAGTCTTTCGGCTGCATGAATACTTACTAATTGTAATAGCAACTATTCATTCATTAATTAATTCTAGCTAAATTAAATATTTAAGGTTATGAAAACCGGTAATGATTTACCACGTAGAAGATTTTTGTCCATAATCGGAATATTATCTGCCGTCACTGCCTCTGGCTGGGCTTTGGTTCCAAAGAAACCCAGGGTAAAAACGGTAAAAATGCTCACGCAGGATGGTAAACTGGTTGAAGTGGATGAGCGCCTGATTGAAAAAAAGCGTCGCATATCGGACAAGGAATTAGAAAACTGGATCAACAATAGGGATTGATAATCATAAGTATCAAAAAATTTCAGTGATGAGCGAAAATAGTACATCTCGAAAAGACTTTCTGGCTGGTCTGCTTACAGCGGGACTGGCATTGGCAGGATGCACAACGAAATCCAATCCGTTTGAAGGTTTGTCTGGTGAAGGCGGTCCTACCGGTAAAAAAGTGAAGCTCTTGTCTGTGGATGGCGAAATAGTGGAAATGGATAGCTCCTGCCTGAAGCCGTTGCCGGAAATTCCACCTGTTGATAACGACCAGGAAAGAGTGGGTATCCCGGGTAAGAAGTTTATCATGGTGATAGACCTAGCCAGATGTGGTGCAGTAAAAAATTGTCAGAAAGTGTGTAATAGCACTCACCAGTTACATGGCGGGCAAAACTGGATACACGTATATCCTATGAAAGAAGCAGACAATGCTTCTCCTTTCTGGCAGCCAACCAACTGCATGCACTGCGATGCCCCGCCTTGTGTAAAGGTATGCCCCGTAGACGCAACTTTCAAAAGAGAAGACGGCATTGTTCTGATAGATAATACCAGGTGTATAGGTTGCAGGTTCTGTATGGCAGCCTGCCCGTATTCTGCCCGTATTTTCAACTGGAACAAGCCTGAAATTTCTGAAGCCGAAGCCTGCAAGCCGTATTCCTGCGAGTCCAGCACTCCCCAAAAGGTAGGTACGGTGGGCAAATGCGATTTCTGCCCCGACATGAGCAGGAAAAGCAAGCTGCCACACTGCGTAACAGCCTGCCCCAACGGCGTGTATTTCTTTGGAGACTTGAACGAAGATTCGGTAACCAACGGAGCGGAAACTTTCAGGTTCAGCGAATTGATAAAGGACAAAGCCGGCTACAGGCTCATGGAAGAGTTAGGCACCCATCCCAGGGTTTATTATCTGCCACCTGTTACCAGAAACTTCCCATTCGAGAAAGGGCTGCCTGCGGGAGAAAAGGTAGAATTGGGCTAATAGTATAAAATTAATAGTAAAATAAACTATTTATGAAAAAAACTTTTTCAGAAAGCGACGCTAAAATAACACGGGATCTTCTCCCGCGCCCGCTCGATAAATTGGGTGTATTGTGGGTCGTTGTTCTGGTTTGCGTATGTGGTTTGGGCCTGTTTGCTTATATTCAACAAATAATGAACGGACTATGTGTTACCTCCATGAGGGATTATGCCTCCTGGGGTATCTACATTTCCAATTTCGTTTTCTTTGTGGCTATCAGCCTTGTAGGTTCTCTTATTACCGCTGTACTCAGGCTGGCCGGCGCACACTGGTGCACTCCGATTACAAGAATCGCAGAAATCATAGCGGTGTCTGCTATTACATTTGCTGCACTTATTATTATTGTAGATATGGGCAGACCGGAGCGCTTTTATAATCTGTTTTTGCATGGTCGTCTACAGTCACCGATTATTTGGGACGTACTCGTTATCAGCACTTACTTTATTATCAGCTGCTTCCTGCTGTACCTGCCGTTGTTGCCCGATATCAAGATACTGATCGATGAGACAAAACATGATCCGGATAAGAAAATGCTGCACAAGCTTTACTGCTTTATGGGTTCTTTCTGGCAGGGCACAGATTCGCAGGTTAAAAAATGCGAAAGAGGTATCAATATGCTTTGTGTAACCATCGTTCCAGTTGCATTTTCCATCCACACCGTTACTTCATGGTTGTTTGCAACCACCTATCGGGCAGGTTGGGATAGTTCAAACTTCGGCGCTTATTTCATATCCGGTGCGTTTCTGGTAGGCTCTGGCGCTGTTTTGGTAGCAACTTATGTATTCCGCCAGATCTATCATCTGGAAGATTATATATCCGACATCCACTTCGACAAGATGGGGCGACTAGTGGTAATGCTGGCAGGTTTGTACGCTTATTTTAATGTGAATGAATTTCTGGTGCCCGCATTCAAAATGAAAAAGCCTGAGGCCGAGTTTCTTAATTCGTTATTCACGGGTAGTTTTTCAAGCGTATTTTGGTTTGCTATTACCATAGGCATGATTATTCCGATCATTATTCTCGTGTTCCCCAAAGGTAGAAAGCCCGTGCCATCGTTTATTGCAGGTTGCATGGTCGTGGTCGGTGCTTGGTTAAAACGGTACCTTATCGTAACGCCAACGTTGCTCCATCCTTTTTTGCCAATGTATGACTGTCCTCCGGAATTCAAACATTATGTACCAAGCTGGCAGGAATGGTCCATTGCATTCGGTTCGCTGGCAGGCGCTTTACTTATTATAACAATTTTTGCCAGAATATTTCCAATCGTTCCAATTCATGAAACAATACATGAAGCTCATGAGAAACATAATGAACATAAATAAATACCTGGTAAGCATAACGCTCATATTATGCATGAGCATGCAGTCGTATGCACAGGAATCAACCAAGAATCCGTTGATCGTAAAGATGAAATATCTGCTCATCAACAATAAGATTCCGTACATTCTGGTTAAGACAAAAACCAAGATCGAAAAAAGGGTTACAAATGCACCCGGTGTAAAATTGAAAATTTATCTGGACAAGGACGTTCAGGACTCAATGATTGCCAACGTTACAACCGACAAGTTTGGCGAGAGCGTAATCACTGTACCCTATACCTTCAAGGATGCCTGGAGCCGTTCTGATGAGCACAAGTTCATTGCAACCACCGAAGACACCAAAGATTATAATGCTACAAACACAGAGCTTGATATCCAGAAAGCCCACATCTACATTGATACCGCAGATGATAAAAATATCAAAGTTGTTGTTAAGAAGCTGAAGGGAACTGAAGAAGTGCCTGTGAAGGATGTGGAAGTAAAAATTGGCGTGAAGCGTAGCGGCGGTGATATGCCTGTGAATGACGAAAATAGCTTCAACACCGATTCTTCGGGCACGATTACCACGACATTCAAGAGAGAAAATCTGGTGGGTGATACGCTTGGAAATCTTGTACTGGTAGCCAGAACTGAAGATAATGAGACTTTTGGCAATCTGCGGATTGAGAAGACTGCCCATTGGGGCGTGAAAATGGTGGACGACAACTCCAACTACTTGAAGAGAAGTCTGTACGCCCGAAGGCTGAATAGTCCGTTGTGGCTCATGATAGTTGCGTATGGCATCTTGGCAATTGTTTGGGGTGTGCTTCTGTATCTGGTTTTTCTAATCTACCATATGTATCAGGAAGGGATGGAAAAACATAAAGGCACACATCCGCTTTTAATGGATGATTTCAAATCTTCCGGCGTTTTCAACAAACAAACAGATATTGAGCATATGCTTAAGAATAAATAGCTGTATTTGCTTTTGTTTTAGTTCTTTTTTAGATTTTTTGGTCAGTGGGCAATTCGCTCAGATGGCTGCTCAACTAACCCGGTTGTTTCTGCATGACAGAATTCCGTGGCGATAATTTTTCTGTTTATCTGTTTTCCTGAAAAACTCCCTTTAATAAGGGAGTTTTTTGATTTTAGTCCTTTCCCATTCACTGTCATCATTTTGCACCCCAAGAGCGGGCATGATGCAGCCGCAAAGAGGTAAAATGAGCGATATCGATACAAAAAAGATTGAAAAAATTATTGGTTAATAGTGTCGCGATTTTTTAGCAGGTCTCTGGCGAATTTGATAGACTTGTTCCAGTAAAAAGGTATCATCAACTTTTCCTTCAGCGGGGCTGTGACAAATCGTTTTGTCATGTATATCAACTTATAAGACCGTACCTGGTTGACAGTATAATTTTTGAGGTGCAAATAAAGCATCGTAGGCGATGGCTTTGCCGGTATTCCTTTTTCCCAGGGCTTGGGCACTTTAGATCTGAACCCCCCCATAGGCGCTTTGAGATGCAAAATCCGGTCGTAGGACGAGTAGAACATCACAGCACCTTCCCTCCGCAGAGACAAACCGAAATCGGTATCTTCACCCCATCCCATCTCAAGCCCAAGGTCAAATCTGTTGCCTTTTATAAATTCACGTTTTACTACAGAGCTCATCGTGCCAAACTGCTCCCATCCTTTTACAACCCTGTTTTCTGTTTTTTGGCCTGAAAGGTAAGTCGCTATGGTGAGCACATCTGCGCCATAATGATGCAGTTGGACTATACCATTTTTAATTACTCCTTTTTCAAAAACGATATCATCATCAGCAAAAAAGACGTAGTCGCTTTTTAGTTCGGCTATCGCCAGGTTTCGTGCATTGCAGGCACCCAACCGGGTGATTACCTGATGAATAATCCTGAACGGATAAGAAGCTGTCTTGAGATAATCGTAATCGTCCAGCACTCCCGGATGCACTTGCTGAATGATAATTACATTCTGAGGCAGTAAATCCTGAGCGGCAAGGTGATCCAGCACGTCATGCATCACTTTGCCCCTGCCAATAGTTGGGATAACAACATCGTATGTACAGGCTGCGATGTCCGGATAATCGGAAAACTGATCGGTAAACTTATTTTTTATAGTGGCTCTGATGAAATTTTTCTTAGCAAAAAGCAGTTTGAATGCAGCCGTATCCAATGAGCAGGCGGCTGCTATTGCAGCAACATAAATCCATTTTGCAGCAATGAGAGTACCGGGTATCCCGGCTTCGGAGCAAGGAAATTTTTTGCTGCCGGTGTCCAGTTTTTGAAGAACGATATAGCCCGAATTAAAAGCGTGGTAAGCAATGAGTTGCAATAATTGCGGCAAACTCTCTATACGTTGAGTATCTAATACAGTATTGGCCAGAAGTTCGGGGGAAAGGTAGCCGCTGTCGGCAGAGATACGCCAGGTATGGATGAAATATTGCTCAGATTGGATATTGTAGGCCGGGTTGTACGGGAAACAATATCCCAGAAATTCTTTATTGAGGACAGGTATGCCGCAGGTAATGAAGCCGGCCTGTTTGCGGGATTGCACTTCCTTTTTTACAGCGTCAATCTGAGTCGTCCCGGTTGCAAGCCAATATATGCCTTCCGCACCCGCTTTGGCAGCATTGCTTAGCAGGTATTTAAAAAAATCAAGAATTGGTTTCTTCAGCCAGCTATCAAAGTTCCCGGTGGACTCCGTTATTTCATCGATACATAAATCTGCATTATATTGAACTATCATTCAAATATTACATTTAAATTGAGCAAAACAATAAAAAATTGTATTCTGAATACGAAAGTAATAGTAATTCTTACATGGTCAGGATAAATTTTTGAGACCAAAAACGCTTACACACGAATTGTAGTAGGCTGCCTTCACGGTTTCAAAATCCTAACCGATCCTTAAAACAAAAGTAGAAATTGCGGAAAACCCATTAAAAATACCCGGAGCCGAAATTGCGGGTAGGCCGTGCCCAACGCCTGTGCCAGTGGTGCTTGTAGTTGTAAAACTTATGCCTTCTCAGGAAATAATCACCCCCGCAGCTACTAATCGAAGCTACCAATAATATTGCCGCAATAATCCGGAGAATGTTGTTCTTCATAAACTTGGCCACAAGATAGAATACTTATACCTAAATTTCAAACCGGCAATAAAATATATTTTATTTTATCACCCCAAGATCTTTTCCTACTTTTATGAAGGCATTGATTGCCTTATCCAGATGGTGCTGCTCATGACCTGCAGATATCTGTATCCGGATACGCGCAAGACCTTTTGGCACCACCGGATAGAAGAAACCAACCACATAAACACCCTCATCGAGCATTTGGGCGGCAAACTTCTGGGCGATGACTGCATCGTAAAGCATCAGCGGGCAGATGGGGTGCGTGCCGGGCTTGATATCAAAACCGGCTTCCGTCATCTTGCTGCGGAAATACATCGTATTGCTTTCCAGCTTATCCCGCAGGGCTGTTGTTTCGGTTATCATATTCAGTACAGCGATGGAAGCGCCAACTATTGCCGGAGCCAGTGAGTTGGAGAACAAATACGGACGGCTGCGCTGACGCAGCATATCGATAATCTCTTTGCGGCCGCTGGTGAAACCACCTGATGCGCCGCCAAGCGCCTTGCCCAATGTGCCGGTAATAATATCTATCCTGCCCATCACATTGCACATTTCATGCACGCCCCTGCCGGTTTTGCCCATGAAACCCGACGAATGGCTTTCGTCTATCATGATGATGGCATCATATCTGTCGGCGAGATCGCATATTTTGTCGAGCTGCGCTATGGTACCATCCATAGAGAAAACAGAGTCGGTAACGATCATCCTGGTACGCGCGCCGGCAAATGCCCGCAACTGAGCCTCAAGATCGGCCATATCATTGTTTTTGTAGCGGCCGCGCTGGGCTTTGCACAGGCGCACACCGTCTATGATGGAAGCATGGTTCAGTTCGTCGGAGATAATGGCATCCTGTTCGCCCAAAAGGGGTTCAAACACGCCGCCATTGGCATCGAAACAGGCTACATACAAAATAGTATCGTCCGTACCCAGGAATTTGGCAATTTTGGCTTCCAGTTCTTTGTGTATGTCCTGCGTACCACAAATGAAACGCACAGAACTCATGCCATAGCCGCGATGGTCTATGGTTTTGTGGGCAGCCTCGATAACAGCCGGATGCGAAGAAAGCCCCAGATAGTTGTTGGCACAGAAGTTTAGCACGGTCTTGCCATTTACGAGGATTTCGGCGCCCTGCACGGAGTCGATGATGCGCTCGTTTTTGTATAAACCTGATGCTTCGATTTCCTGAAGTTCTGTTTGCAACCGTGTGTAGAATGATGTACTGGACATAGCACTGAATTTGGGGTTAAAAGTAAAAAATTATCGGGCATTATTTGCATTTTGGAAGGTGATTTAGTGGGCTGACACAATATGTGATGCGTAATCCTGCAAGAACCTGATTAAATAATATGGTGGGATGCTCTTGAGTTGGGAGAAATTATTGATCATGCTAAAAGAGAGTTAGAGGTGTCAGGCGACAAATAATTTATTGAAAATGCGACGATTTTTAAACCTTGACAAAAGCTGTAATACTATTTGTGGTATGCTGTTTAATAAGCTATTTCTTAATAAATTTACTGATTTCTGTACCATTAACAGTTACAAAGTACATGCCATTTGAAAATTGTGACACATCAACCTCGGCTTCGTCTTTTTGATAGTATTTTGTGAATACAATTTGACCTAAAAGGTTGGTGATGGTGATTTGGTTGATGGGATATTGGGAAGAGATCTTAAAGGTTGTGGTAGCGGGGTTTGGCGCAAGTTTTGGTTGAATAGTACCTGCATTTTCGTCAATGACGTGAGTTGAGTTGACGCTATCAGGTGTATATTCCCAAATCTCAGCATCTGGATTCATGTCTGATCCAAAACATATATAGCCCTTATAATTTACAGAAAACGAAGCGTCCTGATCTTTACCATCAATGCAAGGTATTGTATCCATGCTCGTCCACATGTCTGTATAAGCATTATACTGCCACAAATCTTTGAAAACTCCCCCTGTACCGGTATCACCTATTCCAAAATATCCAATGTTGCCTATGCTAAATGAAGTGGCATCTGTTCTCGCTTTACCCGGAAAATTGGCTTTCTGAGTCCAGTTATTTGATACAGGATCATATTCATAAACACATGGACTAATAGTAGGTACTAAGCTATTTGTATCTAAAATACCAGTAACATACCCTTTTCCATTGGCAACAAACCCACTTGCTCCATAAAACACACAAGGTATACTGGTGAGACTATCCCATAAATTTGTAGATGGATCATAGCTAAAAAAACCTCCATCAAATAAAATTGTTGAACCGGTACCTGTAAGAATATAACACTCGCCACCGCCAAAATAGGCTTTATTGCCTATTACAAAAGAAACCGGAAATAGCCTGTACAAACCCGGCAGGTCTGATTTTCTTGCCCACGTATCTGCAATAGGGTCATATCGCCAAAATTGGTTTCCTGAATCGCTATATACATAACCATAACTACCGATTCCAACACCAATAGGCAATGATGACGTAAATGGTGTATTTGATTTTTGAACCCAAGTGTCGATATCAGGCGAGTATTCCCATATCTGATTTGAATGGCATAAAACATACGCTTTATTTCCAATTGTAAATCCATTTGCATTTTCTTGTGGACCTCCCGGAAAATCAGCTTTTCTGGTCCACAAATCTGCATTACATACTAATACTGAAAAGACTGATACAAGTAAAAAGAAAAATTTTTTCACAGACGTAATTTTTCAGCAAAGTTAAATGAAATTATAAGCGATAAGTTTTGATAGAGATGATACTGCAAGAAATTTTATTTAGCAAGATCACATCTATGTCACTTAAAAAGCAATCTAATTTAACGATAACATGCTCTGAATGATAGTTTCTAAAATTCACGGCTACCAGTTCCCTCGATAGCCTTAAAACACGTTCCATTTTGCATAGAATATTTCTCAAAATCACAATAAAATATGATTATAGCGCTCTTTTCAGGAATGATACTTATATTTGCAGCCAAATCACACTAAAATGTGGGTTAAGGATATTGGCATCGCTTTTAAAAGCAGGAGAAAGGCATTAAAAATTACACAACCCTATCTGGCGGAACTAGCTGGGATAAGCGTCAATACATTGTATAAAATAGAGCGGGGAGAAGCCAACCCAACGCTCGATGTGGTTGAAAAAATAGCCGATGTACTT
>Ga0007870_1000166_pt1 | contig 26542 bp, 28 predicted proteins | sample CryBogCBH04Jul08_FD_71207 | JGI IMG/M metagenome (GOLD analysis project Ga0007870, IMG submission 71207) | Freshwater microbial communities from Crystal Bog, Wisconsin, USA - CBH04Jul08 | ecosystem: Environmental > Aquatic > Freshwater > Lake | place: Crystal Bog, Wisconsin, USA | collected...
TCAGGATTTTTTGGAAAAATATTTTTGATTTCTAAAATTTTTTATTTTCCGCCAAATAAAAAGTTTCTAAAAAGCGTTCCTGTTTTTCGCAAATTCGCAGACAAGAAAAATTCTTATAAATTCTTGTTTTTCGCAATATATTCTTGTTTTCCGCACTCAAAATTTATTCATCTATGAATTCCTCACCTAAATAGGTGCGAATATAATTGTTTGCGAAAAAGCGAAAAACTTACCTTATTTTCAAGAGTTCCCAAGAATTTTATTTATTAAATTTCTATTTTATATTTTTCCTTTTGGAAATACCTCATAGACCTTTTGGAATTCTATCCCACTTATTCGCATTTTCGCAAAATTCGCCGACCAAGAAAATATCTTATAAAGGTTTTTGTAAAAAAAAGAAAAAGAAAATCTATAGAATATTATGGATGAAATTGAAAAACATCAACTTTGGAAAGATAAAGTATTAAGGGTGAAAACGATTTGTTTAGACGAAATGGAAAAGCATCCTATTACTAATGTTTCGATTATGAGTGGTAAAGAAAAGAAAATACTTTTATCAAAAGTAGAAACTTATATGGAACATCTTACAGATGAAGAGATTTTGAAAAGGTTTAATGAAATTGTATGTGAAAAGGTGTTGAATGAGACAAGTGATTATACAAATTATCCAGTAATGCGACAACAAGAGGAAACCATTTAAATTAACAAATCCGTCTCAAGAGACGGATTTTTAATCATAGAACGCCAAACTGAGTTTGGCGTTTTAGATAATTTTATTTTCTTGACTAAAATTATTAAAGATGAGTTCAGGACTACCAAATAGAAATCCTACAGATGCCGATAAATTTAGACAACAATATCTCTCTACTCTTGCTCTACAAGCAAATATAAATGCTATGAATTTAGAAGCAAACAAGGTATTTTTGAAGACAGGAGTTTCACCTACACAAGTAACAGATGGAAGAACAACTACCGAAAAATATGCCGATATTGAACGATTGAAAATAGATGTTAGGAGTAGATTAGGTGAGATTATGGATGGAACAGATGCCGATGCAGCAGTTGAAATCATTTCCCAGAGACCAGATGATTTAAGGTTTTTAGCAAATAATATTGACCCAATCATTAAAGATATTAAACCAAGATACAAGTTGGGTATTCAAGCAGATATTTTTATTAATTTTTTGGATAGATATATCGACAAATATCAACAAACTTTAGGAGTAGAAATGGGATTACAACAAGCAACAGGAGAACAAATCCTTTTGTCTAACCAACAGATTTTAAATCAAATGATTACTATTCAAGATTTAAATGCTTTAATTCAACAATTAAACGGCATATTTCAACAAGCAAATTTCAATCCAAGAATGATGAGCGATTTAAGAAGAGATATTGGTATGCTAATTAATATTATACCTGACGAACAAACCATAAGAAGTATCAGTCAAGTAGAAAATGCTAATTTGAGATTTAGTATTCAACAAGATTTAAATGAAGCATTACAAAATCTACCTACAAGAGCAGATATAAAAGAAAGACTTGCCGCCATCACTAAAGTTTTGAGAACAAAAGACTTTGCGGCGGTAAATGAAAAATTAGAAGAATTGCACCAAGCATTAGCACAACCACCAGCAGTTTTAGCAGCAATCCAAGCGGCAGAACAAAATATATTACAAGAATTAGGAAGTTCATCATCAGCACCCAAAGCAAATATCGTTAATTATATTAATCCAAGTGAAATCGAAACAGGTCAAGGTGTAAGACATAAAATTACTCAAGCAGATTTGAAAACTTATATTCATTTGTTATTTGGATTAGCAGATGAAAAAGGAGAACCTTTTGGTGTAAGAGAAACATTAGTAGTTTCTACAAGAGAAAAAATGAAAAACTTTTTGATGGAAAATGATGACAAAATAAAATTATTAATTGCATCCATTCCATCGTCAGTATCAGCACCATCATCCGCATCTACCATTTCAACACTTACAGCAGGAGGAGGTTATTCTCCATTTTCAGCATCCAGTATTGGAACAACGGCAGAAGATTATTCAAGGTCAGGTGTAGATGTTCCAGTTAAAGATACAGGTGAAGATACTTTTGGAGGAACAGGTATGAAAAAAAAACGAAAAATAAAAGGAAGAGGATTATCAACTGATAGTTCTTTAGGTGTCGAAAGAATACAATATGTTCCTTTTGGAAGATATGTTTTGAATAAACAACATTTACATAATAATAAAGTTTTGTTGAAAACTCCATACAATAAAAATATTCCAAACTTTCCCTCAAAATTAGTCAGCGAAGATTTATCAAATGTATTACAAAAGATAGTTGGTAAAGGAATGCCGACTTATGATGATTTAAATAAATTGAGTGATGAAGAAAGACATTATCTCCATCAATTAGCACAAGTAGCGCACATTAACGATAGATTAAATATACCAACACCTAACAAAACAGAAGAACAAAAAGATATTAATCGATTTATGATATTAAAGGGAGAATTATCATCAGGAAACGATAATAGCAATTTAATTAAGGAGTTTAAGATATTGGTTATGAAGTTAAAGAATAATGGTCTTTTACCAAAAAAACAAGCAACAGATATTCTTTGCGAACTTGCAACTTTAGGATATTGAGAATGCGAAAAGCGAAAAACAGGAATGCTTTTTGGAAAAGTAGGTAAGGGCAAATAATATTTTTATTTTTAGAAACAAAAATATTTTTAGAAATATCTTGGGAGGGTTTTGGAAATTCTATTCTTGTTTTTCGCAAATTCGCAATCGACCAATAATAAAATATTGAAATAGTATATATGTCAGGCGGATATGCACCCATAGTTACAGGACACATTATGCCTATTCAAACAAGAAGTTCAGGTTTTCAAATCCCTTTCTTTCAGGGTGGTTCTCAAGTTCCATCTGCTTTAATGATGAGACAAGGAACTTATAATGGAAGTTATAGTGGAGCAGGTTTTCATAAAGGTTCTGCTTCTCATACTCATCCTAACGAACTTGATTTTACGACTAAAAAATCATCAAAAGATTTCCATCATCATCATCATAATATTAAACCCATACATCATTTACCCTTTGAAACAGAGGGTTCAGGACTTAAGAAGCACCGAAAGAAAAGTAAAGGAAAAGGGTTTGGTCCATAAATTAACAAATCCGTAGAACGGATAAATAAATTATCCTTTTATATAATATATGAAAATTATAGTATTAAATCAAAGTAACATAGTGCCTGATGGGTTGAATAACAAGATGGTATATAATTTTCCAAATTCAGTTCCTTTTAAGAATAATTATATTGCGGTTTCAAGTATTACTATGTTTTATTCTTGGTTTAATATATCGACCGCATTAAATAATAATACATTTAGTTATACTTGGGGAAATAGTGGATTAACTTATAAAATTACTTTTCCTGATGGATTGTATGACATTCCATCAATCAACGCATACTTTCAATATATTTGCATCCAAAATGGAACTTATTTAATTAATGGAAGTCAATATGCTTATTATGGAGAATTTGTTTTGAACCCCACAAGATACGCAGTTCAATTTAATAGTTATGAAATTCCTACTGCTTTACCAACAGGTTATACAGCACCATCTAATTTTGTTGGATATCCTACTTTACCAAGTAATTTATTTATTACCATTACCAGTTTGTTTAATCTCATTATTGGGTTTTCAACCGCATTTGTTAGTAGTCAAAACTTGAATAATACTTATGTTCCTGTTCCTCCATACCAATCCAAAGATGGTTTAGGAACAATTACTTATCTTTCAACTCAATCACCAGAGGTTCAACCAAACGCTAATATTTTGATTGGTATTTCCAATATAGAAAATAATTACGCACAACCAAATTCGATTATTTATTCAATTAGTCCTGATGTTGCTGTAGGACAACAAATACAAGATAGACCTCCGCAATTTATGTGGAATAAACTTCTTGATGGAACATACAATCAATTAAGAGTTTCTTTTTTTGGAAGTGATAAAGCACCTATTCAAATACAAGACCCAAACATTACTCTTTTGCTTACCATTAGAGAAGGAGATGAGTTAGGAATAAAATAGAAATATCTGCAATAATATATGAACGATATAACAGAACAATATTTAATGAGAGTATATGATGATTTTAAAAAGGAAGAAGATAGATTGTTGAATGACATTAAAACAGGTTGCGAAGCAGATAAACAAAAAGATAATTACAAACAAATAAATATTATTCATCATATTTTAGTCGAAGTTCTCAAATTGAATACTTTGAAAAAGAAAAACTATGATATATAACTTGCGAAAAGCGAAAAACAGGAACGCTTTTTGGAAAAGTAGGTAAGGGATTTTGAAAAAATATTTTAGAAACAAAAAATATTTTTATAAAATATATCCAGAGGGTTTTGGAAATTCTTTTCCTCTTTTTCGCAAATTCGCAACCAAAGGAAAGTCTTCGACAAAGTTCGCAACCATAATAAAATAATAAAATAATCAAATAATATATATATGAGAATTCATCATAGAGCATATATTCCTTCTATGAATGGAGGAGGCATTCACATTCATCATATTAGACATAAAAATTTGCTGTCATTAAGCAAAGGAAAAGGAATAGGAGATGTTTTACTGAATACAGGAGGAACAGGTGGCGGTTCATCTTATTCAAGTTTAGACGATTATGTATCTACAACAGGAGTTAATCCTTTTGCTCCAAGCGATAATATTAGTGGAAAAGGTTTAGGCAAGTTTCATAAACATTTAGAAAGTTTGTCGATTATGCCGAAAAAGACAAAAGCAAAAAATATCAACTTTTCTCTATAAAAATAATAATCTTTGGGTAGATATTATATTTTATTTTCTTTTAATAAAATATAATGAGCGGAGATAAATTAGTATATGACCTTTCAAACGAAATTGAAGGAAGTCCTGCCGTTTTTGTAAAAAAGGATTGGTTGAATATTCTTGATAATCAAAACGCCAATTATTCTTCAAATCAATCAGTAATCGATACTTCCCAGTTGTCTAATTCAAATAAATATATGTCATACAGAGAAGCGTATCTTGCTGTCCCTTTGCTTCTTACTTTAGGGCAATTAACGCCAGGTGCAACTTTTTTACCAGCAACGGCAGGAACTTCTGCTGACTATGCTTTAGGTTTAAAGAATTGGTTTGGAACGATAATTCATAGTTTCACTCTTGATTACAACGGAGTTACGCTGATACAGCAAACTCCCTTTATAAATCTCTGGAACAATTTTAAACTTCTTACCAGTCTTTCGTATGCCGATGTTACTACTATGGGTGCAAGTATCGGTTTTTATCCTGATGACCCTACTTCTTGGGGGTTTTATCCTTCTACTGCTGCTTCGCCAGGTGCAGCACCTTTTAACCCTGTTATTGTTGGTGGTAGTTCAGGTCAAGGAACTTGTAATAATGTGAGTTTTGTCGCCAATCTTCCAGTCTTGTCTCCAACTACAACCTTTAACAATTACAATTCAGGGGGAGGAAATATTGGATTTTTGAAAAGACAACAATATATTAATTATGACCCTGAAGCAACACTTTCAGTTCCCAATCAACTTACAACAACCAGTTATTCAAGTTTGTTTTCTGCTGCTTCTTGTCAAAATATGTGGAAGTCTTATGTTTCAAATAAACAGAATGGAGCAAATGGTGTTAGAGGATATATTCAAATTTCGGTTATGGCGACTATTTATTTGAAACATATTGCTTCATTCTTCCAGTGTGTCCCTCTATTGAAGGGAGTATTCCTCAAAATGACGCTGAATTTGAATAATACATCGACTAACTTTTTGGCGACAACTAATCATACTGTAGCAAACCAAACTTCTTACCTTTCAGTTGTATCAGTTCAAAACGCCGTTGGTGGAACTAATCCTTTGATGGTTTCTGCCGCACAAGGTCTTAATGCTGACGGACAAGCATCAGCAGCATCTTTTAGTGGTGGTATTAATTTGAATGAGGGAACTGCTGTTGATACTGCTAATGGTTATGTTGCTAATATTTCGGTTGGTGCTATTTGTTTGAATAACTTATTAACGGCAACTCCTTCTGTTGGAACAGGTCAGTTAGCAAGAAGTATCTACCTTTACACTCCTGCTTATACTTTCAACCCTGTTTTCGAACAGGCATATCTGTCTTCACCCATTAAATCAATTAAATATACGGATGTGTATCAGTATCAAGTGCTAAATCAAGCACCAAACGGAAATTTTAATAATTTGCTGACGAATGGTATCGCAGATTTGAGGTCAATTGTCATCATACCATTTTACGCCCAAAATGCTACTATAGGTGGATTTCCAGGAGCAACTCCAGCAGGTATTAATCCTGCTACTCAACTTCCAGCAGGTATTCCTGTGTATCAGTCTCCCTTTGATACGGCAGGTGGCGGAACGACTTCTCCTTTGTCTCTTCTTGGAAACTTTAATGTTGTAGTTTCAGGGCAAAATGCTATCTACAACCAGCAAAGGTATTCTTTCGAAGAATGGAACGACCAGCTTTACGGATGCAATGCTGTCAATTCAGGTATGACGGATGGTTTGACAAGTGGTTTAATTTCTCAATTGGGTTTTGAAATGAACTACTGCTACTACTATGTGAATATTGGTAGAATGCTTCCTGTGGAACAATCAGTTCCCAAATCAGTTCAAATTATAGGACAAAACTATAGTGCTAATCCTCTTGACCTTTACTGCTTCTTGGAATATGGCGTTTCTGTTGATATCGATGCATTGACGGGCAGTAGGGTTTAAGCCTATAAAATATCTATATAAAAAAATTGATATAAAAATTATATGTTTAAATCTATTACACTTGACAAATGGAACGAAAAGGAAATTGGGTTTATGATGAAAATAAAGTTATTATTAATAGAAAAATTATTAAATCTCCTGATGATACTTTTGAAGATTTAAAAGGATTTGAAGGAATATATCAAATTAATCAACAAGGAGAATTATGGTCTTGTTGTTATGGTAAAATAATGAAACCTATGATAAATGAAAGTGGATATTATTTTTATAAATTAAGTGGTGGATATGTATCTAAAGGATTACAACATCGTCTTTTAGCAAAACAATATATTCCCAATCCTGATAATCTACCTGAAGTCGACCATATAGATAGAAATAAATTAAATAATTCTTTGGATAATTTGCGTTGGGTAAGTAGAGAAGATAATAGAGCAAATAGAGAAGTAAAGGGTTGTATTACAACTTTTCAAGCAAACGGAAAAACAAATTATAAAGCACATTACGCTATTGAGAAAGGTGTATATAAACAAAAATCATCTGTAGATAGAAGTGTTGTAGAGAAATGGTTGGAAGACATAAAAATTCAATATCCAAGAAAATAGCATTTATTTAAAAATTAATATTTTCCCTTATTATATAAATGGAAGAACACAAGATAGTCCATATTTTAGCAAGTCCCAAACAATTAAGCAAGTTAAGGAATGGAAGAGCGGTAAGAGTGAAACCAGTTGCGGAAGGAATGGGTATTCCTATGATAGTTCATTCTCATCGTTATAGTCCAATCCAAAGAGCATTTCAAGGAAGTAAAGGAATAGAAATAGCATTAACGCCGAATGAATTGCAAAATAATAAAATGATGGAAGGTCAGGGTATTTTTGGTAAAAAGTTTGATAATATGTTGAAAAAAGCAGGTGTAAAGAAACTTGCTTATAAATTAGCGGATAGTGTAAAGACACCAGTTGTCGAAGGAATAAGATATGGTATTCCAACTGCTTTAGGAGGTGCTACAGTAGCAGGTGCGGCAGGAAGTTTAGGTATTGGTGCTGCACCATTATCATTTTTAACTGCTGCATCAGTTCCATTAGCAAATACATTAGCGGATTATGTTGATAATCCAAATAAATTTAAAGGAACATCAAACGCAGGAGGAAGCAGAGGACAAGCAACCCCTACTTTGAGAGGTGCTTTAGAAGAAAATCAAATGTATAAAGATATGAATAATCATTTGGGAACTCAATTTGGAGCATTACAAAGTGCGGCGTTAGGAAATGCGGCAGCATTAAACGAAAGAGCAAATTTAGCAAATCAAGCAATCAACGCAAGAAGAAATGAAATAGCACCACAATTATCAGCATCTCCTTCTATTTTTAATACAACATTATCATCGACAATTCCAACATCATCATCATTCGTTATTCCACCACAACAAAAAATAGGCGAAGCACAAATATTCGGTTTTGGATTACATCATAAACATCATAAAGGTAAAGGATTGGGATTGTATTTGGGAAGAGGTCTTCATCATCATCATAGAGAAAAAGGAAGTGTTGGTAGAATGGGTGGATTTGTTGGTGCAACTCAACATATTCCACCTGCTTTACAATCACAACCATTAGCGGCAAACTTTCAATTTAGACATACTTTACCTCCATCATATCAGGCATTCACAAGATAGAAAATGCGGAAAAGCGAAAAACAGGAAAGACTTTTCAAAAACCCTCCAAAGATATTTTATAAAAATATTTTTGATTGTAAAAATATTTTTTATATTTTCCTTACCTACTTTTATAATTTCCGTTCTTGTTTTTCGCAAATTCGCAACCAATAAAATATTGAAATATATATATGGGAAGAAAACCGAAATACGAAACAGAAGAAGAGAGAAGAGAAGCAAAAAGATTACAAACAAAAAATTCTTATGAAAAAATGAAAGGTGGAGATTTAAAAGGTTCGTTTAATAATTTCCTCAAAGGTGTCGAAAGAACAGCAAATAAAGGAATTAAAAATATAAAAAATAAAATAGTGAATGAAGTGAATGCTCCTATAAGAAATGTAAAAAATGCTATAAATACAACAACACAAGTAGCAAATCAAGTAGGAAATAAAGTAAATCAAACAATACAAAATGTAAAAGATTATGCGAATGTAGTTGTAAATGGAAGAAATGATTATCAACCAAAAGTGAGAGATATTCTTTCCAAATATGGAGATAAACCGATACAAAAAATGTCAATCATAAGAGCACCAGTTCCTTCTCTACTTACAGGAGCATTATCCGCTTTGTCTTTAGGAAAATTTGGTGAAAACTTGTCAAATTCTCCTTATGATACATTATTTCATTTGAGTTTGATAATGACGATAGAAAATAAAAAGATTATTTTGGAAAAGAATGAAGTGATAAATATGGATGTAAATCCAAAAATAACGAAAGACACACAAACAAAAGAAGTTCCAATTCCAATAGGTTTAACATTAGATACATTATTGGATAATGCTAAAAAATCGATGGGAGGAAAATTCTTTTCATATTCAGCAAGAGATAATAATTGTCAGGATTTTATTTTAGCAATATTGAATAGTAATAATATTGGAAATGAAGAAGATAGGAATTTTGTTAAACAAGATACAAAATCTTTATTTGATAATTTACCTACATTAAGGAAAATATCAAACTCAATTACAGATTTAGGTGCAAAAGTTAATCATATAACAGCAGGAGCAGGAATAAATAAGATTGATTTTAAAGATGTAGATTGGGGTTCTCTTACAAAACAATTTCATTCTTTTAAAAGAAAACATCCTTCAATAAAATCATTAGAAGAATTTTCACATTATATAATTAATAATCCAAATCAATTTCAAAGTAAGACCAAAAAGAGAGCAGAATTTTATGTAAATGTTTTGAATAAAAAACATAAAGGTCAAGGATTAGGTTTAGTATATCATCATCATCATCATCATTACTATTATTAGGAAAAAATATTATTATAATATATATGCCAAGATTTGCAAAAGGTTCAAAAGAAGCGAAAGAATGGGGTGAAAAGATGAGAGCGATGAGAGGAAAAGGAATGGGAATGAAACATATTCATAGTGATATGATGATGAGCGGTAAAGGAGTTAGAAAACCTTTGACAGGAAGAAAACCAATCCATAGTGATAGTGATATTCATAGTGATAGTGATACTGATAGTGATAGTGATATGGAAGGAGGTGCAATTATGTATCCTCCTCATTCAATTCAAAGCACCGCTGTTTTTGGAGGTGCTGGATTAGGTTATGGTTTGGGAGATGGAATACATATTCATCATCATCATCATCATTACGATATGGAAGGCGGTCGATTATCAAAAATAGGTCAGGCATTTAATAAAGCATTCAATCCAAAAAAAAATGGAGTTGATAAAGCAGTCCATCAAGTTTCAAATGCTTTAAACCCAAATACAAATGGTCTTACGAATGATTTGAAGAAAACATTTAATCCTGCTTTAGGAAATAAGATAGTAAATGGATTAAAAACGACCGCTCATTATGCTATACCTGCGATTACATCTGCTTTAGGTGGTGCAGCAGGCGATTTAGTTGGCGGACCAATTGGCGGTGTTGCTGGTTCTGCTTTGGGTGCGTATGGTGGAAGTGAAATTAATAAAGCGATTGGAATACAAAATAATACTGGTTTTGGTTTGAAGAGAAGGCGTCGAAGAAAACATTAATTTATTTCAAAGAAAATTCGCTGTATCCAAGAAAATCCATAAGAACTTGTATGTCATTTTTTTGAAATCTATTTTCTCTCCAATTGTCGAAATATTCATCTGCGTAAGAAATATATTCTTCTTTCAAAAATCTTTTTTTATTAAAAAGTTGTTGTGTTGTTTTATTTTTAGTTTTAATAAATGTAGAAAATTCATCTAAATAAATTGTATCACAAAATTCCATAAACCAGTTTTCAATATCATTATCATACTCATTTTCCATTTCCATTTGTTTTTGATGATATAATGACAAAAGAAATTCTTCCGCAACTTTGTTTCTCTTTTCAGCAGTAGTCATTTTCGACATTTTGTTTTGCTTGAATGTCAATTATTTCTTGGATATATCTATTTCAATTTTTTAGTTTGTGCGAAAAGCGAAAAACAGGAATGCTTTTTGGAAAAGTAGGTAAGGACAAATAATATTTTTATTTTTAGAAACAAAAATATTTTTATAAAAAATATCCAAAGGGTTTTCGAAAAGTCTTTCCGCTTTTTCGCTTTTTCGCTTTTTTCGCAACCAAATAAAAAAATTGAAATAGATTTTTTCATATAAAAAACTCACACATTCAATCAAACAAAGATGTCTCAAAACTCAATCGAAATTTGCAACGGAAAAGGTAAAGGATGTGGATTACCTCTTGATGAGTGTATTTGTCATATTAGACATTTATGCGAAGAATGCGGAGCAGGACAAGATGAAGATGTATTTCTTAATACTTCGGTTGATTGCGATAAACTAATTTGCGATGATTGTTGTTGTAATAGTGATTTGGATAATAATTATTATATGTGTGATGAATGTAGCGATGTGTTTTGCGTTGAACTAACTAAAAGATGTATTGATGAAGAAGAAGAAGAAATCTTTTGTAAAGATTGTATAATTGAAAAAAATCGTTTTATGGATTGCGAATGTGATACTTGTAAAGAAATATATGACGAACAATTTAGTTTCAAATAATCAAATAAATCAAATAATTTCTCCATCTCTAACACAATTATAAAATATTAATGAATATTTATTACCTACTAAATCATCAGTATTCCAGTGTTCTAATTTACTTCCATCAAATATTAATGGTTTATATTTAGCATCATATTTTTTACCCTCTATCGTTAAATTACAACCTTCATAATCACCTATCGAAACGATTGTTGATAATCCTACATTATTACTATCCAAATGTTTTCCTGATATAGTATTATTATTCACATAACAACTTGAATACTTAAAAGGACAAATAATATCTCCTATCTTTTTTAATTCTTCCCAAATAAAAGGTTTTCTTTTTGTGCTATTTGAAATATCTAACATTTTTATATTTTTTGCAGTTATTAATCCTTCTCTATTTCTTATTATACCAAATACTTCTGCGTTATGTTGAGGAAAGTTTTTTCTGTAATGTCCGTTAATTCCTTTTGTATATGCTTTTACATTTCTTAATTTATGGGTTTCTAACATCTTTAATAATGGTTCAAATATTTTTGGGTCTATTTCAGGTAATTCTATTACTTTTGGAAAAGTATATTCTTTTTTATTTCTCAAAGATATATTCGGCACTTTGAAATCAAAATATTTTATTTTTTTTAATTTATTATTTACATATTGAGGAAATTTAAATTGTATATTAATTGCTGTATTATAATAATTTCCATAACCTATTTGTTTTCTGTATACTTCCATTCCACCTTTTCCAAAATATTTTGTTTTGAATAAAATATCATTACATCTAATTACCTTTCCATACTTTTCAAAACTATTTAATGTTCTTTCATAATCCTCCATATTATCAACACTTAATTTTAATGATTTATCTATTTTATAAATGTAAAATGCACCAATAATAAAATATAATCCTTCTTTGTATCCTTTACTATTTTTGTAATAAAATTCATTATCTAATGGAGGAAATCCTAAAAGATTGTATTTTGATTTGGTTAAATATTCGATACTATCATCCAAGACTTTTTGTAATGATTTTTCTCTAATGATAAATTTTTGTATGTCATCATCCATAGAAACTAATATTTCTCCTTCTTCAAAATAATCATCGATAAAGTTTCTTTGATTACCAATTCCTTCAAGTCCAATAATTATATTAACTTCTTTTGGAACATTTTCTAAATATAATTCTTTTTCTTTTTCATTCGCCAAAAATAAATACACTTGCGATAAATCAATATTATTTTCTTTTAATTGATTTATAGTAGTATGACTATTATGTCTTTGAAAAGATGGAATGACTATTTTCATATTGTATTATTGTAGATAATTATTTTTTGAGAAATTCGAATATGATTATTATTTTGCGAAAAGCGAAAAACAGGAATGCTTTTTGGAAAAGTAGGTAAGGACAAAAAATATTTTTATTTTTATAAACAAAAATATTTTTAGAAAATATCTTTGGAGGGTTTTAGAAATTCTTTTCTTGTTTTTCGCTTTTTCGCTTCCGCATTTTCTCACAAATAAAAAAATTGAAATAGATATATCCAAGAAATAAATTGACATTCAAGCAAAACAAAATGAGTAAAACATTCAACAAAGGCGGACAAAGAAGAACAATTGAAGCAGGATGCGGTTGGAGATGCGTAGGACATCCTACCGAAGTCAATAAAAAGTTTATTCTCCATAAAAAATATTGTAAATTTTGTGGTTCTCATACAGACCTACCTGATTTCGACAAAACTGCAGGTAATATGAATGGATGGAAAGGTCATTTCCATAATAATAATTCCAAAAAAGAAACGATTAGTTATGTATCTGTTAATGGAAAAGAAAGTAAAATACATCTTGAAGGTGTCAAGAGAACAGATGTAAGTGATAAGATAGAAGAAAAAATATTAAGTGATGCAGAATTAATTGCTCTCTTTGAAATTCCTCCATCGAAAAAAGGAAAAAAGTAGAGAATATATTCGCTTAATCATAAGTTAAGATAAATATTAATGATTAATTATGATGATAATATGATAATAAACAAAAAATAAGATAATAATTAATGATTATTTAATGTTTTTTAATTGAAATAGAAGATAAAGGTTAATTAAAAATTTTTAATTAATTATTTTATTCATTTTTGATTAAAATAAATCATTAATTAATAATAAACTTATCTCTTAATTAATGATTAAAGACAATTAACTATATATTTCAAATTAAAATGACTGAATACCCAATCGAAAAATATTTTATTTGGTATGAACTCATAAATAGTTTAAAACAAGAAGAATTGAATAGAGATGTAATATTAACTATTCATAAAAAATGGTTAGACATCTTTACCAAAAGTATCTAATGGTTTAAGTAGAGAAACAGGAACTAAACATTTTGTAGATGGTCTATCATATATTCCTGTTCTTTCTAATTGTATGGTTCGCTTATCAAAAGTAGAGAACAATTCTTTATCATACAAAATATAATATATTCCATCGCTAAACATAAAAAAAATATATAACTTTTTATCTAACTTGTCATACTTGAGTGTTTTGTTATATTCGAAGAATGTTGTAGGAAACTTATTTTTTGCATTTCTCCTACTCTTTAATTCAAATAAAAAATCATCACATTCCATATCGTAAGAACACATAGGATTATTATATAACTCTTTTGTATTCTTAATTGTTGGAAAAGGTTTCCTTAATATATCCAATAATTTTTCTTCATTTTGAATACCGAAATTGTAATCATCATTAAAATCTCTCAACATATAATTATAGAACATAAATAAAATACAAATTAACCGCATTCTTAATATTCATATTTAAAATACCTAACTTCGTTAGGTATTCTATGATTAAAAATCCGTCTCTTTGAGACGGATTGTTAATTTAGCGTTATTAATTTAATATAAATTTCTCAATTAATATTAAATGCTGACAAACGAACAAATAGAACAATTATCTCCTAAAATGGGTATTCCATTAGCAGGTGTTTTTTTCAAAGATGAACTTCCAAGAAAGTTAGAATACAACAAATCATATTTCATTAATTTACAAGACAGCACCGAATTAGATGGAAGTGAAAATGATGGAACTCACTGGTGTTTTTTGCAAGTCAATAAATATCCATCAGGAAAGATAGAACCATTTTTCTTCGACCCATACGGACAAGCACCAAGCGAAAATATAATATCTTTTGTAAAAAATAATTGTGCTAAATATTTACCTTATAGCAAAAAAGATATTCAATCATTAATGAATAATGCTTGTGGTTATTATTGTTTAGCATTATCTCATTTTATAAATTCTAATCCCCTAAAGACTGGTGATATGTATGAAGATGTAGAAAGGTTTTTGGAAATGTTTGATGATTTAAATGAAAAGGTTGATTGGAAAAAGAATGAATACATATTGAAGCATTTTTTCCAACCTAAAGACCCAAGACTAAGAAGAGAAATTGATGTGTTAGTCGATACAGATAAGATTACAGGTCAAGATGAAAGAGGAGGGTATAATATGATGAAGTTAGGGGTTGATACAAAATTTATATAAATTAACAAATCCCAACCGATAGGTTGGGATTTTTAATCACATCCGCAGAGCGGATAGTTCTTTCTTTAGTATTTCGTTATTTGTCTCTTGCAATTCTTTTATGAGTTCTCTCAACTTGACAATTTGAATAAAACAATCTCCATACTCTTTTATTTGTTCGGTTGGAATGTTGTATTTTTTAGCATAATAATATTGTTGGTTTTGTTGCTTAATTAAATCACCTTTGATTTGATATTGTTTGCGTTTGTATTCTCTCATATAAACAGCATTCTTATCCGTTTTCAAATCCATTATATAAGAAGTAGAGAAAAACCTTTATATTATTATTTAGTATAAAGATAGTTGTCGAAGACTTTCCTTTGGTTGCGAAAAGCGAAAAACAGGAATGCTTTTTGGAAAAGTAGGCAAGGGCAACAATAAAAAAATATTTTTGATTATAAAAATATTTTTCAAAATATATCAAAGGGGTTTATGAAATTCTATTCTTGTTTTTCGCTTTTACGCATCTTCTTCGCAATCTTCATTATGAGGAATTAATTCAAGATTTTTAATAAGAAATGTTTTAAGATGTTTATCTTCTTCGCAATTATAATTATCTTTCAAATATTCATAACATTCATCTCTACTATACATTTTTCTTTTCGTATGATGAAGTTCTTTATATTCCTCACAATTTTTTATGGTTTCCCAAACAGATTTTAATTTCGTCCATTTCTTTTCATCTTCAATTTCTTCATCTGTTTTTCTATAATAAATATTAATTAATTTTTTGAATACATTTTGGTCTTGGAGATATTTTTGAGAAAGTAAATTAATTGTTGTTGGTTCATAAAATCTTAATCCTTTTTGAGGACTATCTTTATCTAATGATTTATGATAAATGTCTGTCAAACAATCAAAGAATACCTGTCTATGAATTAATCGAAATTCTTCACTTGTGAAATATGTATTTGCAACTTTATAATTTCCACCTTTCGCCAATTTCTCTACATCATTAGTATATATTGTTTCAAAAGGAATAAATTTAATTCTTCTTCCTTCACCTTCCGTTATTTTGCTATCTAATTCAGGAGGATTATTAAATTCTATACCAAGTGTAAATGTTATTGGAATATTTTCTGTATCTCTATATAATCCTCTACAAGACATCTTTCCACCTCCAGTCATATTTTTCAAAATCGCATTTTTTATTTGTCCTTCTACTTCTTGAAAGATTACATATCTTTTATTTTTCAACGCATATTTATCGGCACTTGCGGAATTTGCCTTTTCGCAATCTTTCAACAAACCATTATTTCCAGTCAAATAATAATCTCCCAAAAGACAACTCATTAATGAGGTTGTATTTCCTTTTCCATTTCCACCTTTGCCGTTCAACAAGAAGATATTTTGATAAGATAATCCATCTAATCCTGATGCTTGAACTTGTAAATAATAATATCTTAATTCATCATTAGGAAAGATTGATGAATACATTTCCATTATTGTTTTCGTTTTTGTTCTTGTATCCATTATTTTATTATATAATTCTTCATCACCTTCACAAGCATCCAACAAGTTCTCATCTTCGATAAAATTTCCATCTTCATCATATCCATAATCCAATTCTTCATATTCCCAACCAACACTCATAGTCATATAATCATCATACTTATATGGTCTAAAATACTTCTTAATTAAATCAAACACTCCATTCTCAAAACCAATAAGGAATGGATTATTATCAAAAGGAACAGAAGATATTTTGACTTTTGGAATAATATGTTTGACAATATTTTCCATTCCACCTGAATTGCAAGTATTATTTCTCAATTTTGTAATCAAAGTGTTTTTTTGTCCCTCCGTCAAAGAAGTCTCATTAATTAATGATTTCATTTCATCAAAAAGATTTTCACTAATAATAATACTTAACTTGTATCTCTCACCTGATTTACTTTCTTCAAACCATCGATTATCATAATAAACATATAGCATATTTTGTTGTTTCGCAACCTTTTCATTATACAATTCCAAAAACTTTTCAGCAAGTTTTTTATAGGAAAGATTATCACACCATTTATTATAATCTGTATCTCCATTCCCCAAACTCAAACTATATTCTTGTTCTGCTTCTTGAATATTTAAAGTTATTTTTTCATCAAATAATTTTTCAGTCCAAGTAATATTAAAATTATATTTTGATTTTATGACATTTGTAATATCATCAATTAATTCTTCATAATAATCTTCATCTCTTACCATAAATCCATCTTGACAAGGAATAATTGTATCCAACGGAATATTTTTATTTTCTACAAGAAAAGCAATTGCGGTTTCTTGAACTACTCTTTCCCAAGTTTGATAAAATAACGCCATTACAGATTTTATATCGACTAATGGATTTTCTTTTTTTACATCATTAAATATATGTTGATTGTGCGTCCAAACCAAACTTGTTATTGCTCTTATTTCACTCTCCATAGTATATATTTGTCGTAAGGTAGGACTATCAGGCATATTATTTTTTGTAGGTATATTTTGTATCCACCAATCATAAGACCCTCCAAACAACAAAGACAAGAATAAATCTTTTGCATCTTCGTTAGAACAACCATAAAGAGTAATAACATCTGCTCTATATTGTTTTGGGTCATCAACATATTTTTTTAATTCAACGCAATCGAAATCATTATGAATACATAAATTAACAAGTAAAGTATAGGCAGAATTTTTCATATCAATATCTCTATATTTTCCATCACAAAAAGTATGTCTTATTTTTCTTGGAGTAATTGACATAGACAAATAATCAGTTGGAACTAATCGTCCCCATTTATGCTTTGGAAGTAAATATGAAGTCATAAAACATTCTTCTTGTTTGTCATACTTTTCCATATATTTCTCCAAAAACACTTTTTCATTATTATATTTTAACAATTCTTTTTTATGTGCGTCTCCTTTATTAAAGTCTTTGGAATGACCTTCTTTTATGTATTGGAGAGGTAAATATGGTTCGATATATTCTTTAACAATTACCTTTGAAAAGATTGATTTCTTTTGAGGTTGGATAGTCCATTTATATTTGATTTCTTCGTTCATTTTAAAAGAATATCTTGACATATCTTTATATGCTTTTTTCTTGGGAATGTATATAATTTTTTTATGTAAAGTTCTATTTCAATTTTTTATATTTTATCTACGAACCTTCGGTTCGTATAGAAAATATTTGAATACCCAACTTCGTTGGGTATTTTAGTTTTGCGAAAAAAGCGAAAAAGCGAAAAACAGGAATAGAATTTCCAAAACCCTCCCAAGATATTTCTAAAAAATATTTTTGTTTCTAAAAATAAAAATATTATTTGCCCTTACCTACTTTTCCAAAAAGCGTTCCTGTTTTTCGCTTTTCGCAACCAAATAATAAAATTGAAATAGATATGAATAATTCATATAAACATATAAAGAAATCTCTACTCATAATATAATATGAGTTTCACTATCCAATCGCAACAAGAGTTAATTATGTTTGTTAAAATCTTTGACGCATTTATCGATGGAATGGAAAGACAATCTAAACAATTGTGTAGTATGATGGAACATAAATTTAAATACTCAAATGTATTAAATGACATAAAAATTATTTTGTCAAGAAAAAAATTATTTGAATGTTCTTTATCAAATTTAATTATAACTAAATATGAAAAATATGAAAGAGAAACTATCCATTATAGATGGTTAAAGTTGCATAAAAGCGAAAGAGAAGAAGATACTTGTCCTGTCTGTTATGAGTGTGTTGATAATCTTACAACTGGAGATAATTGCGTTCATAAAATTTGTGAAATTTGTTATGATAAAATAATGATGAATAATAATTTGTGTCCTATCTGTAGAAAAAGATTACTTAATGTTGAAAGTGATAATGATAGTGATGATGATAGTGATGATAATCCAATTATAGAATTGTTTTGTGGAACAAATGAAATACCTGAACCTTATAATTATGCTCCTGATATTAGATTGTATAATGTCGAAACAAATAAGATTATGTATTCTACACCTTCAGGATGGGCTGAAACTGATAGATGTAAAATTCCATTATATAGGTTGATACAAAGATATAGTGATGAAGATGATAATGATATAACTTTGCAAAATTGTTATATGTGTGGTATTCAAAAGACACAAGAAGTAAATGAACTTATGAAAAGAAAACATAATACCTTTTTGTTGCCTCCTGAAGAAGAAGGCGAACCTGAAGTTTGGGATAGTTGCTTTAATTGGGATTACGCACACTGCTACGAATGCGAACTTCTTATGAGAAATGTTTTTGGATTATATAATAAAATGTTTTATGAAGATTTGATTAATAATACTAATCCTTAAATTAAGAGGGATAAATATCTGCGAATTTGCGAAAAACAGGAAAAGAATTTCCAAAACCCTATGGATATATTTTATAAAATATTTTTGTTTCTAAAAATAAAAATATTATTTTCTCTTACCTACTTTTCCAAAAGTCGTTCCTGTTTTTCGCTTTTCGCAACCAATCTAATCATCATTCTTCACATAGTTTATAAGCATATTTGGACTTGTTCCCATTTCACTTGTAATTGTATCAATCTTCTTCTTTTGTTCTATTGTATGACCGAATTCGTTGGTTAAATATGTATGCCTCATTTGATTAACTCCAACTTTTTTTCCAAAAATCTTATTTAATCTTTGGTTCAATTTAATAGATGATAATTGGTTCATATTTTTATCGAAAAGTAGATAATCAGTTGGATTAATTTTTATCCATTTGGTAAGAATGGATTTTAATTCTTTTGGAATTTCTACCTGTTGTTCTCCATAAAATTTACTTGTCTTGTAAGAATTATAATATATTTTATTCTTTTCCAAATAATTATCTTTGGACTTGTCGATATTTTTTATTTTCCAATCAACAATATCTTTTGAGCGTCTTGGTGGAACAAAAATGCCTCCCAATAATGACATTATTATAAATGATTGTATTTCTTGCAAATCTTGAGAAGTATAGGATTTCTTTTTGTAAAGCAATTCAGCATTCTTTTTTAATGCTTCATATATTTCTTTTACATCATTCGTAGAAACCCAACTCTCTTCTTGTGCTGGTGTCTTTTCTTGTTTCGCTATTTGATGATTATAATCTTTTACATCTTCCAACATTAAATCTCTATAAGGTTTCTTATCTGTAATGATTACTAAAGCAGATAGAATTGTTTTCCTTTTGTTTGGTGGTAAATTTTTCAGGTGTTCTAAAACTTTCTCTACTTCATCGAATTTAGACATTTCTACTTTCTCATCTCCAAACACTTTTTTAAAAAGAGATTTCAAAATGGATGCATAGGTATTCACACTTGATTTTGAGAGACTACCTCTTTTGTGAAATATGTATTGTTTTATTTCTTCCATTAATATTTGTAATATTATAAATATTAATCTTAAACTTAAAATCCTAAACTTTGTTTAGGATTATTAAGTCATCGAACGCCAACTTTGTTGGCGTTTTAAACTTAAACTTTTATTTATTGGTTGCGAATTTGCGAAAAACAAGAAAGACTTTTCCAAAACCCTCCAACATATTCCTAAAGAAAATTATTGCTGAGGAATTATTTTTTTCTTTTTATCTTCGACCCACTTTTCCAAAAGGCGTTCCTGTTTTTCGCTTTTCGCAGGAGATAAATATGATAAAAATATTCCTTTGTCGTCATAGCATTCCCATTCCCACTTTGGATTATCGCTCTTAATTAAAGTCAGTTTCATTATTATTTATTATTATTATATTTCTGCTCTAACAACTTATTCAGTATCTTTATATTTTCTTTTAATGATTTACTTTCACCCCAAAGAAGGTATGCTGAAAATAATGCTGATGATGGAGTTAGATTATATATTAATTGTTTTTCTTTTTGATTTCCCAAATGTCTTAACCAATAATTTTTTCTCAATAATGGATTGTGATGGTCTATATAGGTTGAACCATCATCTAAACCAAAATCATAATGTTCTCCATTATCCAAAATAACCCTGTATCTTTTGAAAAGTCTTGGACTATCGATTATATCAACTATCCTCATAATATATTTATATTAAGAAAGGAAACTTTGTTTCCTTTCATAAGATTTGATTAAAATTCCTAACCGAAGGTTAGGAATTGTTAATTTATTCATTAGATTTTGTTTCGGTATGTCTTTCGATTTGCAACTCATCTATTTTTTCTTCCAACTCTACATTCCTTAAAACTTTTAATCCGCAACAACTAACCTCTTGACATTTGGATTTATATAACAATCCTAATATTCCCAAAAAGCAACCTACGAATGTTGTTATAGCAAAACTCAAAAATACTTCAGTAAGCATATATATATTATGCTATATTATTTACTGATACAACATATATATTCCCTCCAGTTGTAAATGGTATATAATTTATTTTCATTATAGCATATCCACCACTTAGAACTGTTATATTAGAAGCGAATGTCGTTTTTATACCAGTTCCCAATCCAGTAGCATTTATAGTAAGTGTTCCGCTTCCGCCATTATAAATAGCAACATAGTATTCAGCATTTACAGGAAAGGAAGAAAGACTTAATGTAGTAATTGTATTTGTTGTTCCAGTAAAACCTATTTGATAATTTCTAAATGTTGAACCTGTTGAACCAGCAATAGTAAGGGTATTAGTAGAAAATGTTGCCGTATTAATTGAAGTTGGTAATACTAAACCAGTTGTAATAATATTTGTAAAAGTTGAAATACCACTTGAAGAAGCGATTTGAAAAGGGCTAAATGTTCCGTTAAAAATATTAAATCCATTTGCGTTTATTTGAGAAACCGCTAATCCTGTTGATTGAATGGTTGCTATTGTTGTTCCGTTGTTTTGTAGTTGTAATGTATTTGCTCCACTATTCAAAATTAAACCACCACTACTACCACCAGTAATCGTTAATCCACCTGAAGAATTAGAAGCAAGAGAAGAAGTATTAATTATACCACTACCGAATTGTCCGTAAGAACAAGAAAGAGTAGAAGTAGAAGGCGTATATGATAGCGGTCCAGTCGTATCGTCTTGATATAAAGGTAAATTAGTTCCAGTTGAACTAGTTGCTTTAGTAAATGTAATATAACAGGTGGTAGAACTATTATCGCTTACAATTAAACTATTATTTGAATTAGTTGCAGTTGTTGCTGTTGTTGCTGTTGTTGCTGTTGTTGCTGTTGTTGCTGTTGTAGCGTTTCCACTCAAAGCACCTGTAAATGTTGTAGCACTAAGATTTCCAGTTGAAGGAACATATGATAAAGGTGAAGTTGTTTTATCAACATATAAAGGAAGATTTCCAGAATTCGTTGAAGCAAAAGTAGGATAAAAAGTTGAAGAAGTATTATTATCACTAATCGCTACATTATTAGCGTTTGTTGCTGTTGTAGCAGTTGAAGCGTTTCCAGATAAAGCACCTGTAAATGTCGTAGAAGTCAATACGCCAGTTGAAGGATTATATGTAATATGGTAGTTTGCGTCTGTATATAAGGGTTGACTTGGAACAAGTCCATTCGCACTAACAAAAGGTAAATAATAAGTCGCATTAGTATTTATTGCTGTTGTTGCTATGTTTTTAGCGGTTGTTGCTGTTCCACTCAAAGAACCAGTAAAAGTATTACAACTTATATTTGAGGAAGTTAAAACATTATTATAAGTTCCGTTTGTTATTTTTAAACCAGGTTGTCCTATACTATTAAATCCTCTAATATCAAAAATAATTGTATCACTAGTTCCATAAGCGCTTTGAAGATTAAATCCTTCTGTCAAAAAATTGATAGAACCATATTGACCGCTATTGTCTTCACTTCTTATATTAATGTTTCCAAGATTATCACTCGTAATATATGAATATTGAGGACTATCTTGTATATTAATTCCATTTTGAAAACTCATATTTCCGTATGTAACTAATTGACCGGTTGAAGGGTTAAATGTAATATTGTAGTTTTGGTCTGTATATAATGTTTGTCCTGAAGAAGTAGCATAAGAGGATACAAAAGGTAAATAATAATTTTGATTAGCATTTGAGGAAGTTGTTGCAATATTATTAGCGTTTGTTGCTGTTGTCGCTGTTGTAGCGTTTCCACTCAAAGCACCTGTAAATGTTGTAGCACTAAGATTTCCAGTAGAAGGAACATACGATAAAGGAGAAGTTGTTTTATCAACATATAAAGGAAGATTTCCAGAATTCGTTGAAGCAAAAGTAGGATAAAAAGTTGAACCAGTATTATTATCAGTAATAGCAACATTATTAGCGTTTGTCGCTGTTCCGTTGAATGTTGTTGCCGTAATCGTCCCTACATTTGTTATATTATTAGAATTCATATTCAGTTTGCTTAAAATATCAAACCCATTTGGATTTGTAGTTGATATTCCGTTTTGTGATATACTTGCGTAAATAGGTGTTGTTAATAAATCACCTCCTAAAACTATTCCTTGATTATCAATTTTAATTGATTGTGAAGCGTCTAATGTTTCACTATATAATTGTTGTGGTATAAGATTTGTTTGATTTGCATAATCATAACTCATATATAATTAAGAGATATTATATTTATTGAATTTTAGTTAATTTCATAATTACATTACAAGCAGAAGGAAGAGGAGTAGTTGTATTTAAAGTATAAGTAAAAACAATACTACCAGCAGAAGTAGGAGGACAATTTCCAGTATTTTCTGTAATGGAAGTAGATGAATAACTCCAACTTAATATAACTCCATTAGAATTAACAAGCGATAAAACATATCCATAACCAGACCCACTAATAGTATAGTTTTGTGAATATCCAGCACAATAAGTTATAAGTGTTCCTGAATTAATACTTACAGGTTGATATAAACCAGACCCACTTCCAATAAAAGAACTATTATTCGATGTAAGTGTTCCAAAATTTAAAGGAGGGTTTCCAGCATTATTTTTTGTATAAGTAGTAGCAGTATTATTTGTATAAATGATATAAGAGAAATAATTTCCATTTGTAGAAGGTATAGTAAAAGTCCAACCATTAGTAGCAGAGTTATTCGAAGTAATAGTTATTATTGTTGGTGATGTTCCTATAGCAGAATTCACATAACCTATTGTTGCTGAACCATTATCATTTCCACTTATAGGATATGATTGTGCTGGTTGAGTTGGTGTTTGATAAAAATTAATTGATGATGAAAGAAAATTGGCGATGAGTTGGGGCGTTTGTGCTGAATTAGAACCCCAAAGTGAAAAACCTCCTGCTCCACTTCCCGATTGTCCGTATCCAATTAAATCTGTTTCACCACTCCCCCCAGACCAATTCCAAGCAACTCCCATACCGCTTTTTGTTCCGCTATTTGTTAAAGGTTTTGTATTTGGAAAATCAAAAACCGCCGAACCATTTGATAAAAGTATATTACCACTCCCACCATTAAACGATAATTGATTTGAAATATTAACACCTCTTACAAATAAATTTCCAGATATGTCTAATTGATTATTTGATGTTATATCACTTGATAATTGAATAACATTTGTATTTGTGCTATTACCTATTTGAAGACCTTTTGATAAAACCGCTCCCAAAATATTATAACTCATATTGTAAGAATATCCACCACCAGTATTATATTGTAATAATCCACCATTAATATTAACATTATTTCCTCCGATAGAACCAGTAGCAACCATACTACCAGCAATATCTAATTGATTATTATAAGTTGTATCAGCGTTTAATAAAACTGAATTTGTATTTGTTGTATTACTTATTGTTAGTCCGTCTGCTAAAACTAATCCACTTGAATTATTAGTAATTGCGGTCGAATATGTTAAATTAGAAATTGTTAATGAACTATTAGATACAATAGGACTATTAAATGTTGTAGGATTTGTATTAAATGTGTTATTTCCTGTAAAAACATTATTACCTGCTAAAAAGACATTTCCCACTGAACCTCCTGCTGCTAATTGAACTCCATTAAATAATAAATTACTACAAATAAAATTAATTGTATTTTGTCCTGCATTATAATTATTTGTAATTGTTAATGTATCTGCTGTTTGTTCGAAAGATGTGTTGTTGTTATTAGCAGAACCAATAGTTGCACCTCCATCTAAATATGCTTCTCCTGCGACATTAATGTCTCCCAAAAATGTTTGACTTCCTGATTGTGAAATTGGATATGTCAAAAAGTATTGTTTTGCGGTAGCATAAGTTAATGCTGTATTTGTAGGAGCAACAAAATTATCATTATTAAATGTTCCTGTGCTATTAGTAGGTGCAGGGTAAAGAATTCCTAATCCACTTGACATATATAATTAAAAGATATTTTATTATTTATTTTGGCGGTATATAAGGTGTTGTATGTGTAGTGTAATTAAATACAGGTGGAACGGCAATTGGTCTTGGATATGAAACGCCTAATCCCATATATAAGATATGTGAAGAAATATTTTTTCACAATTATATATTATATGCCTAAATCAAAAAAGAAAGAAGAAATTGTAGGTGATGGAAAAATAGTAAATCTTTATGAGAAAATACCAAAAGAATTTTTAGAGAAAGTAGAGAACCCAAACTTTCATCTTCATAAATTAAAATTGCCGTTTAGAATGTGTATTGTCGCTCCGTCAGGTTCAGGTAAGACAAATTTTCTATGCAATTTAATTGGTATTTTTTGTAATGGAAAAGGAACATTTCAATCTATTACGATAATTACAAGGAACAAAGATGAGCCCCTTTATAAATGGATGACTTCTAAATGCGACCAAATACAGGTAAAAGAGGGATTGTCGAATACTCCTCAACTTGACAAGTTTGATAAAGATTATAACCATCTTGTCGTTTGGGATGATTTAGTATTGTCAAAAGACTTATCGATGGTTGAGAATTATTATATAAGAGCAAGAAAACTTAATTGTTCTGTAATCTTTATAAGTCAGTCATTTTTCAAAATTCCAAAAATAATCAGGAATAATTGTAGTTATATGGTTTTGTTAAAATTATCAGGTAATAGAGAGGTGAATATGATTTTGAGCGAATTTGGATTGGGTATTACAAAAGAAGAACTATTAGCGTTGTATAAATTTGCGACTGCTGAGAAGTTTAGTGCATTAGTGATTGATATGGAAGAAGAAGCAGATAAAAGATTTAGGAAAGGATTATTACAGATATTAGATATTCATCCTTCGGCATAGACAAGATTTTTTCTTATAAAGATGGGGTTGCGAAAACTGCGAAAAAGCGAAAAAGCGGAAAGACTTTTCGAAAACCCTCCAAGATTTTTTGGAAAAATATTTTTGATTTCTAAAATTTTTTATTTTCCGCCAAAAAAAAAGTTTCTAAAAAGCGTTCCTGTTTTTCGCAAATTCGCAGACAAGAAAAAATCTTATAAATTCTTCGGCATAGACAAGAATTTTTCTTATAAAGATGGGTTGCGAAAAAAGCGAAAAAGCGAAAAAGCGGAAAGACTTTTCGAAATGCCTTCAGGATTTTTTGGAAAAAT
>Ga0007870_1000175_pt1 | contig 25935 bp, 25 predicted proteins | sample CryBogCBH04Jul08_FD_71207 | JGI IMG/M metagenome (GOLD analysis project Ga0007870, IMG submission 71207) | Freshwater microbial communities from Crystal Bog, Wisconsin, USA - CBH04Jul08 | ecosystem: Environmental > Aquatic > Freshwater > Lake | place: Crystal Bog, Wisconsin, USA | collected...
CAAGTCAAATACAACCTGGTGTAGTACCAACAGTGGCGTTGACATTGTCCTGGCCTACATGGCAAGCAATGGCCAATAGTGCCGGCTTATCTCGCCAATACGGCGGTATTCATTGTAATTCGGCTCATTTGGGCTCACAGGCAGCTGCCAATGCGTTGACACCTATTGTTGAGGCAGCATGGAGATTTTAAGTGTTTAGTTTAATAACAATAATGTATACGATACGATATTGTTTTATGGACGATGCCGGAATTGAACAGGCGACCTCAACAATGCAAATGGTGCGTTCTACCACTGAACTAATCGCCCAATGTACTCTTCTAGTGGCTGACTTTAAATACAAATAAAAATATTTGTATATAATAAGGATGGCTTATCAGTATTATATCTCTAAATTTCAAGGCAATGCCACAAATCTTAATAATTTATTAACATCTCTTACACGAGAAGTAAACTTATTTATTGCCTATGGTGCTACAACTATTGGTGGTGTTAATATATCCTATAATGGTCCATTAGTTACTGTAAGTCAAGCATTATTATTGAAAAATTGAGATATTATGATTTGTATAAAGAATGTTAGCATGCTCTATACAATTCCTGGAATACTTATGCGGGCAACCGTGGTCAAAAGACCGTCGGCCGCAATTAAAAGCCCTTATGTGGCTGATATACGACTAGATGATGGGCGTATTGGACTGTGTCATACTCCTGGACTCGGCTGTTGTGGATTGGTCGAAGCTGGTCGTGTGATATATGTAGCAGCAGGACGACCAGGATCTAAAACAGCATTTACATCTCATATAGCAGAATGTACTGACAGTGAAGGGATTTATTACGTAGGTATACATCCTATGGTTTCTAATTCGGCAGCACGCGGACTATTAAGCAAGATTTCAACTGAGGCTAATTGGGAATCCGAGGTGGTTGTCGACGACCACACACGTTTAGATTACGTAGGAACGTTAGCAAATGGAAAGAAAATTTATGTTGAAGTTAAGACAGCTATGATAAGCAAACAATGTGCTACTTTACGGTCTCAACGGCGAGCCATCTTTCCTGAAGGATATCGTAAAAGCATGAAAGATACAATTTCGCCGCGGGCCGTCAAACACGCAGAAACATTGGCAGCATTGAAGATGAAAGAAGATACAGATTTATGTGTATTAGTATTTATACTACCACGTGGTGATTGTGGTGCCGGTATGGATATTAATGTACACGACGAAACTTATTATAATGCTGTATCGGCAGCAGCAACTGCTGGTATACAAGTAAGAGCCTTTGCTTTATCATATAGTCTTGAGGGAATAGTATCCTTGGATAAGGAAGTTCCTGTTTATTTGCCACCGCGACGTCTATAAGTATTATTGCGATTACGACCTGGTAGCGGAGCCTTAGGCTTATTATTTTTGATTGTTTTCTTAGGTTTATTTGTATAGGCTATGAGTGGTTCTTCAAAGGGTGCGTAACCTACAATTTTCATAGCACGAGTGATAATTTTCTTATCGTCTGACAAACGTTCTAGAAATTTCGTTGTAGTTTCGGCACTTATATCAACAGGCAGCGTTTTTATAGTAGTCTCAAAGTCAGCCTGTATTTTTAAGTTATGGGGCAACAAAATCTCCAGTTCTCCTGATACATCCGTAATGCCTTCCATATATAAGCATGGTACTTCAGCAGGAATAGTAATTTCATAGACAAACATTCTAAATCCTGTACCATACACATCTAAGGATGTAAATGCACTACTGCCTGCTACAATTGGACTTAATGAGGTTGATAAATAATTTTCTGTAACATATCCAATTGTACCAGGCTTATGATACTCTTCGTTCTTTATTCCACGAAATACAATCATATCATAGCCCAGTTGCGGTGACTTTTTGATAATATAATTAAATTCTTTACGATAGGCCTTAATTAATGGCAATAGGATATCTAAACGTTGAAAGAACTTAAAATTTTCTAAAAATAGGTCTCGCACGGCTTTGTGATTAAGATTATTGTCCTTAATGTATGTATCTTTGGGCATAGCCTTCATACCCTTTGCGACTAACATATCATAGGTATCTATGATTTGATATGCTAATGGAAAGGCCTTAGTAGTATCTTCATCATATATGCTTTTGAGAACCGATCCTAGATGTGTTATATTACGACGAATATAGGAATTGACAAGACGGTCGCCACGCCAGGTATAAGCTTTAACAATATCATTGCGACGAGGATTCTCTGTAAGATAAGTGGTCTGTTCCTTCATCCAGTCCTCAAGTCGCTTAGTTGTATAGGGAGCTAATATGACCTTCGACGCAGGCGAGCCTGGATCAACAGTAAATCTCAAATAGTCTTCAACGGGCTTGCGTGTATAGTGAAGTCCACTCATATCGTTATCTGTATGTGTTGTGTAAACTTTGAGTCCTGCGAGTGTGCCTGGAGCGACTTGACGCAAAAGTTGGGTCATTTGTGGGGGGTCTAACATAAGATCCAGATGTAGGTCTGTGTTGCTAGTCATGAGACGCAAGACAAGTGCCCAATCTTTGCGGTCAATGGCTTCCTTAGGAAGTTCGTGCGATAGTATAAGTGTTTTTAGGTATTTGCGGCTGTCATTTATGATAATCTCAAATAGTTCATCGAATTCGACCTTATTGTTCATTTCATACGCATGTACAAGGGCAGTTGTTCCGGTTGGTGAACTCTCTGCTGCTTCCATAAACGCCGCATCATCATTCATTTGTGAAATAGGATGACTAAACACATTGGATTCTTTATTGCCTTTTGGAAGTGCACCGGCGACTAAGAGTCGCATAAGAATATTTATATATGTTATTTGTTCTTGGTAAACCGGGTGCGAATTTATATAAAAGTTATTATTGTTAAAGTTTGTTACGTATAGTTGTTTATCAGGCACCGATGGTAATGCTATGTAGCGGTCATAGACATAGCCAAACAAGGTTTTGCCATCCTTGTCTGGTTTACTAAACCGTTTCCACGCACCCTGTTCAGCCAAAGCTTCTGTAAACATAGTTTCAAAATGAGGGTCTTTCGTCTTAAATGCCTGGACAACAGGGTCCGTTGCCATCTTGTATTGTAAATATAAAATATACTACACATTGACTACATCATAAAATTATATACAATTTCATTATAAATATAAGTTACTTATTTTGTATATAATCATACACTATAAATAATACAACTACACGCCAAATGCGTCAGTGGCAAATTATACCAAGGGTGGGGGTCATGGGTCGCCCAACGCACGTCCCTTGCGTTGTTAAACTGTGGCTTGGTATATACTTAATAGTATATAAATGTATAGTTTGTTTTTATGTGAAATAAAAATCTATTCCCGAGTAGGGAAATGAAGCCTCAATTGCCACCAGAGATTGAGTCCCTAATGCCTAACGATGTGTTAGGTCTTATATATAAGTTCGTACCTCATTTACCAAAACCTAAGAAAATGTCCTGGGGTGACGAACATGGATTTAGTGCTAGTCCTAGTTTAGCTCGTGAACTACGTAGTATACAAATAGGAAGTTTTGGAGGTATGGGTGGGAAAAACGAAATGTATCTACGTGAATTGGAAGAATTTATACTCAAGTAATTACATGTCATTACAAATTTATGAAAAAATTGAATTATTAATTTTTCATAAATTTCATTGTGCGACAACATCTTTCTGATTTTGTTACACATCCAAGCTTTCAATCTTCTTCTTTCTTTCTAAGCTTTCTTCCTTTCCTTTCAAATGTCTAACCGTATTTACGATTTCTCGGGTTTCAATCACTTCCGTGCATTTCGTCCGTGGCTAGCACGTATCCCCAAGACCAATCGCACTGTGGACGCAGTGATTGATGAAATGGTAAATTTCATGACGGTCTATAATGCCCATTATGGGGCACCTATGTCCGAAGCCATTCTTGACGCCTTCTGTAGTACAGTCCACACTGAGATTGTACAGCGTAAGATCTGGCCTGTCTCCTGTAAGAATAAGTCCAAGCCTCTTTCAGACGAGGACATCGCAACTATCTTGGCTGCCGATTACAAGGCTATGATGAACGACAATGCAGACTGGGGCGACATTGTCTATGATAATATTGAGCCACCACGTGCCGAACTTGACTCAAACAATGAGTATATCTATGACGATGATACTCCTTCTGGTGTTGCGAATATGAATCCCTGGGCTGTGTCTGAAGACGAGGCTCTTGAGGACTTTGTTGTACCAGACTTGACTCTTCGCAAGGGCATCTGGGAAAACTGGCCTGTTGTTCTCAAGCCTATTGATAATGGCGATGGCACAGCACGCTACAGCATCGAATGGCACTGGGCTAACCTTGAAAAGTCCTTTGAGACGACTGCACATGGCAACCTTGATTTGCTTGAGTGGCAGGATATTCTTCGCATTCGCCTTCTTCACGCACTTGGTGTTTACAACAACAAGTATACTGTTGAGGCAGCACGCGACAATCACCAAATCTGTGTGATTGCTATGGTTCATGGTACTCGTGTTGAGGCTACTGCTACTGCTACTAATACTCCTGTACCTGCTGCTATGCGTAATGGTGTTCGCCGTGCCTTGGATATCCTCAAGATGGCTCCTGTAACTTGGGACCGCGATGGCAACAAGCATATGGTCAAGCTCCACAACAAGAAGTGTAAGGAACTCGGCTTGTCTGAGTCTACTGTCAAGACAAACTTGATGGCCGAGCTTGCTACCTGCGGTGACTGTACTGTATCTACCTCAAATGTCAAGGGCATCATCTGCGTCGTAAATATTGTATAAATAAAAATAAAAATTAAAACAAAAACAAAAATTTTAAAATCCCAAAAAAGAAATAAAAAATTTTTCAATGTAGTTTAATGTAGTTTAAAATCCAGCTAACTTAGCCCATATGAAGTCTGATTCCTGAATTTGTTTTGGACTGAGTTTGAGAAACCAGTTATATTCATAGCGACGTGCTAGTTTATCTCCATCATAACTTACATAAATTGTGCCAGGTAATAAAGTTGTTTTTGGATCTGCTGGTTCACCTACACGACCAAATAAATCTTCCATAGTACGCATTCTACCACTTGCTAGTCTGCTGCCCTCTGGTGTACGTAATATAACAAGTCCGTTAGATCGTTGATGTTCACATACTTCAAGATTCATGCGACGTGCTATAGCAGCAGACCATGCCTGTGGTCCACGGGCAACCAAAATATTCCATTCATTGGCAGCATACATCCAGGCAGGATGATTTGATTCTTTAGCCCAGCCAACATATGGTGCTGGTCCGGGTGCGACGGCAGTCGCTGGACTGACGACAGGTTCATCAGGATTCACCCCAAATGCAGCAGCAGGCACATCTTTAACAACATTGAAAAAACTGGGACCAACACATAAGGTTGAATCACCATCCATTACAAGACCACCATGATTAGCTAGTAAATTGGCAATGACATAATGACGCCATAATGCTGGTGGCAATTGTAAGGCCATTGGATTCGCATTTGGAATCATTGCTAAAGTAGCAGCACGACCTATGAGTGGTTGAATCTCAAAATCTTCACCCTGGGTGTCTTGTAGACGTTTAAGAGCAATCGAGAGGTAACCACGATTAGGAGTTGTACTGTTGGGAGCACCAAAGTCATATGGTAAACGAGCATTGACTTCAGAATCACATAACCACCATATTTTTGGTTTTATATGTAATAAAGTGATAAATGCCTCTTCGGGCAATACTTTGCGACGCATGGCCGCAAGAACAACCACAAGAGTTAAAAGGCCGGCAGCTATAATATAGGATGAATCCATTCTTATATTGGTGTGTCAAATTTGGTTTTTTAAAACATATATTGTTTGTAGGGATATGGCAGAAGGAATACCTCTTCCAAAACACGATAAGTATAAATCACAATATAAACCAAATGAAGTTTATTGGGGTCTTGGACTAGAAAATGAAACTTATTTTGAAATTGAAGGTGGAATAAATATGCCTGTGCACGCTATACTCGAAAATCAGAAACGAGAACGGTATAGTCTAGATTATTACACTATATATAAACCCTATTTTGTAGATAGGGTATTACGAAAATGGAGCAAAACATTTATACATGGCGAACTTGCTCAAGTTTCATTGCCACTTCTGTTAAATTCTCATACATTGTCTAAAACCGATCGTTTTGGAACGCATAAAACTTTTTTTAACAAAGAGAATTTACCAAATCCCGAATTCATAGGTAAAACTATCTTAGAAGAACTTGCTGATATAAATCCTAAAATTTTTGGCACTGATAAGGATGTATGGTGGACATTAGATGGTGATACAGTTGAGTTTATGACACAAAAATATTATTGTGCTACAGTTGAAACTGTAGTAGGCGAATTTTTAGCCTATAAATTTATTTGGCTTGATGAACTTAATAAGGGATTGCGTCAAATGTCCTGTTTTCATAGACTTAAACCTACTATACGATATCCAACCGAAAATTATGGTATGGCTGTGTATTTGTCAAACTTAGGTAATTTAGCTATTTTTAATAATGGAACGTATCATTTTAACATCACTTTACCTACACAATTAGATAATGACGCACATATTAAGGATTGGGCATTATTCTTAGAGCAACATCGTAGATTAGCACGTATTTTTCAGTGGATGGAACCTTTTTTTGTATCGCGTTTTGGATCTGGTGATGTATTTTCTAAATTGGCTGGACCAAATATATCCTTTCCAGCTGGTTCACAACGTGTTGCTGCATCACGATATGTGAGTTTAGGCACATATGACACAGAACTCATGAAAACAGGAAAAATATTAACTGAACCATATGTGTATACTCCTGGCCGTTGGTATGAGCAATTATATGATATAAGTGGATTTGCCTACAAAACAATGCCAAGTTTAGGATTAGATATAAATTTTAACAAACACTGGAATCACGGTTTGGAATTTCGTATGTTTGATTGGTTTCCTGAACAAGATATACCAAATTTATTACGTATGCTTGTATGGATGTGTGATGAAGCGTTAGCTGTAGATCATGTGGCAGATCCGCGAAAAAGTATCGTTTGGAATAATGTTGCTATGCGATGTGTATTATACGGAAATAATACAAAGCTAACATCATACGAGTGTGCTGAATTCGGATATATATTTCGATGTTATATTCCTGATGATTCTACACCTTGTATGGTTTATGATAAAGTTTGGTCATCTTGGAAAGAACGTTGGAATTCAAGTGTAAATTCATGTACTAGCAAAATGACACGTATTGCATTAGATTAATTTTTATTGTTACAATAGGGATGGCTTTGTACAGTGTACAACAAATACAAAGTAAACATACAAATGAACCTATGGGTATGTTTGAACGATTCGACAATAGCGAGTCAACCTATCGTATGGGTTCAATGACATTTGCGGATATTATTCATAATAAGCCTAAATGGATTCAATATCCAATTGGAAAGCGTGGAGCTAGTGGTGGAGCCTATTTAGTTATTGATGATGCTGGTAGCAAATATGTTCTTAAGTATATTCGTGGAAGTGGTGGCTTTATAATATCTTATGTAAATTCTGAAATTGATATGCTTATGGCGTTGAAAGACTCGCCCTATATTGTAAAGTTACTAGCGGCAACAGTCTATAGTCATCAAGCATTTATATTATATCCATATATACCTGGCAATACTTTGGATGATTGGTTAAAAGAACATACAAATACCGAAGAACGTAGTCATGTTTATGTACAACTTATGGAAGGTTTAATTGATATTCATATGCGTGGTTATGTTCATCGTGATATAAAACCTGCGAATATTTGGATTCCCGAAGATACTATGACCAATGCCTTTTATTTAGATTTAGGACTTACAGCACCAATTGGTCATGCGGCAATTGAAATGGGTACACCTACCTATACACGAGCTGGAAATAATCGTTCACAATCTATTGTTGAACAGAATTATTATGCGTTAGGTAAAATTGTGAAAGATGACCCTTATATTTCACCCGACCTCAAAGCCATTGGTACAGTTATGCAACAACAACCATTTACTGCTGAAAATATGGAAGACGCCTTAACATTATATAAACCAGTTGATATGAATCGGCAACCAAATATGCGATCTGCTTTTAGAGGTGGGAATAAAAATCTTGACACTTTACAGAATATGTCTTATACAGTTGCTGCTAGCCCTGCTCCATTATCTTCTCAAAATGCCTACACTTCATGGCCTGGAGGTGTAGACCCAACTGCGTCTGTTTTTAGTACAGAGACTCACAAAGGTGGCTTTATGGGAATGAATAGCTTTTTCGGAGCCAAGAAGAACAATGCTCCTGTTGATATGTCTGGTGCTGCTGCCCCTAATATGCCTAGTATGCCTAGTATGCCTAGTGCCGAACCAGCCCCGACTCCCTTATTTGGTGGCAAGCGTTCTCGCAAGAACAGCCGCAAGAACAGCCGCAAGAACAATCGTAAAAACAGCCGTAAGAACAATCGTAAAAACAGCCGCAAGAACAACCGTAAAAACAGCCGCAAGAACAACCGTAAAAACAATCGTAAGTAAATGAACAAAAATGAATTCTTATCAATGAATACCTAATTATTAGATATTTATTGATATGCCTCGCTCCTATCGCCTTGATCTAGTGCTTGCTCGCGATTATAGTCAAAAACCAGACGAAGCTTTTTGGGACTATAAGGCCAGACTTATTGGAGATTATGAATTATGGCTTGCTTTGGATGAATGGGCTGCTAGCGGTGTTATGATGCCACGTGCTATTTATACATTATGGCTTGTGAAAAAACAAGCATTAGAAATGAGTTACGAAGAACTCTATGACCTTGTTGATATTGGTGTATCTGATTTATGTAGTGATGATATTCGTCCTTATGTTGAACTATTACATCGTCGAGAAAAGGATATTCTCTTTGAGCGTTTACATAAACGAAATTAATAGCTTCCTTATAGATGAGTACAGATATATCAGGAAATACAATTGTGAATATGGATCCACCTCCACCAAGCACACCACATCCAGATGATTTACCTAAAGGGCCTACTGGAACAAATGAACCTAATAGTATAAGTACAACTTTATCTGGTCCTACTGGAATTAAAGATCCATTGTCTATCGTAAAACATGATCTTACCACTATATCGTATGTGAAACGATTTATGAATGAAGATTATTCAGATGCCGGTTTTAATATGTCAACATCAATGGATATTCTTGCTGTATATGTAAAAGCTCAAAAAATACTGTATACAGAAGCAAAAGTTTATTGTGAACAACAACTTAATATGCTTATGTTACCGGCTATTTTTATTTCTGCTTTATGTACATTACTGAGTTTAGCATTACAAGGCATTTCAGCTGGTCCTTATGTTGTTAGCGGCTTTACTGCTGTCAATTCCTTTATTTTGGCTCTTATTTCTTATTTAAAACTTGATGCAAAAGCCGAAGCACATAAAACTAGTGCTTACAATTATACTCGATTATTAACTATTTGTGAGTTTCAATCTGGTAAAATTATGTTTTTTAAACGCGATGATAGTAAAGAATATTATGAAAATTTGTATAACGAAATGTATAAACTTATCATGGATATAGAAAAACGTATTCAAGAAATACAAGATACTAATAAATTTATTATACCTCAATATATTCGTTATAATTTTCGAAAATTAAACGAACAAAATCTATTTTCAACCGTAAAAAATCTTCAGCTTCGTGAATTAGAATACTTAAATGACTTAAAAATTAGTATACGAAAACTAGATGAAAAACGACGCTTGTTTATTCATCCTAATATACCTTATGATATGTGTGTTGCTGAAACACCTGATACTGATCCTAAAAAAATAGCATTGAATGCTGCTATTGATGATAAGGAAGAGAAAATGAAGCGAATAATTCATCATCGTCATAAATATTTAATTCTTAGTGAAGCCTTTGACACTGAAATTGATACATATATTAAAAAAACAAAAGGTCGTCGCTTTTGTAATTGTAATTGGTTAAAGTCTTAACGCAATTCATCTTTTCCACGCAACAATCGAACCGCTTCAATATTATTATATAATATATCATACATTAAAAAACACATTATAAGAAATATTATTGCTACATAAATCGGAATTATACATGGATGCATATCTATATGTCTTACAATTAGATATGTATCGTTTATATATGTTAAAAAATATTTTTGTTTTTATGTTTTTGTTTTATTTTATTATTTTTATTTATAATATAATCTTTCTAAAAGATCTTGAGGTCAAGAGGAAGTACATTCACCTTAGTTACGTAGAACTTCTCAATTTCAGCTTGGGCACGGAGTTCACGTTCAGTAAGTAGATTAATGCTAGCACCCTTCTTACCATAACGACCACTACGACCAATACGATGAATATAGTTTTCACGTTGAACAGGAAGTTCAAAGTTAATCACAATACTAACTTGCTGAACATCAATACCACGAGCCAAGAGATCCGTTGAGATAAGAACACGGCATGCACCATTGCGGAATTCGGTCATACGACGCTTACGTTCTTCAACATCCATTTCACCATGGATACAGTCGAGGTCAAAGCCACGACGACGCATCTGGTCCGCAAGCCATTCAGCCTTGGCACGTGTATTTACAAAGATAGTTGCTTGCTGAATGCTGAGATGATCATATAAATCACAAAGAGTATCAAGCTTATGGTCTTCACGTGGAATACTAACATACCATTGCTTGATACCATCAAGAGTTACATCATCTGGTTCAAGAAGAATTTCAACTGGATCGCGTAGAAGACTCTTTGCTACAGCGGCAAGTTCAGGAATCATAGTAGCAGACAAAAGTGCTACTTGAGTTGTTGATGGCCATCCAAGACTTAGAATACAGTGTACCTGTTCACGGAAACGAGCTTCCAACATTTGGTCAGCTTCATCAAGAACAAGTACACGAATTGTATTTGGACTGACGGCCTTACGGTTGAGAAGGTCATAGAAACGACCTGGTGTAACCACAAGCACATGTGGTACATGGGGACCACCTAACTTACTTTGAACAACAACATTCAAATCTTCACTTACAGGTGGACCACCAGTTGCTGTATGAACACGCAAACCAATAAAGCTGCCAATGCCCCTGGCAACTGAAGCAGTTTGGTCAGCAAGTTCTCGTGTAGGGGAAATAACAACCATTTGAACACTGTTTTCGGCTGTATTGATGCGGCTAAGACCACCAATCAAGAATGTACCAGTCTTACCAGTACCAGACTGGGCTTGAGCCAATACATCACGTCCTTGAGTCATAGGCACAATAGCCTTTTGTTGAATAGGACTGGGCTTTTCAAAACCGTAGGCGTAAATACCACGGAGAAGATTATCGTTTAAATTCATGTCATCAAATGACATATACTCCTTAACTTCCTTAGACGCTGAGGCCGATGCGGAATCCGTAACGGACTCGGCGGCATGCGGAATGGGAGAATAAGGAGGAGTATTAGATTCGGAAAAGGTAGAGGACATTTGTATATGTAATAGGAAAGAGGGAAAGGCTTTAGGCTGATGTAAGAGGAAATAAGCAGGGGGCACACTACCAAATCTTGATTGTGTGTCGGTCAATTTTTTCAAGTTATGTATTACACATTGTTTTCTACAGCTGTAATCGTCCACATATCAGATGACAAGGATGGATTTGTAAGATAATCATAAGGTAAATAAAAGTATCCACTATCACCCCAACTTGGTCCCCAACTGTTACGAACAATAAACTCCTGGGTTTCATCGTTATATCCACAAACCAATACTGCATGTCCACCTAGATTTTCCTCATTGTAATCTGGCATAGGTACTTTGCCATTGGCAGCTACGTCTTCGCCTTCAAATGATGCAAATATAGAGATACCCACAACAAAAGGAAATCCATTGGCTAATGCATGTTTCATAGAGTAAAGGTCTGTATCTACATTTGATGCGGACAATACATGATGTTTCAAAGCATTGGTATAACAATTCGCAGTTGGCTTAACAGCAAATTTTTCTATTTCATAAGGCCAGTCGTCTTCAGAACAAACACCATATTTTTCTAATGTTAATACTCCATCTGATAACATAGCACCTTCATCATCGGGAATTGTATGTTCAAGTTTACGTTCATTATAGTATACAAATAGCCGGGACCCTGTAAAACCTTTTATAATAAATCCTACAGCACCGCATAATGCATTAGCAGTACAGCTACCAAGTTGACCTTGGTCATAAACATCCGGCATATTTGGGCGATGGTCAACTTTAGAAGGTAAGTCCACATGAGGTGTTATGGCTTTTAATTTTAACTTAGAAGAGTGTAAGCGTTGTATGTTCACGTTGTATATATGTTTTGGCTTATAAGAAGAAACATCGGGCATTTCTAGTATAGGTTAAGAAAAAAATTTTAGACCTTTACAGCTGTAATATTCCATAAATCAGACGTTAAATTAGAATTTGTAAGATAGGCATAAGGTAAATAGAAATAACCCTTAGCACCCCAGTTTATACCCCAACTATTACGAACAATAAACCATTGATGACTATCATCATAACCAACAACTAAGACAGCATGACCGCCTAATAATGATTCAGTATTTACATTTGGCATTGGTACTATGCCGGTTAAAGCAACCTGATTACTTTCAAATGAATCATATACAGCAATACCAACAACAAATGGATGACCTGCTGTAAGAGATTGTTTCATAGCAGATAGTGTATTTTGTATATTTAATGCACTCACAACATGATGTGCCAATGCATCTGTATAACATTTAGCAATAGGTTTTATAGCAAATTTACTAATAACATAAGGCCATTCTGTTTCCGGGCATACACCGTATTTTTCTAATGTCTTCACGCCGTCACTAAGTAATGCACCTGCATCCTGAGGAATTGTATGTTCTAACATGCGTTCATTGTAATATACAAATAAGCGACTGCCCATATCGACATTCTGTGTTTCATATGCAAAAGCAGCACACAGTGCGTTGGCTGTACAACTTCCTAGTTGTCCCTGATCATACACTGGAGGCATCTGAGGTCTTAAATCTATATTTGCTGGTGTAACTTTAACGTCAAATGATTTAATATTTAATTGTGCGGGATCCACACGTGTAATTAAACAATTATACGCGCGATGACCCGCTGAAAGTATAACATTTCCTACTTTTTTGCTATTATGAATCTTAGTTCCAGACATATTTTATATATAGAGTAAATATTAAAAATAAGAACCAGTCATATCATATAAATCGTGCTGGACTTGTGCCCATTCCTGACGATTTTGGTCATCAATCTCGCGTTGATTGCGTGGAACGTGACTTGTTGCTAATTGTATAAGAGTGCCATTACTAAATCCAAAATTTTCAATAAGTTGTTTTAATTTATGATTATTTACAATCAAAATAATACAACCTATAATAAAAATAATTAAACATAAACTACATATTAGTATTTTTTTCATTCTAAATTAGGAATTTGTTTTATTCAATACAAATCGGGCAGATATGATAATATCTATACTAATAGGAGCTTCATTGGATTTACGCGGTTTTATTGCCTTAAGTGTTAAGTAAGACCATTCACCAGTACCAGTTGCTAATTTACACGACAGTTCATCCAATGGAAGTTGAAGTGGATTATTTATTAGAATAACTTGACCACGATATACTGTTATACCTATACAATCAATTACATATTCAATGAATTCATTTGATTTCACGTCGTTTGGTCGAAGCACAATAGAGTCTAACATTATAAATCCACCACCCATAGAATGTCCCAGTATATTTTTACATATATCTGATAGTGCTATTGTGCGTGATTCATGAAAATTTGCTTGAACAGATACACTATAAGACATCTAACATCCATAATATATTGTTGTTTTATATCAATTTTTAATTCGGTCTGCTTCATTATCTGCATCATTTGCATCTTGGTTAAATACATTTGATACAAATACCCAATATGCTATCATGATATCTTCTAAAAAGTCATAATGAACCCCGCCAGGTGTAAAGAAGTTCAGAATTGTCTTACGTTGAGAATAATTGATTGCTTTTGCTTCAATATCAGAACGCAAGGCCTGAATATTTTGATGTGTAGTAGGGTAATCACTATATTTATGAAATGGATGATTCTTACTATATATTGAATAATTCTTATCATCCATCAACATAGTATAAATCATATTAATAATTTCACAATTCGATTGATCTACAACTGGATCAAATGCGTTATATATCCTATCATATACATCCTGAAAGTCTTTATAATATTTAAATTTAATATAATCAACCATGATTCGAGAAAAGTTGATAACAGTAATAAGGATTTACAATTATCAGCTTCATTCAATTTTCAGTTGACATGGAATATTTAATCTTTCTTAGCTTATGCGTTATTGTATTATTAATAAACGGAAATTCAGTTCGGTATGAAAACATTTATTTATATAATCCAAATAGAAATTCAAATAGACTTATAATTCGTCGTCATTCATTACCAAATATTAAGTTTCATTCTTACGCTTTCGAATCGGAGTCACAGAACGATATTTCGACTTAACTTTCAAAAAACTATTGGCGGATTCATCAATTAAATCTTCATATGGAAACCGAAAACGAGGAAATTGGGTTGTAGTTGTATCTTCATTACCTATTGCCATAATAACTGTAGGAATAAGATTTTGCGGCAAGTTAAGAATAGATGCTACACCTGTTGGATTAAATCCCTCCATAGGACATGAAGCTATTTTGAGTTCTGTAGCTGCTGCGAGTGCAAATCCCAACGCTATATATGTTTGATGCTTTGCCCATTCAATTGGATTGGCTTGTGATTGAATTGAATTTATAATTAATGTTGCGTAATCTACTGGAACTTGTGATTTTTCAATAAATTCATAAGCACGTTCTATAACATCTTTAAACGTACAAAAAATAAGTAAATGTGATGATTGAATGGCTTGTTGTTGATTATACATGACTGGTAAAAGTTGCTCTTTCACATTAGGATTTGTTATAACAAAAATCTTCCAAGGCTGTATTCCAAAACTTGTTGGTGCTTGAACTGCAGCTTGGAGTATTGGCTCAATAGTTGGAAGTTGTTTGGATCTTGTGTTAAACGATTTTACAGCTCGTCGCCATTCAAGATTTGCTAAAAATGACATGATTAAGCTTACTATGTAGTTTGCCTTTATACTCTTTTAAATTAATGCGTAGAAAGGTTAAGGAATTATAGACATGTAATATAGGGAGCCATATGGCAGATACTTGGAATTACGACCATCTTATATATGATAAAGTTGATAAAAATATATTGAAACATATTGCTGATCTATTTGATTCTAAACTTCCTGGATTTAGTGAAGCAGTTATAAAAGGACTTAATTTATATAAATTTTTATTGAAGCATATGGATATACCTATTGAAAATCTTCATAAATCTATTACTATAAATGGAGACCCGATGTTTACAATAGATGATTTGGACATAATTCGTACAAAACTTAAGTCACAATCTGATATACCCTTTGTTAAACATATATTACAAAAGGGTGGTTCTTCATTGCCTGTGCCCCCGACAACAGCACCTGGACACGGTCTGGATGACGATCCATCACGTAGTAAATTTTGGGACAAAATGATTCGTAAACTTACTTGGCCTTTGGCGAAGCATATACCAGTATGTATGAATCCTTTCTTAGAATTTATGTTTATTCTTTATAATTTGGAACAACATCCACAATACGGTATATTAATTAGCACATACTTAGATACAATTACATTATCTATACCTGCTGTGGCTGATCTTGTATCTGATATGATTAGTAAATTTGGTGGAACATTTCTAGGTGCGTTACCAGGTGGAGGTTCAGCAGCAAATATTATTGCTATGGTTATTATGGCAATGTTTTGTGCGGTAGGTGCGACATTAAATGTATCACGTAAACATTTTGGTGCGGCATTCAAAACCGCCTTGGATGGTATTCCTATTATTGGTGAAGCACTAAGTACAGGTTCTATTCAAATTGAAACAGGTGTTGAGCGTTACTTACAAAATCGTGATCGTGTATTAAATCAAATAGAACCAACTATGCCACGTATAGCTAAATTTGTAGAATATTGGACACCAACTCCTGATATTGTCGAAGGACCATCGCCACCTATGTCAATTGATGTATTGAAAGCTGAAGCAGGCGATGCTATTGAACGTTCAACAGGAATGAATGTGAATACTGCATTAAAAGATCCTATTGGAGCATTAGATGCTGTAGCAAAACCTGTTATAGCACCATTTGAAGCAGCTACTGGAATTGATGTTAATAAAGTTGTTCGTGACCCATTTCATCCTAGTGCGGCCTTACCATCAATGCCAACAACAGATTCATTGACAGCAGTAGCAACCTCTAAATTACCAAGTGTACCTAGTGTAGATTCATTCACTACAGCGGCAACTAATAAATTACCAAGTATACCTAGTGTAAATTCATTCACTACAGCGGCAACTAACAAATTGCCGAGTGTACCTAGTGTAAATTCATTCACTACAGCGGCAACTAACAAATTGCCGAGTGTACCTAGTGTAGAGTCATTAACACCAATAAGTTCTGCATCATCTGTAATATCAAAATCAAATGGATCAGTAGCATTCAAACCTACACCTATAAGAAAACGTGGAGGAAAAACTCGTCGGTCTAAGCAATTCAGTCATCGAATGACTAAGAAGAATGAACGATGGTAAATTTTATTGCTATCTTCTTATCTCTGAAAAACGAACCTATATTGGTGCGACGGTCGATCCTGATCGCCGGTTGCAGCAACACAATGGTCTATTATCAGGTGGAGCACGTGCTACACGCGGAAAAATATGGAATCGTGTATGTTATGTCTCTGGATTTCCTGATTGGAATGCGGCCTTACAATTTGAATGGGCCTGGAAACATATATCTCGTAAATATCATGGACTAGAAAATAAATTAGATGGACTTATAACTTTAATACAACGTGGACGTTCTACACTAACAAGTACTCCATTTCTACTTTGGAACAATCATTTATGTATCCATTTTACATTACATGATACATTATTTTCTAAAAAAATTGACAAATGTAATTTACAATTATCTGAGTGTGCGTGCTTGAACACAACAACTCCCTTTCCTAAATCTTTCTGCCTTTTCTCTTTCCAAATGTCTACATCTGACTTTTCCTCCAATTCCATTTCCCAACTTGCCTCAATGGTTGAGGCCTTGCGTGCTGAAGTAACGCAAGTCAATGCTCGTCTTGATTCACTTATGGCTGTTCGAAAGCCTAAGTCAGCTGCTGATGTAACTCCTATGAATCGTGTTGATAATGATGCTCATGCTGAACCTAAGAAGAAGGCAACCAAGAGTAAGAAGATTCCAGCTGATGCTCCTGTAGCGAATCTTTCTGCGACTCTTGATGCTGCTGCCAATGATACTACTATTAAGAAGTCTCGTAGTCGCAAGCCTAAGACTGTTGCTACTGTAGCCGATGCCTCTGTGGCCGATGCCTCTGCGGCCGATGTCCTTGCTGCTCCAGATGTATCTGATAAGAAGCGTGGCCGCAAGGCTAAGCCTACTGCCGATGCTCCTACTGCCGATGCTCCTGCTGCCGATGCTCCTGCCGATGCCAGTACTGCCAAGAAGCGTGGTCGCAAGCCAAAGCCTGCTGCTACTGATGTCACTGTTAATGCCTAAATAACTAATTTAATAAAACTAAAAACTAAAAAACAAAATAAAAAAATTTTTCAATGAAAAATGAAACGTCTATATTTTTTATTTTTAGTATTTAATGAATTGTACTAGTTGTACTTTGATGAAAACATCTGAAAATTCCGAACTTCATATTGAACCTAGAGTCTGGACATGTATAAATAATGTAACTCATGGAATTAATTTAAAATGTGATTGTACTTTATACTCAAATAGCACTTCACCAGTACTAGAATATAGTAAAATCATTTACTGGTCATGTGGAAATTGTTCATATGATTACAATTTATTTGATAATCCATTATGTGTAACATGTGGATTAAATCGCCAACATACTTGGACATGTACATATTGTTTATGTAACTCAAACAATGGACGTATGTCTGCTTGCGGTGAATGTTTTGAAAAACGTAGACATTCTATGGTGTATGATAGTCCTGAAAGTGCTATTTACTCATGTGGCGATTGTGGTGCAGTATCAGCAGTTAATCGTGATAAATGTTATAAATGTAATGAACCTTGTTAATATGAATATGATACATAGACATATTAAATAATATTATATTTTAGCTAACTCTTGTATTGTATTACGATTATGGTGAAATCTTTGAGAAATAGGCAATGATAATGCACGTCGTCTATATGAAATTAACGATGATGGTATACGCAAAACATCGTACGCTGTTTTTATTGGATTCATTTCACGAGCAAATAAACTAACGGATAAACAACGATCGTCTGTATAAAGTATAGAAAATGAATAATAAGGCACATTTAAACGTATATCTTCACATATATTTTTCATATTATTTGTATAATTTAATTTATGATGATTATATCGTTCAACTGCATCTACACGATGGAATTCAACGAGCCATTTTAAAATTTTATATTCTACCTCCAACGGAAGAGCGTCGAACAACCATTGGTCATTCATACTTTAAGCTGCGAAATTTACTTACGGTTATTCTTGCGTGTGTTCTTGCGTGTGTTCTTGCGGCTCTTCTTGGCAAAGCGACCGCGTTCATTACGGGGACGGTTAGAAGATGTAGACTTCTTTGTAAAACGACCACGGGCGTTGCGAGGAGGCATCTTTTATACATAGGGTAAACAAAAATTGAATGTGTGTCTGTAATTTTAATGTGTGTTACATGCGTGTACATATTCAAAATTGGCTAAAAGGTCCATATAGTCTGATTTTAGAGACTGGGGCGACAGTCACAAAAGACGAACCGGTAACGCACAAGTGGCTGCCGGGTGATAACGTAAATGAAGGTGGAACTGTAGTAAAACGACAGGTTGTACAAAATCTGGTCGGTATTGTAAACTTTGTAAATCGTACTGGATATGGCTTTTCACCACGGGGCGTTGCTTTATATATGTTTCATCCATTTCGAGAGGATTACCCACCATTTCTGGTTGCCTCAAAGACAAAGTATACACAAAATTATATAGCGACTGTGAGTTTCGAACATTGGGAGGATAAATGGCCACGAGGTGGAATTCAAAAACTATTAGGACCAGTTGGTTCTAAAGAGATTGAAGCAGCCGCGTTACGTATGATGGTGAATGTTAAAGGAGATGATGGTATATTGTTGGATACTTCACACATTATCAATTATGATGATTCATCGTGGGATTGTGTCTTTAATATTGATCCTGATGGATGTGTAGATGTAGATGATGTATTTGCTTGGCGAATGCGTGACGGAGTCACTGAATTTGCTATTGCTATTGCGGATGTTGCAGCATGGGTCCCTGAAGGGTCGGCCTTGGATGACTTGGCTTATGAACGTGGAACAACATTTTATGATAATGGTGCCGCCGTTATACCTATGTTGCCTGAGTCGCTAAGTACACAAGCGGCATCATTACGTGCTGATGGTGTTAGTCGACCAGTATTAGCTTTAGTGTATAGATTGACAGATAGTGGTGGCGTCGAACATGTAGAGTTTAGACGATGTAAAATGACTGTTGGACAGGCATATACATATGAATCTATTATAGAAGACAAGGATATGTCATCTAGATTGATTACGTTTCTTATGAGCGTTTTGGGACGGGTGGATATTGACCGCAATGATTCCCATGTGTGGGTTGAGGCTGCTATGGTCGAGTACAACCGCAGGGCAGCGTGCGTGTTGCGTGAGGCAAGGGTGGGGGTCATGCGGTCTCATATTGGTACTGTGGCTGAGGTATGGAGTGGGCTGGCTGCTGTTACAGGATGTAGGGAAATTGGATTCTTTGGATATGCGGCAGGGGAATATGTGGATGGAGGGGTTGATGGTAATGTTGGGCATGCGGGGTTGGGTTTGGATGTGTATACCCATGCGTCATCGCCGTTGCGTCGTTATGCGGATTTATATAATCAACGCTGGCTGGTGTCATTGTGCTGTAATGGTGTGCAGCCGACGATTTGGCGGTCGTCAGTCGTCATGAATGGACGGGCCGGTCTGGCAAAGGCGTTTGATAGAGATACATGGTTCCTGAAGAATTTGGATACAGCTGGGATTTCAGTTGAAGACGGATGGGCGTTAGTGGATAAAGGTCATGGTGTTTGGTCCGTTTATGTGCCGGCATGGAAGCGACGAGTGCGTGGAGTTGTAAGTGAAGATGGTATGGATATAAAGGCAGGAACAGCTGTAGTTGTTCGTGCCTATACGGATTTGAAGGCGATTTCGATTGGTCGCCGCGTTGTATGTTCTATTACTCCTGTAGTATTATGAGAGTTCAGGTTCACTATTCTTTTTCACATATATCAGTAAATGGCAACCCCGGCTGGACCTACAGGACCTACAATGGAACAAATGATGAGCACAATGCGTGGATTTACAGGAACAAATAAACCCTATGTCCCATTAACTCCTGAACAAGTATTAGCCAATATAAAGGCGGCTGAGGATGCGGACCTTAAGTTACTAACAGTGTTCAAAACACCAAATATGGCGACACTCAATGCGTCTATGACAGCATGGACGACTGCTGGAAGCAGACCTGTTTATGTTATATTGTCTATAACACTTTCACCTCCATCAAAATGTTCTGATGGTGTTATGCGTGGTTTATATGACTACATTTCATGGCTAATCAAAGCAGATGTTAGTTACCAAACAAAAACGATTAGTGCACTGTTTCCAGGCAAGGATATTTCCTATAGTGTATCAGGTAACGTGCTGAAACTACATGTGTCTAAGGAGTAATTAATTAAGGTTTAAAGCTCTTGTATGCGTGTGTATCTGGCAATGAGGATTGTAATCCCCATTTCCATGCTAAGTACCCTTCCACCTGTTGGCGTTGCGGTGTCGTAAGTGCTGTGTTGTATATAATGACTTCAGCAACATAACCGTATAAATATGAACTTGTGTCTCCCGCTGCATAGACTTCAGATCCAATAGAATATTGTGATACAGCAAAATTGCCTGAAGACCCTGTTGTAGCAGCATCTCCGCCATATTGTGATAAATAGGATGAACTTCCATCGACCCAACTTGTAATCATTTCGTTAGAGTCTAATGCAATATTAATTGCTGGATACGTGCCACTACGATAATTTGACAAAATATTACCACCAAGACGTGGAATACATATATATGCATTGTTATTAAAATCATACTGTCCTGTAGCTGCTAATGATAGAACTCTTGCATATGAGCTTGATCCCGAGTTCATATTAAATACACAAAATGCTGTATATTGATTGCTTGTAATACTGATATTTCCTTGAAACCATTGTGAATTTGTAAATGTCATCGCAGGAAGACCAGTTCCAAATCCGTTTGCATCCCAGCTAACACCAGTATTTGGTGTGCCATCATTTCCGTTTCCTGATTTATCTTTCCACAGGCTTACAGTTGGCCCTGAGCTGAATGTGATTGCAGATCGGTCTGCTGCGTCTAACCATAACAGACATCCAGGCACTGATTTCGGTGTAAATATAGTACTATTGAAAATTCCATTTGTGAACGCAGGCAATCTATATCCATAGTGCGTGGATGTTAACAATGATTTGAGATTCCATTTCCATGCTAAATATGCTTCTACTTGTTGTTGTTGAGAGGTGGTGAAAGCACTATCAAATAGAATGAATTCACCAAAGGAACCGGCAAAACTATCGTTATAACCTGGAATATTACGTTTTCCTAATGATAAAATATTCCAACTAAAATTTCCAGTTGTTGTTCCAGACATATAGTAAGTTCCGTTTACATATAAAGTAATTGTTCCGCCATTTACCGATGTAGATACTATACTAAGAATATATGGTGTATTTGCGTAGATTGTTGATGAACCATGTGTTACCCAACTACTTCCCACAGTCAAAAAATCAGTACTACCGCCAGTATCACTACCGCCATAGTTTAAAAATAGACCGTTGTCATCTGTTGTTGTGCTTGTTGTATATATAGGGCCAGCGAATCCTGATGCTTGATTGACTATTATAAATATACTAAACGGCGATGCTGAACCAAACGATAATGGGCATGTAAGTCCATATGTTTGTGTTCCATTAAAGGTTATACCTGGATTTCCATTGAATACACTAGAATTGTATGTCATTACTGTATCAGATGTAGTTGCATTATTGTTTTGTCCACTTTTATCTCTCCAACGTTGTATAACTTGTGCATTTGCTGTAACAGGAGATGATCCTGCTGTATCTTGGAAAAGAGTTGTCGTATCGGCTGCATCAAGCCATAACTGGCAACCAGAAATATCCATTGGCTGGAAAAGACGACTAAAGGGGGGTGTAGTTACACGAAGAGCAGGGGAAGATAGTCCTGTTATACCCCATTTATTTCCCAGATAAGATTCTACTTGTTGGCGTTGACTTACGGACAAAACCGAATCATAGAAAATAATTTCCATAATATAACCAATATAGTAATAATTAGGCGGACTATATACAGTATCTGTGCCTATATATGTATTGACGGAACTAAAATTAAATGCTGTTCCTGATCCTGTATAGGTTGTTCCTCCATTTTGTGAAATACTTGTTGATGAACCATCAACTGTGCCTGTTATAACAACAGTGGTTCCAGATGCATATGTGCCAGCCGGCATAGTTGCTATTCCACCCCATGTAACCTCATTATCTAAATAAGAAACTGCTCCTACACCAGGGCCGCTTCCAGAAAATCCTCCAGATAATGATCGTGCACCTTGTGGACCTCCAATCACCATATTGTTATTAAAACTTGGACTTGGGTTATTAAACACTACAAACATCGTTTCTGTATTCGGATTTGCAGTATAGGTTGTTTCATAACCGGTTGTTGAGTTTGGAAAATATAAGCAATTATACGTTGATGAATAGGTTGCCCCGTTATATCCTGATAAAATTGTAGCATTACGAGCATTGCCAGACTTATCGTTCCATTGTGATACAGTTGTGCCGTCCAGTGTCATAGATGATGCATCGGCACCATCCAACCACAACTGGCAACCTGTAATATCTGTTGGATTGAATGTAGGATTACTTGTAGATACCCCATAAGGATGGGTTACTGGTAATGTTGATTGTAGCCCCCATTTCCATGCTAAGTATCCTTCCACTTGTTCTGCCTGAACAGTTGTAAGAGCTGTATTAAAAATCATGAATTCGTATATTGTGCCAGTATAGTAGTTATATCCTGGCGAAGCAGCACCTAAATATCCCCAATTCATTCCATTTCCTTCCGATGTTGGCCCTGCTTCTGTAAATGCTTGTGCGCCATTATACCGTCCAACAACAGTTCCGTCTGTTCCTAATGTACGTATGTATGATGCTATATAGGTCGGTGTAGTGGTTGTTGCCAGAGTGGTTCTTGCACTTGATCCATTGTCATAATATTCTAAACTAGTGTCCACATAGTTCAATAGAATAGTTGGTCCGGCACCTGGAAAGTTGCGTCCAAAAAGGTATATTTGTGATGTAGATGATGTAGTAGCGACAATAAACACTGTATGTGTTGAAGCAAATGGAGTATTAAGATTAAAGTAAATGCCTGTACCTGGAAACACGACACCTGCCCCAGTGCTTGTGGGCGATCCGGTAGCGGATGTATTATTTCCATATCCACTTTTATCATTCCATTGGGTCACAGTTGTACCAGAACGAACCATGCTGTTTAAATCAGCACCATCCAACCACAATGCAAGTCCTGGTATAGACTGCGGCGAAAACAGCCATTGTGATTTAGACAATGATGGTATTGACATTTCTATTTACAGGGTATGTAATATTTTTGTTAACCGGGTTGAATAACCGTATATGATAATCGCAGAATCTATGATTATCATATATAAAATAACTCATTGTTTAAAACAGCACATATCCATCGGTCGAACCGCCGGTTCCAGACACTGCGATGGTCACACTGTTGCTTGGGGGAATGACTAATGGCGTTGAGACGTTTGCGTTGTTTGTAACTGTAATGGATAAATATGCATTAGTATTGTTGCGCAATACCCAGTATGAACCGGCATCTGTAGGAATAGTAGCAGGCAAGGTTAAGGCATTGAACCCGCTGTTTGTAATGTTGTAATATGTGAAATATGTGCTTGTGGAGATTGCCGGTGTTGTGCTGGCTGTTAAGGATGTATCTGTGATGTTGGCGATTGTAATAGCACCGCTGCCACCGCCACCACCACCACTACCTGGCACAGCTCCGTTGATAGAACTTACATTGATTGTGCTGACTGTAAGAGTATCAGTAAACAATGTTGAGAAAGTATTCTTGGCCGGTGATGTGCCAATGTAGGGCAGTACACGGCGTGATGCTATACCAAATCCACCTGATGAAGTAGAAAATATAGATGTTCCAACATCTATCCAGTTAATGCCATCAGGGCTCGTGGCAATTCTATTTGGACCGTAACCTACGGCAACCCATACTACACCATTCCATGCTACGTCTTTTCCACCTCCACTGTAACCAGAAAATATAGGTTGTCCACGACCTGTCCAGTTAATACCATCAGGACTTGTGGCAATAGTATTATTTCCTAAACCCACGGCAACCCATAATACACCGTTCCATGCTATACCAAATCCAACATAAAATATAGATTGTCCAAGACCTGTCCAGTTAACACCATCAGAGCTATAACATATAGCATTACTTCCATCACCTACAACAACCCATAATACACCGTTCCACGCAACGCCACGTCCACTTCCAGATATAACAGAAGTTCCAAGACCATTCCAGTTTATACCATCAGGACTCGTGGCAACAGTATTTGTTCCATAACCTACGGCAATCCATAATACACCGTTCCATGCCACGTCAAAGCCGCTACCTGAAAAGATAGATGTTCCATGACCTGTCCAGTTTATACCATCGGGACTCGTGGCAATAGTATTTGTTCCTTCACCTACAGCAACCCATAATATGCCATTCCATGCCACGCCAGCCCCCACTGTAGAAAATATAGACTTTCCAAGACCTGTCCAGTTTATACCGTCGGGGCTCGTTGCAATAGTATTATCTCCACCACCTACAGCAACCCATAATACACCGTTCCATGCCACACCGCCTTGATAATTTCCGGAAAATACAGAATTTACATTCGTTGTCCAGTTAATACCGTCATATGTATAAGGTAATTCGCCTTGACCTACACCAACCATAAAGTTTTCGCTGACTGTCGGCTTTGAGGATGTTGTGATTGTACTTGTCGGATCTGAAGCTGACTGTGCGGTTACTACTAGATTTCCCGTAGCATCGGCGGACAGTTTTGTAATATAATTCGCACCAATCATATTAATCGTTCCGCTTGATACATAGATATCACGCCAGGCATTTGTTGCTGAGCCTAAATCGTAGGTTAGATGTTCCGAGGGAATTAGGGCGGTATTGATTGTACTTACGGCAAGTGTACTTACATTCATATTAACAACATTGATGATATTACCACCAGATAAGTCAAGGGCATTTCCTGCTCCAACATACATCACAACGTTACCTGGTGAGGTATCGCTTTGTATGACATCAGCATAGATTGTAGATGCGGCTATCCAGTTTGTACCAGTAATTGTGCTGGCACTGAATGTACTAGCTGTGGCATTGTTGATATTGATAATATTGCCACCAGATAAGTCAAGGGCATTTCCTGCTCCAACATACATCACAACGTTACCTGGTGAGGTATCGCTTTGTATGACATCAGCATAGATTGTAGATGCGG
>Ga0007870_1000186_pt1 | contig 25048 bp, 36 predicted proteins | sample CryBogCBH04Jul08_FD_71207 | JGI IMG/M metagenome (GOLD analysis project Ga0007870, IMG submission 71207) | Freshwater microbial communities from Crystal Bog, Wisconsin, USA - CBH04Jul08 | ecosystem: Environmental > Aquatic > Freshwater > Lake | place: Crystal Bog, Wisconsin, USA | collected...
AATGGCGTTGCCTGCGGTCTCGACCTGGTCGGCCCATGGGTTGTCGTCGTGGGACTGATGGCGTTGGATGAGTTTGGAGTCCAGATACCAAACGGCCCGGAATGCGCGATTCCAGGCCGGAAAGTATAGGCTCTTGAGTTGAGCGGGTGTCATGGTTTTGAGATCTCCCCGAAATCTGTTTCGGGAACATCCGGTAAATATAGGGTTTTAGGGCGATTGGTGGTCACGCCATCGAGCGTTTGAGGTCTTCCAAGACTTGATTGCGCCTGGCTATTTCGGCGGCTTGTTCTTCGGGTGTTGGGCCGTGTTCCATGGTGTGGCGATTGCGCCTTTGACCGGCAATCAATGGAACGTCCGCAACGGTTGAAACGGGTTTGGGTTGCGAAACGGAATCGGGTGGGCGGGTTAGCTTTTGATCGGGATCGAGCTTGCCGCTGGTGACCATTTGGGCTTGGGCAAGGTCTTTTTCAAAAACGTCGTGATTCAGCAGATTGACCAAATTGAGGCTGCCAATGTTGCGCTTGCCGGTGCTGATTTCTTTGCGCAGGAATTTGATCACTTTGACCAGCTCGGGCCCGTTGTGGCCGTAGCTCAACCATTCAATCCACCGATGGAGCCACGTGGTCGACCAAGCGTATTGGGTGCCCATGTTGGCGTTGAACCAGGCATGAAGTTCTTTGGCTCGGGGTTCGAGTGCGTTGATTTCGGCAGGGTTCATGGAAATGGGACCAATAGGACTTATGCCGCCGGGGCCGTGATGGTTTGAATGGTGTCGTTTTCGGGAAGGGTGGGTTTGACGAAAAAGGTCTCGGTTTGGGTGATGGTGATTCCGGTTTTTTGGAGGCTTTTGGCGTCGAGGTTGTCGCGATCGTTGATGAGGGATTCTTTGTCGACTTCCCATGTGCAGCGGAGAAATTGGGTTCCGAGGTGTTTTTCGACCAAGTCAAGCAGGATGGCGTCTTCGGATTTTGGAAGGTTAACTTTGGGCGGGTTGGTGCGCCATCCGATGGATCCGTGTTGCATATCAAGGCTTTTGGCGTCGCCAAAAGCTTCTGCATTGGCGACGGCCCATCGCTGAAGTTCTTTGGCCAAGTCGGTCAGCTGGGTTTTGATTTTTTCCAGCTCGGGGCCGACTCGTTGATCGATTTCGGCGATGGCGGCTTCGCGGTCGGCTGTAATTTTGGATTCTTGCAGCTTGATGACGCGGAATTGTCCGAGCAGGGCCTCGGCTTCGCTTCTGGTGGCGGGCGGGGCTTTGCGGTTGGTTTTGCGGGCGGTTGTCATGCGGATTTTAACTAGCGTTTGTGGTTTGGTCGGTAACGGTGACTAAAAATTGTGGCTCCAGGTTTGCCAGGCGGTAAAAGGAATGGATTTGGCGTCCGTGGCGTTCGTTGCGTTGTTCGATTTGCCAGCCTCGATTTCGGAGGTCGCTGATGCGGCTGTGTACGACGTAACTGCCTGACGCTTCGACTAGCAATGGCATGGCCACCCAATCTCCTGGACGGGCGGTCTTGAGAACGGCCAAGACAAGGTCGTTTTGGCTTTTTCGGCCTTGGCCTAATGGGCTGCTAACTGCGATATCTTGGGTGTTCATGGTGCTGCGCACGGCCTATAATGAGGCAGTTTAAGGGATTATGGCTGTGGGGTTGAAATCGGGGTTTTTATAGGCGTCCATCCATTCGGTCGGAGGTTGTCTGCTTAAACCAAAAGCCGTAAAACACGCTCCGGAAAAAAACACGACTCTAGCAAAATTTCGCTGTATTCTAAGATCATTTGGCGACGAACCTAAATCTTGAAAACGTGTGGTAAGGAGGTCGTTATAAGCACGCCATCTACTTTCGACTAATTGTTGAGCTTTTGCGGTAATTGGTTTCATGGGCGGGTTATTCTTTGGGGGCGTATGGATTAGGGCGGAATAGTGGCTCGGGGTCCACGGGTGCGGTGAGCAATAGGCGTCCGGTGCGTTTAGTGGGACCAATTGGTTTTTGCGGGATCAGTGACTTTAGGTTGACTTTGGAATCAGCCACTAATTCCAGCTCATAATTGTCATCTCCGCGATCTTTGTCGGGGATGTATTCGTAATCGCCTTTGGGGTTTCGACCATAACAGACGGGCAAAGCTTTGGTGAGCAGGTTTAACGTCTTGGTCGCGTCTTCAATGGTTTTAAACAGGTAAGCTCGATGGTTGATTCGGAGAATGGCTTTCATGGGGTCGGTTATTTGCGGCGGGTGACTTTGCAAGTGTTGGCTTTTTTGTTGGCTATGATGCGCCAGGTGCCTTGGCTTTTGGCTTTGGCTTCATAGACAACGTGGGCAGTCATTCCGTAGGGAAACGGAGAATCTATTTCCTGATATTTGGGTAGGCTAAGCAACCAATCCAAAATTTTGCGGCTTTTGGATTCTTGCCACCGTTTTTCAAACCGTTGTTTTTCTGGCAAACGGTTCCCAAATCGCTTTTTATACTCCTCTTCCGATATCCACCATTCGACCCAATAAGGTCCATTTTCATCTAAATGCTTAATCCCTTGAATAAATATGCCGCGTGGTCCTTTTGATCGTGGTTTCGGCAAGGTGTTTTTTGTCCGGTGGCGATGGGCGATGCGTTTGCGGACGTGGTTTGTTGAACGTTTGGCTGATGGTGGTTCTGGAGCCTTGTAATCGGGCAAAATGCCTTTGGCGGCGGCTCGCTGGAGCAATGCGCGGCTTTCAGCTGCAAATTGGGCAAATGTGGTGTTCATGGGACGGTAATCGGCGGTTGAAACGATTAGGGCTGGGCTTGGATGGGCGCTTCGGCGGTGGCGGATAGGAGTTGATTGGTGAAATTGCCGTCTAGGGCGGCGGTTAACCGGGCGTCTTGATATTCTTTGATTTGCTGCGCTTTGGTCCGGGCGTGGTGAATGGTCTTGCAGACGGCTGGCAGCAGGCAGCAGCTCATGATCGCCAAGATGGCGATGACGGTAAGGAGTTCGACCAGGCTTGAGCCCTGCGGGCCACGAATAGCCAGATAAAGCTGTTGTTTGGCGTTTTTCCAACGCAGCAATTCGTCGCGTTCTTTGGTGATGGCTTCGAGTTGTTTTTCTAATGCGCCTTTTTGCCAAATCAGGTTGATGTGTTCGACCTGAAGCTCTGCATAGTCTTTGGCCATGTTTTCATCCGGTAAATAGGACCTAGAGGGCGGATGGGACGTATGATTGCTCATAAAATGCCCCACGGGTCGATTTTTTGAACACTAAGACCTTTTAGCGTCAGGCCGCTGTAGCGGTCGGAAACCTTAAACATGCCACAAAGGTGTTCGGTAACTTGTTCTGGAAGCATGTGAAGATCGGCTGCAATACGGATTTCACCGGTATAGCCGAAAATGTTGCCTCTGGTGTTGGTGAAAGCGGCTTGCCAATGCCAAGGCTCCAAAATTTGCGGGGTGGTGGTTTCTAGGGGCATGGTAATCGGGCTTTTGGTGGTTTAGTGGGCGGCGTTGGCGCTGCGGCGTTCGCCGTAGGTGCTGCATAGGGCGTTGCAGCCTTCGACCACGGCCTGGAGCGTGGGGTTGCCTTCGCGTTCTTCGGCGTCGATGCGGGCCTCCTCGACGGCGTCGGCTAACGTGCTCAGGTTTTGGTTGCGCGCGAGCTTTGGGGCCAGTGTGGCGGCGACGGTCTCCAGCTCGTTGCTGGCCGGGAATCCGCTGCCTTTGAGAAAGGCGGCGATGTCGCGGGCTCCGATGCCGTCGCGGTAGTCGTCAAAGATTGGACGGATGCAGCGGCGGAACAATTGCCGGGCTTCTGCCATGCTGCCGACGCTGGTGCTGCGGACGGCGTCGAATTCGGTCGGGAAAGCGCAATAGACGAAGCGGACGCTGGTTTCGTCGATGAGGTCTTTCATCATTTTGAGCAGGGCCACGCCGCCGTTGTGGCCTTCGTCGATCAAGAAAATGGTCTCGGGACGTGCGCGAAGGGCTTGGATCAGGGTTTCCATTTGTTTCGCGGGGTTTTTCTCGATGGGTGCGCCAAGCTTTTCGGACATGGCCCGGCTGATGTGGAATGGCTTTTCGCGCCAGGCGTGGCTGATGCGCAGGTAAATCCGGCGTGTCGGATCTTCGGCAACTGCCGAGCTTGACCACCAGCTCTTGCCGACGCCTTCGGGAGCGAGGCAAATGAGGCAGCGGCGGTCTTTTTCGGACCCAAGAAGGCGCTCAAAATTGGCGTTCATCCGTTTGACAAAGGGTGTCTGGATGAATTCTTCGCTGTTGAAGCTTTGGGCGGCTTCCAGGTAGGCCATCATTTTCTGGAGCTTGGGCAAAATGCGATGCTCGGAGACGTGGCCGCGCCAGGTGCCTTCCTTCAGCTTTTTCCACGTCTTGGAGCTGCCGACAAATGCCTTGTAGCGGGCTCCGAAGCTGTTGTCGCTGAGGCCAAGGGTCTTTTGCAGCTCGGCGAGGCGTGGGATGAGTTCTTCGACGGTGGAAACGGCTGGTTGGGCGGTTTCCGTGGTGGTGGTGGGTAGGGTCATGGGGTGGGGTAATTAAAAAATGGTTTGTCTAATGACTCAGTTATCCGATGTGGTGATCTTGTAGATAAAAGCAAAAAAACCCAAAACGACGGCCGCTAGAAAAAAAAGAATTGCTTCGGTGTTGCCGTCTACGCCGGTTGTTTGAGGCTGTGCGATGACGGCTTGAATTGCGCTGGCGTTGGCTTTCCAGAAGTTGGGGTCGAGGACGACTCCGTTGGTGTCGGTGGTGACGGTTTGGGTGATCATGGGCTGGTGGTGGTGGTGGCTGTAGTCATGGTGGTTCCGGCTACGTTTTTCGGTTTGATTATTTAATCCCCTCTGCCAAATCAATCGCCTTTCTGGCCTGTTTCATTGGCTTGGAATGAAACCAATTTCCCTGATTCGCTTTGACTTCAATCGCCTCTTGAAAAGCGCCGTGAAGCTTTATCAATGCCTTAAGCAGGTCCGGTGCTGCCGCAATTAGGCGGGCGTCGGCTTCCATGTTTTGATCGGGTGAATCACAATCGCATTCAAGTACGGCAATGCATACGTTACCCCCTTTTTTAAGTCGCTTTGGGGCGATCAAATACTTTTCATCGCTTACCTTGTACGCTTTCCAAGGTCCTTTGGTGTAGTTTGGCTCACTCATTGGGTCGTGGTGGTATGGGACTGGCAGGACGAATGGGACCTATTTGGGTTGTGATGTTTTCTCGGTAGATTTGGTTAGATCGTTCTCCTTTATGGCTTCAGCCAATTTGCTGAGAAAATCGACAGCTGTCTGGCCGGATAAAGTGATCTTGGTTTTGTGAAAAGCGATGTCGCCTTCGTAACTGACGGTGTGTGTCCAGTAATTCTTATCGTTCATATTTGGGGGCTTGGTTAGTGAACAGCTTCCTCTTCTTCCTCTTCAAGGAGGCGGCGGAGGCTGGCGGGTAAAGCGGCTGGAGTATTCGAACGTTTCGGAGATTCCGAACGGTTGGTTCGTCCGTCCGTCCGGGTTGAGCGGTCGGCGGACTGTCCGGCAGTTGCGGGATCGACGGTCGCGGCGTCGGGAGTGGCCGGGGTGTTGGGGCCGGTTGAGGCTTCCAGGACTTTGCCTTTGCCGTCGCGGGCGCTGGCGCTGGCGACTCTCGGCTGGCCCGGCAACCCGGTGATGCGGGCTACGGTGCGGACAAAGCCTTGGATGCTCTTTTCTTGTTTCTTGCGGGTGCCAAGGCCGGTGTCTTCGGTGCCGACGCCGTAGATTTCGTCGGTGGTCTGGCTTTGCAGTATGGCATCGCCGCGATAGTGCATTTGGGGGGCGGGCATTTCCCAGCGGGCCCATGTGATCCAATCGCCCATGCCCAAGCCTTGGTGGTTCTTGAGCGTGTTGCCTTCTCGGTTGTAAATGGCGGCTCCTAGGGTGGGTTCTGTGGCGTCGAAGCGGATGTAGACTCGGTAGCCGTTGCCAAGGTCGGCAAATTTGTCGGCTCGCCAGTCGTGGAATGCGCCTTCGACCTGGCAGGTGATGCGCAGGCCATTGATGGTGGCCTCGCGGATGGTCGGCAGGAAAGCGGCGAGGTCTTTGTCTGTGAGGCTGGCCAAGGGCTGGGCGGATGTATCGCGGGCCCACACTTCCTCGGCGCTGAGTTCGCGGCCCACCTTGCGGCGGTTGTGGAAGCTCATGGCTTTCTCGATGATGTCTCCCAGCTGGCCCATGGTGGCGAAGCCGAGGGCGGCTGCGGTGTGGCTGCCTGCGCGTAGACGACGGACTGCCTTGGACCCGGCTTCGAATTCTCCAGCGTGGCGTCCGATGCTGATAAACTGTGGGGCGTAGGTGGCGACGAGGCTTTGGAGGTAGCGGAAGCCGCCTTCGATTTCGCCTTTGCCGTGGGCGTTGCGGACGTACTGGATCTCGATGCCGATTGCCTTCAGGCCATCTTGGACTTTGGCCTTTTCTTCGGCGTCCATGGCGGGGCGGGTAAAAGCGTCTTCGACGGGGTTTTCTTCAACTGTGATTCCTTTGATGGCGTTGCTATGCCATATGCCTTGCTCCAGGCGGAGGACGGCGGGCTTGCCCCGGGACATCATGAGGCGGCGGAGAAAGCGCAGGATGTCTTCGGCGCGGTAGGCTTCGCGAGGGCGTGCGACCAGCTCGACGCCAAGCCAGGCGCGGCTGGCGACGTCCCATGCGTAGAGTCCTTGGCGGCTAATGCCGTCGCTGCCGTCGGGCATGGCAAAGGAAAACGGGTGGTTGCTCGACATATCGTCGAGGGACCAGATGAATCCGGCGCGGTTCATGGCCCGCGTGCCATCCTTGAGCGCGATCGTTTGATCTCGGCGGGTGGTGGCGACGTGCAGGCCAAAGCGTTTGGCTCCTCGCAGGGCTTGTTCGTGATCGGTGGTGATCTTGCCAAGGAAGCGGACGAGGGGCTTGGGCTGGCTGCCTCGCGCCAGCAGCTTGGCGAGGTCTGCCGGGCATTCGGGTTCTTCGGCGAACCGTTCGAGGGTCAATGCCACGCTGCCGGTGTGGCGGTGGTGGCTCATGGCCTCGCCGCTCGCGCCTACGGTGCTCAAATAAAGGTGGGTGAGTTTTTGCTGTACGGCGGGAAGCTCGGTGATCAATTCCCATGAGCTTTCGCGGCCCGGGGCCCGCTTGGGGGCCAGGGCGCTCACGGGACCATCGAGCAGGCTCTGGCATCGCTCGCCGTCGGTAGCGCGGATGCCAAGGGTGGCCAATGCCAGGAGACGGCAGAGTTTGGGGGCGTTGGTGCGGGCGGCTTTGGCGGCATCGGCCTGGGTCATTCCCGCTACCAGGTAGGGAAGCGCCGCCTCTAGAATCATTCGATTGGCCAAGGCATCCTTGCGCTGGCTGTCGGTCAGCCCGCTGCCTTCGGGGATAACGTGACTATCGGGGACAAAATCTGATTGACCGGCGCTATTGTGGCCAATAGCGCCGGTCTCCTCACACGGTGTTTCATGCGGCCAACTGCCTACCGAGTACCCTGCGCGGGCAGACAATCCCGCGTTTGCTCCGTCGTCGCTAAATGCCGGTTCGGCGATCTCCGCCGACACCATGCCGTGTGGGAAAGTGTTCATTTCTTTGTTATCTGGCGCTTAAAGAAAAGCGGCAAAACGACGCTTCTACCTTGATCAAGCGGCCTCCTTTTCTTGGGCTTTGCGGCGTTGCTTTTCGGTGGTTACCAGCTTGGCCACGTCTTCCAGGAAGTCGGCGGGCATGGCTTCGAAAAAGGGGCGGATTTGGACGACGGCGGAGCGCTTGGTTTCGATGTCCCAACCGGTCCAATAGGTGAACCTCTTCTCGATGGTTTTGAAACCGTCGCTGAAAAGGGTTAGCTGACGGTCGGGTGCCTGGGGTTTTCCGCCGGTGTGATCGGGCTTCATTTTCAGCAAGCTTTGACACGCCGTGATGACGGCTCCTAGGCCGTACGGGTCCGTATCGCGTAGGATGCGAACTTCGAAAAAGTCCCGAAAGGTAACGTTAACTTCCTCGACGCCGTCGCGGTCGGTGATGGTCCTTGGAACCGTGTCTTCAAATAGCTCGCAGACGGTGCGGGCTTGCTTCAGCAAGGTGACGCTGACTCCGAGCTTTGTGGCCCATTCTTCGACGCCATTATCAACCCTTTTCTCTCCGAGCGACACTGAGTGTCGCTCGGGAGGAATAGGGTTGGCTTCGGTGGTCTTTTTGCCCGATTTCAGGTTGGCGATTTGGCGATTTCGGCGTTCGTCGAAGGCGGCGTCGATGAGGCCGCTATTGACCAGGCTGTAAGCTCGCTGGCCGTCGGTCATGTGGCGGCGGTGGATGAGAGACGCGATCGCGATGGCGGCGGCTTCTTCATCGGGGACCACGATTGCGGGAATCGTGGCTTTGTTCATGCGGCGGCTCGCGCTGAGGCGGTGGCGGCCGTCGATCAATAGACCGCTGACGGTGATCTTGACGGGTTCCAGCACGCCTTGATCGGAGATGCTGTCGACCAGGGCGAAGAATTCGGGCCGGTTGTCGTCCCAGCGCGGGAGCTGGCTTAGCAGCGGGTGCTCGCGTGGGGTGCGTTTGTCGATGGGGAATTCGGCTTGGTAGCCGAGTTCTAGTGATGGTGTGGGGTTCATGCTGTGAGGAAAAAAACGGCGATAACGGTTAGCAAAGTGGCTGCGAGGCAGAAGCAGCCGATGGTGAGGATCCGCAGTGTGGCGGTGTAGTCGTCTGATATCCGGTCTAGCTCGGATTGGGGGATTTCAGGCGGTGGGGTTTGCATGGGGCGCAAGCAGGTAGGTGGGTTTTACTGGTAGCTTTTCGAATTGCTCCAGTGTGAGGATTGGGTCGGATTGCTCCAGCATGTGAAGCCGGTCTGGCTTGGGCTGGTGGCTGCACCGATGGGCCATGTAACCGCGCTCGGTGAAGTTCATGCGGAGACATTTTCCGCAGGTGAAAAGGCTCATGGCTTGGCTGCGGATGCTGTGCCGCTGTAGGCGAGGTTTTTGAGGGTGACCAGCTCGCGGCGGACGACGTCGAGCTGCTTGTTCATGGCCTGGAGGCGGAGTGTCGCTTCCTGGCCGATGGAGTCTTCAAGGTGGAACGTGATCTCGCGGCCAAGCTGGGAAAGCTTGAGTGAGGTCTCGTTGAGCGTGGCGATGATTTTGGCCGGGGTGTTCATGGTGTAGACACTTATGGTACCAATGGGACCGGTCATGATTGGGAATCGGCTACGGGCTCGCCAGCGGCGACGCGCTCGATCTTGGCAATGCGCTCGGTGACGTCCTGAAGGCGCTTGATCAGCTCGCAGTGAAGGTCGAAATCGCTGATGGCTTCGAGCCGGTCGACCTCAAGGTAAACGTGCTCTGCTGTGCGCTGGAGCCGTTCGATGGCGTCGCGGGTGAGGCGTCCGGCCAATGGGGCCTTGTGGATGGTGATATCAACGGTTGGCATTTGTGCTTTTGGTTTGTGGTTTACTGCTGGAACGAAAGGGCTAGCTCGCGGTGCGAGTTGTTTGCGGATTCAACGGAATCAGCAAGTTGCGTAAATCTGTGAGATAACGCGACGTCACCACAGAATTCCGCGAGTTCACGGTACAAAGAAACTCGCTTGGTGGCTGGCAACGTCTCTGCCGTTGTCATGCAGACGTTGAAAATGGTCGGGTAAAGCATAGGGATGTGGACAGGTGATTCTGAGGGTGTCATCGGATGCGTCAGTTGTGCAAATAGGCCTGTAATTGGCGGCGAATGGTCGTGGCTTTGACACCAGCACGACTACCGCGAGCGGCGGCGTACACGCTGGAGGCTGGGTAACCATGCTGCGCGGCAAACTGGCGCAAGCTGACACCACGGCCAATCAGGGCCTGTCGCAAGCTTATATATTCGTAACTTGATGCTTTCACGGTTTGCTGTGTAAATCTGTGAACAGTTTCTACGATTTTCCGTGGATGGCAACAGAAAAAACGCAAATGAATCACTTTTCGCAGCGGATTTTAGCGAGACGAAACCGGCTTGGTTTGACACAAGCGGAATTGGCTCGCGTGTCGGGTATTTCCGGCACTGCCATTTCAGCTTGGGAGCGTGGACTGAATCCTCCTACTGGCAGGCTTTTGGAAAAATTGGCCAAAAGCTTAAACGTTTCAACGTCGTGGCTGATGGGCGGCTCGCATGAAGAAGAGATGGCCAGGGCCGCAACAATGAATGACCGACCGGCTGCCGAATACAATGCGACTCACGATCTGAGGATGCGCGATTTAATGGCTCGCATCGCTTCATTGCCTCCGGAAGGGCGCACGCTGGCGTTTCGAAAGTTTGATGAAGTGCTTTCGGAAATTATCGATTTTCTTTCGCCTGCTGTTTTTGCGGATGATTTGCCCGACACCTTAATGGCAAGGGCCTCAATCGACGATTTGGCCGAAAAGCGAAAGGAATTGGCAGATCAGATTGAGGCGGTGGAAAAGGCTCAATCAGATTCTTTGCAGCGGCTATCAGCACCCGTGAAAGGTGCAGGCGCTGCAAAGGTGTTAGGGACGAAAGAAAATCGGAAATAGGCTCGGTCATGGCACAAATGTTTTCAACCGATCTAGGACATTGGCGGTCTTTGTGAACAACTCACCAACAACTCTATGAAGCTCATTCGATGCTATCAGTGTGACCAATATGTCGCGGAAACTGAGCAGCTTTGCCCGCATTGCGGGGATGATTTGACCCGGTTCCGCAATGGAAATGATTTGTCTGCCGGCGGCCATCTCGCGGCGATTAAACCGCCTATGCGTCAAACGTTGACGCAATTGTGGAAACGGTTTCGGGTGCCTTTGTTACTTGTTCTAATGGCGGTGGTAACTTTGATTTTTTGGTACTGGTGTTTTTTGGGGGTCAAATATTTGGGCATTGCAGAAGAAATCCCCGGGTTGGTTATGATAACCGCTTTGGGAATTGGTTCGGTGATCGGATATATGCTCCCGTATTACATAGCTAAAATGAGAAGGCATCGGCAGTCGGTTGCCATTGGCGTCTTATGCTTTTTCCTTGGTTGGACGTTTCTGGGCTGGGTGGTGGCTTTGGTGTGGGCTTACACTGCGGATGTCGAAAAGCCCACGGCGGCCTAACCTATCTCGCACGAAGACACGAAGGCACGAAGGGGCCTTGCGGACGGCGTATATTGCGGATGGCCTATACTTCGGACGGCCTATATTGCGGACCGCCTATAGTGAAGGCCGGGCAAAAGGGTGTTGACCTTGTTTGGTAGGCTGTCGGGCGTCGGTGGCATGTTGTGCTGTGTATCGGTAGACTGGGTCTGAGGTATGACGGGTCGAAGGGTGGTTCCCTTCGGCCCGTTTTCTTTTGTCACCCTCGCTTAGGGTCTTGACCCTATCGGGTATGATTCTGCCGTGGTTCTGGCTCTACCTGGTCTAAAAGTGCCTCCGGCACGTCCGCTGGCCCCTCTCGAAGGGGCTATGTGGATTCTCGACCAAAAGGAGGATGAGCTACTGCACGCTTGCGAGGATGGTACGTTGCCTTTTGCCTGGGATATTGCCACGCCGACCGCCGAGCGGCGGGAGTTGCGCATTCTTTCTGAATCAATCGTGGCCATAGCCACCGGTAAGCCCCAGCCGGTCTATCGAGATATGGAAGACCTGGTCGATGAGCTGGTGCCGCATCGGGATATGAGATCTTCGGAGCTTCAACGGTTTTTTTCGTGTTCGTCGTCGCACTTGTCGCACTTGCTGCGGGCTGGCTGCCTGGCGGCTGCATCGGTGCGGCGGGCTGAATCTGGCGTGAATGCGGCTACGTTGATCACGCGGGCATCGGTGGTGGCTTTCTTGGTTTCAAGGCAATTCTCGGGGTGAGGCTTTAAGGTCTCGCACGAAGGACCTGCGGTCGGCGATTAGTTGGCGCTTCGCGCCAATGTGTCGAAAATAAATAGGGGGCAATTTTTGGTTTCCCTATCGTGGGGAAACGCTTTTTTCCCGGTTCGCGCATGGTGGCAACGCGATGCAGGGCTTTATCCATCGAACAACTTTGAGCTTCCCCAATTGCTCTGCTGGGGAAGTTCCCTCTTACCTCAATCTCTATCCTTATGCCCTTGGCCGTTGACTCTGCTAATTCTCTTCCCACAACTCAAGCGCCAACAATCGATCCGGCAATCGCCGCCTTGATCGCCGATCTAAAAACCGATGTGGGCCTGGTGAAAGCTGCTTTTGCCGGATACAAGGCCGGTGGGACCGCTGGCGCTATCGAGGCCGCTGCGCCTGCCATTGCAATCGTGCCTGGTCAATTTGCCGATGTCACCAAAGCGCTTCCGGCGCTGAAGTCTGGCTTCACCACTTCCGAGGGCATTTTGACTACGGGAATCGCCGTGGTGTCTGCCGCTGTGATGGCGTTTGAGCCAAATCTTCCGGCTTGGGTGGTCGCGGTGCTGGGGTCTGCCAGCACAATCGGTGTGGCTGTTTACACCGTGGTCCGTGGGCTTTCCAAAAATGCTCACGTGGCTGCTGTGGCTTCCGTGGCTTCCGCTGCGGCTTCGGTTCCTTTGTCTGTGGCTCCTAAAGCCTGATTTTTTAACCAAACAATCACCTCAACTCTGTTTATTTTATGGTTCGAGCAAAGTTCAAAGTCAGTTCTGTTGGTGTTTTCGAGTCCTACGAAGTGGTAAACGGCCAACTGGTTCTGAAACCGTTGACTACGGTCAAACTGGTTCCGGTTGGATACGATCACCGAAATCCGGACTCCGAAAACAGCAAGTTCTGGAAAGCAAGCCCATCGGGTTCATTTGAACTTGGGTGTGTAAATCCCGAGGTGGTGAGTCATTTCAAGGTGGGCCAAGAGGTTTATATCGACCTAACGGTTGTGTCCCAACCTGCGGCAACCGTCGCCTAATCCATGGCAACGGGGATCATTTCTCTATTGGTCATCGTGGCCGGGTTGATCACTTGGCTGATCAAGCGCAAGGAATCCCGCGATGATGATCCTAAGACTATCCGAGACAATGCAAACGCTCATGCCGACTCTACCATTGCCGCCGGGCAATCGGGTATTGATGAAGTCAACCGTATCGTCCAGCAAGGGTTGGATGATCGCTCCGGTAGCGCTCTGGTTGCTGGGGGGCCTCTGGTTGCTGGGGGGCCTCGGGTTGATGGGACTGGCTATGGTGGGCTGCCAATCGCAGCCGAAGCCAATTTTGGTCATTCCAGCGGACAAGTTGATCCGGTGGGCTCCGGCGGGCTCGACGAACTCAATCGACGGTTACCTGGTGCCTCCAGCTAGGATGCAGGAAATCCTGAAGGCTTTGGCGCAACCGACTAACTACGCCGGGATTGCATCCGGGCATTGATGGACTGGTTAAACCTCAAACTCTCTTACCCGATATGGACGTAAATCAAACCCGGCATCCGCTGGCTTCTCGAACGCTGGCGGAACTTCAGGACGTGGCCAATAAGGCGGAGGCGGATCATTTGCCGCTGCAGGCTGCGGATTGGACGTCGTTTGACTGGCAAATCCTGTGCCAGGTGGTGCTGACGATTCGCAAGGTGTACGGATGGACGGCTTACGACATCCAACAAATCAAATCGACGGCGGAGATTCCGGATAACCGCAACCTGGCTTAACTATGCTGCCGATCATCCTAGCCAACGTGGACGCGGGTCATGTGGATGCCTTGGCGGCATCGCACGGACCTGATAACTCGATCATGTGGGTGATCGCGGCGGTGTTTGTGATCGTGCCAGGGCTTTCGTCGTTTCTCGCGTTTTTCATCACGCGGCGTGAAGCGGAGAAGGGCGAGCGCAAGCTTGAGGAGCGGATCGACAAGATGGAGGTGGCCATTGCCCACGGGCAGGAGCTGTCGTCGCAATCGCGCAAGGCGCTGTACGAGCACGTGGACACGGTGCGGAAGGAATTGGCCGGTAAGGTGGAAGAGGCGCGAAAGGAGCTATCGCAAAAGGCGGAGTCCAATCGATCGGAGTTGTCGTCCAAGATCGATACGATCCCGGCGATGATTATCACGATGCTGAATAACACGGGTGCGCTCCGCAAAACTCACTGAGGTATGGAAAACCGTAACGAACTTTTGCTTTCGATTCTTCGCTGGATTCATGGCACGCGGCGCAAGGTGGCTCCGCTGGCGTACCTGCACGCTCAAGCCAGGTCGGAGGCGTGGCCGGACCTCGACCGGCGTGACTTGCGGGCGGAGCTCGACGTGCTGTGGAAGGATGAGGAGTTGATCGAAAAGGTCGACGAATTGTCTGCCGAGGCGTCGACGTGGCGGATCACGGGCAAGGGCATCAATTACTTGATCGAGAAGGGAATCGTCGACTAATGCCGCTGGCGCTGACATCTCCGGGCGATTCGAAGCCACGGTCTGACTCGTACGAGGCGCAACTCTCGGACGGGCAGCTGATGCAGCTGCATGGGCTGCTGATGGACGGCAAGTCGTCGCTGGAATCCATCAAGGCCAAGATGCCGAAGTGGAAGGATGGCCGATACGCTGGCCAGCCAGTGTCCATTGTGACGTTATCCAATATTCGGGATCGCCTAGTGATGATCGACCGGATGAAGGAGGACGAGGCGACCACCGAGACTTTGCTTCAGCAATGGAAGAAGGAGTTGCCGGAATTGTCGGATGAAGAGCTAGATAAGCTGGGGGCCAAGACGTTCTCGCTGCTTGCGCTGCGGTCTGGTGATGCGAAGACGTTTATTGCCATCCGGGATGCGGTGACGACGGCGGCTCTGGAGAAAACAAAGCTTCAGCTCAAGACTCGCGAGGCGGATCGGCTGGATCAGCAGCTGGCCTTGGAAAAGGAGAAGTGGGAAACGCTGACGGCTGAAAAGGTTCTGGATGCGGCGAATGATGCGGCGATCCAGGCTATCGCTACCCAAGTCTCGCTGGGGCGCAAGGCGCAGATTGCGCTGATTCGTGAGAAGATGTTTGGAGCTATCCCGACGATTGGCGCGGTCGCGACTGGAGATGGGGCAAAACCGGAGGTGGCGTCATGAAATGGCTTCCGGCTCAAGAAGAGCTTTTTTCGAAATTGCCCGGGATGCGGAAGGTCGCATTGGTTTGCCGTCGGCAGTTTGGCAAGACCACTATCTTATCCGGTGCGGCCATCCTGTGCATGATCGATGTGCCGGGGTCGACGGTGACTTATTGCTCGGCGTCTTTGCGGGTGGGCGGTGAATTGGTGGAGCGGGAGGCTCAACTTCTTCACAAGGCGTTTACGGACCTTCAGGCGGATGCGGAAAAGCAAGACTTGGCGCTGCGGGTGGTCGATCGGAATTCAACGGCCAAAAGCGATTTGGAGCTAAAGAAGAAGGCGATCTTCAAGCTGGATGATTTCAAGGAGCTATTTGAGAAGTCGCGCCTGGTGCTGAAGCTGTGGCATTCGAGCACGCAATCGAGCCGGACGTTGATCATTGCTCCAAACGTGGATACAGCCCGGGGTTTTACGGGCTGGGCGTTTCTCGACGAAATTGCGTTTATCCCGGATTTTAAAGAGATGGTGGAGGCGATGGGGCCTATCGCTTCGCGGGATCCTTCGTTTCGTCAGCTGTGGGCGACGACTCCGCCGGCGGATGACGCTCACTATTCCTACGATCTCCTGGCTCCGGTGCCAGGGACGGAATTTAAGGTGAATCCGCGTGGTAACTGGTATCGAAGCGAGGCGGGTATCATGTGCCTGCGGGTGGACGCCTGGGATGCCGCTGCGGGTGGGCTGCCGATGCTGGATGAGGAAACGGGCCGGGCCATATCGCCGGATGAATCGCGGAAGCAGGCTTATGATAAGGATGCCTGGGACCGGAACTTCGGGATCAAGTTTACGATGGGCGGAACGTCTGCTGTATCGCCCACGGCTATTCGCCATGCTCAGGAGCAAGGGACCGGCGCTTGCCAATACATTCCAATCTCGATCGATGACGGGTATTCGCTGGACCAGGCTTGCACGTCTATCAAGGAGCTGGTGACAAGCGGGCCGGTGGGTTGTGGGTTTGACGTGGCGACCACGGAGAAGAATACCTCGAATCCTTCCTCTTTTGTCGTGGTGGAGGATGTCGGTGGGATGATCTACGCACGCCTGGTCGCTACGTGGAAAACTTCGGACGGGCGGATTGCGGATGAGATCGTGGAGCGGTTGCTCTCGGCTATCGAATCCAGGCCTGCGGGGACGAAGGCTCGAAGGCTGGGTATTGATGCTACCTCGGAGCGGTATTACGCCACGGAGTTTTACCGGAAGTTTATTCCCCGAGTAATCGTGGAGCTGCTGGTGATGAGTGAGTCTGCCGACAAGTATTCGAAGAAGGCTTCGGATGGTGAAATGACTCTGAAGCAGTATTTGTGCGGCGAGACGGTGCGAAGGCTTGAGGAGGGAACGATCGCGCTGCCGAATCATCCATACATTCGGGAAGACATTCGGCTGGTGAAGCGGCGGAAGGGTTCATACGACAATGATGTCTCGGCTTCGGGGCAACATGGCGACGTGTTTGATGCTCTCAAGAATGCTGTCTTTGCCGTGCGGCCGGGTGGCGAGTTGGTAAATCAATCGGTGAAGGTGAATCACGCACGGAGGGAGTTCGCGACTCTATGACGCAATTTTCTAAAATGGGTCTCGATTTTGCCTTATACGGCGTTTTGTTGGCAGGCGCGTTATTGTGTCGGGTTGCTGAATCCGATGGCGGCAATGTACCGGCTACGCGCGGCAGTAACAATTCTCGCACGAAGGTGCTGCGCACGGCCTATAAATCTCACACGAAGCCGCAAAGGCACGAAGGAGGGATGCGATGAGTGATCGTTTGGAGCCGCCTTCTTTGAATTCTATGCTGGATCCTTTGGTGGGGATCGGTGGGGCTGTGGGGCCGATTCGGACTCCGGAGCAGTACGATGCGGAGCGGGTAAGGCTGCTGCTGTGGCGTCGGGTGCCGCCCACGGATGCTCTCGAACCGGATAAGCTCAAGACGCAGCTGGACCAGTTTGACCGTGGGTATTTCAACGTAGCTCCGAAAGTCTGGCATCAGCTCAAGACTCGGGATCACGTGGTGTCGGCAGTGGCGCTGAAGCGGGAGAAGGATATTGCCCGGCTGCCTTGGACGGTGCTGATCAAGCAAGAGGTGGATGAATCTCAGAAGGTCCAGGCGGAAGCTCATAAGCAGGCGCTGCTGGATTTTTACCGGGGGATCGAGGTCACGGATATTCTTCAGCAGAATATCAAGGGCGGTTTCCGTGAGTTGGTAAAGCAGATGATGGATGCGGTGGGAATGCAATACTCCTGCCTCGAGATCTCCTGGCGTCCGCCCACGGGTTCGAAGCCTTTCTCGGCGTCGTTTCGCAAGTGGCCCCTGTTTTCGTTTGAGGCGCGGTATGGTCACACTCGGTGGCTGCCGGTGCCGGAAATCTTGAGTGGTTTGCCGATGCCGCCGGACCAGTGGCTTGTTGCCGTGGGTGACGGGATCATGCGGGCAACGTCTGTGCTGTGCGCTTTCCGCAAGTACACGATGTCTGACTGGCTTGCCTTCGGCGAAAAGTTTGGGCTGCCGTTTGTGCTCGGCAAGTCTCCGGCTCCAAAGGGGTCCACCGAATGGAATAACATGGTGGACGCGGTCACCAACTTTGTGGGTGACGGCGGGGCGGTGGTGAATGTGGACGCCATGATGGAGCTGGTGTCGGCGGGGTCTGCTGCCGGTACGCTGCCTTTTCCTCCGCTCATCGAGTATCTTGACCGGTGGATTACGTCGCTGTGGCGCGGGGCGGACTTGTCGACGATGTCGGCGGGTGGTGGCGAGGGCCAGGGGGCTAGCTTGCAGAATGAGGAATCTGACATCCTAGAGCAGGATGATGCGGACTGGGTATCGGGTATCCTGAATCAGCAGATCGATCGGCAGGTGATTGAGTACTTGTTCGGCGAGGGGGTGGAACCGCTGGCTTACGTGTCGATCAAGCCGACTCAGAAGGCGGATATCGCCAAGGAAATTCTTGTCGATCAATTCCTGGTGGGTGCGGGTGCTCCGCTGGGTGTGGATGATGCGTTGGAACGGTACGGCCGCTCGCGGCCTGCGCCGGGGGCCGACGTTTTGATGGCGGCGGGTAGTGGGGCGGTGGTTGGTGGTGGCGGGGCTGCTGCCAATAAGACCAATGGGCCCGATGGGACGGATGGGACCAATGACGGGCCCGATGATGCTTCGGCTGAGGGTGGGGTAACTGCTGAGGAGTTGCCGAAGGCCAGCCTGGTCAATCATGTGGCGGAGCTCTTGAACTCGCGGGACCTGGCGCAAGCCAATGTGTCGCTGCGGGAGCAGCTCACGGACTCGCTTGCGGAGCAGCTGGGCAAGTCGCTGGCTCCGCTGCGGAAGCGGCTGGAGGCAATTGCCAAGGTCGAAGACCTGGCGGAGCAAGGGCGGTTGCTCGACCAGGTGCGAACAACTCTGGGCGATCATGTGCTGAAGGCGACGAATAAGAAGCAGATCGCACGCCTCTTCGAGGATTCGCTGAGTGCGGCTTTCTTCAACGGAATCGTGACGGCTACCAAATAAGGACCATGAACGAACATAATCTCACGGCGACTCTCTCGAATACGTTTGCGGACCCAAACGCGGATGGCTGGGCGATGCTGGCCCCGTACGGGGACGCTGAGAATGTGGCGAGCTTGGTGGACCCAAAAGCGTTTGCCGCTGCTTTTCCAGACGTGGATGTGTCTGCCGACGGCAAGGTGGCTGCCATTCAACGGATCACGCAGGAGGACGCGGCCTCGCTGGTGAATGATTGGAAGGGATCGGGCAACCGGGTGAAGCGGTTTGCCAAGGGGTCGCCAATCTATCTGGAGCATCCGGATGCTCCAGGGCGAACGGGCGATAAGACGCAGCGGGGTGTGATGGCGGACCTGCAAGCCCGGGAGGATGGGTTATATGGGTTCCCGGTATTCAACCCGATGGGGGCGGAGCTGCTGAACTCGAAGGATAAATTTTACTTTTCGGTACGGATTCAAGGGGTTCCGGCGGGGATTGAGCAGGGCAAGGTGGTTTATCGGCCTACGGCTTTGATCTCTACGGGGCTGACCACGAATCCGAACCTGGCAAGCGAGCTATTGAATTCTGCCCCAAAGAAGGATGGGGCTACTAACACCATGAACAAACAAAGCATCCTGGCGGCTCTAGCCGCTCTGGGGGCCACGCTGGCAAATGACGCGAGCGAGGACCAAATCACGACGGCGATCTCTGGGCTGGGCGAAAAGGCCAAGCTGGTCGGGACGCTGGAAAACGAAAAGGCCAAGCTGGTGGCTTCTGTGGCCACGCTGGAAAATGACAAGGCAACTCTGGCGGCCTCGCTGGAGAATGAGCGGAAGGCGCATCGCTCGACCATTGTCCAAGGCGCGATTGCCGATGGCCGCATTACCGCTGCCGAGGCTCCGCTGTGGGAACGCCGGTTGTCTGCCGACCTTGTCAACGAGGCTCCGGTGCTCGCCGCTCTTCCTCGCAAGATCAAGACTGCGCCTTATGACCAGGCTGCTATTGAGGCGGCTGCCGCGAAGGGGGGTGCTGAGCTGGCGAATGCAAAGCAAACCAAGGAGGAACCTTTTGAGGCTGCACGCCGAATGACTCGTGAGCAGCTGGAAAAGCAGGGGATGAAGCTGAAAACCGGTTTCTAACCGGTGAATCCCGAATCGAAAAACCTTTCAATCAATCAACGTAACTGTAACTAAAAACTATCATGGCAAATATCACCATGCTGGACCTGGCGAAGCAAAACGGGTCCGATATCACGATTCCTCTGATTGAGGAAAATCTCACGTACGCTCCGGAAATGCAGATTCTGCCTGCCCGGAAGATTAACGGTACGACTTTTACTTCGCTGATCCGTACCAACTTTCCCACGGTGCCTTTCCGTTCGGTGAATAATACCGGGGCGACCGTCAAGTCGGAGTACCAAAACAAGATTCACAATACCTTTTATCTGGATGGCCAGATGGAGGTGGACAATGCAATCGCTTCCGGCTCTGAGCGCGGCACGGACTTTGTGCTGACCACCGAGGCATCCGGTATCGTCAAGGGTGCGATGATCACCCTCGGCAAGCAGGTGTGGTACGGTGTGTCTTCGGGCGGCGACTTGAATGGTTTCCCGGGTGCTCGTGACATTGTGGATACAAGCCTGGTCTTGGATGCGGGCGGAACTACGGCAAACACTGGCTCCAGTGTCTACCTGATCTGCGCGATGCCGGGCTTTATGGGCTTGATCTTCGGTAATAACACGGTGCTGACTCCGCAGGAGTGGCGCAAGCAAACCTACACCGACTCCAGCGGTAACAAGCGGACGGTGTGGAACAACTCCATCGAAGGCTGGGTGGGTGTCGAGTGGCTCAACAAGTACGCCGTAGTGCGTATCAAGAACCTGACCGCTGACCCTGGCAAGGGCCTCACGGATACCTTGCTGGCTCAAGCGATTGAGCTTCTGCCGGTGGGTATTCGGCCGACTCATATCTTCATGAGCCGACGCTCTCGCCGTCAGCTTCAGACTTCGCGCACGGTCTCCATCTTTGGCCAGGACTCAGTTCTGCCGAGCGGTGGTCAGGCTGTCATCGCTCCGACTCCGATCTCTTATGAAGGGATTCCCATCGTGCCGACGGATTCGATTCTATATACGGACGCCATCGCCTAATCTCACCGGCAATTCAATCGAACGATTTTTTTCATTCTAGTTTATGCCTCAAAATCAATATTTCGGGCGTCAAGTTCAGGACGCTAATTTCATCTCGGTGACCGCTCTCCCGGCGGCCAACGCGAATGTAAACTCTGGCAGTTTTGATCTTGGTCAACGGTCTGCCGTGACCAATGGTCTGGATGCCGGGTTTAACGTGGAAAACTGCGAGCTTCAGGTGACTGTGCCTGCGACTCCGAACCTGGCCGATACCAAGTCGATCACGTTTACTTTCCAAGATTCGGCCGACAACTCGACCTTTGCCGCTGCGCCTACTGGCGGTGTCATTGGCACGGTAACCGGTGCAGGTGGCGCGGGTGCTGCCGCTACTACCTTCAAATTCCGTATCCCGAATAACGTTCGCCGGTATGTGAATGTGAACGCTGCTGTGGCGGCGTCGGGCGGTACGAACACTGCAGTGTCGTTTACCGTTAAGCTGCTGTTCTAAGCCTCACACGAAGGTGCTGCGCACGGCGTTGAACAATTCACGGGGGGTGTCCGCTGGGCGGACACCGCCCCTCATTTCTCACGTTTCGATATTACTACTGATTCCTGTTTGATGGCCTTTTTCTCATGAGTGCTTGGACGCAGATTACGGTGGATATGGTGGAGGCTACGGTTGCCGCTCCGCTTTTTGATGCGATTCGCTCTTCGGCTACGGGGGTCATTGATGATCGGTTCAATATCATCCGGGATCGGGTGGTGGCGCGGATCAGGGCCACGATCGAGAGCAGGCCTTCGAATCAGGTGGAGACGGACCCGACGCTGCTTCCTCCGGAGCTGGTGGATTGCGCAAGCTGGTTGATCATTGAGCAAATGATCGCGGCGATGCCGCAGGGGGCGCTGGAGTTATCGGATTCGCAAAAGCAGGTGATCGCAGACCAAAAGGAGTTGCTGGGGCAGGTGCGTACGGGTGATTACCGGGTGTCTCGCCCATTGAATCCGCTGGCGATTCCGGATGTGCAGGCGAATGCGGCGGTGCAGGTGACGAATGAGCGGGCTCGAATCTTTACGCGGGACCTTATCGCGGGGCTTTGAGGGAACTTTCTTGGACTTTTGACGTATGGCTATTTCTAACCTGGCTTCGACGGTGTTTGGGGTGCTTTACGGTGCGGATGGGAATCCGGCTGTGGCGCAGGACCTGGTATTCCGTCCATCGTCCACGAAGCCTCGGGCTTCAGTGGCCGGGGTGGTGTCGACGGCCTCGGTGACGGTGACGACGAATGCCTCGGGTTTTTTCACCACCACGCTGATGCCGGGGAAGTATTTCCTGCGGCTGGCGGGAGCCGACCCGGTGCCGCTGCTGGTGCCGTCGGCAGTGGGTAACTATTTCTTGCAAAATCTGGTGGCTCCGCTGGGTAGCGGGATCAGCCTGGGTGTGAACTACCGAGATATTGGTAGTACGAACATTCAGCGGCAGTTGCTTTCGACGAATGGCAACTGGTACGTGCCGTACGTGGTAATCACCAATGGGGTGCCTGCAATCGCGTTTGGCCTGGGCTCGGATTCGGGTGGTGACGCGAATTTCACTTACGTGAGCGGGTGCTTCATGCTGCTGGCCGCGGATGGCTCGGCGTGGATTCCGTTTATCACGGGGAATTATGCGGCTCCGGCGGTGGCGCTGGCCACGGCCTCAACTGCGGCTTTCACGAACTCGCGGATCACGGGTGGTAACTTTCAGCTGCTGAATCCGCTGGAGACTTTGGCGAATGGGAATCAGCTGCCGCAATATCACACTTGGTTCTTGGTGAACACGGCTTCGGCTCTGGCGGCTGGGCAATCTTGATCTGAATCCATGAAAAATATCTTTCGATTTGGCGGGAAAAAACTGGGTGTGTGGTTGGCAATTGCCGGGCTGTGGCTGGGCTGTGGCCGGGCGGTGGCGCAGCTGCCGCAGGCGGTCTCGGTATCTGTGGTCACGGATACGAACTCGATCCTTCAGGGGCTCACGAATCTGTTCGCGACGAATGTGGTGCTGATATCGAATGCTATCGCGCCGTTTTTCCCGACGTTTGTGAATTTTACCAACTCGTTTGCACCGGTGGCGACGCCGACGGCGAATCTGCCGCAGGGGAATTACTACACGAATCTGACGGTGACGCTCTCGGACTCGATGTCGATTGCCTCGATCTACTACACGATCGACGGGACTTCGCCGCTGACGAACGGGATTCTGTACACGAACGCGATCACGTTGACCTCCAGCAAATCGCTCCAGGCGGTGGCTACGGCTCCGTACCGGGCCCCGAGTACGATCATCACCAATGGTTACCAGATTCTTCAGGGTAACTACATTTACTGGGGGCTAAATACGAACACGACGATCACGGGGGCGCAAATGGCTGCGCTGGGAAATAGCATTTATCAGGGGGCGATATCGGGCACCTACACGTTTGGCTCTACGGGTGGGTATTACTATTTCGGATTTCCGCTATCGATGATTTCGAATGCGCCGCCTGTCTTGATCAATGGGTGGAATATCTCTGACTCGACGGGGGCTGCTCTGCTGAATATGGCGAGCGGTACCTACGGAACGGCTACGGATGGGGCGGGCGGGAGCTATATCACGGTGACGAATGCCTCTATCCCGTACGGGGTCTATCGCTCGCAGTATCCGATCAATGGGGCGGGTACGGTGACGGTGACGGGTGCGGCGCTTCAGTAATCTACCAAGGAATTTTATGAAGATGTTGCGAATGTTTTTGGCTTGGGTGGCGGCTGTAGTGGCCGTGGGCTTGATCGCGCTGGGTGGCAAGCAGCCGGGGCCGTTGCTACGGTGGAATATCAATGATCGCTATCCGCTGGTGTACTCCTACGATATGTGGGGCGGCCTGCAAAACGTGGGGTCGATCACGCAAATATCGCCGTATGAAATGGCTCCAGGGATGATTGCTGCGCAGTCTTCGAGCAATTCATTTATGCAGCTGGATTGGAATGGATCGACCTGGTATCGGGTTTGGTTTCCTACCAATGACGTGCAGGGGTATCTGGGTGCGTGGACAAACACGGTGGCTCCAATTGCATCGCCCACCTTTACCGGGACCGTGACGCTGCCGAGTGGCACGGCGCTGGCTTCGCCGACCATCAGTGCCCCGACGCTGACGGGGGTGGTGACATCGACCAACCTGGCGGGGACTTATGCGCCGATTGCATCTCCGACGTTTACCGGAACCGTTACGTTGCCGTCGACGGGGGCAACGTTTGCGAATGGAACCGTGCAGCAAACTGCTTTCCCATTAACTCCGATTTACAAAAGTGTGCTGGGTCAAACCTATGGCCCCAACAATACCGCGCTGACCTACAACGCAGTTGTAACCAGGTATCGAATCACCAATAACACGGCTTATCCATTATATGGTGTCAGTCTAAAAATCCCATTTTGGGGCAGTTACAGTGGGACAACAAGTTCAGGCGGTGAGAATTATATCACCAGTCAAACGTCACCATTTGAGACTGCGTTTTCTCTGATTTATCCCGCAGGTTCGACCAACGGCGTTTATTTTACCAAAACGGATGGGTCTGAATTATTTCAAGTAGCGCCTCCCGTGATGCTGGAGACGACTCGGCTTGAATACTACATACCGGCTGGCGGGGTGTTTGAGGTAATGGCGGCAGCTAATCGAATCGCAGTAACCAATGGAGCGGGTAATATCGTTGGAATTACTGGTCGTGGGACCCGTACAACTTTGGGCATAGACGGAAATCAATACCTCGCATGTACGCCAGGCGTGAGTTATTGGTCGGGCAACGGGACAAATATATCTGAGGATTCGCAATACTGGCTGTCTGGGTACACTGGCACCGGCTCAAATCTGTGGACGGTTATTCACCCGTATATGACCGGGCAAACGCGGACATTATCCAAGCAGTTTACCAGCTCCAATCCGACGCTTCGCCCGGTGGTCATTGGGTATTTTAACGATTTGGCAGCACGGTCAAATAGCGTCGCAGTCATTGGTGATTCGATTACTACGGCAAATTTAACTGAGCCTTCGGCGACCGATACGGTAATTAGCTGGCCCGTTCGCACGTTTGCCGCAAATGGTGTCGCCGTGTGGGGACAAGCTGGGGAGCTGTTTGCGGATTGGGTGGACCCTTACCAAAACAATTCTGTGCTGCGAGCCAGTGCGTTGCAGGACGCTGGAATCATTGTCATTGCTCACGGTCGAAATGACTTAACCACCAACACGCTGGCCCAAATGCAATCGATCTGCATTCAATCGATTACCAGGGCGTCTAAATATGGAGCGCGAATCTATGTCACGGATTTATTGCCTGCGGCGACCAGTGGCGATGCCACAGGGCTGCCATTAACTGAGACAAATCAGACCGCTCTGTATGGAACAGTGCGAGTTCCTTATAACGCATGGATCAATGCGGGGCTGCCAATGGTGGTTTCCAATGGGCTATATTACGCGGC
>Ga0007870_1000188_pt1 | contig 24703 bp, 23 predicted proteins | sample CryBogCBH04Jul08_FD_71207 | JGI IMG/M metagenome (GOLD analysis project Ga0007870, IMG submission 71207) | Freshwater microbial communities from Crystal Bog, Wisconsin, USA - CBH04Jul08 | ecosystem: Environmental > Aquatic > Freshwater > Lake | place: Crystal Bog, Wisconsin, USA | collected...
CCACTGGCTCCAGTTGGTCCTGTTGGTCCTGTGCCACCTGTAGCTCCCGTGCTGCCCGTGCTGCCTGTGCTACCAGTTGACCCTGTGCTGCCTGTGCTGCCTGTGCTGCCTGTTGATCCCGTGCTACCGGTTGACCCTGTGCTGCCTGTGCTGCCTGTTGATCCTGTGCTCCCTGTTGATCCTGTGCTCCCTGTTGATCCTGTGCTGCCTGTGGCTCCGCTCTGACCAGTTGACCCTGTGCTACCCGTACTGCCTGTGGCTCCGCTCTGACCAGTGGAACCTGTGCTACCCGTGCTGCCTGTGGCTCCGCTCTGGCCAGTGGCACCTGTGTTGCCAGTGGCACCACTGGCTCCGGTTGGACCAGAGGGGCCTGTTGGACCTGTAACACCTGTAGCACCAGTGCTGCCCTGCTGTCCGCTGGGTCCGGTGACCTTGCTGGTCCAATAGCGATAGCCTTCTACAGTTGACGCCAGTATAGCGTCAGATGTACCAGTGGGGTTGCCAAGATTGGGTTCTGCAGCATCAAGGCCAAGAAATTGATAGCGATCAGCTGGAACTCTGTTGTTGGCTGTCTTTACGACTCGACCCGATAGCAGACTTGTCATGAACCCACCTGTGAAATAACCTCATACTTATCTGGATACAGAACCATCATTGATTGGCGGATTCCAGTATACTGACAATCATCTGCAGATACCCGCTTGTACCAGTGGCACTGGTGTCTGTGCCTGCCACATACAGCTGATCACCAGTTTCCAACACCAGTTTGCCTCCCAGCATGATCCTGCTGTCATTGGTGGGACACGGCACGTCATTCACTATGGTGGTGAACACAGGCGTCTGTGTCAACACCGGGGTGTATGTGGTTACCAATCTATAGTGCCATGCACTGGCACCGAAAGTGGTACTGCTGCTGATGTTGGCTATCTGCATATAGAGCACAATGGCTGTGGTGCCAGGCGGTGCTGTGTAAACCCAATAGGCATTGGCCGGGCTGCCGCTTGGCGGCGTGGGTGTGCCCGGAGGGACAGCAGTGTTGGGTTCCAGATACTGCACGTAGCTGGTCACTGTTTTGAATACGTTTAATGGAATACCGGCCATGTGTCAGTCCTCTTATTGCAGCGCCAGGATATACGGCGTCATTATGGCAAACAAACTCTTTTGAAAGGTACGCCCACTCAGCGTGCCTGTGTTTTGATTTATCACCAATTCTGGACCTATGCGGAAGTTGCCCAGATGATCAGTAGTGGTAAATGCCACTCTGCCGCCATTGGTCTGTATCACTTCATGGGTCTGATCGGGCGGCTTGCCAGCTAGGCTGCTGTTGCGTGCAGGTATACAACTGGCTATGTCTGTGCCGCTGCCCACATATTCCATGCAGTGACTGCTGGTAATGATTCTGCTGACTTGGAACATGTGTATGCCTGCAGCATTCGCAGGGGTGTAGGGCAGGTTTTCATCCAAGGTCACAGTACCGGTGCCATCTCCGTTGCTGGTACCATAGGTCACTGTGTAGTAGATTGGATAGCCTATGGGGGTGGCTGCTGCTGTGGTACCATTGGGATTCTCTGGGGGACTGAACACAAAGAAGTTGGGCTTGGCCAAATCCAGAGCAGTGTACTGACTGCCACTTACCAAAATAAACACCTGGTCCACATAGTAGGTGGGATTGCCATTGTAGCTGCCGCCATCCAATGCCATGATGGGTTGTAGCTGTGCCACAGTGCCCCCTGCCAGAATAAAGGCCTGATACTCCACATTGGTGAGATTGATGCTGATACTGGGCGGGAACACATAACCACTGCCGGCCACAGTGACATTGGCAGCCTGTATGTAGTAATATAGCTGCTCTATAAAACACACCTGACCCACATAGGGGCGCACATAGCCCTGCGAAGGAGCAGCTGCATTGAACAGCGGCAGGTTGTTGACATACCATAGCCCAGCATAGCCATTGGTCTGACCTTGAGGAACCAAGGCATTGTCTATGTTGCAGACATACTGCAGATCGCTCATGCCATCTGCCCACAGACCATAGTTGCCAAAGTCTGTGTTGCTGTTGGTGATGCTGCAGGTACCGCCACTTTGGCACAGCACACCAATGTTGCAGCAGATTTCAAAGATTGACACCAGCTGTGCATAACCACCATTTTTTATCACTATGCCGTTGCCGCCATGATTCAATGCAGCAATGTCAGCAGTGCCCAGTGGCACAGGCACAGGTGTGTAGCCTATTTCGTTGTATTGTGTAAATGCATCCAACACCATGCTGTTGAGGCCTTGGCCGCGATAGGGCAGTGTGCTCTTGAAAGGCACAAAGGTAAATGGTCCACCTTGACTGGTAAAGACCAGGTTGTAGATCGGATAAGTGAGATAGGCATCACTCAGAGCATAGGGCCACGATGTGCCTGGAATGGCTGTGGCAAACTCCACCAGCCATGCGTTGTTGCCATTGCGGTCCTCATAGCCCGGCACATAGGTCACACTGCTGACCAGCGTGCCCGGACCGGTGGTATTCCACATCAGAGGTGCTGCGTCTGGACCATTGCTCACTATGTCAGTCACATAGGCAAACAGCTGATTCACATATTGCACAGCCACATTGCCACCTACCAACGTGTGGTCTATGGTTTGTGTGACGTTGCTTTGATACAGAGGTGTGGTCTGCGTGTTGGTCAGCACATTCACAGCCAATTGGTTGGCATACACAAAGGCATTCACAGTCTGAGGTATTTCGCCAGGTATGCGGCTGGTTGCACCATCCCAGTAGAACAGACCATCTGCCACACTCTGCCCATTGCCCAAATGGAATGTGTCAAATGTCACAGCATCCCAGAGATAGCCCACGTCTCGGTAGCACAGTGCCTGCAGTGTGGCATTGTACAGTGTGCCGGGATAGAGAGTCTGCACATAGGCCACAACTTCGGCCTGGGCAAATGCGCGATTGCGCTGCATCAGCTGCTGACCGTTGGCCAAGGGATTCACTGTGGGTGCAGTCTGCATGATTTCCAACACTATGTTGTAGTCCGTGGCCACCATGCTCACGGCAATGGCGCCGGTGGTGTTGAAATAGGGTATATAGACCTGCGGTGCGCCCGGATCATACAGGGGCGCAAAGGTCTGATTGACGACCACAGCCTGTGCTATCTGTTTGGCAAACTCCACACCTGCCACACACACAGGCAAAGTGGTTGGGCTCAGCACACTCACAGGTCCGTTGACGGTCGGCATCCAAAAGTATTCACCGCTTTTGAAGGCCTGGTCATAGTTACTGGCCAAAATGTCTCTACACACACCGTCCGTGATATAGCCTATGTCTCTGGCGCTGGTGCTGCTCACGGGATAGCCAAATTCCGCACTCATATAGGCCACTACCTGAGCCTGTATAAAGGGTATATTGGCCCGCAGCAGTGTTGCAGCATTCACAAAGCCTGCATTGGCAGGATTTTCCAAGTACCAACCGCTGATCACTGTGTCACCAAAGCCGGGACTGGTGTTGTTCAATATTATGGCACTGGTGCTGGTCAACACATTGTCAAATGTATACACATCCACCACATTGTAGATGTTGGTCTCTGTGCTGTATGTATAGGCAGGGTTGCCTCCTATAGTAGTGGTGCCCACAGCAGTGATCACACTGGGACTGCCCTCTATGCCACTCTGCACCAACCATGTGGGCTCCACACTGGTGCCCCAGCTGGGTGCATAGACCTGATAAAACGCAGCTGTGTTGCCGCTGGTCCATGTGGTCATGGTAGGCACAGTGACATTGCCAAAATCCGCATTGCTGAGCTTGCGCCCACGCACACCATCCACAATCATGCCGGAGCCAGCTTCGGTGATCTGCACTCCATTTTCATATTGGCCCAGTGTGATACTTGAACAGTTTTGCACATAGGGACTGGCCCAGTCGTGCAGCTCGTGTATGACCGTGGTGCCGTTTTCAGGGAACTGCACAGCTGCTGCAGGATATTGATGGCCTCTGAAGGTCATGCCATAGAGATAGGTCTTGGGATTGAGCCAAAATATATCCAGAGTGGGATTTCTTGGTGTGACTGTGACACTGCGTAGATTGTCTCCAAACACAGTGACACCACTGTGCACAGTGATGGGATTGGGTTCCAGATACACACCTGCTCGCACAAAAATGGTGGCATAGATCCAGGGGGTGCTGGGATTGGCTATGAGCTGTGCTGCAGCACTGCAGGCACTGGCTATGGTACGTTTGGCCTGATCTTCAGTCAGCCCAGTGTTGTTGTCATCTCCATCCACTGTGACATACATCACACCAGTGACATGCGGCGCTGTTCTATAGGCTTGGCCGCCAACATACAGATCATTGGTCACATACACACCGCCATCTGTTGGAGTCTGCAGCACCAGATTGGCAGTGGCCAATCTGTTGCGTATCACATCATTGACGATCTGTGTGTTTTGGCTCAGTATGCTGTTGACATTGAGCACGTTGTCCGTGCCCCAGGTAAAGAGGCTGCTGCCACCAAACACATTGGCCCCCGCGTTGAACTGCACACTGCGCACCGGAGGTGCTGGTATGCCTATGCCCGTGGGACCAGTGACGCCCGTGGGGCCTGTGGGACCTGTGACGCCCGTGGGGCCAGTGACGCCCGTGGGGCCTGTGGGACCTGTGACGCCCGTGGGGCCAGTGACGCCCGTGGGGCCCGTGGGACCTGTGACGCCTGTGGGACCAGTGATCACCGAGGTTGGACCTGTGGGTCCGGTTACTGTTGATGTGGGACCTGTGGGCCCAGGTATGCCCGGAAATCCCTGTTGTCCCGGCACACCCATCATGCCCACTGGACCAGTGGGCCCTGTGGGACCGTTGGCAGGCCCTGTGGGTCCCGTGACTGTGCTGTCAGCACCAGTGGGTCCCGTGGGACCAACGGGATACCAATTGGTGCTGTTGTAGTATTCTATCTGATTGGTGTCGGTGTTGTAGCGTATCTGACCAATGGCAGGGTTGGGTCGTTGGCTGCTGTTGCCCACCGGTATGACCACAGCACTGTTGCCAGGGAAGGTCAGTGTGGTGTCGCCTGTGCTATAGACAAATTGCGCAGCCAGCGTGACCGAACCAGATGCTAGGTTAGCGGCCGTGGGCGTGAATACCGCAGGACCAGTGATGCCAATGCTGGTGGCCTGTAGACTGCTGATGGCCACATTGGCCTCAATAAAGTTGGCCTGTATGGCAGAAAAATTGTTTCTAAAGCCCTGGCTGTCGTTGTCCTGATTGGCCACAGGAAACTGCGTGTTGATAGTGCTAGGATCTATTGCCATGACTGTTGAGTGTCCAAAAATGCTAGAGGTATTTAGTGTTCGTGTGACAGCCCGCGACAGCTTGCTGCGCGGCAATGGAGCAAGCTGTCGCGGCTTTCCGCTCCACACAGCTAACGCTGCTGCATAAATATCAGCAGGGACAACCAAGGAGGTGCCTTTGGCCAAACGTGCGCGTCGCTCTGCAAAGGGAGTGACACCAGAGAATGATTTCTACAAGCACACAGAAACACATGGAAATGTTGTGAGAATAGAACAGTTCCACACACGGCCCCCACAGCAAGTCAAAAACAAGATTCGTCTGCTGCCCAAGAATCTAGCGCAGGAACGATATATAGAAGCGCTGGAAGATCCCAGTATCAAAATACTGTTTGCCGCAGGCCCAGCAGGTACCGGTAAAACCATGTTGGCCACACTGGCAGGTATCAAACAGCTGCAAGCCAAAACAGTGGACAGGATCATAATAACCAGACCAGCTATCAGTGTTGACGAGCAGCATGGGTTTCTGCCTGGCAATCTTGTGGAGAAAATGCAACCCTGGGTGCTGCCAATACTGGATTACTTCTATCAAGTGTATAGCAAGCGCGATGTGCTGAAAATGATAGAATTTGGCGACATTGAAATAGCACCCTTGGCATACATGCGAGGCAGAACATTTACCAATGCTTGGATCATTGGTGATGAGATGCAGAATGCCACGCCAAATCAAATGAAAATGCTGTGTACCAGAATAGGTTTTGGATCAACTCTGATAATCACCGGTGATGTGACTCAACATGATCGCGGATTTGATGACAATGGCCTCAAAGACATCATGAACCGCTACAACAATCAAGAAGGCATAGCAGTGTGTCGCTTTAGCCAAAGCGATGTTGAACGGCATCCAATCATTGAAACTGTGTTGAAGATGTACGAATGAACAACTGCTGGTATCACGGGTGTGATGTGCAGGCATCTGCCCGTGATACAGCTAACGCTGCTGTATAAATACCCATATGCCACACCAACATCGCTCCGAATCTGCACAAGAAGTAATCAACAGAATCTCAGACAATGAAGATCTGATTGACATACTGGTTGACATTGAAAATTACCTTGACAGCAACAATCTCTATGTCTACAAGAATTGGAAGCTGGGTGAGGTAGTTGCTGGTCCATTTACCAAACCCTATTGGATCAAAATCACACTGAAATATCCCTACAGGCAGATGCCTGACCCTGAAGGTGGGCTGCGACTGCTGCAGCATGGTACCAAGATACATTTTCGCAAGGCCGAAGAATTGGTACCAGTCAAGGTCAAAAGCGAAAGCGACTACCAACCCGGAACCAAAAAGCCTCGTTTAAAGAAAGTTCCAATCTGGCTCATAGACATGATGATTCCTCGCAAGTTTGTGCGCAATTTGGACAAGGAAATCCTAGACCAATACGAAGAAGAAGTGGATGTGGACACTGTGGACGATGCCGAGGCCGAGGGCATCAACAGCGAAAAGGCAGTGAAACAGCAATGAGCAGGCTACAGGAAGGTCTGGAGCGACATGCACTGCAGTATTTGGTCATGCCCTTGGTCAGCATTGACGAATACGAGAGCAAGATCGATGATCGTCGTGTGATAGTCACAGCATTTTATGTGGCTGATCATGACCCAGCATTGGACCTCAGCATGTTTATTGAAAAGAGCAGTGTGAGACCCTTGGACACAGATGTCAGCCCTGCACCAACAGACGATGGCTACTATCTGGTGTTTGTGGAAATGACTCGCAATGCTGAATTTCCCACACGATTGACAGCCTTGTGCCAGCAGGTCAGCAATCTCACAGCTACCAAACAATGGCAGTTTCGGACCTATGGCATGCCAGAAGATGAATTGCTGACACTGTCAGAAAAACAACTGCGCAAACGTGTGAACCTAGAACCCAGCAAGGTTGAAGTCAAAGACGAGCCCGTGGATACCAAGCACCCAGCACCCGTCACTGTCAGTGAACCACCCACAGGCGCAGCTGCCAAAGCCGCTGCACCAACAGGACCAGCAGTGGTGCAGGAACCCACTGCTGGTGCCCCGGCACAAGTGTCAGAACCTCAGACTGCTGCTGAAACCATTGGTAGGTTCCTGGGCAAGGCCTTGGTAGAGACTGTGGAAATACGCGGTCAGTGGCTGCGCATATCAGATCGCGGTCAAGACAGTGTCTACAGAATACAGGGTTTCAAAGCAGGTGCGCATGCAGCCATGCCAGTTTTTGGTCTGCAGATAGGCAATTCTGTGCTGCACGAGAGCCTAAAACTGCAGCAGCTGTTGGGGCACAGCTATGAGGTAGACTGTGCCGACCAACATGTCACTGTCAGCGACGGCAACCATCACCTTGTGTTGGCCATTGGCCCTTGAGATATCCGTAGGGCAGATTTGAGCCAGTTGTCAACCACTTGTGGTTGACGGGATCAGGGTGTCTGCTATAATTGGTCAGCAACAGAGGTTGATCTGCATGACAAGACGTTATCTCAGTTACCAAGACATTCACAGTCAGACTCTGAGCCTCATCAACCAAATGGTCAGAGACCAATGGCGTCCGGACTATGTGGTAGGCATCACTCGCGGCGGACTGCTGCCTGCAGTGCTGCTGAGTCAGTTTTTTGGTGTGTGCTGTCACACCCTGGCTGTGAGCCTGCGTGACAGCAGCAGTTTGCCAGAAAGCAACTGTTGGATGGCAGAAGATGCCTATGGCTATGATAGGCAAAATGATCCGCCGCGCGGTCTGCCCAAGAACATACTGATTGTGGATGACATCAATGACACAGGTGCCACATTGGAATGGATCAAACGCGATTGGCCCAGCAGCTGCCTACCATATAGCGGTGTCTGGGAACATGTGTGGCACAACAACGTGCGATTTGCAGTGTTGGTCAACAACTTGGCCAGCCCCACATCCGTGGACTATGCTGCCATGGAGATCAACAAAGCAGAACACGATCAATGGATAGAATTTCCCTGGGAAAACTGGTGGATCACTGCCAGTTCACAGTGATTAGGCTAACCCGCGGCCACGGGTTAAACTAGTGTTCCGAGAAGGTTCTCGGTATGTAGCAACCAAGACACAAGAGAAAAGCCAGAGATGGAAAAGAGACACGATATCAAGCAGCGCGCCGGTGACAGGAAGTGGGTGGTCTGGACCCAGGTGGATGATCCAGATGCTGATCTAGACTACTACCGCAAGAGCGGTCTACCCATCCCACAGATCTGGGTACCTATTGCTGTTGAAGCCACGGAAGAAGATGCCAAAGCTGCCAGTCGTCGCAGCCGCATCTAGTGTCTCTACGAGGTGGGCCAGTCCCACCTCGCGTCTTGGTTAGAATTTGGGAATTTCACCGTTGGTGCGAGCCACAGGCGGATAACCATCCCTGTTGACCTGCATCCTGAACTTGGCAGCCTGACGGGGAATCTCATCAACTCCCACGTCAGCTGTGGTGTTCACACCCTGGACCACTCTACCAGCAGCTTCTGTCACTGTACGGTCAAGAATCTCACGTATCTGCATGCAATATTTAGCTTTCGCGCGAAAGCCTGTTGTGTGGCAGTGCGCCTAGCTCCTATGTCAGTGTGTGTGCCATGAAGTCTGCGATCAGCTTGAGGTTGTTCTTGAGCCGCTGATCATCGGGGTTCTTGTCCAGCGCCAACTGTGCATGTTCCAGCGATTCCTTATAGAGCTTGAGGTTCCAAGCTGCTATGCTCAGCAGATCGTGTGGTTGCCATCCCCAGGCCTCTGGCGTGCAGGTATAGTCCATGGGATGTTTGGTTATCTTCAGTGCGCGTTTGGCATGGTCGTAACACTGTTTCCAATCTGCAGTTTCATAATAGTGCTGAGCCAAGTGCACCAAAGGTTCGCGGTGTGTGGGCACTTCATAGGCTGCTTGCTTGAGCCAGAATATCTTGTTCTCTGGTTCTGCCTGTGCCAGCGTGGTCAGAGCCTGACAGCGCTCTGCAGTGTCAAAACTCATAGCAAGGAATTCCTTGTAGGTTGCTGCACACTTGTCCCAGATCTTCTGATAGGCGTATTCGCGTCCCAGATAGGCCTTGATGCGGCTATCATGCGGCCACTCTCTCACGCTTTCTTCCAGCAGGCTGAGATCACCGCTCTTGCTCTTGGGATCTGGGAAGTGATGTATTGCAAAATCATCAGTGAAAGTATGAACTTCTGGTAATCTGCTGACCAAACCTTCGTGAGTGGCTCCCATCCAACGATAGCCTTTGCGGCTGTGTATGCGATCGCCGTACCATTGGCGGCCTGGTGTGCCATCAGCATTCCAGTTCCAGATGTAGGGATAGCGTAGCCTCGTGGTTTCTGGCTTCCAAGCTGCTTCCAGCTTGTCGCGCCAACCTGGTGTCAGTCTCTCATCTGTGTCTAGCCGTATGCACACGTCTATGTCGTCTGGTACCAGATACATGGCAGTGTTGAATGCATCGTCAAAGCGCCAAGGCATGATACGCACATCTGTGACCTGCACACCCAGTGCCAGCATGGCTTCCTTGGTGCCATCTGTGCTACCAGTGTCTGCCACGCAGATCACATCAGCATCTTTGCAGCTGTCATACCATGGCTGCACATGGTGAACTTGATTCTTGGTTGGTCCATATATTGCTATGCGCATCATGCAGTTCCTTTGAGTTGATCCTGCATCCACTGCAGGTTGTTCTTGATTCTGATGTCTGAGGGATTCAGGGCCAAGGCCTCTGCACACCATTCTGCTGCTTTGCTGTGCCATCCCAGATTGCTGGCTGCTATGCTACCAAAATCCAACAGCTGATTGCCCCAGGCATCGGCACTGTCCAGATAGCTGTGATCACGCCGGCTCTTGTGCAGGCCGCTGCCACAGCTCCACAGTAGGCCCTGCCAATCCTGCACACTATAGTAGTAGCGTGCCAATTCCAACCACACTTGTCTGCGCTCTGGTGCACAGATCAGTGCACGTTGCAGCCATTCCAACTTGCGACTGTCACTCATGCGGCTGATATACAGCATGGCTTCACTGCGTTCTATTGACCAGCGGCTGGTGTCAAGACTGAGATATCGCTCTAGCTCCTGCACAGCATCAGCATGCTGATTGCTATACATGAGTTCTCTGCCATACCAAAAACTGATCTGACTGTCTGTGGGCAGTTCACTGGCAGCCATCTTCAGCAGTGGCAGATAGCGACCACGGGTGTCTTTGGTGCGATCCTGTATTTGGTTCAGTCTTATGCTGAGATCCTCTGCCACAACTTCGCGTCCTGTGGTACAGAACACAGTTTCATGCACAGGACGCTGCCATTGATAGCCATGTCTGTGATGGATCTTGTCCATGCGATAGCCTTGGTTGGGACCCTGAGGTTGATAGTCAAACACATAGGTATATGCCAATCTGGTGGTATCACCACTGCGCCATGCTGTGAGCAGCTTCTGACGCCACCCTGCTTCCAAAAATTCATCCATGTCCTGACTCACACAGATTTCTGCATCTGCTGGTACCAACGCCAGAGCAGCATTGCGTGCATGGTCAAATCTCCACGGTGTGAATTGCTGCTCATGCACTGTGACTCCCAGTGCTCGCAGCTTTTCCACTGTGCCATCTGTACTGCCAGTGTCCAGCACCACTCTGTAGTCTGCTTCTTTCACACTGTTGGCCCAGCGCTCACAGTGTTGGATCTCGTCAAGTGCTATGGTATAAATGGCTATTTTAGGCATTCTATTCCCTTACCATGCGATAGCGCATGCCTTTCTGTAATTTAACCGGAATCTGCTTAGATAGCATGTTGGCAGTGAGCAGCAATTCACTGCAGAAATCCACTTGATCCACTGTGTAGAGCCAAGGGATACGACTGAAGGTTTCACCATAATCACGCATGACCATCATGCTGCCATAGCCAAACTGATCATTATGAGCCACGTGCCACAGACCTCGTCGCTGAAAATGGTGTCCACTCAAACCAAGGTCATCCGGCACAGTGAGCCCGTCAAATGGCTCCAACACAAATTGATCACAGTGCCAGTCAAAGCGTGCTCGCGCCACATAGTCATAGTGCACATGATGTTGTTGTGCATAGGCATCAGCCAGCTGCAGGCTCTGACCTATGCTGTACCACATGCTGAGCACATTGCGCGGCTCGCTGCGATAGGCCCAGATGCGCGATGTGTAGATGCTGGTGTCAAAGGCTCGCTGCGATTCTATCACCATGCAGCGAGGTGCATATGCTGCAGCTATGCAGTTGCGAGTCTGTTCCATGTCAGCTGACCAAGCATGCACAAACACATCAGTGTGATGCTGATCCATGAGTCTCTGCCAGCTGGCGCTGCTCACTGTGGTGATGCGAGGCAGACCAGCAAAGCACAGTGCTAGCCTTGACATGCCCTGATCCGCTGCACATAGTCACTGCAGATACCGTACCATGTGTTCAGCTGGGCCATGTGTTCTATCTCTGGCCAGCTGTAGGTAGCCTCGGGCATGACACACACGCTGTTACAGCTGTGGGTCTCAGGTCGACCCAGAAACGTCCATACCATGCCCCGGCTGGTGAGAGTCAGCAGATCATTTTCATGCCAAAAATAGTTGATCTCTGGTGCCTGTTGCTGCAGTGCAAACAGCGCAGCTGTGTTTTTGCAGTGTATCCAAAGACCAGGAAGCTGTAGCCAGTGCAGGGTCACAGCATGCTGGGGAGCATCATGACCCAGCATCCAGGTTTGGTTCACTAACCACAGGTCGATCTCTGCATCAAAACCCTGATGCAGCACGCTGCGTATTTGATCAGGGTGATTCTGCAGCTCAGTGTCAGGACCCTGTGTGAGTCCGCGATGCGCTATCAGCTTCATGCTGACAACGCATCAATAGCACGGCGAATCTTCTGCGTGCCTGCCAAAGTGCCCTGTGGGTGTCCATGTATGGCCCCGCCCACATTGGCCATCCAATCTGTGCCAAATTTTTCCACAATGGGTGGTATGAGTTCGGCTGTCATGCCGCAGCTGAGCGCAGGCACCACATTGCCATCATGCAAAACTCGCATGTAGGCAGTGATTTCTGGCTCGGGATCACTGAGATAACCACCCCACATGCCAGCATGTATGGTGTCCACACCACTGATGGCTGCCAGCTGGCACAGCACAGTCCAGTCAATGCCAAAGGGATTTTTCTTGTGAGTAAAGGCCTTGTCGCCGCTCTTTTGATAGTGAATAAACAGCGGTAGGTCCAAATCGCGTATGGCACGATAGCTGCCCAACCCACTCCATACGTTGATGTGCACACCATTGCCACCATTTTGTGCCACAAAGCGTGCACGGCTCTGTATGTGTGCAGGATCAGCATTGATACAGAAGCAGTAGACCACCTGCTTGCCAACCAGATAGTTGCTGATCAGCTCCACACGATCCTGCAGTCTGCAGACATCAGGATTGCTGAGAATTTCATCTTCCTTGATGAAGTTCACACCGCCATCTACCAATTGCTTGGTCATGTCCAACAGCACCTGTGGAGTGATGCCAGTCTTGGGTTTGATTATGCCACCAAAAAAAGGCTTGCCATAGCAGGCTGTGTATTCGCGCATGCCACCGATGCCATATTTGGGTCGCTTGAAATGAGTGTCTATGATCTGTGGATGTATTTCCAATCCTGTGACACGGCATTTCTTGATGATGTCTATGTCAGTCTGGCCTCCCTGTATGATGCACAGCAGGTGTGCAATGCCATCTGTGGCCCAGTCTATGTTGGCATTGGGATAGGCAATGGTCACTGAACCGCGCTTCTTGTCAAAATTCTTGTTGCGTAGAATCTTGGCACAGTGTTCTTCTATCATCACGTCTGTTTCCCAGACACTGCGCTTGCTGGGATTGCCAATGCTCTGACCCACGGCTATGCCCCAGGCTGCGTCATATATGCTTGTGGCACTTTCTACATCATAGGTCACATAGAAATACTTGCCCAGATCCTTGGTGTCTCGTACTAGATCAATTGTCATGTGTTTCTACCTTGTCTCCTGGTACACTGGGTGATTTTACAACAAACACTCTGCAGTCTGTGACAAACACAGGATCTGCTATTTCGTTCCGTTCCAACAGGAAAATCACCGGTCCGGTGACTGTGTGTCCCTGCAGCTGCATGGTACCATCCAATAGGAAGGTGATTTCGTCCATGTGTTCATGATAATGTGCTGGCCAGGGTTCGCCAGCGGCATGATGCTTGAACCCCACTTCAAATGCTGTGGTTCGCCAGATGCTGGGCTCAAAGTCGCCCACAAACCAACCACCTGTGTAGCACGCTGGATCAAACAGCTTCATGACTGTGCCTCAATGTAGATCCTGAGATCCTCTGGTGTGCCTATGGGCCAGTGTGCCTGTGGTTCATAGATGCCAATGCGATCGCCGCGTGCTATGTTCCAGTTGTACACAGGACACACGTAGAATTCGCCGGCAACTCGCACGTTGGCTGCAATCATCTGCTGTGCTGCCCAGACAAAATCCTCACCGCGAGTCCATACATAGATACCTGTAGTGGCATGAGTGCTGATCACTTGCTTTTCTGCTGTGCGTATGGCCAGGCCCTGTGCATCAACTTCCACATAGCTGTAGGCTGGACTGTCTTTGAAAAAGGTAAACATGCAGCCGTCTAGATCAGATTCTGCCAACCATTCCTCAAAATGCGTCTGATCCCAGACCATGATTTGATCGCAGTTGGCTATGACCAAGGGTTCGTCGGGTTTGATATATTGGCGGGCCAACAGACAGGTTTCAGCTGCACCCTGAGTCACTGCATCCACAAACACCAGGTTCAACTGTGCAACCATGTGTGCAAGGCGAGCAAACAGTTCGGGATCTGCATCAAAATGTGCACGCTGCACACACAGAGTAAAGGCATTGTCTACACCAAGATTTTCCAGCACATGTTCTATCATGGACTTGCCTGAAAATTCTATCAGAGGTTTGGGCTTGTCATAGCCCGCGTCAGCAAATCGCCGACCTGCTCCACTCATTGGTATGAGTATGTTCATGCATCACGATCCTCAATCCTATGTGACTAGTCTAGGGTCAAATTGTCTCTGGACCTAAATTGATCAGTGATTGCGCTGAAAGATCTTGGTAATGCTAACTGCTGTGTCGTGGACGCGCTTGATAGCATCGTCTGGATTGGCCATGTCTGTGGCAAAATCCACGCCCACAAACCCAAACAGGTCACCGTTGCCCATGTATATGGGGCAGCGTATGAGATGCCTAGCACCGCGACTCAGCCAAAAATAGTAGTCTTGGTTGTCTTTGTCGCGATTGGTGTCCTTGACCACGCTGCACTTGTCGTTGACAAAGGCATTGTTTATGGCCAAGTGTATGCTGGCAGGTATGCGCTGTTCAAAGCTCATGATTCTGCTGGTGCCAGGTGATATGACTTCATGAGTCATGGTCTGGAAGAAGAAAGGCACACCATTGATTGCCGCTAGCCCATTGTGATATCTGTAGAGATATGCTCGCATGCCCCCGTTGTCGGCCAGCAGTCTATTGAGATCTGCATAGATAGCATTGTCGTTTTCCACACTGGTCTTGAGATTCGTGCCAAAACTCTGCACACTGTGAGCCTCGTCATACACTGTGAGCACGCTGTTGAAATGAAAGCTGATCAGATAGGCAGCGCTAAAGGTCAGACTCACTATGCCCAGAAACAGTGCATGCAAAAACAGCTTCCAAATAGGCGTGGTCTTGAGATAGCTGATCACAAGAATCAACATGGTGGTTGATTTGGGCTGCTCTACATAGGTTGGTTCGGGTGTTTTTTTAATCAAGGATCTGTCCAGTAGTGCAGCAGGTGTCAGACTTATTTATGAAAAGTCAACTGACCTTGACATCAAGGCTAGCTATAGTCTACAATTGGACATGGAAGATTATTACAAACTACTAGGACTACCGGACCATGCCAGTGCTGACGAAATCAGATCAGCCTATAGGCGTCTGGCCAAACAGCATCACCCAGATCTCAACCGAGGCAATGCAGAGTCTGAGGCCATGTTCAAACGCATCAACGAAGCGCATGATGTGTTGAGCGACCAAGACAAGCGTGCGCAATACGATCATCAGCGCAGATTCGGCACCGGGTCACCGGGAGGCAGTGCCAATCATCAGAATTTTGCTCATGGATGGCCCGGCGGCAACTTTCATTTCTCCTTTGGCCAAGGCATGCCATTTGACGACATCTTCAACCAAATGTTTGGTCAGGGATTTGGCAGACAGCAGCCGCCAAAGAATCGAGATTGGCAATTCAACCTCAATATTTCGTTGGAAGATGCATTCACAGGCAAAAGCGTGCCTGTGCAGTTTGATGCCAATGGTCAAAACACCAATATCACAGTCAGCATACCCGCAGGCGTGCAGCAAAACTCCAGATTGCGCTTTCAAGGACTGGGCGATCGCACCCTGGGTTCACAACCCCCGGGCGACCTCTATGTCACAGTGGTGATTGCCGATCATCCACGGTTTCACCGAGATGGACCGCATCTGCATGTCAACCTCAGTTGTGATGCAGTGTCTGTGATTTTGGGCTGCAGTCAGCAGTTTGTGGGCATAGATGGCAGCAATCTCAGCGTGCAAATACCGTCAGGCACACAGCATGGCACCATGCTGAGGATGCAGGGGCAGGGCATGCCTTCGCACAACAATGCCAGACAGCGCGGCGATCTGTTTATCAAACTGCAAGTTGAAATACCCAAGGATCTCACCACTGCGCAGCAGGACCTGCTGCGAGAACTGCAACGTCAGCGGAGTCTCTGACAGATGATCATGCCCATAGTGACCAGCCCTCATCCCATACTCAAGCAGAAGGCACGACTGATTGATCCCAGTGAAATCCCTGCGCTGGAACCTCTGATACGCGACATGTTCACAACGCTGAGTGCCCATAGCGGAGTGGGTCTGGCAGCTCCACAGGTGGGGCACAGCATCAACCTGTTTGTGGTCAAAATAGATGGCCGCGAGCTGACCTTTATCAATCCCGTGGTGATCAGTGCCAGTGACGACAGCGATGTTGAACCCGAAGGCTGTCTCAGTCTGCCGGGATTGGTTCTGCCCATACGTCGCAGCGTCAAGATCAAAGTCATGTTCAGAGATGCTCAGGGTCAACAGCAGATCATAGACCTGAGCGATGGTTGGTCACGCATATTCCTGCATGAGTTTGATCACCTACAGGGCATATTGATTGATGACAGAGTCAGCAAATTGCGTCTGCACATGGCTCGTCGCAAAGCAGTCAAACGTCTCAAGAAGCAGGGAGTATCAGCATGAGCAATCAGGGGTTTGAGCTGCCACTGCAGCGTGCCTATCAGTTGGCTGCCACGCTGAATCACGAATTGGTCACACTTGAGCATCTGCTGGCCAGCCTGCTGGAAAACGACTTGCTGCAGAACCTTATCACACGAGGTGGTGGCAATCTTCAGCAGTTGGTCACAGTGACAAGCGATTGGCTCAACAACGACAGCAATCATGTGGTGGTGAGGTCTGGCACATTTCAGCCACGCCACACCACACTGCTGAGCAATGTGATCAAAAAGGCCAAAACCCAGAGTCTGTTCACCGGGCGCAGCGACATAGGCCCAGTGGATGTGCTGTTGGCCATGTATCACATTCCCGACAGCCCTGCCAGCTGGTTTTTGGAACAGCATGCGCCCAGCAAGGACAAGCTGATGGAACTGATAAGCAAACAAGACGCTGCTCCTGACAGTGTGATGGACACTGCTGCAGCTATGGAGATTCTGCAAACCTACTGCATTGATCTCAATGCCAAAGCACAGGCTGGTCGCATAGATCCGCTGATTGGACGCGAACGCGAAGTTGAACAAATCACACAAATCATGGCTCGTCGCAACAAGCACAATGTGGTCCTGATAGGCGATCCAGGTGTGGGCAAGACTGTGATTGTGGAGGGGCTGGCCAGACGTATTGTGGAAAGTCAAGTGCCAGACACGCTGCTGGGCCATACCATTTGGAATCTGGACGTGGCCAGCATGGTGGCTGGCACCAAGTTCCGAGGTGATTTTGAAGAACGCATGAAGCAGATCATCGCAGCGTTCAGTGCACTGCCCAAAGCCATTATGTTCATTGACGAAATTCACATGATCATGGGCGCTGGTTCGGGCGGCGGCGGCAGCATTGATGCTGCCAACATCTTGAAACCTGCACTGAGCCGCGGCGACATACGCTGCATTGGCAGCACCACCAATGAGGAATATCGCAAGCACTTTGAAAAAGATCGTGCGTTGGTGAGGCGATTCCAAAAGTTGGATGTGGCTGAGCCCAGCCCCGAGGACAGCAAATTGATCCTGCGAGGCATTGCCAAGCACTATGAAGAATATCACGGCATGACTTTTGAGCCTGCGGCATTGGATGCTGCTGTGGATCTCACTGTGCGTCACATGTATGATCGCTGTTTGCCTGACAAGGCCATTGACATCATAGACAGCGCAGCAGCATGGCAGCGCATCAAACCCGAGGCACAGCGTGTCAAGGTCATCACACGCGAACTGATTGAAGCAGAAGTCAGCAAAGTGGCCAAAGTGCCAGTGACCACTGTGAAAACCAAAGAAGCAGACAATCTGGCCAAATTGGAAACAGATCTGCGCAGCAAGATCTTTGGTCAGGAAGCAGCCATTGATGGCGTGGTCAATGCCATCTATATGAGTCGCAGCGGACTGCGTGAAAATGACAAGACCGTGGGCAGCTTTCTTTTCAGTGGGCCCAGTGGCGTGGGCAAGACCGAAGTTGCCAAACAGCTGGCTCAGAGTCTGGGTGTGCATTTCACCAGGTTTGACATGAGCGAATTCCAAGAACGACACACTGTGAGCAAGTTCATAGGGTCGCCACCAGGCTATGTAGGCTACGGTGACGGCAGTGCGGGCGGCGGCATGCTGATCAATGCACTGGAGACACACCCGCACTGCGTGCTGCTGTTTGACGAAATTGAAAAAGCTCATCCAGATGTCTACAACATCTTCTTGGCTCTGATGGATCATGGTATTGTGACCAGCAGCCAAGGCAAGAGTGCCAGTGCACGCAATGCCATTGTGATTTTCACCAGCAATCTTGGTGCTGCGGAAATGGAACGCGAGCAGATTGGCTTCAATCACACCACACACCGCGATGAGGACACCCAGGCCATCAACAGGTTCTTTTCCCCCGAGTTCCGCAACAGATTGGATGCCATTATTGGCTTCAACAAGCTGACCAAAACCAACATGGCACACATTGTAGACAAATTTCTCTTGGCACTGAATCAACTCAGTGGTGCCAAACAGGTCAAGATTGTGTGTGATCCCAGTGCCAAGCAGTGGTTGATTGACAAGGGGTTTGACAAGAATCTTGGCGCTCGACCTCTGCACAGAGTCATAGCAGACCATATCAAAAAACCTCTCAGCAGAGAAATGCTGTTTGGCAGACTGCGACATGGTGGTGCAGTGATGATCACAGCTGTCAACGGCACACTGACATTTGATTATCTCAGCATTGCTGAGCCCAACAGTGCAGTGCCTCTCTTGCTCAGCAGCCGCGCTGAGGAAGTCACACAATGAGTGACTTGGTGTCTGCACTGATTACCAAGGGTGTGCTAAACCAAGACAGCATGCTGACCACCAGACTGGTCAACACCCTGCACTGTCAGCAGGAATATCATCTGCAGAGCATAGTGCCAAATGACAGCGGTTTTATTCTGCGTTTGAAGCAGTCGCATGGTGCACAACAGATCACAGTCAGCACCAGCGATGTCACAGCTATAGATGGCATGTCAGTGCTGAGATATGCAGAGATATTCAACATCAATCCCGATGGCACTAGCCGCACTGCTGGACGCAAGCGCGGTCGCAAGCCAAAGATACGCCACAAGCCCTGATCAACAGCCATAAGTATTTCCTGGCACAGCAGGGAGACATCACATGGCCAAACTGATTGAAGAACTGATCGTTATCAAACTCACGCGCATGGTCAAAGACAGTCATGACACTGCTGTGGTGCTGTCTGACGAACAACGCCACATGCTGGCGAACACAGCGCCTGCCCTGATAGACGAAATACTCAACGACGCGCTGGTGGTGGTGGAACTGGCTGAGCTGGAATGAACCGCCACTAAATAATCCAGAGCTTTAGGCGGTACGATGATCAGCGTCACACTTCTAGGTACAACTAACAATCAGATCAATGTGATCGGCACCAAACAGCAGGGTGCCGGCTACAACAACACAGTGGGCAACAATCACACTGTCAGCATCAATCTGGATAATTTCACCGGACGCATCTTCATACAGGGATCACTGGCTACTAATCCCATGGAAAGCGATTGGTTCAATATACCCATCGGCAATGGCACAGCATATGTGCAGTTTCCCTTGGATCCTGCCCTGCCCACAGGCTACAATCCTCTGCTGAACCAGTGGCCCGCCAACCAATATCCCGATCGCACACAGGGTGACACTGGCATCTATGCCTATAGTTTCAGCGGCAACTATGTGTGGATACGTGCTGTGGTGGATCGCAGCTATTTGGTACCGCCTCCCACTGACGCTTATTTTGTGGGGTCAGTCAATCAGATACTGCTGAACTATGGTGCTGTGGCGGGCGGCAACAGTCTGCCCACAGCTGCCAACAGCGGCGGTGCACAGGGCCCACCTGGTCCGCCGGGTCCCACTGGCCCCAACAGCACAGGCCCCACGGGATCTGCAGGTCCCACGGGACCTGCAGCCAGCGGTGCTTATCAGCGCAGCGATCAATATGCAGTGCCAGGACAGACTGTGTTCTATTCCACCTATGTGCCGGGATATGTGGATGTCTACTACAATGGTCTGCTGCTGATACCCAACAGCGAATACACAGCCACAGATGGTGCCACGGTGGTACTCAGCAGTGCTGCACTGGGAGGCGATCCTGTGAGCATAGTGGCCTGGGAAATAGCCACTGTGAGCACACTCACAGGGCCCACAGGTCCAAGCGGTGGGCCCCTGGGTCCCACAGGCGTTACAGGTGCCACAGGTGCCACAGGAGCCACAGGGCCTGTGAGCATCACACCCGGTGTCACAGGTGCCACAGGAGCCACAGGGCCCAGCGGCCCCACGGGACCACAGGGTGCCACAGCCACAAGCCTCATAGGATTCCGGCTGATATTCAACAGCGGTGTCATAGCACCCAACAGCTATGTGGACAATCTGGTGAATATCAGTGCAGATCGCATCACCAGACTCAGCGACACACAGATCACAGTGTTGCATGATCGAGGACAATATCCCAGCGCAGTCAGCTGTCAGGGAGGACCTCTGACACAGCCGCCCGGCAGCTACAGACAAACCATGCCTGTGGGAGCTACCAGTGCCACTTATGCCTGTCTCAGCACAGACATCAACACCACCAGCATGTTTGCCCTGAGTCCGGGCAACACAGGTGTGCCTGCCAGTGGCACAGGCTATCTCTGGGTCACTATGATTTTCACTGGCTAAGGCACACACACGGCATGGCATCTCTGATCCCTCTGCTCACACTTTACATTGACAACATCAACCTCACACCCTTGGCCTATTGGCCATTTGACGAAGGGCCAGTGTATGGTGAGGACCAATGGTGGGTAGGAGGGCCTTCACCGCAGCCCTATCAATGGACCATGACAGCCACTGTGACACAGCAGAATCACAGCAGTTTCAGCACTCCTCAGCTGTATATCTACAATGGTCTGGACATACAAACAGGACAATGGTTTGTAGAAGCTGCCACAGGTCGCGCAGTGCAGATAGTGCAGATAAATTCTGCCACTGCGGACAGCATCAACTGCGTGATTGAAGACACCAACAGACACGAGCAGTTCAGTAACCAAGATGGTGTGGCCACCACTGGTCAACCAGGCTTTGTGTTTGGTATATCAGAAGATGGTGTGCCAACTCTCAACACTCTCACACTGTTCAACAGTTTCATACAGCCATATCCGGGTTTTGTGCAGGATCTCAATGCCAAATTTGCTGGCAAAAACCTCAAGCAGAATCTTGTGACACAACAGCAGCCAGGACACGGGCTAAGCCCAGGACAGCTGATATATGCAGACAACAATGGCGTGTTTCATGCTGCTCAGGCCAACTCGGTAAGCACATCCAATGTGGTTGGCACAGTGCGTACCATAGGCATACCCGGTGTGGATTGGTTTCAGTGGGAGCCCCGCGGCAAGATACTCTATGGTCTCAGCAACTTGCCCGGTGCCACTGGGCAAGTGCTATATCTCAGCCCCACTACCCCAGGCGGCCTTACCAATGTCAAACCCAACTCCTTGGCCATGCCAGTCTACATCAGACTCAGTGCCACTCGTGCGGTGAAACTGGCCCAAGTGGGCTTTGTGCAGCCGCTGGACAATTTTGATGCCACGGTGCCACCGACCACTGCGGATGATCAGACTCGAGGCTACGGTGTTGGCAGCATGTGGGTTGATCGTGCCATCAATGTGGCCTATATCTGCCTCAATCCCACCACAGGCAATGCCCGTTGGCAGGTTCTGGGCGCAGGACAGCAGGGTGCCACGGGACCCACGGGCAGTGTGGGACCCACGGGCCCCAGCGGCACACCAGGCACAGCTGCCAACACAGGTGCCACTGGTGCCACTGGTCATGTGGGACCCACAGGACCTGCTGCGCTGGGCGCATATCAGCGATACGATTTCACAGCTGAGCAGGGTCAGACTGTGTTTGCTGCCACATACTATCCAGGCTGGGTAGATGTGTATTATGATGGCATTCTGCTGAGTCCCAGTCTCTACACAGCCACCAGCGGTACAGCAGTGGTGCTGTCAAATGCAGCCATAGGTGGCGACCCAGTGACTGTGGTGGCCTGGCAGATCGCTGGGGTAAATCCCACAGGTCCCACGGGTCAGGGGGCCACAGGCGCCACAGGCGCCACAGGTCCCACGGGTCCTCGTGCTGTGGGCAGCTTTCAAGAATACAACTTTGTAGCCACACAGGGACAAACTGTGTTTGTCTGTGCCTACACAGCACCATATGTTGAAGTATATGTCAACGGCATCAAGCTGGTGCCCGGAGAGTTTCAGGCCAGTAATGGCACAGAGGTCATACTCAATGCACCTAGCCTCACAGGCGACACTGTGGACATCATGGCTTGGAATATCAGCAGTGTGAGTCAGATCACAGGTCCCACAGGGCCCACAGGTGTGGCTGTGGGCTATTTTGTCAGCAACATAGCTGTACGTGACACTGTGCCTGTGACACTGGGCACCATAGTCTATGTCTATGACGACGGCAGTGGTCACAATCAAGCCTACATAGCAGCAGCTGTCAATCCCACCACGTGGATAGGCATTGGTCTCAACAGCAATGGCCAAAACATAGGCAACAGCACAGCAGGCAGCAGCACGCTGAACAATAGATTCTTGGCCACAGGCAACTATGGCAGTGCCAGTCCTGTGATGGTTGGTACCATGGCTCCAGTCAAACAGATCAATTATTTGGATGTGTCTATAACCACGGCATTCAATGATCCCACAGCAACCATAGATGTGGGCACAGACTCTGTGCATGGTCTGCTGATGGACAACACCCTGATAAACACTGCCACACTGGGTTCCTACACCAGACAGCTGAGCGTGCCTGTCACTGTGACCACTGCTATCAAGGCATTTGTGGGTGTGGGCACCAGCACACAGGGCGCATTTCGCATCAGCATGGACTACAGCTGACCAAACCCACTAGACCCCAATGACACTGCTGCGCAGCTAGCTCTCGCGGGCTTTCGCGCAAAAACTAAATACTGCCAGCTGTATTAGCCAAGATCTGGAAGCTGGAAACAGGATGTCTCTGCCAAATAGCCCAACCTTTGACTTTACCCTAAGCGGTGTCTCAGGTGACCTCAGCTTTGGCAAGCAGGGTCCGCGCCTAGTGGCGAATGGCAGCAATCTGCAGCTGCTGACTGCCAACGGACAGCTCAGCAATGTCACAGCCGGCCAGGGATTCTTTGCCAACCTGGGCGTGGGCACTAACAGCACAGCATATCCTTTGGATATCTGGGGCAATATACGCATTGCCAACACTGCCACTGCCACCAGCGGCATAATCTGGCCAGATGGCACATTTCAAGGCACTGCAGCAGCCAACACGTCCAGCTTTGGCCCTCCTCTGACCATACAGTTTGCAGGTCAAGGCAATAGTTTCAGCGGTGACAGCAGCAGATTCAACTGGGATGCGGCCATGGGCCGCATGATGGTCAGCAATGTGTTGATCAATAGCAACGCAGCCAGTACCAGTGCAGGTTCTGGTGCACTGCAGGTCCAGGGCGGCGTGGGCATCATTGGCGACCTCAATGTTCAGGGCAACATCACGGGTACCAGCAACACCATTATTGTCAGCAACAGCGCAGTGTTCTTTGGCGACAGTGAGGGCTTTGGCGCAGTGTATGCAGGCATACGCAGTGGATATGTGTATCAGCCAGACACAGTGCTGCAGCTCAGTGCCAATGCCAATACCTATGCTCAGTTGAATCTACAGAACATCAATCCCGGGGCTGTGGCCAGTGGCGACCTAGTGATCACAGCAGACAATGGCAACAACAACGACACTTACATTGATCTGGGTATCAACAGCAGTCAGTTTGATCAAGGCACCATTGACGCAGCCAACGACGGCTATCTCTATGTAGCAGGCAATCTATCAACCGGTGGCGGCAACCTTGTGCTGGGCACACTGTCAGCCAATGACATAGTGTTTGCCCAGGGCGGCGCTGTGCCAGTGATCAATGAAGTGGCTCGCTTGGTCTATGGGCAGGGCTTGGTGCTGTCTCTGCCCACTGCCAGTACCAATAGTCGCAATGGTGGTCTGGTGGTGGCAGGCGGTGCAGGTATAGCTGGCAATCTCAATGTGGGCAATGGCATCACTGCCAACAACCTCACGATCTTGCACAATACCACAGTGGGCCAACAGGCCACTGTCAACAGCTTGATCAGCAACACCAATATCTCAGCCGCTGGTATCAACATCGCTGGCACGGCCTGGAATGGCAACATCTACAGCAATGGTTTTGCTCAGACTGCTGGACTCACAGTGACCAACCAGCTGATCAGCAATACCTCAATATTCAGCGCCAACCTCACTGTGTCTGGGCCAACACAGCTGTATCAGCTGAATGTCAACACCACAATCAACACCACAACACTGACTGTGGGCAGTGGCGGAGCTGTGGTCAGCAGCTTGAACAGCAACAGCAGCATACAGGCCGCAGGCAACATCACTGTGGGCGGAGTGAACAGCAATGGCACCATAGTGGGCAGTGCTATAAGTTCAAACAGCAGCATAACTGCGGCTGGACTTGTGATTGGCAATGCCATCAGCAGCAACAGCTATATCTATGCTGCCAGCGGACTGATCAGCAATGGCACCATAGTCAGCAACACCATAGTCAGCAAC